>Ga0209566_100130_pt1 | contig 91966 bp, 75 predicted proteins | sample Araplavi_mTSA_r2_2_FD_184287 | JGI IMG/M metagenome (GOLD analysis project Ga0209566, IMG submission 184287) | Arabidopsis root microbial communities from North Carolina, USA - plate scrape CL_Cvi_mTSA_r2 (SPAdes) (version 2) | ecosystem: Host-associated > Plants > Roots > Endosphere | place... | reverse complement strand
AGGGACTGGTCGTCCGTACCTCTCAAGAGACCTGGAGCGTGAACGAAGATCTGGGGCTCGGAGCGGTCGCCGTGCCGGCTAACGCGATGAAGGCCGAGGAGCTGGCTCAGATGAAGCCGCGCAAGCTGCTCAAACAGTTGAGCGTGGATTCGGTCGTATACGACGTTCTCAAGAACGACCTGCAGATCGACGATCAATCGTTTACGCTTAGCTCCGATTGGGGCGTGCCGTTCGCCAGCGACGACGACGGCAATCTGTACGTCCCCGTCAAGGAGACGATGCGGGAGTTCGGCAGCCAGACTCACTTTGACGCCGCCAAGAAGCAGATCCGCTTCTACGACGAGTCGACGACGCAAGAATTCGTGCTCACGCTCGGTTCGGACAAAGCGCTCGTGAACGGCGAAACTGTGCGCCTGCATGCGCCTGTCGCCAGACTCGGCGGCGTGTCGTACATCAACGCGGACGATCTGCTCGGTTTGCTGCATGCGACCTATACGATCGTCGACGGATACGACGGCGAGCAGCTGATGGAAGTGAAGCGCGATCTGTGACGCGGGCTATATGAGCGGGGCAGACGGCGGTTGTACGGTGCCGGCAACGGGGGTATAATGGCCGTTAAAGACACCGGACGCCGTACAGGCGCCTGTTAGGGGGATACGCGGTATGGAGAAAATCACGAACGAAGCCGACTTCCGGGCGCGCATTGAAGCGAAGCAGTTGACGGTCGCCGTATTCAAGACCACTTGGTGCCCCGACTGTCACTTCATCAATCCGTTTATGCCCGAGCTTGAGGCCGATTATGCCGATCGGCTGCGTCTGATCGAGATCGACCGCGATGATCTGCCAGATCTGTGCAGCGAGCTGAACATCCTGGGCATCCCGAGCTTCGTAGCTTTTTACGAGGGACGCGAGCTCGTGCGCTTCGTCAGCAAGCTGCGCAAGTCGCGCGAGGAGATCGAGCAGTTCCTGGATCGCGCGGTGGCGGTATCCGCCGAGATTGCATCGAAGGCCTGATCTTATTTGGGCGCCATGGACAGGACGAAGCAAGCATGCTTGCTTCGTCCCGTTTTGCGTTTATTCGTTTCTAAGCTCCCCTGACGGAACTAAGCTCTTCTGTCGGAACTAAGCTCTCCTGTCGGAACGAAGCTCTCATGACGGATCTAAGCTCTCCTAACGGAAACAGCTCCCCTGCGTGAATCAATTACGACGCCTTTGTGACACTCTTCACAAAGAGGCGGACCGTTCACAGTTTGAACATAGCATTGTCCCTAGACGCTCGGGTATAATGAAAACGGGCCGAAGCCGACTAATTCATGATAGAAATTAGGGATGAAATATGACTGCTAGAGCTTATCGGCTGCTGGCTTTGTGGAGCTGCATCGGCATGCTGCTCGTGCTCATCGCCGGCGTCGTCGTGACCAATACCGAATCGGGCCGCGGGTGCGGTACGGATTGGCCGCTGTGCAACGGGAAGTTCATTCCCGCCTATACCGTCGAATCGATCGTCGAATATTCCCACCGTGCCGTCAGCGGCCTCGAAGGGTTCCTGGTACTCGCCGTATTCCTGCTCACGATGCGGCTGAAGCCCGTCAATGGCGAAGCTCGCCTGTACGCGGGCAGCTCGCTGCTCTTTACGGTCCTGCAGGCCGTGCTGGGCATGCTCGCGGTCATCATGCCGACGTCGGATGCCGTGCTCGCCATTCACTTCGGCATCTCGATGATCGCGTTCACGAGCACCTGGCTGCTGTACGCCTGGGCCAGGCGCTGGGAGCGAACGCTTAAGACAGGCAACGCAGGAGGATGGCCGATTCCGAAGGGATCCATACCGAATCCCGGGTCGATCGCCGGCAAGTCCGCCGCTATGCGAGGCAGCGCGCCGGCAGGCGCTGCGCGAGCGGGGACCCCGGCATCCGCCGGCGCCGTGCCGGCCGGGTTATTCGGCTGGATTCTGGCGATTCTGATCTATTGCTACGGCGTCGTCTACTTAGGCGCCTATGTGCGCCACACCGACTCGGCGGGCGGATGCATCGGCTGGCCACTGTGCAACGGAGAGGTCGTACCCGAGCTGAGCGGGGCGACCGGCATCGTATTCGCCCACCGGCTCGGCGCGATCGTGCTGTTCCTCTTCATCGCCGTCGTGGCGATGCTCGTCCGCAAGCGTACGGACGGGAATGCGGAGCTTACGCGCCTCGGCTACGTATCGCTGGGCCTGGTCATCGCCCAGAGCCTTAGCGGTTGGCTGCTGACCGCTACGCTCGCGTACCACGACGTCTACGTTTTTACCAGCTTGCTTCATACGATCATTATATCCATCTTGTTCAGCGCGCTGTGCCTGTGGGCCATTCGCGCATGGCAGCTATCCCGTCGCTGACGTTGACGTCAATGGAGGAATCCTATGAGTTTTTCATCGCTGCGCCCTTTTCTTGAAATGCTGAGGCAGGAGGGCGACCTGGCCGTCATCGAAACGCCGGTCGACCCTGTCCTGGAGATCGCCGAAATACACCGCCGGGTCATCGATGCAGAGGGCCCGGCTTTGCTGTTCACGAATGTCAAAGGCGCCGCCTTCCCGGTCGTCACCAATCTGTTCGGGACGAGCCGCCGCGTCGACCGGGCGTTCGGTCCTCGCCCCGAGCAGCTCGTGAACCGGCTGATCGGCGCCATGGATACGCTGATGCCGCCGACGCTGTCCGCGCTCTGGCGAGAGAAGGACATGCTGCTCGATCTGATGAAGGTCGGCATGAAAAAGGTGTCGCAGGACGCCGCTCCCGTCCTCGGCGTATCCAAGCGGGAACGGCCGCTGGCGGGGCTTCCCGCGCTGACTTGCTGGCAGGAGGACGGCGGGCCGTTCATCACGCTGCCGCTCGTCTACACCGAATCTCCCGCGCACGGCAAGAAGCACAACCTCGGCATGTACCGGATGCAGGTATACGACGATTCGACGACCGGCATGCACTGGCAGATCCACAAGGGCGGCGGCTTCCACTATCACGAGGCGGAGCAGATGAACCGCGCGCTGCCGGTGTCCGTGTTCCTCGGCGGCCCGCCGGCCCTCATCGCTTCCGCGATCGCGCCTGCGCCGGAAGGCTTGCCCGAGCTGCTTCTCACCTCGCTCATCCTCGGCGGCAAGCTGCCGATGGCCGAGGATCCGCTCGGCGGACACCGCATTCCGGCGGAGGCTGAGTTCGCGATCAAGGGCAGCGTCCCGCCGCATCTGCGCCGTCCCGAAGGGCCGTTCGGCGACCATTTCGGCTACTACTCGTTGACGCACGACTTCCCCGTGTTTAACGTGGACCATGTCTGGCACCGCAAGGACGCGATCTATCCGGCGACGATCGTCGGCAAGCCGCGCCAGGAGGACTACTACCTGGGCGAATTCCTGCAGCGGCTGCTGTCGCCGGCGTTCCCGATGGTCATGCCCGGCATCCGCAGCCTGTGGACCTACGCCGAGACGGGCTTCCACGCGCTGGCGTCCGCGGTCGTCCGCGAGAGCTACTCGCGCGAGGCGCTCGGCACGGCGTTCAGCATCCTCGGCCAGGGTCAGCTGTCGCTGACCAAGTTCCTCATGCTGACGGACCGGCCGGTTGAGCTTGAACACTTCACCGAGCTGCTGACGATCGTGCTCGAGCGGTTCGATCCGCTTAAGGACCTGTTCGTGTTCGACCATACGTCGCACGACACGCTGGACTATACCGGACGACGGCTTAATCACGGCTCCAAGGCCGTCATGATGGGCGTCGGCGATCCGATCCGCGAGCTGCCGCATGACTATGCGGGCGGAGATCTGCCCGGCATCGCGGACATCCGCGTCTTCAGCCCCGGCTGCCTCGTCGTCCGCGGCGATACGTTCGATCGCGAGCCGGAGCTCGCGGAGCGGCTCGCCGAGACGCTGTCCGCACGCGGCGATTGGGCATGGCCGCTCGTCGTGCTGGCCGACGACGTCGGCATCGCGGCGTCCGAGCGGCAGTTCCTGTGGACCGTGTTCACCCGGTTCAATCCCGCGCACGACATGTACGCCAAGACGATCGCGAGCCGACACCATATCGGCTACGGCCTGCCGATCGTCATCGACGCGCGAATGAAGCCGGGCTATCCGGACGAGCTGTTCCCGCGGGAGGACATCGTGAAGCTGGTGGACGATCGCTGGCGGGAGTACGGGATTCGTAAAGCATAGTTTGTTTGTATGTTGAAGGCCGCGGCTGGCAGACTTATCTGCTGGCTGCGGCCTTTTTTACGCTCCGAGAACCGGTTCGTCGTTAAAGAAACTTAACAATATCCAGCGTTGGCATTATGATAGAGATACGATGATCGATCATAACGTGATCGTGCGAATGGCGCAAGGCAACAATCATCAAGCCAGGCATGATGCAGCCGGCGGGGCGCGGAGCGGATCTTCGGCGTCTGCGCCGGTTCTTCTTGCGGACGTGGGGGCGAACCATGAATTTCACGACTTTATGCGAAAAGCTCGGCCTGGATCGCGAAGCGATCGAGCTCGTGCAGCGGTACGACGGAGAGACAGCGAATTATGAAGCGTTAAAAGCGGGCTTTTACCGGGACCGCGAAGCCTTGTTCGCGTCCGTCAAGGAGAGAGCGGATTATCGGCAATTTTTCTTGTATCTGTTCGTCAGACTCGCGGCGGATGCCCGGGAAGCGTATCAGATTCGGGGAATATCGGACGAGGTCTACTTCGATACGTTCTCCGACATTCGAATCTGGAGCGAGGAATGCAAGCGCAAGTACGGAGTATACGGCATTGAAGAATACATGTGGCTGCAGGAGCACGTCCGGCTCGCGCTATTCCGGCTCGGCCGGCTTCAGTTCCAGCCGCTGGCGCTGTACCGGGAGTTCGTCTCGGGCGGACGCCGGCTCGCGAAGGGGCAAATCGTGCTGAACGTCCATATTGCTGCGGGCGAGCCGCTTGATCCGCAGTCGGCCGAAGCGTCCTTTGAGCAGGCCCGCGCCTTTTTCCGCGGGGTGCAGCCGGTGTTCGTCTGCCACTCGTGGCTGCTGTATCCCGGGCTTGGCGAAGTGTTGGGACCGGACTCGAACATTATGCGATTCCAGCGGATGTTCGATATCCAAGAGATTGACGAGACGTCCAGGCAGGCGGAGGAGCGGATCTTCGGCGAGCTGCAGGACGATCCTTCGACGTACGAGGCCCGTACCGGTTTGCAGCGCCGTGCCCGGGACCATCTCGCTGCAGGAGGCAAGCTGGGAGCGGGAGCGGGGATTTACGTATATGGAGGCGAGTTTATTTAAGCGAGCGCGGTAAGCAAAAAAACGTCAGGAAAACCCTGACGTTTTTTTGTATGGAAAAATCCTGCATCTCTCGCAAAAATCGTCGCTCGGATGCGCCGTTAAACGCTACAATCGTGCATCTCCGTTCAAATCGTCGATTTTCCTTGCAGAATTGACTAGCGCAATCCGCTCACAGAATCGGTGACAGCAGTCTCGACAGCGCTTCTTTGAATTTGATCCGCAGCGGGCGGGCGCGATATTTTTCGATCGTCAGCCGTTCCGAGACGGCTATATCCCGCTTGAACGCTTCGACGAGCTCGAGGGAGACGTCGGCGTCGTAGAGGAACGCGTTGACCTCGAAGTTCAGCTTGAAGCTTCGCACGTCCGTGTTGGCGGTTCCGACCGAGGCGATCTCCTGGTCGACGACGAGCGTTTTCGCATGAATGAAGCCGTTTTTGTACAAGTAGACGTTGGCTCCGGTCTCGAGCAGCTCGCCGATGTTGTAGAGCGTCGCCCAGTAAATGAACATATGGTCCGGCTTATCCGGAATCATCACGTGTACATGTACGCCGGAGAGGACAGCGATCCGAAGCGCGTCGAGCATCGTCGCGTCCGGGATGAAGTAAGGCGTCTGCAGGTAGATCGAATGCTTCGCGGAGGCGATCATTTTCACGTAGCCCTGCTTGATATGCTCGAGCTTGGAGTTCGGCCCGCTCGCGACGATCTGCATGCCGACATGCCCTACCGGCGGATCCTCGGGGAACAGCTCCGGCTGATAGGTGATGTCGTGCTTGCGCGAGGCTTGGTTCCAGTCGAGGATGAAGCGGGTCTGCAGGCTGTGTACCGCGGACCCTCGAACCCGCAGGTGCGTATCCCGCCAATAGCCGAACTTGGGATCGAGACCCAAGTATTCGTTGCCGACGTTGAAGCCGCCGATGTATCCGATCCGCCCGTCCAGAATGACGAGTTTGCGATGATTGCGATAGTTCATCCGGAGGTTGACGAAGCGGAAGCGGGAAGGGAAGAAGGCTGCAGCCTCGCCCCCTGCCTCAATCAGGGGACGGAGCAGCCGCTTGCTTAATCTTCTGGAGCCCAATTCATCATACAGCAGGCGCACCTTGACTCCTTGCCGGGCTTTGGCCGTCAGCGCGTCGAGCACCTTCATGCCGAGGCTGTCGCAGCGGAAAATATACGTCTGAAAATGGATCGTCTCCGTCGCGGCCGAGATATCCGCCAGCAGCCGTTCGAACTTGGCACGCCCGTCCGTCAGCGTCTCGACAGCATTGTCCCGGCTCCACAGCGCCCGGCTGCCTGTCAGGTGCAGGTGAATCAGATCGCTGTGGCGCGTAGCGATCTCGCCGAGCTCATCCGACGACTCGGGGGAGCGCAGCGAGTCGAGCTGGGCCTGCGACAGGTTGCGAATGCCGATCTTGGTCAGGTCGCCCCACTTGAACAGCTTCACCCGGCGATAATCCTGCGCGAGGAAGAGGTACATGATAAATCCGAGGATCGGAATGAAATAGAGCACGAGCAGCCACGCCCAGGTGGAGCCGATGTCCCGTCGGCCCTGGAAGACGACGAACACGGCAAAGATCATATTCAGCACGAGCAGTAGTCCAAGCAGAATCGACGGGACGCTCACGGCGGCTCCTCCTTTCGTTAGGGTGTCGGTTGCAAAGCTTCGCAAAGCGGGGGAGACGTCGGTCGAACCCGCATTAAGCGCATGGCGGAAATGCCCCCGGTCTTCGCATGATGATGCTAAACAGCAAGCGAAAATCGAGGGGCGAAGCGCGGACTCGCGACCTGGATCAGCATAGCTTCATTAGGTCAGCCCAGAAGATCAGCATTAGATCAGCTTCGTCGTCCACGCCTCGCCGTTCCACACGTCGGTCGCGACCTCGCGATAAAATTCCGGTTCATGGCTGATAAGCAGAATGCTGCCGCGGTAAGCCTTAAGCGCGCGCGCCAGCTCTTCTTTGGCGTCGACGTCCAAGTGGTTCGTCGGCTCGTCGAGCACGAGCAGGTTCGATTCGCGGTTGATCAGCTTGCACAGCCGCACCTTCGCCTTCTCGCCGCCGCTTAGGACGGAGATTCGGCTCTCGATATGTTTGGTCGTCAGGCCGCACTTGGCGAGCGCCGCCCGCACCTCGAACTGCGTCATCGACGGAAACTCGCGCCATACCGACTCGATGCAGGTATCGTCCGCGCCGCCTTTAACCTCCTGCTCGAAGTAGCCGACGAACTGATTGTCGCCTCGCTCCACGCTGCCCGCGAGCGATGGGATCTCGCCGAGCAGGCTGCGCAGCAGCGTCGTCTTGCCGATGCCGTTGGCGCCGACGAGCGCGATCTTTTGTCCCCGCTCCATGAGCAGGTCGATCGGACGGCTGAGCGGTTCGTCGTAGCCGATGACGAGCCCTTTGGCTTCGAAGATGAGGCGGCTCGAGGTCCGCGCTTCCTTGAAGTTGAACTCCGGCTTCGGTTTTTCCTTGGCCAGCTCGATGACATCCATGGCGTCCAGCTTCTTCTGGCGGGACATCGCCATATTCCGCGTGGACACGCGCGCCTTGTTGCGGGCGACGAAGTCCTTGAGGTCGGCGATCTCCTGCTGCTGCCGCTTGTACGCCGACTCGAGCTGCGCCTTTTTCGCTTCGTGCAGTGTCACGAAGTTGTCGTAGTCGCCGACGTAACGTGACAGCTGCTGATTTTCCATATGATAGATCAGGTTAATGACGCTGTTCAGGAACGGAATATCGTGCGAGATAAGAATAAAGGCATTCTCGTATTCCTGCAGATAACGCTTCAGCCACTCGATGTGCTGTTCGTCCAGGTAATTGGTCGGCTCGTCCAGCAGCAGAATGTCGGGCTTTTCCAGCAGCAGCTTCGCAAGCAGCACCTTCGTCCGCTGGCCGCCGCTCAGATCGTTCACGTCCCGGTCGAGACCGATGTCCGTCAGGCCCAGGCCGCGCGCGATCTCCTCCACCTTGGCGTCGATCAGGTAGAAGTCGTTGGTGTTCAGAATGTCCTGAATCTCGCCGACCTCCTCCAGCAAGCGCTCCAGCTCGTCGGGCTCCACGTCGCCCATCCGTTCGTACATGCCGTTCATCTCGGCTTCGAGATCGTTCAAGTATTGGAACGCCGTCTTTAGCGCATCGCGAATCGTCATTCCTTTTTGCAGCACCGAGTGCTGGTCGAGGTAGCCGACGCGCACCTTGCGCGCCCATTCGACCTTGCCCGCATCTGGCTCGAGCTTGCCCATCACGATGTTCATGAAGGTCGACTTGCCCTCGCCGTTGGCGCCGACGAGGCCGACATGCTCGCCCTTCAGCAGCCGGAAGGACACGTCGTTGAAGATGGCGCGGTCGCCGAAGCCGTGGCTTAAATTTTGCACGTTCAATATACTCATGGGAATTCCCCTTTATATCTGTAATCGCGCGCCTTTGCGCGCCATCCTACATTATAGTCCGCAAGCTGCGGGAAAAGGAAGACCAAGTTATGCGACTTTCGCCCTTCCAGCTGCGTCCTCCTTCGATTTTTAACGACATGGCCCGACAGACGGCGACTGGAGAAGGCAATAGCCTCTTTTTTCACAACATCTGCCTGAGAAAATTCATATGACTCACCTGAAACATCTGAATATCTTCATGCTTAAGGATGAGCTTTTGTACTTATAGGGGGTCATCGTTTTTTCTTATACTAAAAGCATCCCAGTAAGGGATCGGCGATACGACATAGGGGGATTTTCAATAATGGCATACACGTCAAGCACGGTTCCAAGAGCGGCAGTGGTTGGAACGGCATCCGGTGTATATTTTATGTCGATCTTCGGTGCGTTGTGGGCGTACACTGGAATTATGGGACTGCAGGGCTGGGGGCTTTCATTGTTGTTAGTCCTTGCAGTAGTCATGGGAGCGTCGCTGTTCATCGGCGGCTTTTCTCTAATCAAGGCATCTCGAAAATTAACGAATCAATCCCCCGCAAGAGACGTAACGCGAGGGAAACGTATAAGAATATGGTTCAACCTCATTTTTGCGGCGGAAGGCGTAGCGATTGCAATCGCGATTGCGCTTTGCAATGCTGCGGGGCACAGTGAATTTATCCCCCTTGTAATCGCTATGATTGTCGGCGTTCATTTTTTCCCGCTGGCTCCGTTATTTCAAGTCAATCTTTATTATTGGACTGGCGCACTTCTTTGTTTGCTCGCAATCGGTACATGGTTATTCGTGCCTGCGGAATTTACGTTAGGCGAGCATCGGATCAGCGGATTTATGTCTATAACAGGATTTGGCAGCGCGCTGATCTTATGGGCAACCGGTCTGAGCGTATGGAGAATAGGCAGAAAATTGGTCAGATAAAAAGCGCGCCTGAAGCCAGGGGGAAACGGCTGATGGCTGCGCTTTTTTACGCGTCCTGAACGAGGAACCTGGTGCTGCGTCCCGGCACCCCTCGTAAGATGCAGCCGCTCTCCATCGCGTACCGCCACCGTCTTGAGCGCAAGATCGCTCATGCGGTACAATGGAAGGACGGCGATCGGCGCGATTTTACAGCCGTCCCGGTTGGAGGCCTATATGCTGCGTGCTTTATTCGGTGAACCCCCGTTCGATTGGGGTGGACCTGTCCGGAACACGATCGATGCGATGGAACGCTTCGCCCTGCTGATGCAGGAGCAAGGCGAGGGAGATTCGGTCGAAGCAGCGCGAATCCGCAAGTACCAGATCTGGACGGAGGGCTTGCTGCGCTCTCTGGACGAGCTGGAGTCGAGCCGATACGCGGCGCTGCGATTCGCGAAGCGGCTGGAGCACATCTCATCGTTCGAAGAGATGACGGACGAGGACCGCTTGAATTATTACAATCATGTTTATTTCGATAAAAACGCATTCATCCGCATCTTCTCGGTACTGGACAAGCTTGGTACTTTAATGAACGAATACCTGGAGCTCGACACCGAGAACCGGATGGAAAATCACTTTTCGTTTTTCACCGTGCTGCGCAACATGCGTCACAACGGGCTGCATCCGGAGCTGTCCGCGAAGCTCGAGGAGCTGTACGAGCCGCGGCGAGAGACGATGGGGCGGCTGCGCAGGCGCCGCAACATGGAGATCCACCAGATGAACGCCGAGCTTCAGGACGACCTGCTGCAGGTGCTGAACGTGAAGCGGGAGCAGCCGCATCTGGAGAATATCGGAGAGAATATGGACGACTTGAACGAAGGCTGGGAGCTCACTTACCTGACGCTCGCGCAGGTCTTCAACCATATGTGCAAAAAGGCGAAGAAACAGGCGCATCACGCCTAAGGAGCGATCGCAAGTGGAAACGTTGAAGCTGGCAGGCAGAACAGCGCTGGTCACGGGCAGCGCGAAGGGGCTCGGCAGGCGCACGGCGCTCGAGCTGGCGGGCTTGGGTTGCGACGTGGCCGTCAATTACATGAACAGCCGCGACGAGGCGCAGCGGGTCTGCGAGGAGATCGAAGCGCTCGGCAGGCGGTCCGTTGCCGTCCAGGCCGACATCGCCAAGGCAGAGGACGCGGAGCGGCTCGTACGGACCGTGGAGCAGCATCTGGGGGGCGTCGATATACTCGTCAACAGCGCAGGGCCGTTCATCCGCAAGCGCAAGCTGTTCGCGGACTACACGCCCGAGGAGATCACGTTCCTCATGAACGGCAACCTGGTCGGTACGATGCACATGGATCTCCACGTGCTGCCCGGCATGCGCGAGCGGGGCTGGGGGCGCATCATCCATTTCGGCTTCGGGCATGCCGCCGAAGCGAGATCCTGGCCGCACAGGGCCGTATACGCTGCCGCCAAAGTCGGGCTCGTCTCCTTCACCAAGACGCTCGCCGTCGAGGAAGCGGCCAGCGGCATCACGGTGAATATGATCTGCCCGGGGGACATCCGGGGCAGCTTCAAGGAGAAGGGGATCTCGGACGCGGCCGGCGTACTGGACGAAGAATCGCCGCGCGGCCGCCCCGGGACGGGCGAAGATGTCGCCCGCGTCATCGGATTTTTATGCTTGCCCGAATCCGACTTCGTCACGGGCAACACGATCGACGTCTCGGGAGGACTCGACCCGATCAAGAGCAACGTGCGGCGAGCGAAGGACGAATAACAAAAAAGCCCCGCCCCGCCGGATTCGAACCGGACGGGCAGGGCTTCGAACGTTCTGTCCGGCTGCGCCGGCCAGAATCAGAATACTTGAACGACTTCTTCGATGCCTTCGACCTCTTCGAGCAGTGCGCGCTCGATGCCGGCCTTCAGCGTGATCGTGGAGCTCGGGCAGCTGCCGCAAGCGCCCATCAGGCGAAGCTTGACGATGCCGTCCTCTACGTCGACCAGTTCAACGTCGCCGCCGTCGCGTTGGAGGAACGGACGCAACTTGTCGAGCACTTCGAGTACCTCGTCGTACTTCGTTGCTTCTTGAACGTTGTCACTCACAATCATCCACTCCCTTCTTCAGCTTATTATAATACAAATTGCGCACAATTCAAATGGATGTCTCCCAGAAAGGAGAATGGCCGTGAATATCGTAGAATTTTGCGTAAGCAACGCTCACCACGGCACCGAAGGACTCATCGACAAACTGAACCAGCTCCCCGACGTGGAGACGATCGAATACGGCTGCCTGGGAAACTGCGGCGAATGCTACCTGTCCCCGTATGTGATGGTGAACGGAGAGACCGTCGTCGCCGAGACCGCGGAGGCGCTGTACGAGGCGATCCTCCAAGCCTTCGACGAGCAGGAGGAGCACCGCAAGGCGCTCGACAAGCTGCTCGACGACCTTTAAGCGCCGCAGAGGCGGCGCTTAAAGAAAGGCCGGGCGAGCGGCTGCAAGTTCGATCAGCCGAAGTGGCGGCGGCTCTTCCAGAGCACGCCGCTCTTCAGCATGCGCGGCACGCGTCCCATGATGGGCGTATGGCCCATGATGCCGAAGCCCGACTTTTTGCCGAGCGATCCGAGCGTGCCGCGCAGCTTGATCTTCGGCAGGTGGATGCCTTTGCCGTGCAGTCTCGCCGAGAGCACATGCGCCACTTGCTTGCCCTGCGCCTGCGCGAGCTGCGCGCTGGGCGAGAAGGGCTGGCTGGAGCAGTCGCCGATGACGAACACGTTCGGCGCGTCGGGCAGCTCGTGGTACTCGTTCACCACGAGCCGGCCTGCCTTGTCCTTCGCGTATTCGAGCCGCTGAATGAGCTCGACGGGCTGAATCCCCGCCGTCCATACGGTGACGTCCGACGCGATATCGCCAGTCGCCGTATGGATGACGCCTTCGCCGATGCTTGTCGTCGTAATATGGGACAGCATCTCGACGTTGTGCTCGCGGAACCAGTCGGCGACGAAGGACTGCAGCTTGCCCGGGAAGCCGGACATGACGCTCGGTCCGCGGTCCACGATCCGGATATTCAGATCCGGCCGGCTCTCGCGCAGCTCGGCGGCCACCTCGACGCCGCTGAGACCGCCGCCGATGATCGATACTTGGCCGTATGGGGCCGTATTATTGAGCATCTGGTACGTCTTGCGCGTCGCCGCGAGCGATTGTATGCTGCATGCGAACTCCGCCGCGCCGTCGATGCCGTGATAATTGTCCGTGCAGCCGAGCGCGAGCACCAGATAGTCGTAGCTAAGCGGATCCCGTCCGGCGAACGTAACGCTCCGGTCGGTCGGAGAGATGCCGGTCACCTCGCCATGCACGATCTCCAGCTGGGGGTGCTTCGGATACTCGACGCGAATGTCGAGATCCGACGAAGTGCCTGCCGCGAGCGCATAATATTCGGTCTTCAATCCCTGAAAGGGCATCCGGTCGATTAACTGGATCCGGGTGTCCGAGGGGAGTTTCTCCTCGATCAGTTCGTTCACCAGCGTCAGGCCGCCGTAGCCGCCTCCGAGAATGACGATATTGCTCACATCAAACGACTCCTTCTATTCGTATACCTTGACTTCGTTGTATAGCGTATCCCGTTCTACCGGGATTCTACCCGCTCCCTTGATGAGCCAAACCAAATCTTCCCGCGTAATGCCGGCAGGCGTCAAGGCGCCGGCGGCATGGCTGATGCGTTCCTTCACGATCGTGCCGTGCGCGTCGGATGCGCCCATCGTAAGGGCGACCTGCGTGAGCTGCGTGCCGATATTAATGAAGTAAGCCTTCACGTGCTGGAAATTGTCGAGCAGAAGACGTCCGATCGCGATCGCCTTCAGGTCGTCGAAAGCGGAATTGCGCCTGCGGATGCCTGCCTTCGGGCTCGTCGGCTGCATGGACAATGGAATAAATACCTGGAAGCCGCCGGTCTCGTCCTGCAGCTCACGCAGCTGCAGCATGTGCTGAACCCGTTCTTCGACGGATTCGACGGGGCCGTAGAGCATCGTGGTCGGCGTCTTCATGCCGAGCTGGTGCGCGGTCCGGTGCACTTCCAGATACTCCGAGATGCCCGCTTTTTCCACCCGCATCTTGTCCCGGTATTGATCCGACAAAATCTCCGCGCCGCCGCCCGTGAGCGATTCGAGCCCGACGTCCATAAGCCGCTTCAGCACGTCGCGGTATGACAAGCCCGAGATCCGGGAGTAAAAATCGATCTCCGCGGCCGTATAAGCCTTGATCGTGACCTGCGGATAGCGCTCCTTGAGCGCGCGGATCGATTCTACGTAGTATTCGAAGGGCACATGCGGGTTATGTCCGCCGACGATGTGGAATTCCCTGGCCGTGGGCGTGATGTGCTGATCGACGTATGCGAACATCTCTTCAGGCGTCAGCGTATACGCGCCTTCTTCCCCCTGATCCTTGCGGAAGCTGCAGAACGCGCAGTGCGATTCGCATACGTTGGTGAAGTAGAGGCTCATGGTCTCGGTAAAATAAACCTTTTTGCCGTTCTTCTTCAGGTTGACTTCATTGGCCAGTTGGCCGATCGTGAGCAGATCTTCGGATCGATACAGGTGCACGCCGTCTTCAAGGGACAGTCTGGCGCCGGAACGAACTTTGTCTGCAATCTCCGCCATGCGCCGGTCGGGATGCGTCGTTACGAGTGTCATGGGTAACATGACCTCCTCCGGATAAGATGAGCCTGTCACGGATGGCGTGAGCGGCTTTGGCAAATAAAAGATTGTGAAAAAAGGAACATAATAAAACTGATTAAAAAGCGGATCAACACACTAATAGCATTATAAGCTTCTGCGGTGAACAGGGCAATACAAATCGGGCAGGTATATTTCATCCGAAAAGTGGGAATGACCTTGAATAATAAACAAATTATGGTACTGTTAGAGAAGATCAATCGAATAAAAGGGAGCCAAAAAAGAATGACGAAACCCGATGTTCTGCCGCTTCAGCAACTGGAGCAGCTGGAGCAATCCGACATGATCGCGACGCTGCAGCAATACCGCGCAACCTATACCATCAAGGATCTGACCCAAGCCTGGGGTCTGAACAACCCGATCCAATATTATATGTGGCTTCGCAAGCATCAAATATACGAACAACTCGTGCGCAGGACCGACAAGTTCGAGCCGACCAAAGAGTGGAAACGCACGAGAGATGCGGAACAAATGCCGGGAGAGGACAGAAGGGTGAAGGGACTGCCAGCGGATCAATTCCGCTACGGCATCGATACCGAATCCTCGGGTCCCGAGCTGGCGATGGTGTTCCGCAGGCTGGCGGATTTTCTGAGCAACGAGACGGGCAGCTTCCGCTGCAGGATCGAGCTGAAGGCGATCCAAATGCCGGCGGCCGCGATGGCCGAGTGGAAGGACGAAGAACCGGGCGCTTGAGCGTCCGGTTTTTTCATGGATAGAGGATGTCGCGATGTTCCTGCGACAGTGCAGCGAGTGGGCGTGTTGCAATGGGCCCCGCTCAGCCGTCTACGATTTCAATATCCATATGATACAGCAGCGACGTCGCTTCCGGCAGCGTGAACTTGGCCTTTTGGATCCGGTTTTGCGTCGGATTGATCGCATAGTTGGAGGCGCGGCTGAAGTTGGCCCCTGTCAGGATCGTGTCGCCGAACAGGCTCTCGCTGAGGTCGGTTCCGCCGAGATCGATCCCGGTCAGATCCGCCTCTCTGAAGTCGACGTTCTTGGCCATGCATTCAGTCATCGTGCAATGGGGCAGCTTAAGACCGATAAAGGTGGAGTGGCTGACCGTGCATTGGTCAAAACTAAGCATGCCTCGCCCGGCCGTCCTCGGCCAGTCCGCTTCCGTCCAGTTGACGCCGACGACTTTGGACTTGACGAACGTACATTGAGAAAATTCGCTGTCCGTAATTTTAATGAAGTTCAAGTTGGAGCTTTCGAAGGCGCAGCCGGAGAACTTGCAGCCTTTGAACGCGGCTTCGCCGAAGTCGCAGTTTTTGAACGTGCAATCGTAGAAGCGCACGGACGACAGCTCTTCATTTGATAATTGAAGATCGTTAAACGTCTCGTCGTAGTACTCGTCTTCGGTGAACATCGGCATCAGGCTCCCGTTCTAATTGAAGGAATGAATTTACCAAAAGTATATCATAGTCGGCAAACGAGCCCGCATACGGTGAAAGCGTGCGCGAATGACTCGGGAAACGACTTGACTAACGATTCGCGGCGTTCGATCCTATTGAGCGAAAACGCGGGGAGGAGTATACTGTAGTCAGATCGATTACTGTTTTTATACGTCAGGAGGGACCGTACATGATTCAGATCACTGAGGCGGCCGGTCAGAAAATACAGGAAATGCTCGCAGCCGAGGACAATCAAAACTTGTTCCTGCGCGTCGGCGTACAAGAGGGCGGCTGCACGGGTTTCTCATACGGAATGGGATTCGACGACGAGCAGCACGAGGACGACCGCGTGCTCGACATCCACAACCTTAAGGTGGTCGTCGACCAGGACAGCGCGAAGTACCTGAACGGCCTCGAGATCGACTGGAAAGAGTCGGGCCTCGGCGGCGGGTTTACGATTTTTAACCCCAATGCAACCGCAACCTGCGGCTGCGGCTCCAGCTTTAGAACAGCGGATGCAGCAGGAAAGCCTGCTGCGGCTGGCGAGTGCTGATCAGACGTTAAGCGGTCAATTCACTTTGGATACGGAATTACGGTATTTGTGGGTTGTGAACTAAGACCTTCCAAGTTCGTGTGTTGGCGACAACATATAAGCTTGGAAGGTTTTTGTTTTGCTTGAGAAAAGGAGGAGCTGGAGATACTCCACTTGCCAGAGAAGTTGTAAATATTAATTATCTGTTCTATATGACTCAACTCCCTTTAATTTCAAGTTGTTGATGTTGAGTCGTTTAGTTTCAATGTTGAAATTGTTAATGTCGAATGGCCCTAACCTCTTTTTTGATTCGGTATCAAGTATCCAGTAGTTAACTTTTGATTTATCTGGAACTTGGTATGAGCTATTATCTCTTTCATACTTCAATCCAAGTTGCTTAGCTATTACATATTTGCTATTCCAAGCCAGCTCGACTACTTTTGCAGGTATGATTTCATTTTCACTTTGCCACCCTTCAGATGGTGCAATGAATATTTCATGTGCAGAGTTCCTGTTCAATTTATAATCGTTAGGAAGATCGTATTCATAATCCGCAAGTCCTGGACACCCTACTAATAAAAAAATACTGAAGAATACGATTAAACATTTCCACATCGGAATAACACCAACCCTAAATAAAATTAGCCGCATGTCGCACATCATTGGACATACTGCTCGATTGTTGTGCAAGTACATACTCTTGTGGTGGACTGTAAAAACCAATCCATATCCTACCATAATATTGCTATTGGGAATAGGTTTTAGATTAAACGTCTTGCTGAGATACATTCCTCCTGCTTAATAAGGAATGTAGTTTGCTTATTGAAAGATGATTAGTTTTACTCACTTTGGAATGTGCATGACATTGTAACTGAAACAACCACTCCATCTAAAGAGTGGTTGTTTCTTTATTTATCCTTTGTTGTTGAGAATGATAAGTCGACAAAGAGGTGTGCGGCTGGTCGCAACGACTAAGCATGCTTCCCGTCGTCAGGCCCCTCCAAGTTAGAGGACGAGCGGCGATCGACCGGGATCCACGCATAGAGCGCGATTAACAAAATAAACCCGGTCCACCAGCTCGGAATCCCGGCGAGTCCGAGGTAGAGACCGACGGGCAGCGAGTCAAAAAAGGCAAGCCACTTGAGCAGCCGGCTTCGGAGGAAATAGGCGACGGCAGCGGCGACGGCGGGGAGCACGAGGGCAAGGTAGACGATGCGAATCGTCGAAGCAGCCAGCGGCGGCGTGTCGGGAGTATGATAGGGATTCGCGTACATAAAGACGAGCGCCAGCGCGATCGTCCCCGCCGGAGCCAGCAGCGCGAGCAAACGCATGACAGCATCCTCCTCCGAATAGGCTCACAAAAATGCGAATGTGAATTCAAATGCGAATGGGGGCGAAATCGATTAGGCGCGCAAAATGCGAAGGAGCCTGCGATAGGCTATTTCCTTTGCATCGGCATAGCCGAAATTCTCTGCCGCCTAAGCCTCAATCCTGTCCGATCGCCAGCAGCTCGCGAATATCCTGTTCGCTCAGCGCGGACAGCGCCTCCTGTCCCGGACGGATGACTTCGTCGATCAGGTGGCGTTTGCGCTGCTGCAGCTCGGCCATCTTGTCCTCGACCGTTCCCTGGGCTACAAGCCGAATGATCTGCACGGCGCGCTGCTGGCCGATCCGGTGCACGCGGTCCGCCGCCTGCTGCTCGACGGCCGGATTCCACCACAGGTCGTACAGCACGACGGTGTCTGCGCCTGTCAGGTTAAGCCCCGTGCCGCCGGCCTTAAGCGAGGCGAGGAACAACTCGCGCTCGCCCGCGTTGAACCGGTCGCACAGCGCGACCCGCTCCGCGGCAGGGGTGTCGCCGTCCAAGTAGAAATGCGAAATGCCGCGGGCGGCAAGCGCCTTGCGAATGAGCGCGAGCATGGATGTGAACTGCGAAAAAACAAGCGCGCGTCTGCCGGCTGCCCTGCAATCGTCCAGCAGCTCCAGCAGCTGGTCGAGCTTGGCGGAGCCGCCGGCGTAATCCTCGACGAACAGCGCCGGATGGCAGCACAGCTGACGCAACCTCGTGATGCCCGCGAGAATCTGGATGCGATTGCGGTCGAACGTGTCGCGGTCCAGATGCTTCAGCGTCTCGGTTCGCAGCTTGGCCAAATAGGCGGCGTACAGCTTCTTCTGCGCGGGCAGCAGCTCGGAGGCGATGACCGATTCGATCTTGTCCGGCAGCTCGCGGAGTACCTCGGTCTTCAGACGTCGCAGCACGAACGGCCGGATCCGGTCGGACACCTCCTCGCGGGACAGCTCCGAGAACGCCCGGCGACCGGGGAACAGACCCGGAAATACCGCGCCCGCGATCGAGCGCAGCTCGTCGAGCGCATTTTCGATCGGCGTGCCTGTCAGCGCGAACCGGTGCTCCGCCCGGATTCGCTTGACGGCCTGCGCCGTCTGGGTGGACTCGTTTTTGACGGCTTGCGCCTCGTCCAGAATCAGCGTGTGAAAGGCGTGAGTCGCATACAGCTGACTATCCTTGCGCAGGAGCGGATAGGAGACGATGACGGCGTCGAAATCGCCGAGGCCGGCGAGCGCCTCGGCGCGCTCTCCCTTTGCGCCGTCGGCGATGCGCACGCGAATGCCGGGCGCGAACTTCCGCAGCTCGCTCAGCCAGTTATACATGAGCGATGCCGGACACACGATCAGCGCGGGCGCTTCGCGCCGACGGATCTCGGGCAACATCGAGGCGAGGAAGGCGATGCTCTGCACCGTTTTCCCAAGTCCCATGTCGTCGGCCAGGATACCGCCGAACCCGTAATGCGCCAGCGTCCGCATCCAGCGGTAGCCATACAGCTGATAGTCCCGCAGCGCGGCGACCAGTCCGTCGGGAACCGAAAAATCCGCCTGATCCGGATGGCGCAGGTTGTCCAGCAGATGCCGAAGGCGGCGTCCGTGCTTCACGGCCTCTCCTTCCGGACCGATCAGATGCAGGCCGCGGACGAGCGGCAGCCGCAGCGCGCCGTTCTTCAGCTCCGAAGGAAGCATGCCGGTGGCTGCGAGCAGCCGATTCACTTCCTCGAAGTCCCGGCCGTCCAGCGGGACGAAAGCGCCGCCGGGCAGGCGGTAATAAGGACGTTTCTCCTCGAGCGCCTGAAGGACGGAGCGAATCTCGCCTTCCGGAATGCCGGAGATGTCGAATTTGAATTCGAGCCAGTCGGTCCGCTCATCGGTATCGGCAGATACCTTGACTACGACAGGCTCCGGCAGCAGACGGGTGCGCACCGCAGACGTCGCATAGACGCTCAGGAGCGGCTCCAGCAGAGGCACGACCCGGTAGAGAAATTCGAACTCGCCCTCTTCGTCCCCGCTCATCACATACCCCGCTTCGGTCCGGACGAAGGCCGACCCGTCCATCAGCTCGAGAATGCGCCGCTCCCGCTCGCCGTCCCTTACGAGAATCCGGTCTGTGTCGGTTCGCTTGGCGCCCGAAGCCTCCAGCGGGTTGATGACGACCGAGCCGTAATGGAACTCTAGGCCCGCGAGCAGCCGGTCCCGCACCCGGTCAAGATACAGCTTGGCCTGAAGCGGCTCCCGGATGACCGTCTCGGACACTGCTTCGGCGATCCGCACGCTGCCGAGCCGCATCAGACCGGGGACGACGCGCTCCATGAAGCCGTCCGTCTGTTCGCGAGGAATGCGGACATGGCTTGTGCCTGCCGCGATCAGCAGCAATTGTTGAAGCTGCGACAGCTGCGCGCAGTCGGTCTTCGGAAGACGGACCAGTCCGTCAGCCGTCAGCACCAGTCCGTAGGGCTCCATCACAGCAAGCGAGTCCAGTCCTCGTACGTCGAGCCTGCAGTCGCCCTGCTGCGCGTCGTCGGGGTCGTAGTCCACCTCATAATGGACGGGCAGCGGTCCTTCGACGATCGGCAGCCCCGGCAGCAGACGGTCTCCGGTCTGGAGCGAGACATCGGCCGCAGCGCTAAGCAGCGGGAACAACGTTGGCCATTCGTCAGGCGGAATCCGCAGCGTCCGCTCGCTTCGAGCGCCCGATGCGGCCAGACCTGACTTCGAGCGGACGATCACCGTATCGCTGCGGTTCATCCGAATCAGCGTTTGAACGATCTCGTCGTCTTTTTGCGAAAAGCAATGCTGCTCGGGATCGTAGACGAACGACTTGCCGAACGTATACGATTCGCCGCGTTCCACGCTGTCGAGCCACCTGCCGATCTGCTTGACCGGATACGTTCGCCCCGGCCCGACGTGCATTTCGATGCCGAGAGAATGACCGACGCCGTCCTCCAGCGGCACGCAGACGAATACGACGGTCAGCTCCTCGCGCGTCTCGAAGCGTTTGCGCGCGCCGCTGCGCATCGGCGGCCGGGCTTGGAACAGTCCGATCATTTTGGCAGCGATGTCCTCGGAGCCTGCTGTCCCGGAGCGGGTCTCTGTTGAAGCGTAGGAAGCTTTGGAGCCCGTAAGGGCCTCTCTCAGCCTAATCTCAATGATCTGCAGCAGCGCGGCGGCGATATGATTGCAATATTTATCGTAGGAAGCAAGGGACGGACAGCTGCAGGACGCGGCGACATCCCCCGCCGGCGAGATGCGGATGACGGCTCGATATTCGGCCCTGCCGCCGCCCCGAACGGCGGCTTCGTAGCTGCCGGCTTCATCGTCGTAGCGCACGAACGATACCTTGCCCGCGCGGGCATAGGCCAGGCCGCTCTCGAAGGCGATCCGGCCGCATAGCGATTTGACGGTTTGGCGCGTAATGGGTGCGCTCATCGATGTTGCTCCTCCTGGCTGCCGGGCGGCGCGTTATTTCTTTTTATGATAGCAGAAATAAAGCCGCAACGAGCGCCGTGCCCTCGCAGTCAGCGCTGTGCATAAAGTTGTCCCCAATGCCCACAGCGCTGCCGTTGGGATTGGCGAGTCTATCCACAAAAAAGATATGTTTTATTCACAGCCGATTGTGGGTAAAGGGACAAGTTGGCAAAAAAATGGAAGGCCCGACAAAAGGGCGGCTTGCCATGTCCATTCATCCAAGAGGCTGCGCGATTGTCCGAGTATGCTGGTTGTATACCGGATAAAAGGAGGACTGGCGCATGCATCAGAATGCCGGACGCATGTTGGCGAGCAAATGGCTTAAAACGACTGCGCTATTGACAGACGGCTATGTGGCGCGTCACATTCCGCCAACGAGAATATACAGCAGAGGAAATATGAAGACGATGCTTGACCGTTTCGGCATGGTCGTCCTGAAGCCGGTCCGCGGAGCGGGCGGCAACGGCGTCGTTAAAGTATCGCGAAGCGGGAGGGGGTATCGGGTTCATGCGAAGACCAGCGTGAGGCATTTCAATACATTCGCGGCCCTCTGCGGGCATATCGGCAGATTGAAGGGGAGACGGGCGTATCTCATTCAAAAAGGGATTCGTCTTGCGACGATCGCGGGCCGCCCGGTCGACTACCGCGTCAAATACGTGAAGACGGAGAGCGGCTGGCGGATCCGGGCGATGGTCGGCCGCGTCGCGCGCAAAGGCCTGTTCGTCACCAACTTGTGCAGAGGCGGGATGCAAGTCTCCGCGAGCCAGGGAATCGCCAGGTCGCTGTCGCCGAGCCTGATCGCCGCCAAGAAGAGCCATATGCGGAATCTGACGCGCGTCTCCACGTCGCTTCTGGAGCGGCGTTTTCCCGGCATCGGCCAACTCGGATACGACTACGGCATCGACGTGGGTGGAAGAATCTGGATGCTTGAAGTCAATACGCGTCCCCAATAATCGTTTTTAATAAGCTTATTGCGACGAAGCGTATCCAAATATAACGCCTTTGCGGCCGCTCCCTATTATTGGAAGCTATCGCGGCAAATTTCGCTATGAATTATTTTTATGAAAATGCCGACAAAAAAGTTGTGGATAAATTCATCCACATTATCCTTCCCGGTCAAACGAGGAAAACGGGATTTTTCAACAAAATAATCACATCTTGTACACATGGAACTGTGGATATTGAAGCGCTTGTCCGCTAATTGAAGGGCGTGCTATGATGCCATCACGCAGGGCCCGCAAGGCGGGACCTAGCACGATAGCTGCCTAAGAAAGGGTGTGGGTCATGTTGCCGTTGTTGTCGGATGAGCTGCTCTTGGAAGCTTACCAACATGCCGTCCGCTTGGAGCTGGAAAGGGAATTCGTTCATTTGCTGCGTGCCGAGATCCGTCGCAGACAGCTGCCCGTCAAGGAAGACCGGCTCGCGAAGTAGTCGCTCGTATGCTTATATATCGGAAAAGGCATCCCTACCTCTTCGGTCTGCAATCCGGAGGCAGGGATGTCTTCTTTATTCATACATATTTTAATAAATGCAGCCGGACATGCTTTTAGAACTTCAAATTGCTGCTGTGTCCGGGCGACAGCTTGGCACCGGGGTCCACGTAGACCTTCGCGTTGTTGACCGCCGTCGGGGCTTCTCCGAAGCCGACCGCGATGAGCTTAAGCTTGCCGGGATATGTCGTGATGTCGCCTGCCGCGAAAATGCCCGGGATATTCGTCTCCATGCGGGTGTCCACCACGATCGAGCCGCTCTGGATCTCGAGCCCCCATTCCGAGATCGGGCCGAGCGAGCTGACGAAGCCGAAGTTGACGATGACATCGTCCACGTCGATCTCTTCCGTCTCTCCCGTCTTGGCATGCGCCAATACGACGCGTTCGATGGCGTCCGCTCCCTGAAGGGAAGCGATCTCCTTGGGTACGATCACCTGTATGGAAGACTTCATCAGCCGCTCGACGCTGTGCTCGTGCGCACGGAATTTGTCGCGCCGGTGGACGAGCGCCACGCTCGCCGCGATCGGCTCGAGCATGAGCGCCCAATCGAGCGCGGAGTCGCCGCCGCCGCTGATCAGCACGCGTCTGCCCCGGAAGCGCTCGAGGTCGGACACGAAGTAGTGCAGGTTCTTCTGTTCGTAGCGGGGCGCTTCGGGCAGCTCCAGGCGGCGCGGCTCGAATGCGCCGACGCCGGCCGTTATGATGACGGATTTGGCATAGCGCACATGCTTGTCTGTCCGAATCTCGAACAGACGCTCCTCGATCTTGGATACAGACAGCACCTTCTCGTCCAATGCAAGCTCCTGCTCGAACAGCGCGAGCTGCGCCTTCAGATTATCCACGAGCTGCTGCGCGGTAATCTTAGGAAATCCCGCTACGTCGTAAATATACTTTTCCGGGTAAAGCGCGGCCAACTGGCCCCCGAGCTGCGGCATGCTCTCGATGATGGTCACGGACATGTGCCGCATACCGCCGTAAAACGCGGCGAACATGCCGGCAGGCCCTCCGCCGATAACGGCGACGTCCACGGGCGAGGTCGATTCCAGGCTCAATGCAGTCCCCTCCGTTTTATTGATATCCTACAAAGATCAGTTTATCTCGTTCGCCGGCGAACCGCGAGCGACAAGCCTTGAAGTTCAGGATAAAGCCAGGTAGAACAGGGTAAATTTGTGGAGAAGTCCAAACGATTTTGTAACAATGAACCTTGAAATGAATGGGTAAAGCCGATATGATTCTTTTGAGGCAAAGAGACAAATATGCCTATCTTCATTGTGGATTTTTTCACATGTTGAACACCAAACTGGATTGGATGGGATCCCATGAGCAGTATACCCAAAATCGTCATCCTAGGCGCGGGATACGGCGGCGTCTTGACGTCGCTGCGTCTCCAAAAAGAGCTTAATTATAATGAAGCTGACGTGACGCTCGTCAATAAGCACGATTATCACTATATTACAACGCACCTCCATATGCCTGCAGCGGGTACGGATCATCCGGACAACGCGCGCGTGAGCATCTCCAAGCTGATCGACGAGTTCAAGATCGACTTCGTCAAGTCGACCGTGGTGCAGATCCGTCCGCAGGACCGCAAGGTCATTCTGGAGGACGGCACGCTGTCCTATGATTATCTCATCATCGCGCTCGGCGGGGAGTCCGAGACGTTCGGCATTCCGGGCATGGCGGAAAATGCGTTCACGATCCGCAGCATCAACTCGGTGCGCCTCATCCGCGAGCATATCGAATATCAATTCGCGCGTTACAAGCGCGAGCCGCACCGCACGGACTATCTGACGTTCGTCGTTGGCGGCGCCGGCTTCACCGGGATCGAGTTCATCGGCGAATTGGCCGACCGCGTGCCGGATCTGTGCAAGCAGTTCGACGTAGACCGCTCGCTCGTCAAGATCGTCAACGTCGAAGCGGCGCCGACCGCGCTGCCCGGCTTCGATCCGGAGCTGGTCGAATACGCGATGGAGGTGCTCCGCAAGAAGGGCGTCACCTTCCGCATCGGCACCGCGATCAAGGAGTGCACGGCTGACGGCGTCATCGTCGGCGAAGGCGAAGAGATCAAGTCGCAGACGGTCATCTGGTCCGGCGGCGTCCGGGGCAACCGGCTGATCGAGGAAGCCGGCTTCGAGACGATGCGCGGACGCGTCAAGGTGGACGAGTACCTGCGCGCGCCTGGCCACGAGAACATCTACGTCCTTGGCGACAATTCGCTCATGTTCAACCCGGAGGGGCGTCCGTATCCGCCAACGGCGCAGATCGCGATGCAGCAAGGCGTGAATTGCGCGCATAACCTCGTCGCTTCGATCCGCAACCAGTCGCTTAAAGCCTTCGTGTTCAGCAACAAGGGTACCGTGGCGTCGCTAGGCAAGGGCGAAGCGATCGGCATGGCGTTCGGCAAAAAGTATAAAGGACGCGTAGCCGCATGGCTCAAGAAGGCGATCGACCTGCGCTACCTGTTCATCATCGGCGGCATTCCGCTCGTGCTCCGCAAGGGCAAGTTCCTCTAATGCGCCACTGCAGCGTGCAGGTGCGCGGGCTGCTCACGCGGGACGAGCTCGATCGGTACAATGCGCTGATGGAAGTCGGCAGCTACCTCGAGTCGCAGCAGCGGTACGACCTGTCCGCGATCGTGCAGGCCGAAGTCGACCTGCTCATACAGCCGGGCATCGAGCGGTTGAAGGAAAAGGGACGCCAGCGCGACCGCATGACGCAGGAGTACCTGGAGGAGCGCCGGCGTGCGGAGTGGGAAGCGCAGATGCGCGCAGCGATGGACGACGAAGACGATTAAGCGCGAGAGGCGCGAATATAGGCAGGCCGGTTCCGATTCGATCGGAGCCGGCCTGCCTTTGCTTTTGCTCCCGGCTTGACGAAGCGGAGTCCCAGCCTGATAATAGGCCGTACTTGCAGTCATCTAGCTGGATTGGCGGATGTAAAACGCCGAGCCGATCCCGACCACGTTCGAGATCTAAACGATGTCGACGCCGGCCAATGAGGTTGGAAGGGCAGCTGGAGCTAGCTGCGTGAGTGCGCAGGAGATTGGCGGAAGCCAGCGTGGGGAAAGAGCGAAAAACGGCGGAGCAGGGGGAGAAGCAATGAGCGAAACAGATCGACAGGCAGGCGCGGAGCAGGCAGTATGGCGGCTCGAGGACTTCGGCGCGCTGCCGAATTCCGGCGAGGACACGACGGTCGCGATGCGGCGGGCGATCGCGGCGGCTGCGAGCTCGGAGGGACCGAAGCTGCTGACATGCGGGCCGGGACGATACGAATTTTATGCCGAGGAAGCCGCCCGCGTGCCCTATTTCATCACGAATACGGCGAGCGAGACGGAGAATCCGGACGTGACGAAGACGATCGGCATCTATATGAAAGGCGTCCGCGATCTGTCGCTGGACGGTCAGGGCGCGCTGTTCGTGTTTCATGGCAAGCAGACGATGCTCGCGATGGACGGCTGCGAGCGGATCGCGATCCATAACTTGAGCATGGACTACGCGGAGCCGACGGTGACCGAGGCCCTGGTGGCCGGCGTCGGCAGCGATTGGATCGAGCTCGAGATCCATCGGGAATCGCGCTGCGTCGTAGAGGACGGCAAGCTGTACTGGATCGGAAAGGGCTGGAAGTTCTGCGAAGGGCCGATGCAGGCATACGACCCGGCGCGCGATACGACCTGGCGAATCGACAATCTGATCGAAGCGGCGACGACGGCGGAGTCGATCGGTCCGCGGCGGGTTCGGCTCGGTTTCGATGAAACGGAGTCTGCGGAGGCGGTGGTTCCGGCACTGACCGGGATCAAGCCGGGCTATGTCCTGCAGAGCCGCGACGGCACCCGCGATCAGGTTGGCGCCTTCCTGCTGGACAGCCGCGATGTCGTCATGGACGGCGTAGGCATGCACTTCATGCACGGGCTCGGCATCGTGGGGCAGTACAGCGAGAACTTATCCTTTTTGCGGATGGAGATTGCGCCGCGACCAGAGACGGGCAGGACCGTCGCGGCTTTTGCGGACTGCATCCATCTGATGGGCTGCCGCGGCCGGATCGAGATCGCGGATTCCCGGTTCGCCGGCGCCCACGACGACGCGATCAACGTCCATGGCACGTATTTGCAAATCGTGGGCAGGCCTGCGCCGGATACGGTGGAAGTGCGGTTCATGCATCCGCAGAGCTACGGCTTCGAGGCATTCCGGACAGGCGACGAGATCGAGTTCGCGAGGCGCCGCTCGCTCACGGCGTTCGGAACCGGCCGGGTCCGTTCGGTAGAGCGAATCGACGACCGAACGCTAAGGCTGACATTGACAGCGCCCGCGCCGGCTGAAGCGGACATCGAACCGGGCGATGTCGTCGAGAACGTAACCTGGACGCCGGAGGTACGCATTGCCGGCAACCGCTTCGCCCGCATCCCGACGCGCGGCATCTTGATCACGACGCGCCGCCACGCGGTGATCGAAGGCAATACGTTCGAGCGGATGCGGATGAGCGCCATCCTGGTCGAAGGGGATGCGTCGTCCTGGTTCGAATCGGGGCCTGTGCGCGACTTGACGATCCGGAACAATCGGTTCGTCGAATGCGGCGATGCCGAGTTCCCGGTGATCGCGATCACGCCTGCGATCGACGAGCCGAACGCTGCACGGCCGGTGCATCGACATATACGTATCGAAGGAAACCGTTTCGAGACGCGGGACGCCGTCGTGCTGAAGGCGAAGGGAGCTGCGGACGTTTCGTTTACGGACAACGAGATTCGGGCGTCGGCGGAAACGGGCGGCGGCCTGGGCGCGTTCAGCGCGTTCGGTACGATCGAGGAGACGATTCGATTGACCGCTTGCGCGGATACGGACGTTCGGAACAATCGATTTTACGTATCGGAAAATAGCTAGCTGAGTCCGATAGATTCGGCACCGATTGCAATGACGGCTCCGACATCGGATAATAGGCCTAGGCGTGCCATGCGCGCTTTTCTGATTCGATTGAAGTGGGGCTCCGTCTATGAAACCGACTACGATATACGATGTGGCCAGAGAAGCGGGCGTATCGATCGCCTCCGTCTCCAACGCCATCAACGGCAAAGGCAAGATCGGAAAGAAGAAACGCGAAGAAATCTTGAAGGTGATGGAGCGGCTCAATTACCAGCCGAGCGTCATCGCTTCGGCGCTGACGGGCAAGAAGACGTATACGCTGGGACTGCTCATTCCCGATGTCGCCAACCCGTTTTTCGCGGAGATCGCGCGGGCCGTCGAGGATATCGCGCATTCGGCGGGGTACAGCGTCATCACGTGCAGTACGGACCATCAGGACGAACGCGTATTGACCTATATCAGGCTGCTGGAGCAAAAAAGCGTCGACGGCATTCTTATCGGCACCGGCGGCGGCGCGGATATCCTGGCGCAGCTGGCCGAGAAGCCGCTGCCGACGGTCACGATCGCCCGCGAGGTGCAGGGCTTGCCGGTCAGCGGCGTCGCCACCGACGACTTTCGGGGAGCGTCGCTCGCCGCCGCGCATCTGCTTGCGCTCGGCCATCGCAGGATGGCGGTGCTCGCCGAGGACTTGAAGGTAAGCAGCAGCCAGGAGCGGGTGCGGGGGTTCCGCTTCTCGCTATTCGAAACCGGCGTCCGGCTCGAAGACGAGGACATCCTGCCCTGCGCCTCCAGTATCGAGGACGGCAAGCGGGCTACGCTCGAACTGCTGCGGCGCTCCGATCGGCCGACGGCGTTGTTCTGCAGCAACGAGCTGCTGGCTGTCGGCGCGCTCCAAGCGGCCAGGGAAGCCGGTATCGCCGTGCCCGCCGACTTGTCCGTCGTCGGCTACGACAACACGCTGCTCTCCACGGCGACCAATCCGCTCCTGACGACGGTTGCCCAACCGATCGAGCAGATGGTGAAGCTCGCTTTTGAATTGCTGATCGGGATCGGACAGGAGAGCGCGGGCCTCGTTCCCCAGCGGATCGTCATGCAGCCGGAGCTCGTCGTGCGCGAGTCGACGGGCAGGCCGAGTACGACCGAAGCGATAGATTAGGGGTGTCGGATATGGAATGGCGGCCTTGCTACCCGCACGAAGGCTGCCGGCTGTCTCGCAATGCGAACGCTGCGACGGCAGTTTGAATGTGCGTAGAATGGCAGTCCGACTATGCGCAAGAGGAATCCGATGACTTGTCGCCAATTTAGAGTTGCTAACGGCAATTCTTTTTTTTAATATTAGGTTAAGCGCTTTACCTTATTGCATTTATCGTTTAAAGTAGAGGAAGAAACCTAACGGTTCAGGAGGAATGCGGCGGTGGCTCCAATCGATCGCGTGCACGTCATTTTTAAAACGCATCTGGATATCGGCTTCACCCATCTGGCGGAGCAAGTCGTCCGGCAGTACATGGACGACTATATACCGAAGGCGATCAAGCTCGCGGAGCGGCTGGAGGCGGAAGGCGGCGCCGAGCGCTTCGTATGGACGACCGGCTCCTGGCTCATTCGCCGCTATCTGGAGGAGGCGCAGCCCGAGGACAAGTCGCGCATGGCGCGCGCGATCGCGGCCGGCCATATCGCATGGCACGGACTGCCCTTCACGACGCATACCGAGCTGATGGACGCCGGGCTGTTCGAGGCCGGTCTTGCGATCTCCAGCGAGCTGGATGCGCGCTTCGGCAAGCGGACCGTTGCGGCCAAGATGACGGACGTCCCGGGCCATACGCTCGGCATGGTGCCGCTTATGGCGCGGGCCGGGCTGCGCTACCTGCATCTCGGCGTCAATCCGGCGTCCAAGCGGCCGGACGTGCCGCGCTTGTTCCGCTGGCAGGCGGATGATGGATCGGAGATCATCGTCAACTATGCTGGCAATTACGGCGAGGCGGTGGAGGTCGAGGGACTCGGCGACGCGCTGCTGTTCGCCCATACCGGCGACAACTGCGGACCGCCGGATGTAGAGGAGATACGCGAGCAGTTCAGGGAGATCGGGCGTCGTTACCCGGGCGCGCAGGTGCTGGCTTCGACGATGGACGCCTTCGCGCTGCAGCTCGAGACCGTACGCGACAAGCTGCCGGTCGTCCGCGAGGAGGTCGGTGACACGTGGATTCATGGCGCGGGCACCGATCCGCTGAAGCTCGCCCGCCTGCGCGCGCTGCAGCGACTGAGGAACGAGTGGCTGGCGAGCGGCCGGCTGCGGGAGGACGACGCTGCCTGCCGCACGCTGAACGAGGCGCTGCTGCTTACCGCGGAACATACGTGGGGACTCGACGTGAAGAAGTGGCTGCCGGATTTTCGCAACTATGCCAAGGCCGACTTCATGGAGGCGCGCCGCCGCGACATCGTCGATCCGCACGACCAACCCGCGAAGTTCGCCTATATCGGCGCGTTCGCCATGGACGAATTCGACAAGCATTCGGCGGGGCTGTTCGAAGGAGAAGAGAGCGTGCGGTCGTACGCCATGATCGAGCGCTCTTGGGCGGAGCAGCGCGCGTATGCGGAGCGCGCTGTCCAAGCGCTGCCGCCGGCGATCAGACAAGAAGCGGAGGCGGCGCTCGCCGAGTTGGAACCGCGCCGTACGGATACGGCTTCGGGATTCACCGAGCGGCGCCCCCACGAGTCGTACAAGAGCGGTGGGTTCGAGCTCGCCTTTGCGGACGACGGGTCGCTCTCGCATCTGATCGACGGCAACGGCAAGCAGTGGGTCGGCGAGGGCGCCGGCGTCGGCGGCTACGTGTACGAGACGTTCGGCACGGACAGCTACGACCACTATTTCCGTACCTACATGCAAAATCTGCCGATCACCCATCCTTGGGCCGACGCCGACTTCGGCAAGCCGGGTTTCGAGTTCGTCCGCCCGCTGCCGAGCTACAAGGCCTATCGGCCGACGCTGGTCGACATCAGGCATGCGGCGGATGCGTCGGAAGAGCGTTACGTGCTGCGCCTGCGCATGCCCGAGGAATCGTGGACGCTGTACGGCGCGCCGCGGGAGCTGGAGCTGACTTATGTCTTCGCCGCGGAAGCCGGGGACGGGATCGGCCTGACGCTGCAATGGTTCGGCAAGGATGCGAACCGGCTGCCCGAGGCGAGCTGGCTCGGCTGCGGCCTCCAGGTCGGCAATCCGAACCGCTGGATGATGGACAAAATGGGAAGCGCCGTGTCGCCGCTGCACGTCGTGCAAGGCGGCAACCGCAATCTGCATGCCGTTGGCACCGGCGTGAGCTACCGAGGCGCGGACGGCGAGGCGGACATCGTGACGCTGGATGCCGCGCTGGCGGCGCCGGGACAGCGGAGGCTGCTTCAGTTCGACGGCACGTTCGCGCCGCTGGACGGCGGCTGGCATTTTAACCTGCACAACAACATCTGGGGCACGAACTTCCCGATGTGGTACGGACAGGACGGGAAGTTCCGCTTCCGGCTGAAGCTGCGCTCGAATCCGATCTAAACGAAGTCGGGCTGATGAGGCCGAACTAGGATGCGGGGTCGAATCAGGATTTAGGATCGAAAAAATAGACAGGCGCGGAATGGCGGCGTAGCGGGATCGGATTCGGTTTCGCAGCCGTTTTTCCGGCCACATGGATTAAGCGCTTAATCCCATTAAATGATTGGAGGACTTGGCAAATGGAAACGATCCGACTGACGATGGCGCAGGCGCTGCTCCGATTCCTGGACGCGCAGTACATTAGCGAGGACGGCATCGAGACGAAGTTCGTGGCGGGCGTCATGGGCATCTTCGGCCACGGCAACGTGACCGGCATCGGAGAAGCGCTGGAGCGAAGCCCCGGCAGCCTGACCTACGTGCAGGGCAAAAACGAGCAGGGTATGGCCCATGCCGCGACCGCGTACGCCAAGCAAAAAAACCGCAAGCAAATCTACGCCTGCACGTCCTCGATCGGACCGGGCGCGCTCAACATGGTGACGGCGGCCGGCACCGCTACCGTCAACCGGATCCCTCTGCTGCTGCTGCCGGGCGACAACTTCGCATCCCGCCAGCCCGATCCGGTGCTGCAGCAGATCGAGGCGCCGAGCGACTACACCTTGTCCGCCACCGACTGCTTCAAGCCGGTCAGCCGGTACTGGGACCGGATTGTACGGCCCGAGCAGCTTATGTCCGCGGCGCTGAACGCGATGCGCGTGCTGACGGATCCGGCGGAGACGGGCGCCGTGACGCTCGCGCTGCCGCAGGACGTGCAGGCTGAGGCGTACGATTATCCGGCCGCCTTTTTCGCGAAGCGCGTGCATTACCGCGACCGCACGCTGCCCGCCCCGCAGGCGATCGAGCGCTGCGTCCGCCTCGCGGCAGAGGCCAAGCGTCCGCTCATCGTCGCCGGCGGCGGCGTCCGCTATTCCGGCGCGTCCGAAGCGCTCGCGGCATTCGCGGAAGCGTTCGGCATCCCGGTCGCCGAGACGCAGGCGGGGCGCGGGGCGCTGCCTTGGAACCATCCGCTTAATGTAGGCGGCATCGGCGTGACGGGCGGACTCGCCGCGAACCGGCTGGCGAAGGAGGCGGACCTGATCATCGGCATCGGCACGCGCTACTCCGACTTCACGACGGCTTCGAAGTCCGCATTCGCCCGGGAGGGCGCAGCCTTCCTGAACATCAACGTAAGCGGCATGGATGCCGCCAAGCTGGAGGGCGCTGCCTGGATCGGCGATGCGAAGGCGGCGCTGGAGGTGCTGCTTGAGCGACTATTCGCACTCGGCTACCGCACGGCGTACGGCGCGAACGAGATCGCGGATATCCGCGCGTTGTGGAACGCCGAGATCGACCGGCTGTACGCGCTCGAGCGCGAAGACGGCCTGGCGCAGACGCGCGCGCTCGGCGTTGTCAACGAAACGCTCGGCGACGAAGCGGTCATCGTATGCGCTGCCGGCAGCCTGCCCGGCGACCTGCAGCGGCTGTGGCGGACCGGCACGCCGGACGGCTACCATCTCGAATACGGCTTCTCGTGCATGGGCTACGAGGTGAGCGGCGCCTTCGGCGCGGCGCTCGCCGCGCCGGACCGCGACGTGTACGCGTTCGTCGGCGACGGCAGCTACCTGATGCTGCATTCCGAGCTCGTCACGAGCCTGCAGGAGGGACGCAAGATCACGATCCTGCTGTTCGACAATCACGGCTTCCAATGCATTCACAACCTGCAGCGCGGACACGGCAGCGACGGCTTCGGCAATGAATTCCGCTACCGAGAGCCCTCTTCCTCCCGCTACACGGGCGCGTACATGCCGATCGACTTTGCGGCGCATGCACGCAGTCTTGGAGCGGCCGCCTATAAGGCCGATTCGGCCGAGACGCTCCGCGAAGCGCTCCTTCGCGCCCGCGAAGAGTCGGTCACGACGCTCATCGAGATCGCCGTGCTGCCCGGCACGAACACGGACGGCTACGAGTCGTGGTGGAACGTAGGCGTGCCCGAGGTGTCGGCAGGGGAGCGCGTGGTCGAGGCGCATGCGACCATGAAGCGGAAGATCGGCGAAGCCAGACCTTATTAGGAGGGACTTTCAGTGAGCGTTTTTCCTTGGAAAATGGGCATTCATCCGATCAACTGGGTCGGCGAGGACGTACGAGAGCATGGCGAGGAGACGACCTGCGAGCAAATTTTGGACGATATCGCTGCATTGGGGCTAACCGGCACCGAGATGGGGCGCAAGTTCCCGGAGGACCGCGATCGGCTGCTCAAGCTTCTGGACGCGCGGGGCATCCGCCTCGTCTCCCGCTGGAAGTCGGTGCTGCTGAGCGATCCCGCTTACCGCGAGCAAGAGCTGGCGGACTACCGAAAGCACGCCGAGTTTCTCCGCGATATGGGCAGCACGGTCATCAGCACTTGCGAGGTTGGCGGCTCGCTGCACTTCGATCCGCGGCGCACGCCGAACGAACGCGAGGTGATTCGGCTGGACGAGGACGGCTGGCGCCACCTGGCCGAGGGGCTTAACGAGGCCGGGCGGATCGCGCGCGAGCTCGGGCTCAAGCTGACCTATCATCATCACGGCGGCACCGCGGTCGAGACGCCAGAGGAGATCGATAGGCTGATGGAAATAACCGACCCCGAGTCCGTCTTCCTGCTCTACGATACGGGACATGCGCTGTACGGCGGAGCGGATCCGCTGGCGCTGCTGCGCAAGCATTACGACCGCATCGCCTACGTTCATCTGAAAGACGTGCGTCCTCGCGAGCTTGAGAGGGCGCGCGCTGAGGGCGTCGACTTCGTCACCTGCATCCGCAGAGGCGTATTCACCGTGCCGGGCGACGGCGGCATCGACTTCGGCCCAATCGTACGGGAGCTGCGGACACGCGGCTACGACGGCTGGGCGATGCTCGAGGGCGAGCAGGATCCGGCGGCGCACCCGCCGCGCGAATACGCGGCCCGGGCGCTGGCTTATCTATCGGCGCTGATCGAGGCGCAGGAAAGGGAGGAACGGGAATGAGCATGGAACCAAGCCGACAAGCAAACGCAGGCGCGCCCTCGGGCGGCCTCAACCTGCCGGAAGGCCGCGACTTCGATCTGACGGCGCTCGGCCGCCTGTGCATCGATTTGAACGCGAACGAGATCAACCGTCCGATGGAGGAGACGCTCACCTTCACCAAGTACGTCGGCGGCTCGCCGGCCAACATCGCGATCGGCGCGAGCCGGCTCGGACTTCGGACGGCGTTCATCGGCAAGCTGGCGGACGATCAGATGGGCCGCTTCATAGAGGGCTACCTGCGGCGCGACGGCATCGACACGCGGGGCGTGTCGACCGACCGGACGGGCGCGGTGACGGGGCTCGCTTTTACCGAGATCAAAAGTCCGTCCGACTGCAGCATCCTCATGTACCGGAACAATGTCGCGGACCTGCTGCTCTCGCCGTCAGAGGTGAGCGAAGAGCTGATCGCCCGCAGCCGGCTGCTGCTCCTTTCGGGCACGGCGCTCGCCGCGAGTCCGTCCCGCGAGGCGGCGCTGCTCGCGCTGACCTATGCACGCAGGCACGGCACCGCCGTCGCCTTCGACATCGATTACCGCCCTTATACATGGAAATCGCCTGAAGAGACGGCAGTCTACTACAACCTCGCGGCGGAGAAAAGCGACATCATCGTCGGCACACGCGAGGAATTCGACAGCATGGAGCGCTTCGAGCATAATCCGGACCGCAGCGATGCGTTTACGGCGTCCAAGTGGTTCGGCCATGCGGCCGGCCTCGTCATCGTCAAGCACGGCAAAGCCGGCTCGGTCGCGTATACCCGGGACGGCGGCGAGCACCGGGCCGTCTCTTATCCCGCCAAGGTCATTAAGACGTTCGGCGCCGGAGATTCGTATGCAGCCGGCTTCCTGTACGGGCTGCTATCCGGTTGGGCGGTCGACCGCAGCATGTCGTTCGGCAGCGCCGCCGCCAGCATCGTCGTGTCCAGCCACAGCTGCTCCGACGCGATGCCGACGGTGCGGCAGGTCGAGGATTACATTGCGCGCTGCGAGCGCGGGGAGATCGTCGCGAATTGAACGGCATTCTACTATGAAAATGGAAGAGAGGAATCAGTCATGGCTGATACATTGAAAAACTGGATCGCGGGCGAATGGGTCGAAGCGCTTGGCGAAGGAACGGAAGCGGTCGTCAATCCGGCGAACGGAGAGGTGCTGGCGCACGTCCCGCTGTCCTCGCGCGAAGACGTGAACCGCGCGGTCGCCGCGGCGGAGGCCGCCTTCAAGGAATGGAGCCGGACGCCTGTGCCGAAGCGCGCGCGCATCCTTTTCAAATACCAGCAGCTGCTGGTCGAACACTGGGAGGAGCTCGCCCGGCTCGTGACGCTCGAAAACGGCAAGAGCTACGCCGAGGCGCACGGCGAAGTGCTGCGCGGCATCGAATGCGTCGAATTCGCGGCAGGCGCGCCTTCGCTCATGATGGGCAAGCAGCTGCCCGACATTGCGACGAATCTCGAATCGGGCATGTACCGGTACCCGATCGGCGTCGTCGGGGGCATCACGCCGTTCAACTTCCCGATGATGGTGCCCTGCTGGATGTTCCCGCTGGCTATCGCCTGCGGCAACGCCTTCGTGCTGAAGCCGTCGGAGCGCACGCCGCTTCTGGCGAATCGCCTGGCCGAGCTGTTCAAGGAAGCCGGCCTGCCGGACGGCGTCCTGAACATCGTGCACGGCGCGCGCGACGTGGTGAACGGCATCCTGGAGCACCCCGGCATCCGCGCGATCTCGTTCGTAGGCTCGCAGCCGGTCGCCGAGTACGTCTACAAGACCGGAGCAGCGAACGGCAAGCGGGTGCAGGCGCTAGCGGGCGCCAAAAACCACTCGATCGTCCTACCCGACGCCGACCTGGACCTCGCGGTCAAGGAGATCGTGAGCGCGGCGTTCGGTTCGGCGGGCGAGCGCTGTATGGCCTGCGCGGTCGTCGTCGCGGTCGGCGGCATCGGCGACGAGCTCGTCAGGCGCCTGCGCGAGGCCGCCGACCGGATCACGATCGGCGATGGCTCGAAGCCGGGCGTCTTCCTCGGACCGGTCATCCGCGATTCGCACAAGGCGCGCACGGTCGGCTATATCGAGGCCGGCGAGCGCGATGGCGCGGAGTTGGTGCGCGACGGTCGCCTTGACGAGGCGGCGAATGGCGAGGGTTATTTCGTCGGCCCGACGATCTTCGACCGGGTGGGCACGGACATGGCCATCTGGCGGGACGAAATTTTCGCGCCGGTGCTGTCTGTGATGCGGGCCGAGACGCTGGAGGCGGCGATCGACATCGCCAACGCCTCCGAACTCGCGAACGGCGCTTGCCTGTTCACGTCGAGCGGATCGAGCGTGCGACAGTTCCGTGAGACGATCGATGCGGGAATGCTGGGCATCAATTTGGGCGTACCGGCGCCGATGGCGTTTTTCCCCTTCTCCGGCTTCAAGAAATCGTTCTACGGCGACCTGCACGCGAACGGCGGCGACGGTGTCGAGTTCTATACCCGCAAAAAGATGGTCACGGCACGCTGGTAATCCCTATTTATTGACGAAAGGCGATGCGGCATGAGAAAAATCAACATCGGCATCATCGGCATGGGCCGGATCGGCCGGATTCACGCGGACAATCTGCTGCGCGATCCACAGGCGCGTCTCGTCGCGATCAGCGATCCGTTCGCGGGCGACGAGCTGCGCGAGTGGGCTGCGGCGAGAGACATCGCACTGGCGGACAGCGATGCGCTGCTGGACGATCCGACGATCGATGCGGTATTCATCTGCTCTTCCACGGACACGCATGTCCCGTTTATCAAACGGGCAGCAGCGAACGGCAAACATATTTTCTGCGAAAAGCCCGTCAGCATGGATCTGTCCGCGACGGAGGAGGCGCTCGAAGCCGTGCGCCTCGCGGGCGTGCAGCTGCAGGTCGGCTTCAATCGCCGGTTCGACCATAACTTCAAGCGCATTCGCGAGCATGTGCTGGAGGGCACGGTCGGCGACCCGCACATGATCCGAATCACCTCCCGGGACCCGGCGCCGCCTCCTGCCGATTACATCAAGGTGTCGGGCGGCATCTACATGGACATGATGATCCACGACTTCGACATGGCGCGGTATCTATCGGGCCGCGAGGTCGAGGAGGTGTTCGCGCAGGGCGCGGTGCTGATCGATCCGGTATTCGCGGCGCACGGAGACGTGGACACGGCGATCGTTACGCTGCGCTTCGAAGGCGGCGCGCTTGGCGTCATCGACTGCAGCCGCCGGGCGGCGTACGGCTACGATCAGCGCGCGGAAGTGTTCGGCTCCGGCGGCAGCGTCGCGGCGGCCAACGACTATCCGAACACGGCCGTGGTGGCGACCGGTGCGGGCGTGCGGAGCGACAAGCCGCTCCATTTTTTCCTCGAACGATACAATGGCGCTTATATCGATGAGACCCGTCAATTTATCGAGTGCCTGCTAAACGGGACGCCGGTGCCGGTGAGTGGCGAGGACGCCTACCGGGCCGAGCGGATCGCGCTGGCTTCCAAGCTGTCGGCCAAGTATAAACGGATCGTGAAGCTGTCCGACCTGGACAGTCTGCGGGAAGGGATGTGAGCGGCATGTCCGAATTGATCGTACGTCCGGCGCCCGTGCCGGACAAGGACGGACGCCTGCTGTCGGTGACGCCGGCCTCTGCCGGCTGGGACTATGTCGGCTTCGAGGCCTACAGGCTGGAGCCGGGGGCAACGCTTAGCCGCGATACGGATGACCGGGAATACTGCCTGGTGCTGCTATCCGGAAAGGCAAACATCGCGACGGCGGACGGCGAGTGGAAGGATGTCGGCGGGCGAATGGACGTGTTCGAAGGCACGCCGCCCTATTCGGTCTACGTGCCGGCGGGCAACCGATTCGCCGTCGAGGCGCTGACGCCGCTCGAACTTGCGGTATGCGCCGCTCCCGGCCGGGCAGGCCGGGCCTCGCGGCTCATCGCGCCTGCCGACGTCGGCGCGGAAGTCCGGGGCAGCGGGACGACGCAGCGCTATATCCACAACATTTTGCCCGAATCCGAACCGGCCGACAGCCTGCTCGTCGTCGAAGTGTTCACCCCGGCGGGCCACTGGTCCAGCTATCCGCCGCACAAACACGACCGCGACGCGCTGCCGGACGAATCGCTGCTCGAGGAAACGTATTATTTCCGCGTCAAGCCGGAGCAGGGCTTCGCCGTGCAGCGCGTCTACACGGACGACCGCTCGCTCGACGAGACGCTGGCCGTCGGAGACGGTCAGACGGTGCTGGTGCCGAAGGGCTATCATCCGGTGTCCGCGCCGCCCGGCTACGAGGTGTACTATCTCAACGTGATGGCGGGACCGGAGCGCGTCTGGCGGTTCTACAACGACCCCGACCATGCCTGGATCGTAAAGAAAAGCTGACGAGGTGCAGGGATGAAACTGCGATGGCCGCACACGGAAGGAGAGGCTTCAACTTGAGCGGAATAATCGACGTTAGCGGAGATATCGGAACGAGGGGGACGAGCGCACGAAGACGGCTCGTTCTCTTTCTGGACAGCGGCGATACGATCGTCGACGAGTCGACCGAGATCCGTGACGCGGAGGGCATCGTCGTCAGCGCCGAGCTGATCCCGGGGGCCGACGTTATGGTGAAGACGCTGCACGAGCGGGGCTTCACGCTGGCGCTCGTGGCGGACGGCGACGCCCAATCGTTCAAAAATGTGTATAAGCAGCATGGACTGTACGATTATTTCGAAGCGATGATCTATTCGGAGACCATCAAGGCGGTCAAGCCGAGTGCGCGTATGTTCAAGGCCGCGCTCGGCGCGCTCGACTTGTGCGAAGACGACTGCAAGCGAGTCGCGATGGTTGGCAATAATTTGAGCCGGGACGTCAAGGGCGCCAACGCGCTCAGTATCGCGAGCGTCCATCTCGGCTGGACGCCGCGCTATCCGCGCGACCCGGCAGACGAGATGGAACGGCCGGATTATACGATCGGCGAACCGCTGGAGCTGGTCGAGCTGGCGGAGAAGCTGGACGCGCGCCTTGCCGCCGGGTTGAGCGCTCGTCCAACCAAGCGCTATACCGAATACACGGCCGAACGACTGGCCGAGCAGGCCGTAACGGCCAACTCCGAGCGCCTAGCCGAGCAGGCCGTAATGGCCAACTCGGAACGACTGGCCGAGCAGACCGTATCGGCCAACCCCGACCGTCCGGCCGATATCCCCTCCGGGCCGCGGCTCCCGGACGACGGCAACCCGGCGGACCAGCCTTGGCAAGCGCTCGCCGTTCGCTACGCGCCGATTCTGCTGATGGACGAGCGGGAGCCGTTCCGCCCAATTCGAGCGGGCATCACCGTGTTCCGCGAAGACGGACCTTCGACCTCCTTTAATCGGCAGATCAGCCTGGATACGGACAAGCACGCCTGCGTCATCGAGTACGCCATTTATTGGGATTACGACATCCAGCACGTATACGATCTGGAGCATGTCTGGGTCTACGTCGGCCACAATGGGGAGGTCGTCTCTTGCGAGGCCAGCTTCCACGGCAGGCGGCTGCTCGGGCTAAATCGCGACCGCAGCAATCTGGCCGGCCGCCGCGTTCGGCTGTACGTGCAGCCGGGGAAGCACGCGATGTCTCCGTTCGAGGACGCGCTACACCTGCTCCCGGACCTGACGTCCTCTTGCCTGGAGGAAGCGGGGATTGGCGGTCTGCTGGAGCCCGAGATGTTCGCAGGCGAATTTCGCACGGGGGCGCCAGCCGACGTGGACGGCCTCGCCGAGCGGCATTTGCGCGACTTCGGCTTCCGGCCCCGCTTCGAATTTTTGCCTTGGGAATGGCCGGCCGACGCATTCATCCCTTGGGAAGCGCTGCGCGAAGAGATTCCGCTGCGGATTCGCAGTCTGATTGCGCAAATCGCAGAGTGAGCCGCCGTCATTCTTCTATGATAAAAAAGCGCAATCCCGCACGGCCGTCGGGCCGTATGGAATTGCGCTTTTTCAAATGTCTTTTCAAATGTCTTTTCAAATGTCTTTTTGAATGTCTTTCGAATGCCTATTTCAAGCCTCTCTCGCTTATATCCGCAGCAGATCGGCGAACCCGTCCGCGGTCAGCAGGTTGCCGACATAGAAAGGACCGAACTCGCCGTAGCGGGCGCTGACCTCGTCGAACCTCATTTCATAGACGAGCTTCTTGAATTGCAGCGAATCGTCCGCGAACAGCGTGACGCCCCACTCCCAGTCGTCGAACCCGATCGAGCCGGTGATGATCTGCTTGACCTTGCCCGCATAGTTGCGGCCGATCATGCCATGGCTGCGCATCATCGTCTTGCGCTCGTCCATGGACAGCATGTACCAGTTGTCGCCGAGCAGGCGGCGCTTGTTCATCGGATAGAAGCAGATATGCTTCGACTTCGGCAGAATCGGCTTCAGGCGCGCGGCGACCTCGGGAATCTGCATCGGGTCGGAGCCCGGAGGCGCGAGGTAGCTGCTGAGCTCCACGATGCTCACGTACGAATATTCCGGCTTCACGAACTTGGCGAAGGCCGAGCGATTGAACGCATTCTCGACGGCGTTCAGCTCCTCGAGCGTCTCGCGCAGGTGCATGAACACAAAGTCGGCTTTCTGCCCGACGATCGCATACACGGCGAGGCTGCCTTCCTTGCGCTCTTCGGTCGCTTGCCAGTCCGCGATCAGGCCGAGCAGCTCCCGCTTCGCCGTCTCCCGCTCCTCTGCGGTCGCGCTTTTCCAGGCGTTCCAGTCGATCGTGCGGAAGTCATGCAGCGCGTACCAGCCATCCAATGTTTGTGCGGCTTCACTCATATATGTTCAACTCTCCTTCTCGTCGTGCCTTGTCCAACATGGCTTTTCCCATTTTAGCCTATATTCGTTCCCTCGGGCAAACGCCTCGTCGGTCCCACGCGTTGACTGTCCTCAAACCGATCTTGTAAACTAATAGAGCACACATCCGACCGGGAGGCTTAACATTTAAGATGAGAGAGATTCTGCAAGAGATTCTCGGCACGCTGCTGTTCTTCGTTTTGTTCTTCGGCATCGGCTTCATCCTGAACATGCTGATCAAGACGACCTGGCTGCCGACTTGGATATATGTCATCGTCGTGCTGCCGCTGGGCGTGTGGCACTTCTGGAATCCGGAGCTTAGCGTGCTCGCGTTCATCGGCGTGTTCACGCTGCCGTTCCTCGCCGGCATCGGCGGCGCCCTGACGAGCGGATGGGCGATCCGCGCGCTGCGGCGCGGCGGCTACAAGATGTTCTGATCGGAAAAACCGGCCGCGACGCGGATACGTGAATGAGAGGGACGAGCCATGAAAATCGACAGCCAGGAAATCAAGCGCGTCTCCAAGTTCGCTGCCATCGGCGTGCTGAATACGGGCATCGACATCGCCATATTCGCACTGCTCGTGTACGCGCTCAGCTGGCCTTCGCTCCCGGCCCAATGCGTATCCTATTTCCTCGCCTTCCTCAACAGTTACTGGTGGAACCGGCGCTGGACCTTCGGGATGAAGGAACGGGGCAGTGCGAGGGAGCTGCTCAAATTCGGAGTCGTCAACGCCCTGTCCTTCCTGTGCGCGACCGGCGTGCTGCTCGCGGCGGAGAAGGGACTGGATCTGTCTCCGATCGCGGCCAAGCTCGTCTCCGTCGCCGCATCGCTCGCCGTCAATTATGCCGGGAGCAAGCTGTGGGTGTTCCGGCAGGCGGAGCTTGGGCGTGAGAGTTAGCATGTGTAAAGAGGGCATCCTAAATGTCGTTCACCGACAAGGACGCCCTCTTTTTTGTGTGCATGCTCACACCTCATATACTTCCGAGGGGCAGCACTTCGCGCTTTCGCTGCATGCTCTACTGCCATGTGCTTCCGAGGGACAGCACTTCGCGCTTCCGCTCCATGCTCTACTACCATGTGCTTCCGAGGGACAGCACTTCGCGCTTCCGCTCCATGCTCTACTAGCATGTGCTTCCGAGGGACAGCACTTCGCGCTTCCGCTCCATGCTCTACTGCCATGTGCTTCCGAGGGACAGCACTTCGCGCTTCCGCTGCATGCTCTACTGCCATGTGCTTCCGAGGGACAGCACTTCGCGCTTCCGCTCCATGCTCTACTGCCAAGTGCTTCCGATGGACAGCACTTTGCGCTTCCCCTCCATGCTTTACTGCCAAGTGCTTCCGAGGGACAGCACTTCGCGCTTCCGCTTCATGCTTTACTGCCAAGTGCTTCCGATGGACAGCACTTCGCGCTTCCGCTGCATGCTCTACTGCCAAGTGCTTCCGATGGACAGCACTTCGCGCTTCCGCTCCATGCTCTACTGCCAAGTGCTTCCGATGGACAGCACTTCGCGCTTCCGTCACACATTTTTCGCCAATGTGCTTCCCAAGAACAGCACTTCGCGTTTTCGGTGCCTTGAAAAAAATGCCGTCCGGCGTTTCTATCTTCATTTGATCGAGCTATATCCACCCTCCGGCGTGTCCATCTGCATCTGCCGCGGGATAGCACCTTCGATCGGCGTTCCTGCTGCAACAGCGTACGATCGCAATCGCACGTGCAAGTTGGGTCAAACGCGTCGCTCGATGACGATGAAGCAGGTGCTGTCGGGCAGCGGGACCTCGCGTCCTTGCGCGTCGAACAACGCGATCTTGTCCGACAGCGCTTCGGTATACCCCGCCTGCAGGTAATGCCGCAGGACGACGATCTCGGCATTTTCGCCCAGCGTGTTCCGAATGAACCGTTCGTACTCGCTCGGCGTGAAGTAGCCGAACTGTTCCTGCACCTCGTGAACGTAGGCTTCCTCGCCCCAAGTGTACGTATATAGAAATTCCATGGCGTCGTTGACGGGCAGCGCCGCCTCGGTGTCGCTCAGCCGCTCGAATGCGATTTTCCGGCCCGCGAAGTCGCGGCTGTACCTTTCCAGCCATGCCAGACCATCAGGCTGCAGAAACCGGATAATGCGGCGCTCGTCGGGCTCGGTCATGATCCCGTCGCGGATTATGATGCGTCCGCCCGCCGAGAGCACGTCGAAGGCGCTCCGGAGTGCGGCAGCCACCGTATCCCGGTTGAAACGGGAGCCGTTATAAGGAATGTAGGAGTACAGCTCGTGCAAAATCGAAGAGAAGATGACGGTATCCACGCTGCCGGGTTCCACGTAATCCTTGAGCGCGAGGGCATCCCCCTGAAGCACCTCCCAGGAGCGGGCTTCCGCATGCTTTTTGCGGGTCAGCGCCTCGATGACATTCGACGAGATGTCGATGCCGATAGCGCGGACATGCGGCAATTTCTCCTCCAGCAGGTCCAGCAGCACGCCGCCGCCGGGTCCGATGTCCAGCACCTTTTCGCCGACGACGTAGTCCAGAATGACCTTTTTATAATCCGCCGTGCTGTTCATGTCCGCCAGGTAAGTCTCCTCGTTATGAAAACGATCGTACGCGTCGCGCCGAAGCTCGAACAGATCGAATAGAAGCAAAACGGCCTTCTCGTAGAGCGGCGACTTCTCCGCCTCCACGCAAAATTCGATCAGCTTGTCCGCGGCTGCCGAAAATTCGAAATCGAAGAACAGCGTATCCGGCACATGCGCCTTGATGACGAGCCGGTGACGCAGGTGGGGATTGCGCGGTTCCGAATCGTCGCCCGACCGGATGCGGTCCCAATCGAGCTCGCCCAAGTACTTTTCGATGATGCGCTTTTTGTAGACATTGACTTTTTTGACGCCGCGGTAGTCGTAATACATCGCGTTCATGACGTTCTCGAAGCTGATGTGCTTGACGCCGGACAACGACGGGGCATGAGCCGCGATGGCGAAGATTTTGAAGAATTGCTCCAGGGAAAATTCCTTCAGCGCCGACTCGACGTACCAGAACGTCTTCGATTCAAGGGGCCGGAGCTCGTGCCGCAAATCGTATCGGTCGTCCAACGTCGCAAAAGCGCCTGCGAAGTTCTCGCCCTCCCGAATCGACTGCGTTCTAAGCCGCCGCATGCGCGCTTCGATCGAGAGCGGGGTCGCGAGGTGGGGCGCCGGTGCGGCATCTTCGCCGGATTCGGCTGCACCGTCCGGTAGATCGACGTATATGCGGTTGCCTGCGGCGATCCGGCGCACGATCGCGAGCGCTTCCGACTCGACCTCCGCCCACAAGGCAGGCGAGACCGCGCCGATGATGCAGTAGTTCAGCGCGTACAGCAGCCGTTCGCGTTCCTCGAACGATGCGAGCGCCTGCTCGAGCTCTCTCGCCAACGGGTCGTGGTCTTCGATCGGCACTTCTCCGCGAAGTTCCTGCCCGACGAGGCCGTGCGTCTCGATCAGAATGCGGACGAGCCGCGCAGCATCGCGCCCGTCCTCGCCGGCAAGCCGCTGCCGCTCGTACAATTGAGCGGAGCCGACGTTATGCACACGGAAGTTAATGCCTTGTTCCTGCCAGCTCAAGCGATCCCGGTAAGAACCGCCTTTGGCCGTCTCGCACCAGCTCAGCGTCTCCTCGGCCAGCTCCTTGATCCAGAAGGAGACCGGGAGCGCGTCTAACAGTCTCAGGCTCCGTTCGACATAGTCGAGCACCGGATTGGACTGCGCGAGCTCCTTGAGCGAATTGAATCGCTCGAGGTTGACGACCGGTTGTTCGGCGGCAGCGAGCAGCCTCAGCCAGAGCGGGGCGGCGGACAGCGCCTCGTCGGGGTCGGCGGAGCGGCGATAGGCCTCGATATCCTTCAGAGACTTCAGCATCGTATACCTCCAACATTTGTGATTCTTGATTTAACGGCCATGAGGCGGCACCGAATCTGCCGGCCATGCGGGCAATGCCGATAGTCGCTCGACAGGCCGCGGCCGATCTATATATATCGCGCCAGCAATGCGTTGAACCGTTCGAGCAGCCTTTGATCTTCCTCGCTGAAGCGATCCGGGAGCGGGCTGTCGATGTCCAGCACACCGATCAGCTCGTCCGAAGCGTCATAGAGCGGCACGACGATCTCCGAGCGCGATGCCGCGTCGCAGGCGATATGTCCGGGAAAGGCGTGCACGTCCGGCACCCGCAGCGTCTCGCGCCGCGCGGCCGACGTGCCGCACACGCCTTTGCCGAGCGGGATGCGGACGCAGGCTGGCAAGCCCTGGAACGGGCCGAGCACGAGCTCTCCGCTCGCCTCGAGCAGGTAGAAGCCGACCCAATTGATGTCGCTCAGATAGCCGCGAAGCAGCGCGGAGGCATTGGCCAGATTGGCGATGCGATAAGGCTCGTCTTCAATCAAGTGTTGCAGCTGCGCCAGCAGCAATTGTTCGTTCTCGTCTCTCGTCCCGGCGTACGCCTGCGGATTGAAGGTCATCATCGATCATCCTTTCTTATCCGATTATATAAGATAGCGAACGCGTTAACCAATGCGCCGCATCAAGGCGCGGCAGCCTGGCGAATCATGCGTTTCTTTGGCGAATCGTCCCTTTCACTCATATATTTGCGTGGCTGAAAGTAGCTATTATATAGGAAGAAGGTAGTATGTTTGAGCCAAACGACCGGCGTGGCGCTGTTGAACGCGACCTTTAGCGTAACCGACGGCAACCAGCTGCAGAATATGCTGGGCGGCGCGCAGACGCCTTACGCTTCGGTCGGCGAACTCAAGACGGCGGTGGCTATCGGGGGTACGTACGATCGGCTGCTCCAATGGATCGAAGCGTTGCAAAAGCTGCCGCGACTCGTCTCCGTAGACAACTTCGCGATCGCCCAGCCCGCGCCGGCAGATATGGGCAAGGCGATGACGCTTAACGTCAACTTTACGGCTTACTTCGATCCTTCTTATCGGAATTTAGTAGACGAAGAATTGCTTCCATATAAACAATAGTTGAACTGCTCCCTATGACTCGGGACGCGGCGGGGCGACGCTCCGCTCCGTCCTTTTTCATTTTTTCGGAGCCGAATTCCATCCACAGCCGAGTCGAAGGATATGCTACAATAGAGAGACACTCTATGAAAAAAGGTTGTCGAAAACGGTATGCGCGTGTCGAACAAGCTTGAATTTACGGAGCATCACCGCTATACCGCCTATCGCGACTTCTCGCTTGGCGGCTTAGAGCGGAGAGTGCTGACGGAACTCTATCAACCGATGGCGGGCGCGCTCGCCATCGGCTTCTATCTTTTGCTCTATCATCACCTGGGCGACGACGAGACCGGCTACGTGCAGCCGGAGGCGCAGCGCAGGCTGTTCCTCGGACTCGGGCTGGAGCCGAATGCGGCGGGGCGCCAAGCGCTGATCGACAGCGCCTCGAAGCTGGAGGCGATCGGCCTGCTGCAGACGTTCAGGCAGCATGATCCCGCAGCGGACGAGACGCTCTACGAATACGTGCTGCAGCGGCCGCTCGCGCCCGGCGAGTTTTTTGCCAATCTGCATCTGTCGCTGCTGCTTCGGGATCGGATCGGAAAGCCGGCATTGCTGGAGCTCCGCGAATCGCTGGCGCCGCGCCAGGCTTCCGGCCTTGCGCGGTTCCTGAATCGCGAGGAGATCACGGTACCGTTCTACGAGCTGTTCCGCATCAATGCGGCGCAGATCGATCCGGAGCTGGAGCAGTCGCTCGCGCAGACGGCCCCGACGCGAGAGCCGGCCGCTTCGCAACCGGAGCGGGTGCGTCACAGCGAGCTGCTGCTGAGGTTTCCGCGGGGTTCGTCGAACCGGGCGTACGTCGAGCGCCTGAATCGCGCGCCCGAGTCGATGGCGCAGATCAACTTCCTGGCGTACAAGTTCGATCTGGAGCTGCCCGAAGTCAGCCGGCTGCTGGACGAGGACGGCGTCTTCCTGCCGGACGGCACGCTCCATTGGGATGAGCTGCAATCGCGGGCGAACCAGATCTATCGTCAAGGGCGCAAGCGCGGGGAAGAGCGCGAACGCTATTTGGCCCGTTTCAGCGATGCGGGCAGTCCCGGTTCGTCTACGAGCGCAGCGGCCGCGGCGGTGGAGGCAGTGTACGCCGTGCCGCCGTTCGAAGTCCCTGAGCGTCTGAGCCAGCAGGTCGGTCTGGATGAGTACGGACGGATGCTCATGCTGGAGCCGTACACTCGGTTCCTCGAGCGCTTTTTCCCTGGCGCTGTGCCTGAAGTGTTCGCGCGAATCTTCGAGCGGATCGACATGAACTACAAGCTGCCCGAAGCGGTCATCAACGTGCTCATCCATTATGTACTCGGCACGAACCATGCGCAGCGTCTGACGGCGAGCTTCATCGATTCGGTCGCTGCGAATATGCTTGCCAAGGGCATCGATTCTTATGATAAAGCGGTCCGGTACGTGCGCGAGCAGGAGAAGCTGAACGAGACGCTCGAGCGCAGGCGTAGAGGCGAGAGCGAGCCGGCTGCCCAGGGCGGCAAAGGCAAGTCGTCGACAGGACGCAGCCGCTCTGGCGGTACGGGCGCACGCAAGCCGTCCATGCCGGTCGTGGAGGACAAAGGCCCCGCGAAGGCGCTGTCCGCCGAGGAGCGGCAGAAGCTGCGCGACCTCGCCCGGCAGTTGGATAAGAGCTAAATCGGGCTGAGTCAGTCGGGTACCTAGACTGGGAAAATGCCGAAATAGCGATGTGCCAGCGTCATATTTGCATGAAAACGCGGTCGGTAGTCGAAATAGCGATATGGCATCGTCTTATTTGCACGAAAACCCCGTCGGTAGCCGGAATAGCGATGTGCCAACGTCTTATTTGCTGGAAAACCCGATCGGTAGCCGAAATAGCGATGTGGCATCGTCTTATTTGAGGGAAAAAGCTGTCGGTAGCCGGAATAACGATGTGCCACGTCTTATTTTCTCGAAAACGCGGTCAGTAGTCGAAATAGCGATGTGCCAGCGTCTTATTTGCTCAAAAACGCGGTCGGTAGCCGGAATAGCGATGTGCCAACGTCTTATTAGAGGGAAAACGCGGTCGGTAGCCGGAATAGCGATGAGCCAGCGTCTTATTTGCTCGAAAACCCGGTCGGTAGCCGAAATAGCGATGTGCCAACGTCTTATTGCGGGAAAACGCGGTCAGGTAGCCGAAATAGCGATGTGCCAACGTCTTATTGCGGGAAAACGCGGTCGGTAGTCGAAATAGCGATGTGCCAGCGTCTTATATACAGCATGCCGTGTCCGCGCATCATCGCGGCAATGCCATCATCTAATTTAACACCATACAGCTACAACATCCGCCATCGAAAGGAGGAGTCGCGATGGAATCGCTTGGAGAAGCGCTGCGGAGCTGGAAGGCCGCGCCCGGAGTCGGAGATCTCGATGCTTTGACGCATCGGGTGCTTACGGATCCGCTGGTGCTGCAGCTTCGCCGCCAGTACCCCGGCGTGGAGGAACGCACGCTCCGCATCAATCTGAACAAGCTTTATCAGTACTCGAAGGAAGACCGGAGCTGCAGGAACTGCCCGGGGCTTGAACGCTGCCCGAACGATATGCAGGGACACTATACGTCGATCACCTGTGCCGAGCAGAACGGCAAGTGGCAGTTGTTCGATCATAAGACGCCATGCGCCAGGTGGTTAGCCAACGAGCATCAGGAGCAGATCAAGCGCAGAATCACGAGCCTCAGCAGCAATGTGGACATCGACGCCGACAGCTACGAAGCCGAGCAGATGCTGGATCTCGATGCCGAGCGCGAGGATGCGGTCCTGCAGCTGCTCGCCTACGTGAACCGGACGCGGACCGACGGTTTGCAGAAAAAGGGCCTGTATCTCATGGGCAGCTTCGGGACCGGCAAAACATATATGGCCGCCTACCTGCTGCACAAGCTCGCCAAGGAAGGCAAGACCGGCGTCATCGTCTATATGCCCGACTTCGTCGAGGATGCCAAAGCGCTCATGATGGAGCCGCAGAAGCTCAAAGAGACGATGACCTTGATGAAGGAGACCGACCTGCTCGTCTTCGACGATATCGGTGCGGAGAACCTCAGTCCTTGGGTTCGCGACCACGTGATCGGAGCGATCCTGAATCACAGGATGAATCGCAAGCCGACGTTTTACACGTCCAACCACGATCTCGAGTCGCTCGAGCGGCACTTCAGCTTCACGCACAAGGAAGGCGAGGAGCTCCACAAGGGCCAGCGGCTCATGGACCGGATTCGCCCGTTCGTGGACGTCGTGCACGTGCGCGGACGCAATCAGCGCGGATAGCAAAAACAGCTCCATACTCGATTGTTCAAGCCTGAAGCCTTGTTGCGCGGGCTTTTTTCTTTTTCCGGTCCCTCATTCTTTAGGCTTCGATCCAACGGCTTATCCTACATCCGTCCGCCGTAACTCATTTAGGCTTCGATCCAGCGGCTTCAATCCTTCTTCGGTCCGCCGTGTCTAATCTAAGCTTCGATCCAGCGCCCCTCCTAATTCGATCTGCCGTAACTCATCCTATTCTCAGACCACGTTCCAGCTTTCGTAAGCTCATCTGCGATCTTTCTTTTTTTCATCAAGCCAGCGCATCACATCCCTCTGTCAACCTTTTTTCTCCAAAATCATCGTTAGGACTTTTTTATTTAATCTCTCCAACTATCAACAAAACTTATAAGTCATTTTATTTTTACTTATTGACACTAAGTCTACCCGACTGCTATGATTTGTTAAAACCTATTAATTTAGTAGGAATTGTATGAAAAACGACCGGAACACCGGAGGGGGATTGAAAATGAACAGGAATCATTGGAAAAAAAGTACCGTGTTAGTCGTCGTCGCTTTGTTCGTCGCATTGCTGTCCGCTTGCGGATCAAACAACAAGAACGGGAATAGCTCCAACGGGAACAACGCCGCAAGTCCGAGCAGCGCCTCGTCGCCGGCTGCATCGAAGGCCTCGGACACACCGTCCGACGAGCCGAAGTCCATTGAATTGCTTAATGTCTCCTATGACCCGACCCGCGAGCTATACGAGGCGTTCAACAAGAGCTTCGCGGACTATTGGAAAAAGGAGACGGGACAGACGGTCAAGATCAATCAGTCCCACGGCGGCTCCGGCGCGCAGGCGCGCAAGGTGCTCGACGGCCTCGAAGCCGACGTCGTGACGCTGGCGCTGGCCTACGACATCGATTCGCTTACCAAAACCGGCCTCGTCAAGAAGGATTGGCAGCAATCATTCGAATCCAACAGCTCTCCTTACACGTCGACCATCGTATTCCTCGTTCGCAAGGGCAATCCGAAGGGCATCAAGGACTGGAACGACCTGATCAAGGACGGCGTCAAGGTCATCACGCCGAACCCGAAGACGTCGGGCGGCGCCCGCTGGAACTACCTCGCGGCTTGGGGCTACGCGCAGAAGCAGGACGGCAACGACGAGGCGAAGACGAAGGATTTCCTGAAGAAATTGTTCAATAATGTGCCCGTGCTCGATACCGGCGCGCGCGGCGCGACGACGACATTCGTCGAGCGGAAGATCGGCGACGTCCTGCTTGCCTGGGAGAATGAAGCTTACCTCGCCAAAAAGGAATACGGCGACGAATTCGAGATCGTCACGCCTTCGCTCAGCATTCTCGCCGAGCCGCCGGTCGCGATCGTCGACAAGAACGCCGACAAGCGCGGCACGCGCAAGGTCGCGGAGGCTTACCTGAAGTACCTCTATTCGCCGGAAGGCCAAGAGATCGCCGCGCAGAACTTCTACCGCCCGCGCCTGCAGGAGGTAGCCGACAAGTACAAGGATCAGTTCCCGACACTGAATCTGCTTACGATCGACAAGGATTTCGGAGGCTGGACCGAGGCGCAGAAGAAGCACTTCGCCGACGGCGGCACGTTCGACGAGGTTTATACGAAAGGGTAAGACTCCTAACCCGACTAGCGAGGAAGGACGATAGCGATGGCTGCCCAGGTCAAGGAAAGGCGCGTACTCCCGGGATTCCGGATTACGTTAGGTTATTCGATACTCTATTTGAGCTTGATCGTACTCATACCGCTTGCAGGTCTGATCGTGAAGACGTCCGGGCTCACCCTGCCGCAGTTCTGGCACACCGTGACGAGCGAGCGCGTGCTCGCTTCGTACCGGGTGAGCTTGCTCACGTCGCTGTTCGCCGCGCTCGTCAATGTCGTATTCGGACTCATCATCGCCTGGGTGCTCGTGCGTTACCGTTTTCCCGGGAAAAAGATCGTCGACGGTCTGGTCGACATGCCGTTCGCCCTGCCGACCGCGGTCGCGGGCATCGCGCTCACATCGATCTACGCGCCGAACGGATGGATCGGCTCGCTGCTGGACCCGCTCGGCATCAAGGTGGCGTATACGCCGCTCGGCATCTCCGTGGCGCTCGTCTTCATCGGCCTGCCGTTCGTTGTGCGTACGGTGCAGCCGGTGCTCCATGATCTTGAGAACGACATGGAGGAAGCGGCTGCGCTTCTCGGCGCGCACCGCTGGCGGACGTTCCGCAAAGTGCTGCTGCCCGAGCTGATCCCGCCGCTCATTACGGGCTTTGCGCTGGCCTTTTCCCGTGGCATCGGCGAGTACGGCTCGGTCGTCTTCATCTCCGGCAACATGCCACTGAAGACCGAGATCACGCCGCTGCTCATCATCACGAAGCTCGAGCAGTACGAATACAGCCAGGCGACGGCGATCGCGCTCGTGCTGCTGATCATCTCGTTTGCGCTTCTGCTGCTCATCAACACGCTGCAACGGTGGAGCAACCGCCGGTTGCGGGCGAGCTAGGAGGCGTCGACATGTCAGGAGCCGTGCCTTCCGTCGCTAACGCCGCAACCTCCGCCGCTTCGCTGCCTACAGATGTCCGTCCCAAGCATCTGACCGAATCGAAGGGGATTCGCATTCTGTTGATCACGATCGCGCTGCTGTTCGTCGCGCTGGTCGTCGTGCTGCCGATGGTTACCGTCATCGCTCAAGCCTTCAAAAAAGGCTGGGACTCCTACGCGGAGGCGCTCGCGGATCCCGACGCCCTCTCCGCGCTGCGGCTCACGCTGACCGTCGCGCTCGTCGCGGTGCCGCTGAACACGCTGTTCGGCGCGGCGGCCGCTTGGGCGATCACGAAGTTCAAGTTTCGCGGCAAAAACCTGTTGATCACGCTGATCGATCTGCCGTTCGCCGTATCGCCGGTCATCTCCGGCCTGGTCTACATTCTGCTGTTCGGGGCGCAAGGCCTCTTGGGCCCTTGGCTGATCGAGCATGATTACAAGATCGTCTTCGCGACGCCGGGTATCATTCTGGCCACGATGTTCGTCACATTCCCGTTCGTCGCCCGCGAGCTGATCCCGCTCATGGAGACGCAGGGGGTACAGGACGAGGAAGCGGCTATCAGCCTCGGCGCCAAAGGCTGGCGGGTGTTTTTCAAGGTGACGCTGCCGAATATCAAATGGGGACTGCTGTACGGGATCATCCTGTGCAACGCCAGAGCGATGGGAGAGTTCGGCGCCGTATCCGTCGTATCCGGACATATCCGGGGCGAGACGAATACGCTGCCGCTGCACATCGAGATCCTTTACAACGAATACCAGTACACCGCATCGTTCGCGGTCGCGTCGCTGCTCATGCTGCTGGCCATTATCACGCTAGTCATCAAAGGCATCATCGAACATAAAATGGCGAACAGCCGAAAAGCATGACAGAGTCGTCTTCCCGGCGGCACGCGAGGGGCAAACTGCGCGCTTTCCGGCGAAGAGGACATAGACGATATTACGAGGAGGAAAATCCTTATGGCGAAGCCTTTGGAGTTGAACGATAGCTGGGTGCAGCGCATCACGGAAGCCGTGCAGGGACTGCAATACGGAAATGTGCAAATCGTCGTGCATGACGGTCGGATCGTACAGATCGAACGCACGGAGCGCCGCCGCTTCGACGAGGTGGCCGAGCGCCGCGGTGCGCGCGACTTGCCGCAGAACGGCGCAGCTGCGAAGTAGGCGGCCGAGCAATTCTCTTCCATTTTACCGTGAAAAGCGGGACGATCGCAGAGCATTCTCTGCAGTCGTCCCGCTTTTTTGGCGAGCGAGGCGTCATTTCGGCCCGTGTAGGAGAGATGCATGCACCGATATGGGCGCTAGCGTGTTAAATTTTCCGCGAATCTTATATTCTATCAATATTCTTAAGATCGGTGAGTGGCTCCATATAGAGCCACATTTCGGTAATGCGGCACATTCGAGCAAGAGTGACTCCGTATAGAGCCACATTTCGGTAATCCAGCACATTCGAGCCAGAGAGGCTCCATATAGAGCCACTATCGACAACTTGGCACTGGCTGAGCCGAAGTGGCTCCATATAGAGCCACAATCGACAACTTGGCACTAGCCGAGCCAAAGAGGCTCTGTATAAAGCCACAATCAGCAACTTGGCACTAGCCGAGCCGAATAGGCTCCATATAGAGCTACATAGCGGAACTGCGGAGCCATAGACGCAAATGCAAAACGAGATGAGGCAGGTCAACACCTGCTTCATCCCGTTTGACATGGTTTGATTTTAATATCCAAGCGCATCCACGATACGCCCTTCGCTCGCGAACGGGTAATCGATTACGATTCGACCGACCTCCGTGTCGCCGATGCCGCTGTACAAATCGACCCTGCCGTCGGGGCGCATCACGATGCCGGAGGTGAAGGCGCAATCCGTCAAGTCGCTCATCTTGGCCGGACCCTCCGGATAGCAGAAGCGGGTTCCGATAATTTTGAGATCCGAGTACGCCAGCGTTTGCGGGTCCAGAACAAAGGACATATTCATGTAGGTCAACGTGACCTGGCCGGCTTCGTCGAACGTTTTGTAGCAGATATGTCCGATGACGCCTACGTTTCCGCTCTCCAGCAGGTAAGCTTGATTGCAGCCGCCCCACTCGTCCTGCTTGAACATGCCTTCGATGATCGGCGCACCTTCAATGACCTCTGCCGACAGCTCGTCAAGACTGCCGATGATCGTGAATCCGATCAGCGATTCGCTTCCGTATTTTTGACGTACCGCTTCGCCTCGCGGTCGCGAGAACACGCCGATTCGATCCCCGGGCAGCTTCACGAGCCGGATATCCTTCATATAATCGGGACCGGTCGTAAAATAGACGAGATCGTTAAGATCCGTGCCTCTGTAGAAGTAACCGTAGAACGTGTCCAGCTTTCCTTTGTTGTTGCGGACATGCGTGCCGCCAAGCACAAGTTCCCCGTCGATGATGCTGACATAAGGATCTTCCAGCTGATAAATCATCGTATTCGGCACGGCCGTCCATTCGTCCGGACCGCTCTGCTCGAACAGGCGTACCCAGGAGCGCGCCCATTCCTGCCGTTTTTCCACGCGACCGTACATATAACGCTTGCCGTTCCACTCGAACGGGATCGACGGATTGTACACGTCGAAGCCTTCGACGCCTAGAAAGACAAGCTTGGCGCTCTCGTGTATGATTTTGCCGGCTTCGAATTCGTGTCTCCGATCCTCCAGCACGCTGTCTTCAAAACGGAGTGACTGCTCGACCAATGACATCTTAAGGACTCCCCTTTCGCTCGTACGCATTTACAGCTTTATCGTAATGAAAGAGGGGGCAAAAATCTTGTTCTTATTTCATCAAAGTTATGGTATTTTGACATTGGACAAAAATCCGCAGGATGCGGGGAGGGGGACGCCGCCCATGATGAAGCTATTTGCGGCGGACGGGATCGATTCGGAGATTCAGGCTCATTATCGGCTCATCACCTCGATTACCGATACGATCGGGCTGCATACGCATGATTTTTTCGAGCTGTTTCTCGTCTTAAAAGGGCGAGCCGTTCATGTCATTAACGGGACTAGGCAGCTGCTGGAAGAAAATATGCTTGTCTTTATCCGGGATCGCGACATTCATGCCTATGAGCGTATGGACGAGGGCGACTTCCAATTTATCAACCTGTCGTTCTGCAAGGAAGTGATCGACGAATTGTTTGCCTTCCTCGGCACGGGATTTCCCAGCGAAAAGCTGTTCGAGCCCGAGATGCCGCCGACGATTCGATTGTCCAAGACGGAAAAGGAGTATGTGCGCTACCGGCTGGACCAGCTCAACCTGATTCCGATGGACCGGAAGCAAGCGATCAAAGCGCAGGTCAGGGCGCTGCTGACCGATCTATTTTCCCGCTATATGACTCTTGAAGCGGAAGGCGGCGCGAACGGAGGGCCGGAATGGCTCGCGGCGCTGTGCGCGGAGGCGAAGAAGAAGGAGCATTTTACGAGAGGGACGGCCGCGATCGTCGAATTGTCGGGCAAGTCGCATGCCTATTTGTGCCGAATGTTCCAAAAGCATCTGAACGTCTCGCCGACACAATATATTAACGAGCTGAGATTGTCTTATGCCGAAAATCTGCTGCTAAATACGGATATGTCCATCTTGGATATTACCTATGAGATCGGTTTGGAGAACGTGAGCTACTTCTACGATTTGTTCCGGAAAAGACGCAACATGACGCCTTACCGGTATCGCAAGTGCGCGACGCTGATGCCGCATTAAAAAGCCCCCGCCTCCATGATTGCGACATGGGAAGCGAGGGCTTCTTTTTATATTTCTTTGACGGAATCGCGCAGGACAAGCTCGGTAGAGATCAGTATTTTTTTGTGCGGGGAGGAGGCGTTCTGCGTGCTTTTCTCAAACAGCAGCTTCGCGCCCTCATATCCTAGCGCTTCAAAGTTTTGCTTAACCGTGCTGAGAGGCACCTTGGCGAATTTGGAGCTTTCAAAGTCGTCGAAGCCCATGACGGAGACTTGATCGGGAATCTGGATGCCTGCCTGCGTGAGGCGGTCGATGACCTCGAGCGCGCGCCGGTCGTTCGCACAGAAGAGCGCGGTCAAATTTCCTTGGTTGATCTGGTCAGCCAATTCGGCATAGTCCAGGTCGTGCTGGAAAAACGAAAGCTCCTCTTGCGGCGTGAGCGAGGCGTCGAGCATCGCGCGGCGATAACCGTTGTACCGTTCGACTTCGGTGTTCAAGTAAAAGTCGTAGGCCGCGAATCCGATCTTTTGATGACCTTTGTCAATCAGATATTCTACGGCTTCGTAGGCGCCGTCCTGATTGTTGCAGGTGATGCAGTCTACGGAGAAACCGGAAGGAATCCGGTCGAGCAGCACGAACGGAATCGATTTTTTGCGCAGCTCGTTCAAATAACCTCTGGCCGCATTCGGGTCCGCCGAATAAATAAGCAGTCCGCGTTGGTCCGATTGAATCAGCTTGCCGACGAGCTCCTGCTCCTTCTCAAAGTCATTTTCGACGAATTCCATCATCAGCTTGCAATCGTGTTGACCCAAAAAAGACTGAATGCCCTTCATGATTTGCATGTAAGAGCTATTGTGCATTTCGTTCCCCGAAATAATGAACGTTACGTAATCCAGGCTTTTCTCGGCAGCCGGCGCTTTCTGCTCCGATACGAAGCTGCCTTTCCCCCGAATTCGATAAATAACGCCTTCATTGACCAAATCGTTCAACGCTTTGCGCACCGTGATCGAACTGACATCGAGCAGTTTGGAAAACTCGGACTCGCTCGGGATCCGCCCGTCTTTGCCCAGTTCGTTGTTCTCTATTTGCATAAGTACATAGTCCTTGACTTGTCTATACTTCGGCACGGTTGTCTCGTTCATGCGTCGCATTCACCTCTGATACAAAATAATCCTAGCCATAATATACGGCAATTATCGATAAAAGTATACGAACTTTGGTGAAAAAGTGACGTAATTTTAGAATTGACCTCCAAAAAGGTATGTGTTACATTTTGTTCATTGTACACTAACTTTGGAGGTGTAGTACATGAAAAGTAATACTAACATTGTGTCCTTTGTATATTTTGAGGTCGCAGATACGAGTATTTGAACACATTTTCCACTTGAAAGCGATAACAAAATGATATTTGTGATTATAAGCGGGAATTCTAGATAAGTAGCCGGTAGCTATATTATTGCGACATCGTATACTAACTTTGAGAAATTGATTAAAAGGGGAGGTTCCATTGCAAAAACAGAATCGCAGTTCGCTCTCGAAAATATGGAAGCACCGGTATCTTTATCTCATGATTCTACCCGGTTTTTTGACGGTGCTGGTGTTCTGTTATTTTCCCATGTACGGGATCCTCATCGCTTTTAAAAATTACAACGCCGTCCAGGGCGTCTGGGGCAGTCCGTGGGTCGGTCTGAAGTACTTCAAATCCTTTTTGCACGATCCGATGGCGTTCAGCGTTTTGAAAAACACGTTGCTTTTGGGTTTGTACACGCTGCTGTGGTCGTTTCCGGCTCCGATTATATTGGCCTTGCTGTTCAACGAGCTAAAAAGCAAGCGCTTTAAACGAATCGTCCAGACGGTATCGTACTTTCCTCACTTTATCTCGATCGTCATCGTCGCAGGGCTGATTCAGATGTACGTGTCCCGGGACGGCTTCATTAACGACATCGTTATCTTTTTTGGCGGAGAGCCCGTTTCATTTTTGCTTGATCCGAAATGGTTCCGGACGATATTCATCTCTTCGGGCATTTGGCAGGGCGTCGGCTTCGGCGCGATTATATATCTCGCTGCGATGAGCGGGATCGATACGACGCTGTACGATGTAGCTGAAGTTGATGGTGCCGGCAGATGGAAAAAGGTGTTGCATGTCACGTGGCCGTCCATCAGACCGACGACTGTCATTCTGCTTATATTCGCGATGGGAGGGATACTGGGGACGGACTTCCAGAAGGTGATCCTGCTCTATAATCCCGCGACGTACAGCGTGTCGGATGTCATCGGCTCCTATGTCTACCGGCAAGGCATTCTCGGCGCGCAATATTCGTATACGACGGCCATCGGCCTGTTCATGTCCGTGATCTCGTTTATTATCCTTTACATTTCCAACTTGGTAAGCCGCAAAGTATCGGAGACGAGCTTGTTTTAAAAGGGGGGAGAAGGTTGCGGAAAGCGACGCTGGGTTCCAGGACGTTCGACGCGATCAATATTCTGATTATGCTTTTTATTCTGGTTGTCGTGCTGTATCCCATTTTGAACATTATCGCCACTTCCTTTAGCAGTTCCCGCTTTGTATCGATGGGCAGCGTGACCCTCTGGCCGCAAGGCTTTAATTTGAGAGCCTACGAGGGCATATTCAAAGACCATTTCATATACACGGGATATTTGAATTCCATTTTGTACGCGCTTGCTTCCACCTTTATCATGCTGCTGTTCACTTCCTTGTTCGCCTATCCGCTCACCGTCCCCGGGTTTGCGGGCAAGAAGTTTTTAACGATTTTTTTGATGATCACCATGTTTTTCAGCGGCGGCATGATCCCGACCTACCTGCTTATTCGCAATCTGCATATGCTGGATACGCTTTGGGTCATGATCATTCCCGGAGCGGTGGGCGCTTACAACGTGTTTTTATTCCGAACGTTTTTTATGAACATTCCTTCCGAGCTGAAGGATGCGGCGCACATCGACGGCGCGAACGAGGTTGGGGTGCTGTTTCGAATCATTTTGCCTTTATCGAAGCCGCTGCTTGCGACCTTCGCCTTGTTCGGCATCGTGGGAAGCTGGAACAGCTGGTTTGAAGCGCTCATCTATCTTCAGAGCCAGGACAAATATCCGCTCCAGATGATCCTGAGAAATTATTTGTTCACGCTCGACACCAATGCCATCCAGGGAAGAGTCGGCGCCGGCAATGTCGCCGTGAACGCGCCGGGCACGACGCTCGATCCCAAATCCGTGCGGATGGCCGTCATCGTGATCACCATGTTCCCGATCATGATCATCTATCCGTTTTTCCAGAAGTATTTTACACAGGGCATGTTCGTCGGTTCGATCAAGGGCTAGAGAAATGGCTGGGTACGAGGTGTTCAAGAGTAGACGGATGCGGAAAGGGGGATGGCGCAAGCGCAAGGCCGTCATTCTTGTTCATCTTTATCATAGTTTCCAAAATTCGATGCAACGGGGGATATGTATGAATCGAAAAACGAAATCGCTTGGTCTTCTATCTGCAGCCGCCATTCTCGCCTTGTCGATCACCGGGTGCAACGATTCGAATAAAAATGCGGAAGCGACTGGAAGCGCTTCGGGGAGCGCATCGGCCAGCGCCGGCGGCACGCCGCTAAGTTTCTCCGTCACGGTCTCCTCGAACGGCGTCGACAATAGCCAGAGCATGATTCAAAAAGAATGGCTGAAGCTGATGGAACAGAAGCTGGGCAGAAAAATCGACATCAAATGGAACTACATCCCGACTTCCGACTACGACCAGAAAGTGAAGCTGATGATTGCGAGCGACGATCTGACCGACTTCTTCATCACGCCGTTGTTCTACGATACCTCCGATATGGCCAAGAACGGACAGATTATCGATCTGATGAAATACAAGGATGACATGCCTAACTATATGAATTACTTAAGCCAGGTAAAGAATGGCTTGACCAACGTCACGAATGCGGACGGTCAAATGTTCGTCTTTCGAGAGACCTCCAACCCCCGGTTTGAAAAAGACAAAGGCATGCTCATTCAGAATGTCTCCGCCTACCGGTACGATCTGTTCCAGAAAAACAATCTGAAGATCCCGACCACGCTCGATGAACTCTATGATGCAGGCAAGAAGCTCAAGCAGCTCTATCCGAGCGAATACCCGATTAATACGAGATGGCACGACCTGCGCTCCCTTTTCAACGCCAATCATGTCGCTGCCGACGTCTATTGGGACGGAAGTAAGTATGTGTACGGGATATTTGAAGACGGCTACAAGGAAGCGCTGCAGTTCGCCAACAAGCTGTATGCGGAAAAGCTGCTGGATCCGGAGTATTTGACCGACACGGACGACACGCTGAAGCAAAAGGCGCTTAACGGCAAAAACTTCATCTGGATGGCGCAATGGTTCACGGATCCCGCGAACTATACGAGAGAAGCCAATGACGGCAAAGTATTCGCCGTGACGCTGTATCCGAACAACCCGAAGTACGGAACGTCATGGCAGAACGTCGCCAACGGCAATACGCCGGATCTGGGCTGGGGGCAGTACAGCATCAGCTCCAAGGCGAAGAACCCCGAGGATATCGTCAAGTTTGTCGACTTGCAGTACGACCCGGAAGTGATCCGGCTGCTCACGTGGGGGATCGAAGGCACGACCTACAAGATGGTCGACGGCGCCCCGACCTTCAACGATGAATTCAAAACCGCGGACGATCCTTGGATCGTAGGCGACAAATACGGCATTCGCGCCAGCAGGCATTACAATCCCGGCTTGCAGATCTCGAGCGATTCCAAGGCGTTCGTCGATTTTGCGGCAACCGATTATACCTACTTCGACGGCAAGTACGAAGAGACGCCTATCGAAAAATCCACGTACCTGAGAAGCCTGCCGATGCCCGACAACGAATTTGTGCCATCGACCTATACGGCGCCGGCTATTCAGTTTACGCAGGACGAGAGCCAGCAGATCTCGGAAATTATGACGCCGATCAAAACGTACATTCAAACCGAAGAATCCAAATTCGTCGCCGGCAAGGAGAGCTTTGACGACTGGTCCAAGTTCATCAACAAAGTCAAAGGCATGGGCGATATCGACAAGGTGCTGAAGATCTATAACGATGCCGCGCAGCGGGCGCAGAAATAATCGTCGCTAGCCGTCCCGCCGCCGTTGTCTGCCCGCGGCGGGACTTCGCGATCTGCGAGGGATGCAAAGGGGTTGATCGATGATGAAGAAAGCGTACTTCGTGGACGGTTATCACGGCGGCATCAAAGGGCATATGCCGCTCGGCTCGTGGGCGGACGTGCTGCGAAGGCTTCGCCATAGGTCGGATTGGAAGCTGTGCCTGGACATCGAGCCGATCTCCTGGGACGTGCTGCGCAGAACCGATCCCCGCTCGTACGACGAGCTCAAAGCGTATCTCGCCGAAGGTGAAGGTTCGCGGCTAGAGGTGGTGGCGGCAAGCTATGCACAGCCGTTCGGTTGGGTGATCGGCGGAGAAAGCAACATTCGCCAGTTGATTCGCGGCCAAGAGATCGTTCGCGAACACTTCCCGGATGTCGCGATCGATACCTATGCGACCCAGGAACCGTGCTGGAGCAGCAGCTATCCGCAGATTCTCCGGTCGCTCGGCTACAAGCGGGCCGTCCTCAAAAATCCGGGAACGGCTTGGGGCGGGTACGCCTCGGGCATCGATCGCGAAACGGTGATGTGGACCGGACCGGACGGCACCGTCATCCCCTGCGTGCCGCGATACGAATGCGAAGCGCTCGTCAACTGCTGGGAAACGGAGGCCGGCCATATGGAACCGGCGTTCGTGGACAAATGCATCGAACACGGCATCGCGCATCCAGTCGGCAGCTTCCTGCAGGATCTGGGCTGGCCGGCACAGCCCCGGCTTGATCGGGAAGAGATCGAATATGTAACCTGGCGCGAGTATATGGAGCACATCGCTGATCTACCTACGGAACCTTGGCATTTTACGCAGGAGGACATTCGTTGCACGCTGCCTTGGGGCGAAGCTGTGCTGCAGCGCATGTCGCAGGAAGTGCGTTCGGCGGAGAACAAGATCATCGCGGCGGAGAAGCTGGCCTCACTCGCGGGCGTACTCCGCGGGGTCCGCTATCCGGAAGAGCGGCTGCGCGAAGCCTGGGATCAGCTGCTGCTGTCCCAGCACCACGATGCCTGGATCTGCGCGACGACGAGAGAGGGACGCGACCAATGGGCTTGGCAGGCCGGCGCGCAAAGCTGGGCGGCCGAGTCGCTGAGCGATGCCGTGCTGGAACGGGCAGCGGACAGCTTGCGACAGGCGGAGGAAGGCGGCGCGGCATGGGCCGTTCGGGTATTCAACCTGTCGGGATGCGGTCGTAAGGAACTGACGGAGGTGGAGATCCCGGCGCCGGGCGGTACGAACGGCATCCGGGTCAGAGACGCGGACGGCCACGTGCTGCCGAGTCAGATCGTGCCGACGCGGACCAGCCGCGAGGACGGCAGCCTTCTGGCATGCAAGCTGCTCTTTGAAGCGGAGCCGCCGCCCATGGGCTACAGGACGTATGCTATCGAACATATGGATAACGAAAATCATCAGGAAGACCTGGACCTCGTGGCGCAGGAATCGCGCGCTTTCGCAGCTTTGCAAGGAGAATATGCGAAGATCGAGACGGATCAGTATGAGATGCGCATCGACCTCGCCCGCGGCGGCGTCATTGCCGAATGGTTCGACAAGGCGCATAACCGTTCCATCGTTTCTCCCGATCGGCCGTTCAATGAATTCGCCGGCTTCCATATCGCTCTGAACCGCTGGGTCAGCAGCACGGAATCGCCGGTTGCCCTGACGATCAAGGAGAACGGCCCGCTGCGGGTCGTCGTCGAAATGAAGGGAAGGATGGCCGACATCGATTATGTCACGACACTGACGGCGGTCCGGGGACAGCGAAGAGTCGACTTCCATGTCCGGTTGCGCTACGAGGCCGAGACATGGATCGGCGACCCATGGGAGATGGCGCCCGAGCATCGCTCGACGGAGCGGAGAAAGTCGCATCACAACTCGCGGTATAAGCTGCAGGCCCGATTCCCGGTGTCGCTGGGCAGCCGGCAGATTTATAAAAATGCCGCCTTCGATGTCGCGCAAAGCCGCCACGAGGACACGCATTACGAGCGGTGGGACGAGATCAAGCACAACATCGTCCTGAACTGGGTCGATGACTACGATGACAGCCTTCGTTACGGGCTAGCGATCTTTTCCGATCATACGACCGATTATTCCCATTCGAAAAACGATCCGCTGGCGCTGACGCTAGGCTGGGGAGGCGAGGGCGGCTTCTGGTGGGGCAAGCGTCCGCTGACGGGCGTCCGGGAAATGCGCTATGCCGTTCTGCCGCATGCCGAGCGGTGGGATCGCGCCGGCGTTCAACGGGAGAGCGCCTGCTGGACGGAGCCGCTGCTGCCGGTATACGGCCGCAGCCTGCTGACATCCGCCGTGTCGCTGCTTCGCGTAACCGATCCTGCCATCGAGATCTCGTCCGTTCGGACGGAAGGGCGCGATCTGCTCGTTCGGCTTTATAATACCGGTTCTGAAGCCAGAATCTTTTCTTTTGCCGTCTCTGCAGAGCTGAAGGCAGAGACGTTATCCCTGGTGGAGCTCGACGGCAAGCCCAGAGAACAGGAAGCGACAGCAGCGGAGACGGACCGTGGACGCAAAGCGGAAATAACGCTGCCGCCTCATGGCTTGGCTACCCTTCGATTAAGCAACGTTTGCGCACGCTAACGCAAACATAGGACAGGAGCAGAGACTTGAAAACAAAAAAAGAAATCCTCTTTCTTGTTGAGAAGTTGTTGCGGAAAAAAAACGATTTTATTTATACCAAAGTTCAATCCTTAAGCTTCACAGGCTTTGAGACCGAAGAGCAGCTATCCGTGGATGCGTTGGAAGGCAAGCCGTCGCGGACCATGGTCCGCGGCGATCGATGGGGCAGCGATTGGACGTATGCCTGGTTTCGATCGGAGGTCGTCGCGCCGCGGGAGACCGAAGGCAAACGGCTGGCCGTCATGCTGGATTTTGGAGCCGAGGCTACCGTTTACGTGAACGGCATTGTCAGCGGTGCGATGGATCTTCAGCATCACGATCTGACGTTGACCCGCAGTGCGCGTGCCGGCGAGCGGTTCGAGATCGCCGCGGAGGCGTATGCCGGGCACTCGGGGCGGCAGCCGGCTTTCGGGGAATCCTTTCTATATATAGTAGAAGAGGAAGTCTATCAATTTTTTATCGACCTGGAGTGCCTGTTCGATCTGCGCAATCATCTGGACGAAGACGCGCTTCGCGTCTCCGAGATCGATCGCGGGCTGACCCGCGTCTTTTCGGTCATCGATCTGACCCTGCGCCAGGAGGCGCTGACCGAGAATATCGTGCAGTGCAGACGAATCATGAAGCCCCTGCTCGAATGCGTGAATGGATCGACTGCGCCTACGCTGTATCTCATGGGGCAATCGCACCTGGACATCGCCTGGCTGTGGCCGATCGCGGAGACCAAACGGAAAATCGCCCGCACGATGTCAAACCAGCTGGCGCTCATGGAGGAGTATCCCGAGTACCGCTACGTTCAGAGCCAGCCTTACTTGTTTCAACTGGTGAAGGACTTGTATCCGGAGCTGTATGCGCGGATGACACAAGCGGTCCGGGAAGGCCGGCTCATTCCCGAGGGCGGCATGTGGGTCGAGCCCGATACGAACCTGCCGAGCGGCGAGAGCCTGATCCGCCAGGCGATGCACGGCAAGCGGTTTTTCAAGGATGAATTCGGCAAGGACAACGAAATGCTGTGGCTTCCGGACGTATTCGGCTATTCCGGGAACCTGCCGCAGATCATGAAGGGCTGCGGGCTCAAGTATTTTGCCTCGGTGAAAATGTTCGGAACCTACGATAATGTCGGCGATCCGTTCCCGTACAATACGTTCGTCTGGGAGGGCATCGACGGCTCGCAGGTACTGGCGCATCTGCTCAATTACGGGGATTATTATCCGATCCGGATCAACCCGTCGTTCGTCATTCAGCAGTGGAAGGAACTGGTCCAGAAGGAAGGCATCACAACAAGGCTGACGCAGTTCGGGCACGGCGACGGCGGCGGCGGCGCGAACCGGGACGACATGGAGTTCATGCGGCGCCTCGCCGACCTGGAGGGCGCGCCCCGGACGAAGCACGGCTCGCCGATCGAGTACTTTGAAGATCAGATCGAGAAGGGCATACCGGACGCGAAGTATGTCGGCGAGCTGTATTATCCGGCGCACCGGGGAACGTATACGACGCAGGCGCCGATCAAAAAAGGAAATCGCCAAGGGGAGATCGGATTCCGGGAAACGGAGTTGTGGGGAGCGGCGGCGCAACTGCTTGAACAGCGGGCCTACCCTTATCGGGAGCTGGACCGTTTGTGGAAGACGCTGCTCCTGCATCAATTCCACGACATCTTGCCGGGGTCGTCCATTCATCGCGTGCACGAGGAAGCGCAGGCCGCATTGACCGTATTGAACCGGGAAATTAACGAGCTTGCCTCCGGCGCAAGGGAAGCCATTGCCGACGGCAGCGAGGAGAGCGTCACGGTGTTCAACTCGCTGTCCTGGGATCGAACCGGAACGATTGTGCTGCCTGAAGGCACGAGGACGATCTCGGACATGTCGGGCAACAGCCTGCCGGTTCAATGGGTTGACGGCTTGGGCTATGCCGAGGTTGCGGTCCCCTCCATGGGCTGGTCGACCTTCAAGGTCGGCCGCGAGGAGCGAATAGAGGAGGCAGCACCGTCTGCACCGTCTGCACTGCCTGCACAATCTGCCTCGTCCGCCTTGCAGGCAACGGCAAACCATCTGGAAAACGAGCTTCTGTCCATCGATATCAACGAACGAGGCGAGCTGACCCGCATCTTTGACAAGGAGACCGGAACGGATTGGGCGGCGGACAATTGCAACGTGATGCGATTGTACCGGGATCAGCCGTCCGACTTCGATGCCTGGGAGATTGACCGGAGATACCGGTCGGCAGGCATCGCGCTCGATTCAACCGCCAAAGTGTCCGTCCTATCGACCGGTCCGCTGTTCGCGAGCGTGCGGGTCGAACGGGAGCTGAACCGGTCCACGTTGATTCAGGATATCTGCATTCGGGCCGGCAGCCGGAGAGTCGAGTTCCATACGACGATTCATTGGCAGGAGACGAACAAGCTGCTGAAGGTGGACTTTCCTGTTCGCGTTCATGCCCAAGAGTCGATGCACGAGATTCAGTTCGGCCACGTCAAGCGGCCCAACCACGCTTCGCGCCCGCACGATGCGGACCAATTCGAGGTCAGCCAGCACAAATGGTCCGCGCTGGCAGAGGCGAACCGGGGATTCGCGCTGCTTAACGACTGCAAGTACGGCATCTCTGTGGACGACCATACGATGAGTCTGACGCTGCTGCGGGCGCCGACGTATCCGGACGAGACATCCGATCAGGGGACGCATACGTTCACCTATGGCTTTGTCGCATGGAACGGCGCGTTTTTCGAAAGTCCGGTCGTGCGGGAAGCGTACGAGCTGAACATTCCGTTGACGACGGCGCGGGGAATGACGAGAGCAAAGAGTCAATCGCTGTTTCGCCTGGACAAACGCAACGTGATCGTGGAGACGGTCAAGCTGGCCGAGGACGGCTCGGGGGATTGGATCGTTCGCTTGTACGAAGCCATGGGGGCGACGGTGACCTGCGAGATGCATGCCGCGATTCCATTCGCGAAGGCGCTGGAGACGGATATGCTGGAGCAGCCGTCCGCCGAGCTGCCCGCTGACGCAGGGTCGGTCCGGCTTGCGTTCCGCCCGTTCGAGGTGAAGACGGTGCGGCTTGAGGCAAGCCTGTAGCCGGAGGCCGAGGCGGCGCGCCAGAGATTAGATATTCATAATTGCATTCCATATGGAGACAGGAGAACGTGCATATGAAGTTGACTTCAGGACAAAGACTTGTCATGATCGGCGATTCCATCACCGACTGCGAGCGGAGATTTCCGCACGGCGAAGGATTGTTTCAAGGTGTCGGCAAAGGCTATGTAGCACTGGTGGACACCCTGCTGCAGACAGCATATCCGGAGCTGTCGATCCGCGTCACCAACATGGGGATCGGGGGCAATACCGTCCGGGATCTCGAGAAAAGATGGCAGACGAACGTCCTTGAACTTAGTCCGGACTGGTTGTCGATCATGATCGGCATTAACGATGTATGGCGTCAATTCGATCAGCCGACCATCCCGGAATCTCATGTGCCGCTGGACGAATACGAGACGAAGCTGGAAAGTCTGGCGAGATCGGTACCTGCCGGTCTAAAAGGGCTTGTCATCATGACGCCGTTCTATATCGAACCTAACGCCGCGGACGGCATGCGTCGTCGGATGGATGAATACGGCCTCGCGGCAAGGCGGGTGGCGGAACGCGTCGGCGCGCTTTTTGTGGATACGCAGGCGGCCTTTACGCCGCTGCTCGAGCATGTGCATCCGACGGCGCTCGCCTCCGACCGCGTGCATCCGAACTGGACCGGACATATGCTGATCGCCCGCGCCTTCCTGCGCGCAATCGGCTTTGATTGGGCGCGAATGCAGTAGGCGCCCGCGGCAGCCCCTCCCGGCGACGGGAGGGGCTTTTTCGCAAGCAAACAAGCAAATGTGTCGATCGTGGGTTGCTTTATAAACTCAATGGCGGTCGATGAGAAGAGGCTCTATATAGCGCTACATAGCTGGGCCGCGTCGCCAATCGATGAGAAGAGGCTCTATATAGTGCTACATAGCGGGCCCGTGCCGCCAAACGATGCGAAGAGGCTCTATATAGCGCTACATAGCGGGGCCGTGCCGACAAACGATGAGAAGAGGTTCTATATAGCGCTACATAGCGGGACCGTGCCGCCAAACGATGCGAAGAGGCTCTATATAGCGCTACATAGCGGGGCCGTGCCGACAATCGATGAGAAAAGGCTCTATATAGCGCTACATAGCGGGGCTATGCCGACAATCGATGAGAAGAGGCTCTATATAGCGCTACATAGCGGGGGCCGTGCCGCCAATCGATGCGAACTTGCACGTCTGCGCCATCCCGGGCTGCCCGTTTCCCGGATCGTTCGGTGACGCAGCGTCAATGGTGCACGCTGGGAAGGGGCATTGAATCAAAAAGTATTCGGATTTTTTGCAAAATAAAGGATATGGGCGAAAGGCGGTTAGCGATTGATTGGATTGTTCAACAAGTCCTAAGCCGACTGCAATGCTGCTATGTACGCAAGCTAAAAAGCACCCGGTTCCGATTAGGAACGGGTGCTCTGTTCGCTGACCTTGTTAGGGAATTAAGAAATAACCTGCTTGATGATCACGGCGATCAGGAACACGAGGAACATGAAGCCGAACATGCCGCCGAAGCCGAATACGAGATCCTGCAGGTCGTCGCGGGGCTCTTCGTTCACGTGCTGGCGCGGGTCTTGTACATAATTGTCCATGGGGAAATCCTCCTGAAACAAGTCATTATCGTTAGTATACCCAACTTCGCAAACGCTTGTAAAGAAACTCTTTTCGTCTGTGGTACAATAGAAAATACGGGATCACATGATCGCATCGGCGGTCGGGTCCTGCCGAACTCATTCATTCGGGAGGCATCAGTTCACATGGACGTTCCATCCAACCCGCCCCTGCCGAGCCGCGAGCAGGCGGCCGAACATATACGCAACAAGCTTGCGCTGCTGCCCGACCAGCCGGGCTGTTACCTGATGAAAAATGCCGAGGGCGTCATTATCTACGTCGGCAAGGCGAAGGTGCTGAAAAACCGGGTCCGCTCTTACTTCATCGGCAGCCACAACGGCAAGACGCAGCGGCTCGTGTCCGAGATCCGCGATTTCGAGTACATCGTTACCGGCAGCAATATGGAGGCGCTCATCCTCGAGTGCAACCTGATCAAAGAGCATATGCCCCGGTACAATGTATTGCTCAAGGACGACAAGTCCTTTCCTTATATCAAGATCACGAGCGAGAAGCATCCGAAGCTCGAGGTCGTTCGCCGGGTGCTCAAGGATAAGGGCAAATACTTCGGACCTTACCCGAACGCGTTCGCCGCACAGGAGACGAAGAAGCTGCTCGACCGGCTGTATCCGCTGCGCAAGTGCAATACGCTGCCGGACAAAGTGTGCTTGTACTATCATCTCGGGCAATGCGTCGCGCCGTGCGAATATCCGGTCGAGCCTTCGGAATACGAGCGGATGGTCGCGGAGGTGACGCGGTTCCTGAACGGCGGCCACGGCGACATCAAACGGGAGCTGCAGCGCAAGATGGAGGCGGCTGCGGGCAATCTCGAGTTCGAGCGCGCGCGCGAGTACCGCGACCAGATCCAGGCGATCGAATCGCTTATGGAAAAGCAGAAAATCACCATGACGGACGCCAAAGACCGCGACGTCTTCGGCTACGCCGTCGACAAGGGCTGGATGTGCGTGCAGATTCTGTACATGCGCCAGGGCAAGATGATCCAGCGCCACGTGTCCGTCTTCCCTTATTACGGAGAAGCCTACGAAGACTTCATGACCTATGTTGCCCAGTATTATTCGGAAAATCCGGCGCTGCCGCGCGAAGTGCTGCTCCCGGTCGCGCCGGGCGAGGCGGCGGATGCGGAGAACGGTCCGGCAGTCGCGGCCGGTACGGGCTTCATGGCCGCAGGCGGCAAGCTGAACGACGCGCTGATCGAAAAGCTGGCCGCAGCGGCCGACGAGGCGGAGGACGAGGAGGCGGAAGCCGGGCCGACGGGGACTGGGGCGGCGGAAGTCGAGGCGAAGGAAGGCGGTCCGACAAAGGCCGGGGCGGCGGTAGGCGGATCGATGGAGGCAAGGCCGACGGTGGCTGAGGCATCAGACAGCGCAGCGATCCTGGCTGAAGAGAGCCTTGGCGGCGCGGCCGACGCCGACGTGCATGACGAGTCCGGCGGCGAGCTCGGCGAATCGCTGCGGAGCTGGCTGCGCATCAAGGTGTCCGTGCCCAAGCGCGGCTCCAAGCGCCATCTCGTGACGATGGCCGCAGACAATGCCAAGGTGGCGCTCGAGGAGAAGTTCCGCATGATCGAGCGCGACCAGGAGCGCAGCGTCAAGGCGTCCGAGGGACTCGCGGCGTGGCTGAACATCCCTTCGGCCCATCGGATCGAGGCGTTCGACAACTCGAACATGCAGGGCGCGTCGCCCGTGTCCGCGATGGTCGTCTTTACGGACGGCAAGCCAGATCGCAAGGAATACCGCAAATACAACGTGCGAACCGTCACGGGACCCGACGACTACGAGACGATGCGCGAGGTCGTGCGCAGGCGTTACGAACGCGTGCTGAAGGAAGGGCTGACGCTGCCCGATCTAATCGTTATCGACGGCGGCCGTGGACAGATCGCCGCGGCGATCGACGTGCTGCAAAACGAGCTGGGCTTGTTCGTGCCGGTGTGCGGCCTTGCCAAGGACGCCAAGCACCGGACGGCGCAGCTGCTCGTCGGCGACCCGGCCGAGGTCGTGCCTCTGCCGCGCGACAGCCAGGAGTTCTACCTGCTGCAGCGCATTCAGGACGAGGTGCACCGCTTCGCGATCACCTTCCACCGGGAGAAGCGGGGCAAGTCGATGATCGCCTCCAAGCTGGACGCCATCCCGGGCATCGGCGAGAAGCGGCGCAAGCAGCTGCTCAAGCACTTCGGCTCGCTCAAAGCGATCCGCGAGGCGTCGCCCGCCGACTTCAAGGCCGTCTCCATCGGCGAAGCGCTGGCCGGACGCATCCTGGCGGCGTTGAACGAAGAAGGCGGAGAGGGTGCCGAAGTTGCCGGAAGTGCCGAGAGTGTCGGGGATGTTGAGGGGGCGGGCAGTATCGCAGGCGCCGTCGATACCGCGAGCGTCGAAAGTGTCGGAGCGGCGAAATTACCAGATTGACCGGATGTGCCAAAGGTGGGGGAGGTCATAGAGTGTCGATAGCGTCTGTAGTGAATGTGCGGGAGCGTCCCAAGTATCGATACTGCCGTAGTGCCGAAGTTACCCACCATCTATAGCTCATTTATTTTATAAAGCCGTCGAACAATCCGTTGTTCGGCGGCTTTTAACGCTTTTACGGCAACTTCATCACTGTTAATTATCCCTCGCCTCTACCCCCAGCTTCTTACACTGCTCAGACCCTGCAATAAGATCTAAAGTGCAACTAATCTCGCTTCATTTTCGATTAAATTGAAAATAAGATCCGAAATACAACTAAATGGGCAAATTTCCCGTTTTTCATAAGATATAATAAGAAATAGATGCATTTTGGCAACTGTTTCCGGCATCAAACCTTTACTGCATGGATTTAGTTGCATTTTAGCTCTTATCGCATCGTGTAGTCGGCAGGACCGGACAGCGAGAGGTAGCGTGTTAGAACGCAGAGGAGTGCAGGACAGCGCGGAGCAGCGCGGAAGAACGCAGGGTATTGCGGGAAAACGCGGAGGCAGCTTGGTTAGCGCAGGCGTTAGTCAAAAGGCATGCCGGAGAGCTTACACGCTGATGCATGCAGTTGGAAAAGTGTGTCCGGCAGTTCGATCGTGAGTTACGTTTATTGGCAAAAAAGACTGTAGCGCAATTGTTGGAACATATCATCTGAATGGTGGCTGGACCGGGCAAGACGTAGACGTAAACGTCCCCCGATTCGCGCCATTTGCGAGCACATCGAAAGTCAAGGAGGGTATCCGAATATGTACGAGTATATTTTTGTGGAAACGTCGTTGGGCGGATTTTTTACGGAGGCGACGCATCGGGAAACGATCGAGGAATATGCCCGGGCCGGCTGGCGACTGGTTCAGGTGCTGCCGACCGACTACAATGGCCAGGGCAAGCCGCGTTACTACGAGATTATTTTCGAACGGCCGATCAAGCCGGAGGACGAACGAGTATGATGAGGCGCCGTCCCCCGGCAATCGCCGCTACCCGCTGACACGCGGAGCGCTGCTCCCATCCCTGCGCCGCCCGTGCAGCCATGCGATCAACAGTGCGACCGCCGCCGGCAGCAGCACGCTGACGAAGCCTGCGACGTTGTCGGCCGACAATCCGTCGGACAGCAGCTGAACCGACATGAGGGCGGAGTCGAGCACGACATGCGCGAAGATGACGGTCAGCAGGCCAAAGCGGAGCATGAACCAGGCGAACAGGGAGCCGACGATCATGAGCTCGATGAATCGGGTCTGCCACGGATAGACGGCATAACCGACGTGTCCAAATGCCCATACCGCAGTCGCTGGCAGCATCGCGATCGCCGTCAGCATGCGGGAACCCGCAGGACTTGCTTCGCGGCGCAGGACGGATCGGCTCAAGGCGTCAAGCCACTTGCGCACGAGGCCGATCCCGAAAAAGCGGGTCTGGATCTCCTCGGAGATGCCGGCGCACCAGGCGAGCAGGGGCAGCAACCAAGGGTGATACATATTGTAGACGGACTGGCTGGCGTCCGAGCCGTAATAGCTGCCGAGGAGCAGCCCAAGGCCCGTCAATACGACGGTCTGTGCGCCGAGCAAGATGACGGCGAGCATATACCCCCGCTTCATCGCTGTCTTGATCCGGCTGCCGTAATCGGCGTCCTGCCAGCTCGGCCACAGCGAGCGGCCCATCGAGCGCCAGATGCCGTCGCCGCCGACGGCCGCGAAGTAGGTGAGCAGCGCCTGGATGAACAGGATGACCACGTTGACGACCAGCATGCCGGACACGCCGCTCTCCGACGCTATGGCGTTCATGTCCTCGGACGAGGCGCGCAGTCCGGGCCGCAGGTTAAACATGAACCCTGCGTACATCGTGAAGAAGGCGGCGGAGAGGAACAATCCGCGCTTGAACGACGTCCACCCCCGGCATGCCGCAGCATAGATGACGGCCAGGACGAACATCACGATCTGCGGCAGGAGGAAGCCGGTCATGGACAGTTTGTCTGCGATTCTGTGCTGCTTCGCGATCTCGTCGGCAAAAGCTTCGGGCAGCGCATAGCGGTAAGACAGCACCTTGTCAGGCTGCACGAGCAGCTGAAGATGCGCATCCTTGAGCCCCTGCTTCCGGCTTTGCAGGACGACGGATCCGCTCTTGGTCACGCTTCCGGCGGGCTCCCATGCCGAAGCGTCATAGCCGGGCTGCGTCTTCAACCAGGCCAGCGCTTTGGCGGTCAAGCCCTTCACGTCGCGGGAAGCCGCTTTGTCCTCGTCTGTCCGGGCAGCACCGATCCTCGCCCAGGCGACGACGGCGCCCGTCTCTATGTTCAGCGAGACGCGGTCGACGTCCCCGCCGACAGCCGCATGCATATCGACCGTATACACATCCGTCGGGTATCGTTCGTCCCAGTTGCGGTCGTATTCGTCGATCAGCTTGTGCTTGGTCATGTAGGCGCTCATCTCGTCGTCGCCCAGATGGGTCACCGTAACGTCGGATACGCGGCCGGGCGCAAGACCCCAATGCTCGGCGGCATACGCGAGTGCAAGCTGCTTCGCTTCTCCGCGCGTGATGGATCCGGTAGCGTCGCTTTTCATAGCCGGGCCGATCGCTGGCCATACTTGCATGAAGAGGAATAATAGAAATCCGATTCCCGCAGCGATAACCCATTTCGTTGATCTCAAATTGTCCACTCCGATTCCGTTTTGATCTAATAAAACGCATACATCGAATTTTTACCCGGTTTATCTGGTCCTTTCGCTTATTATCGATAGGAATTGACGCCAAAACAAGAGAAAGAGTTTGAAACCCCGTAAAAAAGCTGTTACATGGCTTTATAACGCCCGTATATCCTCATATAAGGCGATATTTCGCATTTCTGCGGTTGTGCGTCCTTGTCCGACGGACTATAATGCGGTGTAATGCTGTTTTTGGAAGCCTAACCATCGTGACTCCATCATACTACCCGGCCGAATTTCCGCAAAGAAAACGGGGGAACCAACAAGCATTCCGGGGTGAATTCCGCGCGCGTAGCGCCGGATAGGGCAGCCTGATCTGGCCCGAACCCGTCAGCTAACCTCGTAGGCCTGTCAGACAGGATCGCCGTGCGCTTAAGGCACTGGAGCTCCAGTGTCTTTTTTTGCGCGCTTTTGTTCGTTTGCCGACATGAGGTGAAGTGAATTGTTCAGAAAAATCATTGGCTGGTTATATGCTTCCCCGCCGCGGGTGCTCACCATCGGGTTCGCCGTCATCATCACGATCGGCGCGCTTCTGCTGCGGCTTCCGATCTCTACCGTGTCGCGGGAGCCGACGCCTTGGCTGGAGGCCTTCTTCGTATCCGGCTCCGCTACCTGCGTGACCGGGCTCGCTCGGCTGGATACCGTGAATTATTTCTCCGTATTCGGTCGATGGGTCATCCTGGTCCTCGTGCAGCTGGGCGGACTCGGATTTATGACGATGGGCACCTTGTTCGCCTTCTTCGCCGGGCGCCGCCTGTCGCTGAAGGACCGGCTTGTGCTGCAGGAAGCGATGAATCAGGGCAGCCTCGAAGGCATCGTGCGGCTGGTCAGGCGAGTTCTTGTCTATGCGCTGTGCATCGAAGCGGTCGGCGCGCTTCTGTTTACCTTCCGATTCATGCACGAGATGCACTTCCGCAAGGCGCTTTATTATGGCGTATTCCACAGCGTTTCTTTCTTCAATAATGGGGGCTTCGATCTGTTCGGCGACTTCCGCAGCATGGCGGACTATGTCGGCGATCCCTATATGAACTTGCTCGCGATCGTGCTCATCGTGCTCGGCGGCGTCGGCTTCGTCGTGCTGTCCGACCTGGTCGAGCTGCGCGAGAGACGGAAGCTGTCTTACCATTCCAAAGTCGTGCTATGGGTGTCGGCGTTTTTGATCGTGCTCGGCACCGTCACGATTCTTATTTTCGAATATTCCAATGAAAATACGCTCGGCCCGCTCGGCTTCGGACAGAAGCTGCTGGCGGCAACGATGCAGTCCGTATCCACCCGTTCCGCGGGCGTAAGCACGGTCGACATCGGCTCCCTTCGGGACGCGACGCAGTTCGCGATGGTGCTGCTCATGTTCGTCGGCGCATCGCCGGGCTCGACCGGGGGCGGCATCAAGACGACGGCCTTCGCCGTGCTCGCCGCGGCCGTGTGGGCGATGCTGCGCGGACGGACCGATGTCGTGCTGCTCGGGCTGCGCGTCGAACGCAACAAAGTGAACCGCGCGATTACGGTCACAATGCTGTCGCTGGCGATCGTCATCGCGTCGGTCATGCTCCTTTCGATTACCGAGCGGCAGGGGTTCCTGCTCATCCTGTTCGAAGTCATGTCCGCGTACGCGACCGTCGGCTTGTCGGCGGGCATCACGGGCGACCTGTCGACCTTCGGCCAGGTGGTCATCATCGTCCTCATGTTCATCGGCCGTCTCGGACCGCTCACCATGACTTACGCGCTGGGCACCAAATCCGGACGCACGCTGTACCGGTATGCAGAAGGCCGCATCATCATCGGGTAGACGAAGAACGAAGGAGGAGAGCGGGTTGTTTCGAAAACTATACGCTTGGCTGATCGCTTCTCCGCCCCGGACGCTTGCGCTTGGGTTTGCCTTTATCATCGCGCTCGGATCCTTCCTGCTGCATCTGTCAGCGGCGTCCCGGACCGGCGAGCCGACCCGCTATATCGACGCCCTTTTCACGGCGACCTCCGCGACGTGCGTCACGGGGCTTGTCGTCGTCGATACGGGCGAGCACTATTCGACGTTCGGCCAGATCGTGATCCTGACGATGATTCAGCTCGGAGGCCTCGGCTTCATGTCGATGGCAACGCTGTTCGCGTTTTTCTTAAAGCGTCGCATTTCCCTCAAGGAAAGGCTGATTCTTCAGGAAGCGCTGAATCAGAGCAGCATCGAAGGCATCGTCAGGCTCGTCCGCCGCGTCGTCCTGTACGCGCTCACGATCGAGGCAGCCGGCGCCGCGCTGTTAGCGATTCGCTTTCTTAGAGATATGAGCCCGGGCAAAGCGATATACTACGGTATTTTTCATTCCGTTTCCTTCTTCAACAATGCCGGGTTCGATATCATGGGAGGCTTCCGCAGCCTGACCGGCTATGTGGGCGACCCGTTGGTCAATCTAGTTACGATGGCGCTCATCGTTCTGGGGGGACTCGGGTTCGTCGTGCTGTCCGACTTGACGGATCTACGCAGCGGGCGCCGGCTGTCGCTTCACTCCAAAGTCGTCCTGACGATGTCGGGCTCGCTGATCCTGTTCGGCGCGATCGTCATCTTCGCGTTCGAATATTCGAACCCGGGCACGTTGAAGCCGCTCGATACGGGTACTAAGATCTTGTCCGCGTTCATGCAGTCGGTCAGTCCGCGCACCGCCGGCGTCAATACGGTGGATCTGCCGGCCTTGCGGCAGGCGACGCAGTTTTTTATCGTCCTCCTCATGTTCATCGGCGCGTCGCCGGGCTCGACCGGCGGCGGCATCAAGACCACGACGTTCGCCGCGCTCCTGGGCGCGGTGTGGGCGATCATCCGGGGCCGGGAAGACGTCGTCATGTTCCGTTACCGGCTCGCGCAAGAGCGCGTATATAAGGCATTGACGCTCACTTTGCTGGCCGTAGCGCTCGTGCTCACGGCGACGATGATCCTGTCGACGACGGAAGATCACTACTTTCTCATGATCCTGTTCGAAGTGGTCTCGGCATTCGGTACGGTTGGTTTGTCGATGGGACTCACCTCGGACTTGACCCTGTTCGGCAAGATCGTCATCATGCTGATGATGTTCGCGGGTCGACTTGGACCGCTGACGCTCGGCTATGCGCTCGTGCCGAAGCGGGACAAGGTGCTCTACAGAGAAGCGGAAGGCAAGATCATCATCGGATAACGAAAGAGAAGTGCGAATCATGAAAATGAATCAATTCGTAATCATCGGCCTCGGAAGATTCGGGGCCAGCATCGGCAAGGAGCTCATCGAGCTGGGCTACGAGGTGCTCGGCGTCGATCGGGACGAGGAAAAGGTACAGGAGATGAGCGGCATCCTGACGCATGCCGTCATCGCCGACGCGACCGACGAAGATACGCTGCGTTCGATCGGCGCGCGCAACTTCGACTGCGGCGTCGTGGCGATCGGGGACGACGTCCAGGCGAGCATTCTCGCGGCGATCCTGCTCAAGGAGCTCGGCGTGAAAAAGGTGGTCGCCAAGGCGGTATCCGAGCTTCATGGCCGCGTGCTAGAGCGGATGGACGTCGACCGCGTCATCTATCCCGAACGGGACATGGGCATACGCGTCGCCCATCAGCTCGTCTCCCCGAATCTGCTGGATTATATCGAGCTGTCGGATAAATATACGATCGCGGAGCTTGGCGTGCCGGCGTGCCTCGCGGGCAAATCCATCGAGGAGACGAATCCGCGCGGACGATACGGCTGCAGCATCGTGGCGCTGAACAAGCCGAAGGGGATGATCGTCGCGCCTACGGCATCGGACACGCTTGCCGAAGGCGACGTCATGGTCGTCATCGGGACGAACGAGCAGATCGAGGCGTTCCAGGACGCGATCGGCCAATAAAGGCGGGAAAGGTATGATATGGGCCTCATTCGCTCACGCTAACGGCAGCGCTGCCTAGCGATTGGAGTGAATAGTGAACATGCAGCATCGAAAGAGCAGAAAGCGGTGGCTGGCCGCATGCGCAGCGGCAGTGTTGCTTGCAGGAGCGGGGATGGTGCCGGCGTCGCCCGGTTCAGAAGCGTCGGCGGCGTCGATCGCGTCCTGGGCGATTCCCGGCGAGACGTCGGCTAGGGACGCGGGCGTGCCGCAGGTCGATGAAACGGCGGGCGTCGTCGCGGGGTCCGATTCGACTGATCGCGAAGGTGCTTATAGGGGTGGCGAAGCCGCGAGTCTCGTCGCGCAATCCGGCTCGGCGCCGCCCGGCAGCTCGGCCGTACAAGGGGCTGCGGCCGAAGTTGAGTCGCCGGCCGTGCCCGCGGCGGCGAGCGTCCGGCGCAAGCAGGCGAATGCGCCCGTGAGCTGGGCTGATTTGCAGCGGCGGTACAGAGGCGTGTTCGTGCTGCGCGCTTCTTCGGCTGTAGGCAGGCGTGTCGCGATTACGTTTGACGACGTGCCCGATCCCCGCTATACGCCTTTGGTGCTCAACGTGCTGAAGCGGAAGCGGGCGCACGCCACGTTTTTCGTCGTCGGCAGCCGGGCGAAGAAACATCCCGGATTGGTGAAGCGCATCGTAAACGAAGGACATGCGCTCGGCAACCACACGTATTCGCACCCCGAGCTGCCGAAGCTGAGCCTGAAAGAGGTGAAAAGGGAGATCGAGCGGACGGGTTCGGTCATCCGGGGAATCGTCGGCTTCGAGCCGGCAGTCGTGCGGCCGCCTTACGGCGACATCGGGCCTGCGCAGCTGGAATGGGCGAAATCCAACGGATACACCGTCGTCAACTGGGACGTCGATTCGTCGGATTGGCGCCAACTGCCGGCGAGCGTCGTAATCCGCAACGCGACGAAAGGGCTGCGGCCCGGCTCGATTATCCTCATGCATGCCGGCGGGGGCGCCGGTCAGAATTTGTACGGCACGGTTAAGGCGCTGCCTCAGTTGATCGACGGTCTGCGCGCCAGAGGATACGAGCTGGTCACGGTGCCGGAGCTGCTACACATCCCCGAGCGCAGACCCAGACGGGAATGAGACGGCGGAAATCGCCTTGACCGCTGCGGGCGACGGACGAAAAAGACCGCAAGCCCTTCTCCTAGAAGGAAGCTTGCGGCCCGAGCCCGTATATTCGGTATTTACTTAAGCACGTACAAATTGACGTATTGGATGCCGAAATTGCTGGCTTTGTCTCGCGAACCCGGGACAAAGATATCGATGCGGTTGCCTTTGATGGCGCTTCCGGCATCGCGTGCGACGGCGAGCATGCCGCCGACGGGCAGCCCGTCCGCATCGTAGCCGTTTATGTACACCTTCGTGCCCAGCGGGATGACCTTCGGGTCCACGGCGATGGTGCCCAGCTTCAAGGGATTGCCGAAGTAGTCGACCGGTCCCCAAGCGTTCTCTTCGGCCGCCGCCGAGTAGGCCGTCGCCTTCATTTGAATGGCCGTGGCATAAGGCAGCGATTCGCCGGACGTCGTCTTGACGAGCTTGGCGGACTGGGCGCCAGTCGAGGTTCCGTTGATAACCTTGGCAGACTGCGCCGCGCTTGCGGTCACGGTCGGCGCCGGAATCGACAGTTTGAGGCCGGCGTAGATGTTTTGCGGGTCGACATTCGGATTAAAGCTCATCAATTTCTGCAGCGGCACGCTGAATTTTTTGGCCAACGTCCAGAATGTATCGTGATCGGTAGCCGTGTAAGTCGTAGCGGCAAAAGAAGAGGCGGCCGGCAGCATCAGGGCGGCCCCCAGCGCAAGCGCCGCGGCTCGCATTCCCAAGCGAAAACGCATATGTATTCACCCTCCGGTTCGTTTCTTGCAGTCAGAATAGCACGCTGCCTCGAACCGGGTTAAGTGGTAAAGGTGGCCTTCGTTGGGTAACTAAGGATATCTGAGAGACGCTCTCATCCGCGAACGGCGGGACGGCGGGCAATCGCCGCGAATCATGAGAAAAATGAAAAATGGATTCACCCCTGCCGGGCGCCCCTGCCGAAAAAGGCGATCGTCTCTTCGATTAAATAACGGGTCGACGGCGCGAGCCAGCCAAGATCCCCGTAAATGAGCGAAGTCGTGCGTTTGAACTCTTCGAGTTCGCGGATGCGCACGATGTACAGGTCATTGTCGCTGAGCATCTGCGGGCGCAGGTACGATTTGGGCAGCATCGTGCCGGCGCGGCTCGCGCCGAGCAGGCGGACGATCGCCTCGAACGAGTCGATCTCCATGCGCACGTCCGGCTTCACGCTGTATTGGCGGAACAGCTCGTCGGTCAGATTCCGGTACCAGGTGCCCGGCGCGAACAGGATCATCGGCAGTCCGTTCAAGTCGCTCATCGACAGCTGCGTCCGCTCTACAATGAAGTGCGAGCGCGGCAGGACGAGCACGACGGTGTCGTCGAAAAGAGGCGTGCTGGTAATGGCCGGATCGTCCTCCACCGAGGAGGCGACGAGGCCGAAGTCCACTTTGCGTTCCTTGACGAGCGTCGCGATCTCGTGCGTTTTGCCGGTCACGGCCTTGATCTCCAGATTCGGATGTTTCTCCGTCATGGCGGTGATCAGCTCGGGCAGCGTCGTCTGCAGGGTGGTGAGGCTCGCGCCGATCGTCGCCACCGGCGCTTCCGCCGTCTTGAACGCATTGAGCCGCTGCAGATAGTCGCCGTGGAACCGGCGCAGCTCGAGCGCGAACTCGTAGGTGAACTGCCCGGCTGGAGTCAGTTCGAGGCGCTTGCCGATGCGCCGGAACAAGTCGACGCCGAGTTCGCGCTCCAGCCTGGCGATCCGGCGGGACAGCGCGGGCTGCGTGACGTTGAGCCGCTCGGCCGCGCGATTAAGGCTGCTCTGTTCGACCACGGTTGCGAATACTCTCATATCTTCCAACATATGGGCGTCCCCTCCGTGCTTATGCCGAATCGTCATAAGTTTTAATAATAAATAAGCAGTTCCATTATAAGCGAAAATGGAGTAACCTAGAAACCGTGAAGAATTCGTGACAACGCACGGATCGAAAGGAGAACGCTCACCGACATGAAAGGAAACTCGTTTTACGCGCGCAAGATTCATTCGCTCTTGGGTGTGATTCCGCTCGGATTGTTCATTATCGAACACGCCCTGACGAATTACTCCGCGTTCGAGCATGGCAAGGAGGGCTTCGTCGACAGCGTCAAGGGCTTGCATGACCTGCCGCTCATCTTTTTCCTGGAACTGTTCGTCATCTGGCTGCCGATTCTGTTCCACGGCGTCTACGGTTTGTACCTCGCCTTCACGTCGAATTACAACACGGGGCGGTTCAACTACGGACGCAACTGGGCGTTCGCGCTGCAGCGGATCACCGGCGTCATTACCTTCGTATTTGTCGCCTGGCACATCTGGCAGACACGCGTGCAGGTGGCGCTCGGCAATACGACCAACGAAGAGATCGGTCAGCACATGCACGATATCGTGACCCAGCCCGTCTACTTCACCATTTACTTTATCGCGGTGCTCGCCGCCATCTTCCACTTCGCCAACGGCCTGTGGGCTTTTCTGGTGTCGTGGGGCATCACGGTCGGCCCGCGCGCGCAGCGCGTATCGTCGAAAATCTGCATGGGCATCTTCGTGATCGTTTCCGTGCTGTTCCTGCTGTCGCTGTTCGCGTTCCGCAGCGACGAGTTCGCTTCGGCAGCGCAGACGGCTGTCGTCGGTATGTTAGGTTGATCGGAGGGAGAATCAGCAATGGCTAATCAGAAAATCATCATCGTCGGCGGCGGACTCGCGGGTCTAATGGCGACGGTCAAGGCGGCTGAAGCCGGCATGCGCGTCGATCTGTTCTCGCTCGTGCCGGTCAAGCGGTCCCACTCCGTATGCGCCCAGGGCGGCATCAACGGAGCGGTCAATACAAAAGGCGAAGGCGACTCCCCTTGGGAGCACTTTGACGATACGGTATACGGGGGCGACTTTCTCGCGAACCAACCGCCTGTCAAGGCGATGTGCGAGGCGGCGCCCGGCATCATCCACCTCATGGACCGGATGGGCGTTATGTTCAGCCGCACGCCCGAAGGCCTGCTCGACTTCCGCCGGTTCGGCGGCACGCAATACCACCGCACGGCGTTCGCCGGCGCAACGACGGGCCAACAGCTGCTCTACGCGCTGGACGAGCAAGTCCGCCGCTGGGAAGTGGCCGGTCTCGTACAGAAGTACGAGCACTGGGAATTCACTTCTGTCGTCATCGACGACGACGGCGTCTGCCGCGGCATCGCGGCGCAGGATCTGCGCTCCATGGAGACGGTCACGTTCCGCGGCGACGCGGTCATTCTCGCAACCGGCGGCCCTGGCATCATTTTCGGCAAGACGACGAACTCGGTCATCAATACCGGCACCGCGGCCAGCGCCGTGTATCAGCAGGGTGTGCATTATGCCAACGGCGAATTCATCCAGATTCACCCGACGGCCATCCCCGGCGACGACAAGAACCGCCTCATGAGCGAATCCGCGCGTGGCGAGGGCGGACGCATCTGGACGTACAAGGACGGCAAGCCGTGGTACTTCCTTGAGGAAAAATATCCGGCGTACGGCAACCTCGTGCCCCGAGATATCGCGACCCGCGAGATCTTCGCCGTGTGCGTCGACCAGAAGCTCGGCATCGACGGCGAGAACAAGGTATTCCTCGACCTCTCGCACAAAGATCCGAAGGAGCTGGACGTCAAGCTTGGCGGCATCATCGAGATCTACGAGAAGTTCACGGGCGACGATCCGCGCAAGATCCCGATGAAGATCTTCCCTGCGGTTCACTACTCGATGGGCGGCCTGTGGGTCGACTACAACCAAATGACCAACATTCCGGGTCTGTTCGCCTGCGGCGAAGTGGACTATCAATATCACGGCGCGAACCGTCTGGGCGCGAACTCGCTGCTCTCGGCGATCTTCGGCGGCATGGTTACGGGACCGAAGGCGGTCGAATACATCAAGGGCCTCAAGAAGTCGGCCGACGACGTATCCGAGTCCGTATTCGAACGCGAGCGCTCCAAGCAGGCGAATAAGTATGAATCCATCTTGAAGATGGACGGCACCGAAAATGCGTACGTCCTTCACAAGGAACTGGGCGAATGGATGACGAACAACATGACCGTCGTCCGCTTCAACGACCGTCTCGAGCAGACGATCGGCAAGATCAAGGAACTCAAGCAGCGCTACACCAAGATCAACATTAACGATACGGCCCGCTGGAACAACGCCGGCGTCGCCTTCACGCGCCAGCTGTGGAACATGCTGGAGCTCGCGGAAGCGATGACCGTAGGCGCCCTGCTGCGCAACGAGAGCCGCGGCGCGCACTACAAGCCGGAGTTCCCGGACCGCAACGACGAGGAGTTCCTGAAGACGACCAAGGCAACCTGGACGCCGGAAGGCCCGCAGATCTCGTACGAGGACGTCGACACGTCCTTGATCAAGCCGCGGGTACGCGATTACTCCTCGAACAAGAAGAAGGAGGGCTAACCGATGGCAGAATCCGCTACCGCTACAGCCAAGCGGACCGTCAAGTTTATCATCAAGCGTCAGGAGAAGCCGGACGCTGCCCCATATACCGAAGAATTCGAGATTCCTTATCGCCCGAACATGAACGTCATCAGCGCGCTGATGGAGATTCAGCGGAATCCGGTCAAGGCGGACGGATCCAAGACGACGCCGGTCGTCTGGGAATCCAACTGTCTCGAAGAAGTGTGCGGCGCCTGCTCGATGGTCATTAACGGCAAGCCGCGCCAGGCGTGCTCCGCGCTGATCGACAAGCTCGAGCAGCCGGTCCGCGTCGAGCCGATGTCCACCTTCCCGGTCGTTCGCGACCTGGTCATCAACCGCGAGCGCATGTTCAACGCGCTGAAGAAGGTCAAAGCATGGATTCCGATCGACGGCACGTACGATCTCGGTCCGGGTCCCCGCATGGCCGAGACCAAGCGTCAATGGGCGTATGAGCTGTCGAAGTGCATGACATGCGGCGTCTGCCTCGAGGCTTGCCCGAACGTCAACGACCGTTCGAGCTTCATCGGCCCCGCGCCGATCTCGCAGGTCCGCTTGTTCAACGCTCACCCGACGGGCGAGATGAACGCGCACGAGCGCCTGGAGGCGCTCATGGACGACGAGAGCGGCATCGAAGGCTGCGGCAACTCTCAGAACTGCGTGCGCTCGTGCCCGAAGGGCATCCCGCTCACGACGTCGATCGCGGCGATCAACCGCGACACGACCAAGCATATGTTCAAACGCTGGCTGAGCTTCTAAGCTAAGCAGGCACAGTTGCCCGGTATGCGCCGACGATCGTCGGCCGCATGCCGGGTATTTCTGTGATGGCGCTTCCATCGCATTTTGAGAAATTCGATTTTTTTCGGACATGTTGACGGGATGTCCGCCTGTCAACGTGCGCAAGATAGGGATAATTCTCCTGCCCGGACGGCATACTGAAGGGCATGTGCGCATTTTTGGCGAACGTTCTCATTTTGAGATCATAACGATAGGAAATCCTTATTTTAATGTCAGAAACAAATGCTTTATAATCATGGAGGATAAGCGATACCGCTATGCTCGATAATTAACTTTTATAGAAGACCGAGGGATCACACAAATGGCGAATGGCGAGCAAGACCATCAGAACCCATGGGCGAAGTATTACGGCCCGAACCTTGGCTACATCGAAGAGCAATATGAACAGTACCTTCGCGATCCGGAATCGGTCGCGCAAGAATACCGCGAGCAATTCAAAGCGTGGGGCGAGCCGCCGCGCTCGGTCCGGGGAATTTCCGCCTCTGTACCGGGTGCGGCTGTCGCTGTGGATGCGCGTCAGCTTCGCAACGCGGTCGTCGCGGGCAAGCTCGTATGGAACATCCGCGCCTACGGTCACCTGGCGGCCGATATCGATCCGCTGGGCATCGGTCCAAAGGCGACTACGAAGGTGCTCGAGCCTTCGACCTACGGCCTGACCGAAGCCGACCTGGCCGCATTGCCCGCGCAGTTGGTCTGGGAAGGCGCGCCGGCCGGCGTGTCCAACGGCGCGCAGGCGATCGCCAAGCTCAAGGAGCTCTATGGCGGCACCGTCGCTTACGAATTCAGCCATGTCGCGGACGAAGACGAGCGCAAGTGGCTGAACGACTATGCCGAGCAGCGCATGCCGGCGCATCAGCTTGATGCGAACGAGCGTGCAGATCTGCTCAAGCGTCTGCTTGAAGCCGAGCATTTCGAAGATTTCCTGCAGCGCACCTTCATCGGCGTCAAGCGCTTCTCCGTCGAAGGCAACGACGCGCTCATCGCGATGGTCGACCGAATGGTACGCGATCTCGCGGACGGCGGCGTTGGCGACATCGCCATCGGCATGGCTCACCGCGGCCGCCTGAACGTGCTGGCGCATATTTTGCAGAAGCCGCTCACGAAGATTTTCGCGGAGTTCCAGCATTCCGCTTCGAGCGGCAAGAAGTCGCCGACGGAAGGCACCTTCACGTTCGAGCCCGGCGGCACCGGCGACGTGAAGTACCACCTGGGCGCACGCCATACGATTAAGAATGCGCAAGGCAAAGAGGTTCGTCTCGTGCTTGCGAACAATCCGAGCCACCTCGAGTACGTTAACCCGGTCGTGCAGGGCTTCGCACGCGCCGCCCAGGATGACCGCTCGCAAGCGGGTTATCCGAAGCAAAACGTCGAAGCCGCGGCTTCAATCGTCATGCATGGAGACGCCGCATTCCCTGGCGAAGGCATCGTCGCTGAGACGATGAACCTCGGCACGCTGCGCGCCTATGGCATCGGCGGCACGATCCACATTATCGTCAACAACAAGATCGGCTTTACGACCGAGAGCGTCGATTCCCGATCGACCCAATATTCGAGCGACCCGGCCAAGGGCTTCGAGATCCCGATCGTTCACGTCAATGCGGACGATCCCGAAGCCGTCATCGCCGCTGCGCGGATGGCCGTCGAATACAGACAGCAATTCAAGAAGGACTTCCTGATCGATCTGATCGGCTTCCGCCGCCACGGCCACAACGAGACGCTCGATCCGGAACCGACGCAGCCTGTCATTTACAGGAAGGTCAAGGCGCATCCGGGGGTCAGCCGGGTCTATGCGAACCGTCTGATCAAGGAAGGCAAGCTGACCGAGGCGCAGTTCGAAGAAGCGAAGAACGCCGTGCTCGCCGTATTCAAGGAAGCTTATGAAGAGATGAAGGCTCTCGAGGATCATCATGAAGGGCCTCAATCCCACGCGGTCGAGCAGCACACGTCGGCAGCTGCTGCGCCGGCCAAGGTACCTATGGCCAAGCTGCGCGAGCTGAATGCGGAACTGCTCAAGTGGCCGGAAGGCTTCAAGCTGTATCCGAAGCTGCAAAAAATTCTGGAGCGCCGCGCCACCGCCCTGAACGACGGGGAGAAGATCGACTGGAGCCACGCGGAGACGCTGGCGTTCGCTTCGATTCTCGCGGACGGCCGCGCGATCCGCATGACGGGCCAGGACGCCGAAGTTGCGACGTTCGCACAGCGCAACTTGGTCCTGCACGACTATGAGACGGGCGATACGTTCTGCCCGATGCATGCGTTGCCGCAAGCGAAGGCTTCCTTCGCGCTGCACAACAGCCCGCTGTCCGAATCTGCCGTCCTTGGCTTCGAATACGGCTACAACGTTTATTCGCCGGAGACGATGGTCATCTGGGAAGCGCAATTCGGCGACTTCGCGAACGTCGCGCAAGTGCTGATCGACCAGTTCCTCTCGTCCGGCAAGGCCAAGTGGTCGGAGAGGTCCAGCCTTGTTCTCCTGCTGCCGCACAGCTACGAAGGCCAAGGTCCGGAGCACTCCAGCGCGCGTCTCGAACGCTTCCTGCAGCTGTCCGCAGAGGACAACTGGACGGTCGCGAACCTGTCGAGCGCGGCGCAGTATTATCACCTGCTGCGTCGTCAAGCTTCGATCACCGGTACGGACCAAGCGAAGCCTCTCGTCGTCATGACGCCGAAGAGCCTGCTTCGCAATCCGCGAGCGGCATCGCCGGCCAACGAGCTTGGCGAAGGCGAGTTCAAGAAGATCGTGGAGCAGTCGGGTCTGGGCGCGAAGCCGGACCGCGTAGAGCGCATCGTACTCTGCTCGGGCAAGGTTGCCATCGATCTCGAAGACGCCCTGTCCAAAGACAAGGACGGCAACAAGGATTGGCTGCATATCATTCGCGTGGAGCAGCTGTATCCGTTCCCTGCAGAGGAGATCAAGAAGGCGTTCGCTCGCTTCCCGAAGCTGAAGGAAGTCGTCTGGACGCAGGAAGAGCCGCGCAACATGGGCGCTTGGAACTTCATGGAGTCCCGCATCCGCGAGATCGCGCCGTCCGGCGCGGAAGTCAAGTATATCGGCCGTCCGGATCGTGCGAGCCCGGCTACCGGGTTTGCGGACGTTCACGCGGAAGAGCAGAATTATATCGTGACGCAATCTTTGAAGCAGAGTCCGACATTGACTCACAATCTGGGGAGGTAAGCCGCAGTGGCAGATATTCTAGTACCGGCAATGGGCGAATCGATTACGGAAGGCACCATCTCGCGATGGGCCGTCAAAGCAGGCGACAAAGTAAGCCAGGGCGATCTGCTGCTTGAACTCGAGACCGACAAAGTCAACCTGGAGATCAGCGCCGAGCAAGCGGGCGTCGTCACGGAGCTTCTGTTCGGCGAAGGCGATACGGTACAGATCGGTCAAGTCATCGGCCGCATCGCGGAAGGCGAGGGTGGCGGCGCGGCTCCGGCAGCCGCTCCAGCTCCAGCACCGGCGGCTACCGCTCCAGCGCCGGCCGCTCCAGCTCCGGCTGCAGCACCTGCGGCAGCGGCTCCGTCCGTTCCTGCTTCGACGCCTGCGGCTGGCCAACCGTCCGCCACGCCGGCGGCTCGCAAGCTCGCCCGCGAGCAAGGCATCGATCTGAGCCAGACGCCGGCGCGCGATCCGCTCGGCCGAATCTATCCTGAAGACGTGCGGGCAGCCGGCGCTCAGCCAGCCGCCCCTGCGCCTGCCGCTCCTGCAGCCCCGGCCGCCAAGGCGCCGGCTGCACCGGCTTTCCAATCGGCCAAGCCGTACGAGCGCAAAAAGATGTCCCGCCGTCGCCAGACGATCGCGAATCGCCTGGTCGAAGCGCAGCACACAGCGGCTATGCTGACGACGTTCAACGAAGTCGACATGAGCGCGATCCTCGACGTACGCAAGCGCCGCAAGGATGCGTTCAAGGAAAAGAACGAAGTCAACCTCGGCTTCATGTCCTTCTTCACGAAGGCTGTCGTCGGCGCGCTCAAGCAATATCCGCTGCTGAATGCGGAGATCGATGGCGACGACATCATCGCCAAGCAATTCTATGACATCGGCATCGCCGTGTCCGCGAAGGAAGGCCTCGTCGTGCCGGTCGTTCGCGACGCAGACCGCCTGAGCTTCGCCGAGATCGAGCGCTCCATCGCCGATCTGGCCGTCAAGGCGCGCAACAATTCGCTGGCGCTGTCCGACCTGCAAGGCGGTACCTTCACGATCACCAACGGCGGCGTATTCGGTTCGCTGCTGTCGACGCCGATCCTGAACGCGCCGCAAGTCGGCATCCTCGGCATGCATAAGATCCAGCATCGTCCGGTCGCGATCAACAACAACACCGAGATCGCCATCCGTCCGATGATGTACATCGCGCTTTCCTACGACCACCGCATCGTCGACGGAGCCGAAGCCGTACGCTTCCTGGTCGCGGTCAAGGAAATGCTCGAAGATCCGGAAACGCTTCTGCTGCAAGGCTAATATAACGCATTCCTTCAACCCCGCTCTTTGGAGCGGGGTTTTTCTTTTTGTCTTTGCTTAGACTTATCACGGCTTTTGTTTAAGAACCTTATCTTACCGTATCTTATTGACCTAATACGGCAGCTTTTAAAGCTTTAGAACGGTATCCCTTTCCGACAGGTTCGAGGGAAGATTGTCAACCGCAGCCTGAGAGATCCCGGGGAGCCCGTTTCCCTTTTATACGATATCCCGTTTAGTCAGGAAGAAGCGAACGATTTAAACCGCAGGCATCGAGGCACAAGCGGATGATACCTTTTTAAGGATATCCCTTTTGTTCAGGACAGTGAACGGATGTCAGGCATCCAGGCTTTGATCGAGTTCGATTTACATCGCCTTGACGTAAAAAAGGCGGGTGAATCAAAGCGTTAGCTTGGCGAATAATAAAACGCCTGACTGAAGGGGATATCGTTAAAACGGGTAGAAAGGGTGCCCACCTGTTTAAAGGGGATATCGTTAAAACGGGTAGAAGGGGTGTCTGCCTGAGCGAAGGGGATATCGTTAAAACGAGTGAAACGGGTACTCGGAAGACTGGATTGAGGCACTCGTCTGTTCTGACTGAACAGAGCTGGCAAGAAAAAGAACGCCCGCAATGTGCGGGCGTTCTGACGAAGTTTAAGCTTTGGTCGCGTCGTTCGCAGCCGATTCGAGATAGGCCTCGAGCGTGACGCCTTGTTTCATGATTTGTTTGGCAGCAGCTTTGCCTACGTAACGAACGTGCCACGGCTCATAGGAGTAACCCGTTACGTCTTCTTCGCCTTTAAGGAAACGAATAATAAATCCGTATTCGGCGCAGTGAGCGGCAAGCCACTTGCCTTCTTTCGTATCGCCGAACTTTTGCTCGAGCTCGAAGTTCGCGCTCGCGCTGGAGACGTCCATCGCAAGGCCTGTCTGATGCTCGCTCTGTCCGGGACGCGCGCTGGTCCGGTTCGCGACTTCCTCGCCCTTCAGGTCTGCGTTGCGGCTGAAGATCGATTTTTGCGTGGCGTAAGAGCGGTAGCCGGAGACGGCTTTTAGCTCGATTCCGTCCTTATGGGCGCCTGCGAACAACTTTTCGAGTGCTGCAGCAGCCGGCTTTCTCATTTTTTGTTTAGGCGAGTCCCCGCTGAAGGAGAATTCGACATCCGGCTTAACCAGATCATCCGGCGCGTAATCGGAAGACAACTCGCGTTTCTTGTTGACCAGGACAAGCAGGCTGTCCGAGTTCGTCACGACGGCTACGCCGTTTTTGTTTACTTTAACGGTCTTGTCCGGCGCATTCAGTTGGAGCAGTGCCTCTAAGCTGTCAGCGCCTGAACTCTCCTCAGGTGCCTCGGACGAGGCTGGTGGCTGTTCTGACTCTGAAGGAGTGGCAGTAGGTTGAGCTGAATCCTCGGGTTTATTCGAGGGTGATGCGGAATCATTCTCTTCGCCCTCTGTATCTACAGGATCTGCGCTTCCATTCGTCCCGCCGTCCCCGCTCGTATTCTCTTGGTTGTCTGTTGGCGATGCCGTCTCCGTGACGGCTGGCGGAGGGGCTGCGCTCCTTTGTTTATCCGTTCCAATCATATCGTCGGCCTTCCACAGGACTACCGCGATTACGGCTCCCGCGATTAGCCATCTGCCTATTTTCATACTAATCCCTCCCGATTCTACTATTAGACGTTGATAGTCGTAGATTTGTTTCGACAAACCTTGCGTTTGGGCCGACGAATTTAGACAGCGGATATATTTTCCATAGACGATTTTAACGAGAACAAATGTTCTTGTTTTGGTTGTATAATAGGGTAGCAAGACTCCTACATAAATGAGAGGGTCGTACAGACAGAAAAGGGAGGGTTGAGATGGAGGACGAGCAGACCTTATTCGCGGAATTCAGACAACGGCTGACGCAAGCCGCATGGCGCATGCAGTACCGCAATCGGTTTCGCATGAACCGGGAGCGTCCGATCGCGGAAGCCGAGCGAGTAGGCATAGAAGGACTAAGCGAACAGGCGATATCCGTCCTATTCGTCCAGGAGATGATTCTGACGATACCGTCTTATCCGGGCAGAAATGTCATGAACAAACTTATCGTAGAAGGCAAAACGGAAAGAGAAGTGTCACGGGAACTCGGCATCACGCAACAGGCGGTGAACAAATGGAAGCAAAAATCAGTCGCGGCGATCCGCCGGCGGATGGAGAACTCCGTTTATTAGTACAAGCTGCCGCCTTGGGTGACCAAGAAGCGGCGTTGCAGATTCTATCGCTGTTCGAAGCCGATATCGAGCGATTGTCCCGCTTCATGCGGATGCCGCGCGACGAAGCGAAGCAGGCGTTGACGCTCGAATTGCTGGAGCTGATTCGCCGCAAGGCCGAGGAGGAAGAGCGATTCGGTCAATCCGTCAGGTGCGCCGAGACGAGGCCGGACTACGCAAAAACGGCTAATAGCAGATGAAGGAAGGTATGAGATATGGAATTTCGCAAATTCATGAGGGGCAGTGTTCCCGAATATCCGAAAGGAGCGCTGTTCCCCGAGTATCTGAAACTAAGGGACGGTGCGGAGAAAACCGACTTGTCCTGGCTCCGGCAAACGGAAAGCGGCGCTATCGTATTCATAATGAGTTCGGGATGCGAGGCTTGCGACCTGAATGCCGCTGCAGGGCTTATGATAGAACGCCCGGAGCTGGCTTATCTGCTGCTTGCGGAGGCAAGCGAAGAGGAGTTCGTTGAGCTCCAGGAGGAGCTCTCCGGCTTCCCGTGCCGCCTCGCACGATGCGAGATCTCGGCCGTTGCCGATCAGACCTCGATCCGCGTCATCCCTTTTATGATCGCGTTGGACTCGGAAGGCAGGGCGGTCGGTTCCGGATTATTCAACACGACGGCCGATGCGTCGGCTCATGCGCAAGCGCTGCGTATCGGCGTTTTAACTGAGCAGCCTCCTCGAGCCTACGGAACAGCCACGGATCCGCAACGAGCCGGCGAGAATGCAATGAAGTCTCTGCGAAACGAAGGAATAGACGCGCCGGCGCAGCAAAGCGATCGTGAGACTACTGCAACGGCCGGCGGCGGATGAGATCGATTGCGCGTATCGGATCCGCATCGCTTCGTTCCGCTTGGCGGATCTATCGTTTCGATCGACTGGGCGTACTTCTTTCGGCGGTCGCTATGTTATTCACGGCGTTCCAGTCGTATGTCACATTGACCTTTACCGGGCGGATGATCAATGCCTTGCTGGATTCCGATCCGTTCGCTTTTGTAGGGCCGCTAGTAGCGCTGACCGGCCTGCAGCTGCTCGGGGGGAGTTTAAGCGCATTCTCGTCATATCGCTCCTTCCGGATGCAGACGTCTTACGCTAACGAATGCGAAAGAGAGTTATTCGAGGAGATAGGCGCTCTGCCGCTCGCCGAACCAGAGCATCCGCGTTACGGAGAACGGCTCGCGCTTCGTCGGTTCGCCGTCTCCAAGCCGTATGAGCTGTATGCGCAGCTATCCCAGCTGTTGTCTAGACTGTTGACGGCACTCCTTGGCTTCCGCTTCCTGTCAGCCGTGCACCCCGGGATCGGAGCGTTCGCCTTCGCAATTGGATGCCTGAAGGGCGGGCTGCATTTGATGCTCGTGAAGCGAAGAGCCGAGTTGAACGAAGAGCTGCAGCGCGCATCGGTACGCCCTTCGTACCTCTACGATCTGCTCACCGGGGCGGCGTCGCAGAAGGAGCTAACGGTCTACGGATCCCGCCCTTACTTCATCGCCCGATGGTTGTCGGCCAAACGGCTCTCCGACGGGTTTCTGGCGCGCCTTCAGCGGATGCAGCTGACCGCCGGCTTCGGCGGCGAAGCGATTTCGGCCGCAGGCTACGCGATCGCAGCCTGTGCAGCGGCATGGGCCATCCGCGAACGGGGACTCGGACCGGGCGACTTTATGGCAGCGACGATGGCACTCAGCCTGATTGCGAACAATGTGTCCGCCTTAATTCAGAGCTGGGCAAACGTTGCGGAAACGCAAACCTATCTGGATCAGAGGCAGGTCAACGCGTCCGACGGTGAGGCGTGCGGAGACAAGCCGTTCGTTTTCGCCAAGGAAATCACGCTTCCGGCGCTGCGTTACACCTACCCGAACCGGGACAAGCCCGCGCTGGATATCGGCCGGATGCGGATCGGCTATGGAGAGAAGATCGCGATATTGGGCGGGAACGGTTCTGGCAAGTCCACCTTGCTCAAAGTCATACTCGGCTTGTATGCACCGGAGGGAGAGCCCGTTCGATATGACGGCGTTCCTGTGTCCGCTCTTGATCGGGCTAGCCTGTATGCACGCGTCCATGTGCTCTTCCAGGACTTTGTCCGCTATCAGGGAACGGTGCGGGAGAATATGGCGGCAGGCCGCGAGAATGCGGGGACGGACGACGAGCGGCTGCGCGATGCGCTGCGGCTGTCGGGCATCGGCGAGCTGGCCGAGGGTAGAGGTCCGGATACGCCGCTCGGGCAGCTG
>Ga0209566_100127_pt1 | contig 94021 bp, 70 predicted proteins | sample Araplavi_mTSA_r2_2_FD_184287 | JGI IMG/M metagenome (GOLD analysis project Ga0209566, IMG submission 184287) | Arabidopsis root microbial communities from North Carolina, USA - plate scrape CL_Cvi_mTSA_r2 (SPAdes) (version 2) | ecosystem: Host-associated > Plants > Roots > Endosphere | place... | reverse complement strand
GCGGCCGAGAAGATTATCTATCTGCAAGCCACCGATTATAACGAGCAATGGTTCGGCAGAGCGATCCGTGGCTTTAGTTCTCCCGAGACAAAGGCTGTTTTCGAAAAGATGTACAAGGAACGATACGGAAGCAAGGGTTAAAGCCTCTCGCGCCTTTGTTTGAGCGATACGCCTATGCAGAACAACTTCATACCATGGATATATCCCGATGGATAATTTTACTACACAGACTTCTTGACACTACCGTGCTCGACGAGCAATAAAGGCCTTTGGTGCCGCTAATGCATGCTGGAGAGGGCTTTCGGTGAGCAATAAGGGTCTGTGGTGCCGCTATTGTATGCTGGAGAGGGTGCTCGGCGAGCAATAAGGGCATTTTGTGCCGCTAGTGCATGCTGGAGAGGGCTTTCGGTGAGCAATAGGGGCTGTGGTGCCGCTATTGTGTGCTGGAGAGGGTATTCGGCGAGCAATAAGGGTCTTTGATGCCGCCAAGCTCTCAAGATGACTAACCCCCTATCTCCTTAGACGAGGATAGGGGGCTCTTACGCCTGCAGCTTTACATCGTTGAGTCACGAACTTTGCCTCTCCGCATCGCCTCTCTATGGCCGAGACGACGAGGTTAAACGTTCATTCCAAAGAGGCGCCGTCAGTCCTCTGACGTCTACCCATTCATGCCGGAATCCATTCAACTTTGTTCAATTCAAGCCGGTCGCCAGGATAGCTGTTCTCCGTCCTTTTCCGTATACAAGATAAGCGTCGGCTTCATCTTCAGTATGACGTAGTCCGGATCCTGCGGGCCGTCCAGCCACTTTTCGAAGTAGCTTTTCCATACATCCGACTTGAGCTCCTCGTCCGTCGAGATCGCCACCTCGCCTTGTACCTCCACGATGACGCCCGGCCACATCCGGCCCTCGAGGCCCAACAGCAGGGAGGCTTTCGGATTCGCCTCGATCTCTTCGACCTTGTGCGTATCGCGATGGGTCGCGAGCAGGATCGTCAGCCCGTCGCTGAACACCCTCATATAACGCAACGAAGGCTGGCCGTTATGAACGGTCGCGAACGCTCCGAACTTGTACTTTTCCAGCGCCTCGGCGATTTTCTTCTCCAATTCGCTCATGCAGATCAGCTCCTATCCTGTTTTAGGTCTCATTTATCGTACCCTTTCCATGGATTTTCCAACCCGCGGTCGACCAGACCGCCCGACCGACGTTATTTTCGTTCACCATCGCCGCCGTTTGTTTGCTGCGCTTCGCCGCCCGCCGGACCGCAGGACTCGCGCTCGATGAACGCGCCGTAGATGGACAGCTTCGTCGGATTGCCGCCATAGTCGATCTTGCGGATCAAAAAGTCGACAGCCTCGTACCCGAGCTGCTCGCGCTGCACTTGAACCGTCGTCAGCTTCGGCGTCGCCTGCGAAGCTTCCTCGATGTCGTCGAAGCCCGCCACGGATACATCGTGCGGGATTCGCTCGCCCATGGCCGACAGCAGCTCGATCAGATTGACGGCGATGCGGTCGTTGGCGCAGAACCAGGCCGACGGGTAATCCGGGAGACCGGCCAGCCAAGCCTGCACCTCCGACGGCTGCGAATGGAGCGTTGCGAGCGGCGCGGCGCTCGTGAGGCAATCCGCCTCCGGAATGTCGAAACCGGCGGCGTTCATGGCCTGGCAATACCCGAGCCAGCGCTCCATGAAGCTGCGGGTCATGCCGATCGCGCCGATGAATCCGATCCGCCGATGGCCGAGGCCGATCAGATAGGAGACGATGCGATACGCTTCCGTCGTGTTGGCGGTGACGACGGCATCGAGCTTCAGCGTGTCATAGTCGTGATCGACGACGACGAGCGGCGCGCGCAGCTTAAGCAGGTGCCGGACATAAGACTCGCGGAAGACGCCGACGAGCAGCAAGCCTTCGTGCACCACATGCCGCCATTCCTCGGGCAGCTGGTTTTCCGCCTCCATATGCTCCGTAACTTCGCACAACACCGCCGTGTAGCCATTCTCTGCGGCGCGCCGCTCGATCGCCCAGCAGATCTCCCGGTAAAAGCCGCGTTCGTGCCGGATATAAACCGGAATCAGCACAAGCAGGTTGCGGGTCCGGACGCCTTCTTTGTCCGCTTTGGCCCGGTAGCCGAGCCGATTGGCCGTCTCGAAGACGCGGTCGCGAAGCGAGTCGCTCACGCCCGGCTTGCCGCTCAGGGCTAGCGATACGGCGTTTTTGGAGATGCCCATCGCGTCCGCGATCTGCTGCATGGATACCTTTTTGCCCATCGCTTCTCTCTCCCTAATCATACGTGCTTCAGTTGCTTTACACTTTGATTGTTGTCAAGCGGTTTGTCAATTGATGCATACAGGGCAATGCTCTATGATGTGTGCGAAGGATGACCTTAACGGACGATAGAACGGGGCGATAACGAGATGAAGGAATGGTTGCTGAACGGCGAGCAGTGGGAGGTCAAAGGGTACTGGCCCTGGGTGCCGCTTAAGGTGAGCAGCATGGAGATCGGGCAGGAGCTGCTTGGCGTGACCGACTGGATGCCTGCGACGGTGCCGGGCGGCGTGCATGCGGATCTGCTGCGCGCGGGACTGATCGAGGACCCTTGGTTCGGCTTGAACAGCTGGAAGTGCGAGTGGGTCGAGAACCGTTGGTGGGTGTACCGAGCCTCCTTCGCCTGTCCCGAGGCGGGAAGCGGCAGGACGGAGCTTGTGTTCAAAGGGCTGGATTACGAAGCGCAGGTCTATCTGGACGGCAAGCTGCTCGGCGAACACGAAGGGATGTACCACGAAGCCGTCTTCGACATCACCGACGCCGCGCATAGCGGGGAGCGGCTGGAAGTGACCGTCATGTTCAAGCACGCGCCGGATGAGATGTCCCAGATCGGATTGACTTCGCGGACGCATACGCAAAAAAGCAGGTTCAACTATAAATGGGATTTTTCCACGCGGCTCGTCAATATCGGGATCTGGGACGACGTTCTCGTGCGCACGCACGAAGCCTGGTCGCTGGACGATGTCTCCGTGACGACGGACGCGGACCCGATCGCCGGGTCGGGAGAGATCGCGATCTCGGCTCGCGCAGTCGCGGCGGCGTATGACGCGAGTGCAGCAGTAAAGACTGCGGGGGAGAATGCTTCGGGAGCAGGCGCGGGGGAAGCCGCAGCGAAATACGATGCAGATGATGGGATGGAAGACACAGGTAACGTGCCGGTACTGACGCTGCGGGTCGACGTGACAGACCCGGACGGCAGCGCCGCTGCCAGCATCGAAGCGCCGATCGGGACGGGAGGCGAGGCAGGGGAGCTGCGTATCCCGATCTCCGGGGCGCGGCTGTGGCAGCCGAACGGCTACGGCGACCAGCCGCTGTACGGCGTGCGGCTGACGCTGCTGGCCGACGGAGCCGTCATGGACGAGCGCGATATCCGGACGGGGATTCGTTCGCTGGCCTATGCGCAAAACGAGGAGAGCCCCGCGGAGGCGCTGCCTTATACGTTCGTCGTGAACGGCAAACGTATCTACATCCGGGGCGTCAACATGACGCCGCTCGACCATCTGTACGGCAACGTGACGCTGGAGCAGTACGAATACTACGTACTGCTCATGAAGCGCGCGGGCGTGAATATGGTGCGCGTCTGGGGCGGCGGCATCATCGAGAAGGAAACGTTTTACGAGCTGTGCGACCGACACGGCATTCTGGTATGGCAGGAGTTCATTCAGTCGAGCTCGGGCATCGACAACGTCCCTTCCAAGCGGCCGGAGTTCCTCAAGCTAATCCGTCAGACGGCCGTCAGCGCGCTGAAGGCGAAGCGCAACCACGTGTCGCTGACGGTCTGGAGCGGCGGCAACGAGCTGATGAGCGAGCCGAACGTGCCGTCCACTTACGCGGACGAGAATCTCGCGATGCTGAGATCGCTCGTGCGCGAGCACGATCCGCGACGGCTGTTCCTGCCGACGTCGGCCTCGGGGCCGGTGCAGTACATCACGCCGGAAAAAGGCGTTAGCCACGACGTGCACGGCCATTGGAAGTACCAGGGCAACCCGGGGCATTACGAGTTGTATTCGGACGTGGACAACTTGTTCCACAGCGAATTTGGCGTCGACGGCGCGAGCGCGGTTAAGAGCCTGCGGAAGTTTCTGCCGGAGACCGAGCTTCGCCCGGTATCGATGAACGACAGCCTCGTCTGGCGGCACCATGGCGAATGGTGGGATACGTACGACCGGGATCTGGAGCTGTTCGGCCCGCGCATCCTGACCGATATCGGCTTGTTCAGCCGCGCCAGCCAGTGGATTCAGGCTGAAGGGCTGCGATTCGTGCTGGAGGCGAACCGGCGGCGTCAATTCAGGAACAGCGGCAGTATCGTCTGGCAGCTGAACGAGCCTTATCCCAACGTCTCGAGCACCAGTCTCGTCGATTATTACGGCGAGAGCAAGATGGCCTTTTACTGGACGCGGCGGGCGTTCAGTCCGTATTTTGCTTCGGCGGAATACAAGCGGCTGAACGTCCGGACCGGCGATTCGTTCGAGGCGAGGCTGTTCGCCGGCGCCCATGTCGCGGCGGAAGGGCTGACGCTCCGCAGCCGGCTGCTCGGCGCGGACGGAAGCGTGCTTCACGAGCAGTCGGACGGCGTGGCCGTCGACGGCGAACATACCGCCCACGTAGGAGGCCTGAACGTGCTGGTGACAGATGCGTTCGGGGCGCTGTTCATGCTGCGAATCGAGCTGCTGGGCGCGGATGGGGCGGTCCTGCATGCGAACGACTATTTCTTCTCGACGCTTGAGCGGGACATCTACGCACCGGCGCTGGCGATGGATGGCGAGGGGCTGACGGTCTCGGCGCTCGGTGACTGGACGCCGGCGGCCGCGGCCGAGGGCGGACATCTGGAGGAGACGAAGCGAAGTTATATCGTCGCGAACGGCGGCGGTACGGCCGCGTTGCATGTGCATGCCGAGGAGACCACGAACGGCTGGTGGCTGGAAGCGGACGATTTATACTTTACGCTGCTGCCCGGCGAGAGCCGGGTGATCGCGGTCACGTGCTGGCGCAAGCGGGCGGGCGGCTTCCTGGCTCGCGACCGCGGGGAGGGCGAAGCGCAGCCGGAGCTGATTTTCCGAAGTTTCTGATACGTCGTTGGCAGCGTGTGGCTCAGAACGCCTCCGGTTTCCCCGAAGCACGTTGCGCATTTTCATAAGAAGAGCGGTACGAACGGGGCGCGAGCCCCGTTATTTTTTTGAACACTTCCAGGAAGCGGCCGCGATCCTGATAGCCCACCGCCTCCGCGATCTCCTGGACGGACATGCGCGTCTTGCGAAGCAGCTCGCAGCTCCGCTCGATCCGCAGCCGCTGCAGGTAGCGGCCGAAGGTGAGGCCCGTGGCCCGGACGAACAGCCGGTGAAAATGCCGCTCGCTCATGCCCGCCGCCTCGGCGGCCTGCGCCGCCTTGATCGGCGAAGCGTAGGAGGTACCGATAAAGGCGAACGCTTCCTCCAGTCCGCTCGCTGCGCCTGCCTGCGCTTCGTCCCGGTCCGCGGCCAGCCCGCGCTCCAGCTCCGTCAGCAGCACGACGAACAGCGCATAGATGCGCGTCTTGTACCCGGTCTGCCGCCGCACGAACTCCGGATACGCCGCCGTAAAAAAAGCTTCGAAGGCGCCCGTCCGGTCCCGCAGGCTTCGCCAGCCGGTGTCGCCGGGGGCCAAATTGACGCAAGGCAGCGCCAGACGAAGGGCATCCAACCCGGGGAAGCCGCGCAGCGCCTCGGACAACCGGTTCGCATCGAATAAAAAGTTGTAGACGACCAGCGGTTTGCCCCCGTCCGCCGACTTCGGGCGGAACACATGAGAGGCGCCGAGCGGCAGCGTGAACAGATCGCCCTTGCGCACCTGCAGCCGTTCCTCGCCGATGTACTGGTAGCCTTCGCCCTCTCCGACATAACAAATTTCCGTAAATTCGTGCGCATGATAGTGAAGCTCATACGATTCGGAGACGCGATTGATATAGAAAGGCAAGTCCTCGTCTAAAAAGAGGCGCGAAGGCGTCACCTCGACGATACGTTGAATCATTTCGCGTTCTCCTCCCCGCCCGTTCCGCCTGTTTCCCCGCCGCTTTATATCGTTATGATGGCAGAATACGCTTACTTGTTGGCAGAATCAACCCTTTTTTTAGATGCGGACGAAGCTAAAATGGGAGGTATGACGACATGCGGCACAAGGCCGGGATGGGAGTAGCGCGATGGCAAACCGAAATTGGAACGCTTCTTGGATCTGGGGAGGGGAAGAGGAAAGTCCGCGCAACGAATGGCGATGCTTCCGGGGACGCTTCGAAGCGCCCGCAGCGCTCGAAGGGCTGGTCAAGCTGCATGTGACGGCGGATTCGCGTTATGTGCTGTTCGTGAACGGCATTCGGGTTGGACGGGGGCCTGTTCGCTCCTGGCCTAAGGAGCAGTTTTACGACACGTACGACATCGCTCATCTGCTCCGTCCGGGGACGAGCAATACGTTCGCGGCGCTGGTTTTGCATTTCGGCGTGTCGAACTTTTATTACTTGCGCGGGCGCGGAGGGTTGATCGCCGAAGTCGAAGCCGGCGGAACGACGCTTGCGGCCACCGACGGCGAGTGGCGGACCGAGCGTCTGGGCGGACAGCGCGCGAATTCCCCGCGGATGGCGTGCCAGCAGGCGTTCGCGGAAGTATTGGACGCCCGGGAGCTTGAAGAGGGCTGGATCGAGCCGGCATTCAACGATAGGGCCTGGGCGCGAGCCTCCGTTATCGGTCCCGCGGGCATCGCGCCTTGGACGGCGCTCGTGGAGCGGGACATCCCGTTTCTGACCGAGGAAAAGCTGTATCCGGCTTCCATCTTGTCGCTCAGCAGGGTAAAGGCGCCGGCATACGCCGCCGCGCTGGACCTGCGGAATCAGATGGTGCCGGAGAGCGCGAATCACGCCAATCACATCGGCTATTGCGGCTATTTGACGACGGTGATCTCGCTCGAACGGAGCGGCGCCGTTACGCTTGGCTTTCCCGTAGGCGCGCGGACCGGGGACGTGTGGATCGACGGCGTCAAGCAAACGGAATGGACCGGCACGCAGCCGGAACGTTATTATCGCTTGAATCTAGGGGCGGGGGAGCATCTGGTCGTGGTCGACGTCACCGGCACCGATCACGGGGGCAGCTACCACTTTGCCGTGGACGGAGACGTGCCGTTCGTCCTGCGGTCCCCGGCGGGCGACGGCGGGGGCGTGCCGCTCGCGACGGTCGGGCCGTTCGACGCGATCGAGCTGATCGATCATAAGCCGGGACGGCCGATGAGGCGCGACCATCCCGACTATCTCGCGCTCCCAGCAGCCGCGCCGACGGCCGCCGCGCTCCAAGCCTACGCGGGCTTGATCCGGCCGCTGGATCCGGCGTTGTATACGGAGCAGGACGTCTTCGGCGCGAACGTCTGGCGGACGGAGGCCGAGCGCAAGGCCGTGCCGTCGTCGCTGCAAAATGCGATCCTGCCCGTGCCGGAGCCCGGCGTGCTGCCCGCGTTCGCGGACGGCGACTGCGAGCTGGTCATCGACCTGGGCCGGGAGCGTTCGGGCTTCATCGGATTCGAGATCGAAGCTCCTCCGGGCACGATCGTGGATGCCTACGGCATCGAGTACCTGCGAGAAGGGTACGCCCAGCATACGTACGGCCTGGAAAACACGTTCAGGTACATCTGCCGGGAAGGCCGGCAGACCTATCTGTCGCCGGTGCGGCGCGGCTTCCGTTATTTGTTCCTGACTGTGAGGGGCAACACCGAAGCCGTGAAACTGCACGAAGTCTATATTCATCAAAGCACCTATCCAGTCGCAGAGATCGGGAGATTCCGCTGCTCCGATTCGCTGCTGAACGAGGCGTGGGAGATCAGCCGCCATACGACGCGGCTGTGCATGGAGGACACGTTCGTCGATTGTCCGGCGTACGAGCAAGTCTTCTGGGTGGGGGATAGCCGCAACGAAGCGCTTGTAAACTACTATACGTTCGGGGCGACCGATATCGTGAAACGGTGTCTGGATCTCGTTCCCGGCTCGGCGGACGAAACGCCGCTCTACCTCGATCAGGTGCCGAGCGCCTGGAGCAGCGTCATTCCGAACTGGACCTTCTTCTGGATCTTCGCCTGCCGCGAATACGCCGATCATGCCGGGGATGCGGCCTTCGCCGCCCGCATCTGGCCTGCGGTCAGGCATACGCTGACGCATTATTTGCAGCATATCGACGGCGACGGTCTGATCAACATGGCGGGGTGGAACCTGCTCGACTGGGCGCCGATCGATCAGCCGAACGAAGGGATCGTCACGCATCAGAACTTGTTCCTCGTCAAGGCGCTTCGGGATTCGCGGGCGCTTGCCGCCGCGGCCGGCGCTGACGAAGAAGCCGATGTGTTCGCGGCGCGCGCCGAGCAGTTGGCCGAGGCGATCAACGCGGTGCTGTGGGACGAGGAAAAGCGCGCTTATATAGACTGCATCCATGCGGACGGCCGCCGTTCCGACGTTTACAGCATGCAGACGCAGGTCGTCGCTTATCTGTGCGGCGTCGCGCAGGGTGACAGTCTGGCCGTCATCGAGGGATACCTGGCGTCCCCGCCGCCGGCGTTCGTTCAGATCGGCAGCCCGTTTATGTCGTTCTTTTACTACGAAGCGCTCGAACAAGCCGGCCGATATGGGCAGCTGCTCGACGACATCCGGCGCAATTACGGTCAAATGCTGAGATACGGCGCGACGACCTGCTGGGAGATGTATCCTAACTTCAGGGAAAACCGGAGCAACCCCGACATGTTGACCCGCAGCCACTGCCACGCGTGGTCGGCGGCGCCCGGTTACTTCCTCGGAGCGAGCATACTCGGCGTGAAAAGAGGATCGGAAGGCTGGCGGACGGTTGAGATCGCGCCGCAGCCTTGCGATCTGACCTGGGCCGAAGGCGTCGTGCCGCTGCCGCAAGGCGGGCATATCGCGGTGAGCTGGGAGGTCCGCCCGGACCGCAGCCTGAAGCTGCGCGTCGAGGCGCCGGACGACGTACAGGTGAATGTGAAGCTGCCGGAGGGCATGACCGGCGATGTGACGCAAGCGACTTATTCGCGCTGACGAGCCGCATCAAAGCCTAGCCGAAGCCGGCGCCCACCAGTGGATGCGTCGGCAAGAGCAAGAGGCCTTTTCCAGCTGACGCGCCGGATCGAAGCCGGCCGGCTGCCCGTAAAAGAGCCCGCATTCGCGCGAGAAATCGAGCGATGCGGGCTTTTTTCATGCGCTATTCCTCTGCGCCATCGCTGCCGCCCGCTTCGCCTGCCGGTCCAGCCACGCCGCCAGCGCTCCCACGGCTAGAATCAGAACGATCGCCACGATCGCCGATCCTCCCGCATGGAGCACGATAGCCGGCAGCCAGAGCAGCCCGAGCGTGCGATGGATCGTTCGCATCCAGACGTTGCGCACCTTTTTGATGAACATGCCGTACCCCGCCAGCGCGAGCAGCAGCGCGCATGCGGCGATGCCAGTATAAATCTTGTCGTCCTGGTTCTTGACGATCAGGAAGTATGCGCCGTGAACGGCGATGAGGACGAGCGCGGCCCAGCCTGTCCAGGTATGGAAGCGATTAAGCCAACGAGAGGCTTGCGTGACGAGATACGACGGCGAGCGCCGCTTCTTTTTGAACCACAGCCAACAGAAGCTCCCCGCGCCGAGGAACACCGCGATCGTGCCCAGCGTGGTCATCGTCCCTCCCAAGCCGCCGTCTTCTTCGCGGGGCGGGCGGTCCAAGCCGGGTTGCCCCTCTGCTGCCTGGCCGAAGCCAGTGCCATGATGAACGGCCGCGTGGAAAAAGGAATAGGCCGCGAACACGGCGGCGGCGATGATGGCGATGATCGCGGGAATCCATATCGTTTTTTTTCGGCTCATGACATTTGCCCCTCACATTCGTTTGATTGGAGTGTACCCGCAAAAGATAAACAAATTATTAAATCCGGCTGAAAATTTGCCTGCCCGGCCGCCGCGGCGCGCCATGACCGGGGAGCCGGGACCGGAAACTCATCCATGCATGGCGAAGCTTGTTCGTGCGACCGTGGTTTAAACGGACGGCGGTTAGCCGACACTGCTTAACACTCTGCATCCATGTCAGCCTCCAGGGAGAGACTCGCAATGCCGTTGTTCGGACAGCGTACGCGTCATTTAAAAGGCAAACCCCGCAGGGGCAATCGGAAGCCGGATACCGGCATCTCCGATCCGCCTTCCGGCCGCAAGCCGATCGACGGACGACTGGATGCGCTGATCGCCGAAGCGACTCGCGTATTCGGCACGGACACGACGCTGACGATTCGCCGCTTTCGCATATTCGGTTCGTTCCCGGCCGCCATGCTCTACTTTCCCAACATGCTCGATCAGACGGCGCTGAACGAATCGATCCTGAAGCCCGCGATGACCGTGCCGCCCGGGCAGAGCTTGTCCGAGTGGACGTCTCAAGGACTGCTGGGCAAGCTGGCGAGCGAAGCGCTATGGCACAGCGAATGCCGCGAGATCGAAGACTGCGATTCGATGATACAGGCGCTCCTGCAGGGGGATACGGTCTTGGCCGCGGAAGGTTCGCCTGCGGCGCTCGTCGTCGGCACCCGTAAAATCGATAAGCGCGGCATCGACCAGCCGGGCACGGAGCAGGTCATCCGCGGTCCGCGGGAAGGCTTCGTCGAGCCGATCGGTCCGAATATCGCGCTGATCCGCTACCGGCTCCAGTCTGCCGAGCTGCGGACGAGGCAGATGACGATCGGGCGAAGAACGCTTTCCAAGGTCGTGATTTGCTATATGGACGGCTTGACCGATCCGGAGCTCCTGGCCGAGGTCGACAGGCGGCTAAGCGCCATCGACATCGACGCCGTCCTCGACTCGGGTTATCTGGAGCAGTTTATCGAGGACAATCAGTGGTCGCCGTTTCCTCAGGTTCAATATACCGAACGTCCGGACAAAGTCGTGGCGAACCTGCTGGAGGGCCGAATCGCCATTTTGGTCGACGGCTCGCCGCTGGCGCTGATCGTGCCGACCGTGTTTAATCAGTTTTACCAGGCGGTGGAGGACTACACCGAGCGCTTCATGCAGATGAGCGCGATCCGGATGGCGCGGCTCGTCGCGCTCGTTTTTTCGCTCGTCTTTCCGTCCATCTACGTGTCCATCATCTCATTCAATCCGGAGCTGATCCCGACCGAGTTCGCCGTCGCCGTCGCGGGCGGGCGAGCCGGCGTGCCGTGGCCCGCCGTCGTCGAGGTGTTGATCATCGAGATCTCGATGGAGGTGCTTCGCGAGGCGACGATCCGGCTGCCCCAGCAGGTCGGCGGCGCCTTGTCCATCGTAGGCGTGCTCGTCATCGGCCAGGCGGCTGTGGCGGCGGGCTTCGCAAGCCCGATCACGGTCGTCATCATCGCGCTCACGACGATCGGTTCCTTCGCCACGCCGGCTTACAATGCAGCGTTGGCGCTTCGTCTGCTGCGCTTTCCGCTCATCATCATCGCGGGCATCTTCGGACTGTACGGCGTCATGATCGGGCTGATCCTGATCGCCAACCACCTGCTGTCGCTCAAGTCGTTCGGCGTACCTTATTTGAGTCCGCTCGTGCCGGTCAGCTTCGAGGGCATGAAGGATCTGCTCATCCGCGGGCCGCTATGGTGGATGAAGCGGCGTCCTGAATTTCTCAAGCCGCGCGATGCCGATCGGGTCGGACCGAACATGACCGAGCCTCCGGAGACGAACGAAGACGCCGGTAGAGGCTCCTCTACACCATCAAACTCAAAGGAATGACAGCCAAGATGAAGGCAACGCGGGATATCACCGCCACGCAGGCCGCGGCGGTTGTGGTCAGCACCATTATCGGCGTTGGCGTGCTTCCGCTACCGCTGTTCACCGTGCAGGCTGCGGATACGGGCGCCCCGCTCGTGACGCTGCTGGCTTCGGTTCTGGCCTTGGTCGGCCTGCTGTTCGTGACCCTGCTGGGCATGCGTTTCCCCGACCATTCGATTATCCAGTACAGCGAGCAGATCATCGGCAAGTGGCCTGCGCGGACGATCAATGCCTGCGTCATCGTTTTTTTCGCGCTGCTGACTTCGCTCACCGCCAGAGAGTTCGGGGAGGTCGTCGTCACTTCCGTCTTGAAGCAGACGCCGGTCGAAGTGACGGTCATCGTCATGCTGATGCTCGCCGCTATATCCGCCCGCAACAACATCACGACCTTCTCTTATATTCATCTCTTCTATGTTCCGCTGCTGCTCGTTCCCGTTTTGATGATCATCACGCTGTCGCTCAAAAACGCGGAGCCGCTCAACCTGCAGCCGATCTGGGGGAATCAGCCCTCGGGCATGCTTCAGGGCATCCTCACGGTCGCCGCGCTCTTCCAGGGCTCCTTCGTCATGACGATCATGATCCCTGCCATGCGCAGGCCCGCCAAAGCGCTGGCCGTCAGCTTCTACTCCATCTTGATCGCGGGCGGGCTGTATGTCGTCATTGTCATTGCCGTCGTCGGCGTCTTCGGGGCGCAGGAGACCAAGAAGCTGCTCTGGCCGACCTTGGAGCTGGCCAAAGCGACCTCCTTGCCCGCCAATGTGCTGGAGCGCCTGGACGGCGCGTTTTTGGCGGTATGGGTGACGGCCGTCTTCACGACGCTGCTGACCAGCTATTTTCTGACAAGCGTGTCGCTTAAGCAAATGCTGCGTCTGGAGGAACCGCGCATTTTTACTTTTTTCTTGCTTCCGTTCGTATTCGTGCTGGCGATGATGCCCGCCAATATCGCCAAGATGTACGAAGCCGTCGCGCGCGCGGGCCAGATCGGGCTGGGGCTAACGATGGTCTATCCGGGACTGCTGCTGCTGATCTCCCTGCTGCGTCGAAAAAGGGGGAAGCCGATTGAGCGCTAGAGGGGACGTTGCTTCGAAAAAGAACGTACGGCTCGCCGCGCGGTTAAGTCTGCTGCTGCTCATGTCGGCACTTCTGAGCGGATGCTGGGACCGGACCGAGATCGAAGACAGGGCCATCGTGCTCGGGGTGTCGATCGACAAAGCGCCACCCGAAGCGGAAAAGGAAGAGGACCCGATCACCCATTACGAAGCGAAACTCGGGCCCCCGACATCCGATCTGATCCGCGTCGGCGTGCAGATCGCGCTGCCCGGGCGAATCCCGCTCGGACCGGGAGAGAGCGGGGGCTCGGGCGGCAACGACCCGCAGAAGACGGTATGGGTCATCGACGTCGTCGGCCATTCCGTGAACGACGCCCTGATGAATCTGCAGCAGGAGCTGTCCGCCAGGCTGTTCTTCGGCCATCTGAGGGTCATCGTCGTGTCCGAGGAGATGGCGCGCTTCGGCTTGGACAATGTCGACGACTATTTCCACCGGAATCCCGAGGTGCGGCGGATGGCCTGGATGATGGTCGCCAAGGGAGAGGCGCTTGCGCTGATGAAGGCAGCGCCGAAGCTGGAGCGGGTTCCTTCGCTATATTTGATGACGACCTTGGACCAGGGCATACGGATGGGCAAGTTTCCGCAGGATTACATCGGTCTCTTCTGGAGCCGCAAGGCCAAGTTGGGACAGGAGGGCTTCCTGCCGTACGTCGAGTTGAAAAAAAGCCAGAACGTCGAGACCAAAGGGCTCGCCCTGTTCCGCGACAGCCGGATGGTGGGCTCCACCAGTCCGCTCGACATTGCCGTGTATATGGCGCTTAAAGGGAATAACCCCGGCGGCTACAGCGCGTTCGTAGAGGTCAAAGGAACGGAAGTGATGACGCATGTCACTCACCGAGAGGAGAAGACGACTTTCAAGATCCGCGACGGCAAGCCCTTTTTTACATTTAAGGCCTCCTTCGAGCTCAATCTGGAGGAGAAGATGAACGACGTATTGTCGGCGCAGGATCCTTCGATGATCCGCGAGATTGAAGAAGCGCAGTCGAAGGGCGCCAAGAAGCTGATCGAAGCTTTTTTAGAAAAGACGCAGGAGCTGGACTCTGACGTCCTGGGCCTGGGCGAATACGTAAGGGCGAAAAGCCCGGGCTACTGGAACAAAAACGTTCGCACGAAGGAGCGCTGGCAGCGAATGTACAAAGAAATCGATTATGAAGTCGAAGTCAACATGAACATTCGGCGGGTCGGCATGAAAGCCCAATGAGGCGAGAAAAGGAGGACGGGTATGCAGCTTCTTGGTCACGGCGTCAATTATTACGCATTTTCGATTCCGATCTGGCTCCTTGCGGGCGCGCTGGTCCTCTGGGTCGACGCGCGCCGCTGCAGGGCGGCGGGTCAGAAGAAGGAAGCGAGGTTCGCTTCCTTCGTGGGCTGGCTGGACATCGCGCTCGGCGTCGGATTCTTGATCCGGGAGTGGATCGCTTAGGGCTCAAGGCTTCGCATCGACACGGTCGATAGCGGTCATCGATAATCTTCATCCACCGCCGCGGGCGGTTTCGCTACAATCAAGTTCATATTCTTGAATGGAAAAGGGGCGAATCGGGATGACGAATACGAGGACGTTGACGATGGGCGAGGCGCAGACGCGATTGCGCGGTTGGATCCGGGAGCTGCCGCCGCTCCTCGCAGACCGCTCCGAAGAAGAGATGAAGGCGCGGCCCGGGCCGGGCAAGTGGTCGCAGCTCGAGATACTCGGGCATCTGTGCGATTCGGCGCTTCACAATCTGATGCGATTCGTGCGGATCGGGTTCGAGCCGCGGCCCGCGGCGCTGACGCCGTACGCGCAGGACGATTGGGTGAAGGGCCAGAACTACCAGGCGGCTTCTTACGACGAAGTGCTCGGGCTGTGGCTCGCGCTGAACACGAGAATCGCGGACGTATGGGCAGCGCTGCCGGCGGGAGGCGAGGCATGGCTGTTCGCGACCCCGGACGGCGGCACCGTCACCTACGAGCTGTGGGCGGACGACTACGTGAACCACCTGGAACACCATTTGCGCGCGCTCGACATCCGTTAATCATTTGATTAAAAATGGAACATTCTCCCTATCCACAACGGGTGGCCGATCCGTTATGATAGAAGCTTAACCTTACCAGAATTGTGGTGCAGACAGCGTGAACAGACTCCGCGTATTTATGACATCTTACCATCCCATCGTATTCTCGCTGCTGATCGGCCATATGATTGCCCGCATCGCGACGTCCATGAGCATGCCTTTTCTGGCGTTGTATCTCGGGGCGCACACCGACATGGGGCCGGGCGCGATCGGCTTCGTCGTCGGCGCCGGCGCGCTGGCCGCCACGTTCGGCGGCTTCCTCGGCGGGGCGCTGTCGGACCGTTACAGCCGGCGCCTCGTCATGTTCACTTCGCTGTTCGCTTGGTGCGGCGTATTCGTAGGCTTCGCGCTGACGGACAACCCGGCCGTCCTGCTGCTGCTCAGCCTGTTGAACGGGTTGTGCCGCTCCTGGTTCGAGCCGGTCTCCCAAGTGCTGATGGCCGACCTCACGGAGCCGGCGCGCCGGATGAAGGTCTTTTCCATGCGCTATCTGATGGCGAACGTCGGCGTGGCGATCGGTCCCGTGCTCGGCGTCTGGCTCGGTCTTGGCAACGGCGGCCTGGCCTTTCTCATCACGGGGGCCATCTACTTCGTCTATGCCATCACCCTCTATATCATGATGATCGGCTTCGGTATCAAGGACATCGAAGGCGGCAAACGCGAAAAGAAAGTCACGATCGCGGAAGCGGGACGCGTCGTTGCGCGAGACGCGGCGCTGCAGATGTTCCTCTTGGGCGGCATCGTCGTCGGGATCGGTTACAGCCAGCTGTTCGGCAACATGGCTCCGCATCTGGATCGCGTATTCGGGCACGGAGATCGAATGTTCGGCTACCTGCTGACGATCAATGCGATCACCGTCATCGCGCTCCAGCTGCCGCTCGGCTGGCTGGCGAACAAGCGCCCGCCGCTGTTCGCGATTCATGCGGGCAACGTGTTCTTCGCCGTCGGGCTCGCCGGCATCGGCTATGCCGAGTCGTTCGCGCTGCAGGCCGTCGCGATGATCCTGTTCACCGTTGGCGAGATCCTGAACTACCCGGCGGCCACGATGCTGCTGGACAAGCTCGCCCCGGAGCAGCTGCGAGGCGCCTACTACGGCGCGCAGACGTTCACCAATCTGGGGCAGTTCATCGGCCCGTGGGCAGGGGGCGTGTTGCTCGGCCGTTACGGCGGAGAGACGATGTTCGCGATCATGGCGGCCGTCGTCCTGCTGTCCTCTTTGATCTACTGGGCGGGGAGCCGGGACCGGCGGCGCGCGCCATCGGCGAATAAGGGCAGCGCGATGTAGCGTTGCCGTCGGCGTCGCAGCGCAAGAAGTCTTATCTAGAACAAATCACATCCCTCCTTGCTCCGGCATCGGCTGGCCCAGGCATGCTAGCGCACGTGCGTTCCACTGCGAATCGTGTTAAAATGCAGGCCATGTGCGACTAGTTTCGCAACCACTGGAGGTGCTTTGCCTTGACGGCGACTCGAACATTTGCTTTTATCGGTTCCTATGCGGATGCGGCGGGACCGGGACTGTATGCTTGCGCTTATGACGAGCAGACCGGCGTCTTGACGCTGCTGGACCAAGCGGACGGGCTGCAGAACCCGACGTTCCTCGCCGTGAACGAGGAGAGCCGCGCGATCTATTCCCTCACGGAAGGCAAAGACGCGGAAGGCAGGCGCTGCGGCGCGGCAGCGACTTATCGCTTCGATCCTGCAAGCGGTCGCCTGACACAGCTGAACGAAGAGATCACGCTCCCGGCGACGGCATGCCATATCGCGCTGGACCGGACGGGCCGGCTCGCGATGTCCGCGAGCTATCACGGCGGTTTGTTCGGCGTCTCTCCCGTGCTTGACGACGGCCGCATCGGTCCCGCGCTCGAGCTCCATCGCCATGAAGGGCGCAGCGCGCTTCCGGTCCAGAGCCAGGCACGGGTGCACTCGGTCGTCGTGGATGACAACAACCGTTTCGCTGCCGTCTCCGATCTCGGACTGGACAAGGTGTTCGTGTACAAGCTGGACCTGCCCAACCGTACGCTGACCCGCCATAGCGAGACGGACATCGCCCCGGGGGCGGGTCCGCGCCACTTCGTGTTCCATCAGCAGCTTCCTTACGGATACGGAATCAATGAATTGAACAGCACGGTGACCGTCTACGCCTACGCGGAGGCGGGCCAGCTATCGGTCGTTCAGACGATCTCTACGCTGCCCGATGGTTACGAGGGAGACAATGCCTGCGCGGACATTCACCTGTCGCCCGACGGCAAGTTCCTGTACGGCTCCAATCGCGGCCACGACAGCCTGGTCGTCTACAGCGTGGATCAGGCGAGCGGTCTTCTGACGCCGGTCGAATACGCGCCGACGCTCGGCGGCCATCCCCGCAACTTCGCCGTGTCCCCGGACGGCCGGTTCGTCCTCGTCGCGAATCGCGATGCCGACAACATCGTGACGTTCAGCCGCGACGCCGAGACCGGCAAGCTTAAGCCGACGGGAAGCGAGCTTCGCGCGTCCAAGCCGGTCTGCATTCGCTTCGCGGCTTTCCCGGTGGAAGAATAGGAAAAAGCAAGCAGACGTCTTTTTGCGATCAGACGTTCTGGTCGTTCGCTCGCCGTGCTATAATCGGGTTATGAATACGATGACAAGCCACGAACGATTTTTTGAACGCAAGCGCCGGGAGGCCGGCGTCCAATTGAACGAGGTTCAGCAGCAAGCGGTCCTTCATACCGAGGGGCCGCTTCTTCTGCTGGCATCGCCGGGCTCGGGCAAGACGACCACGCTGATGATGCGTACGGGCTATCTGATCGCGGAGAAAGGCGTCAATCCTGCACGCATCAAGGCCGTCACCTTCAGCCGCGCTTCCGCGCGGGATATGTCGGAGCGCTTTGCGGCGCTTTTTCCGGAGCTGTCCGGCGCGCGCGTCGGCTTTTCCACGATCCACAGCTTCGCCTTCGAAGTGGTTCGCGCCTATTTCCGTGCCCGCGGCGAGGCGTACCAGCTGATCGAGGGCGAGATCGAGCAGGAGGAAGAAGAGACGCTTCGCGACGCGGGCATGCCCGTGCTGCACAAGAAGCCGATCCTTCGCCAACTCTACAGGACGATGACCGGCGGGGGCAGCCTCACCGAGGACCAGATGGACGACCTGACCACCTATATCAGCTATATTCAAAATAAGATGCTGCCCGAGGACCGCTGGAGCGAAGCCAAATGCGAGCTCAAGGACGCGGACAAGCTGCTTCGCGCCTACAATCAATACAAGCGGCAAGGGACGGACCGCCTGCTTCTGGACTTCGACGACATGCTGACGTACTGCCACCGCGCCCTGTCCGAGGATCCGAAGCTGCTCCGGCGCTATCAGAACCGCTTCGACTACCTTATGACCGACGAGAGTCAGGACACCTCGCTCGTCCAGTTTGGCATCGTAGGCCTGTTGGCAGCGGAACACGGCAATCTGTGCGTCGTTGCGGACGACGACCAGAGCATCTACAGTTGGCGCGGCGCGGAACCGAAGTACCTGCTGGACTTCAAGCGGCATTATCCGGACGCGACGGTGCTGAAGATGGAGCGGAACTACCGCTCGGCGCCCGAGATCGTGGAGACGGCGGCACGCTTCATCCGGCGCAACAAAAACCGCTACGACAAGGCGATGCACACGCAAAATCCTCCAGGCGGGCGCGTCGCGCTGCGAACGCTGGCGGACTACAAGGCGCAGGCCAAGTACGTGACGACGGCACTCGCGGGTACGCCGGCGGGCGTCACGACCGCGGTACTTTATCGCAATCACACGTCTGCGCTCGTCCTCGTCAACGCGCTCGACCGCGCCGGTTTGCCGTTCAATTTGAAGGACGGGGACAAACGCTTCTTTTCCCACTGGGTCACCCAGGACGTGCTGAACTTCATGCGGATGGCATACACGGACCGCAGGCCGGAGCTGCTTGAGAAGATCTATCCGAAGCTCGCCGGCTACATTACGAAGGAGCAGATGAACGCGCTGCTGCGAATCGGGGGAGGCCCGGCGTCCGTGTTCGACACGCTGATCGAACGGGTGCCGCTCAAGGAATACCAAATCAAGCAGCTGCGGGAAAACAAGGACACGTTCGGCCGGATGCAGGCGATGAGCGCGCGGCAGGCGATCCGAACGATCCGCTACAACCTCGGGTACGAGCGGGCGATCGAGCGGCTGTGCGAGCGGTTCGGCTTCCGGCAGGAGATGCTGCTCGGAGTCTTGAATACGCTCGAGGACATCGCCGACGGCCTGGATACGATGACCGACTTCGCGGAGCGGCTGAAGTATCTCGAGACGCTGCTTCGCAGCGGCCGTTCCCGCAGCCGCGATCCGGCGGCCGTCACGCTCTCGACTTTTCACGGCGCCAAGGGGCTCGAGTTCGACCGGGTCTTCATGATCGACCTCACGGAGGGCGTCATTCCGTCGAACGACGACATCCGCAAATACGACAAGGGCGATGCCGCGGACATGGAGGAGGCCGTGCGGCTCTTCTACGTCGGGATGACGCGGGCGAAGCGGCATCTGGAGCTCATCTCTTATCCGAAAAAGGACGGCGCCGCAGTCAAGGAGTCGCGGTTCATGACCGCCGTTCGCAGCTTCGGTGCCGGCCGGGACGAGGGAGCCGCGGTACGGACTGCGGAAAGCGGCTTGGGAGTCGGCCGAGGCGAAGGGAGCGCCGTCGGAATGGCGGAACGCGGCTTCGGGGTCGGCCGAGGCGAAAGGGGCGCGATTGGTGAGACGAATCGCGGCGCGGGCAGGCACACGTTCGCGTCCGCCCCTTCGGGCGCTGCAGTCGGCCGTCCGGGGGCAGCGGCATCCGGTGGGCGGGGGGCCGGGCGCCATGCGGCGTCCGCCTTACCGGCACCTACGGTTTGGCAAGGCGAGCTGCCTGCGTATTTGAAGCCCGGTGCGCAGGTCAAGCATCGCACGTTCGGTCCCGGCATCGTGCTGTCGGCGGACGCCGAGGCTATTCGCGTCTCGTTCGCCGAAGGGGACAAGAAGCTGCTCACGCAGGTTTGTCTCGAGATGGAGCTGCTGAAGCCGGCAAAGGCGCGGGTCACGTGACAATTTCCGTGACAGCCTGTGACTGCGGTCACAGCGATTCGGTGACGATCCGCGGCGCAGGAGTGACTGAAGGAACAGGCGGACTCGGCTATGATAGGAGGAGAGGAAGCGAAGGAGGAACGACATGCCTGAACGATTCAGCTCCCCGTCCGTCGGCATCGGACAAGCAGCCGCAAGGAAAAGGGGGACTTTACCTTGACCCGCTATTCGACCAAGCCGCTGTCGGAGAGGCTCGGCTTAAAGCACGGCCAGCGTCTCTATTTCGAAGGCGCGCCGCTCATCTATCTCGATGCGCTCGGACCGGCGCCGTCAGGCGTGCGGTTTCTGGAGAAGCCCGACGGGCCGATTGACTTCATTCACCTGTTTGTCCGCACGCGGCAAGAGCTCGCCGAGCGGGTGCCGCAGCTGGCGAAGCAGCTGTCGCCCCGCGGGAAGCTCTGGGTCTCCTGGCCGAGGCAGCGCATGCTGTCAGGATCGGATATTGCCGATGACGATATCCGCGAGATCGGGGTCTTATGCGGTCTGTCCGGCGTTAAGAGCTGCGATATCAACGACGCCTGGATCGGCCAGCAATTCGTTTATCCGAGAAGAGGCCGGCCTCGCTCGACGGGCTACGCCGCGGCCCGCGAACCGCAGACGGAGAAGAAGCCCGAGCGCCGATCGAATCTGCTGGCTTCGGGCGCCTATTATTAGTTTCTCAAGTGCGGAACAGATGGCAGCGTCTTAAAACAGAGCGGAACAGAGGAGCCCTGCAACGAAGGGCTCTATTTGCCGCATCCACTCGTTGCCGGCAGCGATTCGCGCCGCATTCCCCAATTCGTTGTGTTAGGGCTGGCGTTCAGAGTAAAATGGGAGTACTTGCAGATACATAGGAGGCACTATCATTTATGCGTATTGGGGCAATTGAAGCGGGCGGCACCAAGTTCGTCTGCGGAATCGGCAATGAACACGGCACGATCGAGGAGCGGGTAAGCTTCCCCACGGAGCATCCGGAAAAGACGCTTGCGCAGGTGTTTGACTACTTTAAGAACAAGGGCGTTGAAGCGATCGGCATCGGTTCGTTCGGCCCGATCAATATCGACGAATCGAGCCCGGCTTACGGCTACGTGACGACGACGCCGAAGCCCGGCTGGTCCGGCTATCCTTTCCTGCCGGCGATGAAGCAGCAGTTCGACGTGCCGATGGGCTGGGATACGGACGTCAACGCCGCTGCGCTCGGCGAAGCGACCTGGGGCGCAGCAGCCGGCCTGGACAGCTGCGTCTACTACACGATCGGCACGGGCGTCGGCGTCGGCGTCTATGCCGAGGGCAAGCTTGTGCACGGCCTCGTGCACCCCGAAGGCGGCCATGTACTCGTGCGGCGCCACCCGGACGACGAATACGAAGGGTTCTGCCCTTACCACGGGGACTGTCTCGAAGGTCTCGCGGCAGGTCCGGCTCTTCTGGGCCGCTGGAAGGTCAAGGGCGACCAGCTGGCGCAAGATCATCCGGCTTGGGCGATGGAAGCTTACTATATCGGCCAGGCCGTGGCGAACGCGGTGCTCATGCTCTCCCCGAAACGCGTCATTCTTGGCGGCGGAGTCATGCATCAGCCGCAGCTGTTCCCGCTTGTGCGCGCTGAGGTGCTTAAGGCGCTCAACGGATACGTGAGCTCGGACGCGCTTGCTGCGGGCATCGATTCCTACATCGTGCCGCCCGGCCTCGGGGACAACGCCGGACTGTCCGGCGCGCTGGCTCTGGGCCTGCGGGCGCTCGGTCGATAGGCGTCCGGCATGGATACGGCGCCTCGTGAGACCGGCGCGAACGCCGGACCTCGGTCGATCCCTGAACCAGCGGCAACGCCGGAGGGCTTGCGCGGCAGGCGTTGGCTCCGGATCGGCATTATTTTGCTCGCATTTGCCGCAGCGCTGTCCTTATTGGCTTTTCTCATGCTGCGGACGGGCGGCAACTCTTCGCTGCGGGGAGCGAAGCCGGTGCCGTATCCGCCTACGCGATACGATTACGGAACGGCTACCGCCGTGAACGGCATGATCGTGCATTATCTTCGCACGGCGCCGTCCAACGTCACGCTGAACGTCATCCGCGACAACGTCGCGCTCGCGCCTCACTACGGCATCAACGGCGGCTTTTTCTACGATCAATCGCTGCTTAGCATGGCGATCGTCGACGGCGCGCCCGCCGCTGGCGACGGCAGTCCGTCCGGCGGCTTCGGCTCGGGCGCCGAGAATGTGAAGTACCCGAGGGGGACGCTGGTATGGGACCGGAAAACGGAGCGGCTCAGCGTCCAGGTCGCGAGCAAGGCGGAGGAGCTTCGGGTCACGGACCGCGCGGCCTACTGGGCACAGGGAGGCATCTCTATGAGCCTGGGCAACGACGGGACCTGGCTCGACCAAGCGGTCGCCGAGCATGCGCCGTTTATGGACGAGCCGCGACTGCGCTCGGGGGCGGTCTATGACGAGGACGGACGGCTATATCTCGTCGTCAGCACGAATCGGGGCACGCTCGCGGACTTCCGCGCGGCGATCCTGGAGGTGCTCAATGCCGAGGGGCAGCCGCAGCTCACGGACGGCATTTTCCTGGACGGCGACGGCTCCTCGCAGCTCCGCAGCCGCGAAATGTCCCTGATCGGCGACGGCAGGCCCGTCGTTCAGATGATCTCGCTGCTGAAGTGAATCTGTCGGCTGGCGGGTAAGGTACATTTGTAGGTAAATGCGGGGCGATAAGCGCAAAAACTGCCCTGTGAGCCGCAGAGGACTCGTACGGCAAGGTCGGCTACACCATTTCAAACCAATCGGGAGGTTACGATGTCGGAATCATTCGCACCGTTGTTCGTCGGTTCGTACCAATCGGCAAATGAAGAAGGGATCCACATCCTGCGGCTCGACGCCGAATCCGGCTCGCTGACGAAGATTGGGGGCGTATCGGGGATCGACAGTCCGTCGTTCCTTGTCTACCGGGCAGAATCGAGCGTGCTCTACGCGGTCAGCGAAACTGACGAGGACGGCGCCGTCGTCGCTTACGCGTACGACGCGAATGCGCAGACACTGACCGAACTGAACCGCCAGCCTTCGCAAGGCGGCGCACCGTGCCACCTGTCGCTCGATCCTTCCGGGGCTTGGCTCGTGTTGGCAAACTACCTGGGAGGCAATGTCAGTCTTTATCCGATCGGCGACCGCGGCGAGCTCGGACAGCCCGTTCAATCGGTCGTCCACACTGGCCGCAGCGTGAACGCCGAACGCCAGGAGGCGCCGCATCCGCATTCGATCTATCCGGTGCCGGGCACTTCCTTGTTCTTGGCTTGCGACTTGGGTACGGACAAGGTTTATACGTATCGCCTCGCGGAGGGCAGGCTGGAGAGCGTCCGAGAGACGAGCGTGACGCCGGGTTCCGGTCCGCGCCACCTGGCGCTGCACCCGACGCAGCCGTTCGCCTATCTAATCGATGAGCTGATGAACCGAATCACCGTGTTCAAGCTGGATTCGGCGACGGGGTCGCTCGAGCCGCTGCAGACCGTATCCGCGCTGCCTGCGGATTATATGGGAGAAAGCTTCTGCGCCGAAGTGGCCGTGTCGTCGGACGGACGGTTTCTGTACGGCTCCAACCGCGGCCATGATAGTATCGTGTCCTTCCGCATCGGGGCGGACGGCGGGCTGTCCCTAATCGGCCATACGCCGAGCGGTGGACATTTCCCGCGCAACTTTCTCGTGCTGCCGGACGGCCGGTGGTTGCTCGCCGCCAATCAGAACTCGGACAACATCGCGGTCATGCGCGTCGACGAAGACGGCTTCCCGCACCCGACCGAGGGCGAATACAAGATGACTAAGCCGGTATGCGTGCGTCTGGGATAACTGGGCGCGTGAAACGGTGAAAAGGGACGCTCCAAAAGGCTAACGGTCTTGAGGAGCGTCCTTTTTAAGTGGGCGCGACGCTTGCGCGAAGTGTGAATGTAGGTGCACACATACAGCACACGCAGCAAATTCCGCTCATTCCGCACGTTCAACACTGCCGCGCATACCACTTACATACCGATTCCCTTCCTACAACAAACAAGAAACAGACAAAAGACGGGACACAGCAGAGCCTAAACTCTGTTGCATCCCGTCTTATGACTTACCTCTATTGCATCTCGTCTCTTAATTTATCTCTGTCGCATCCCGTCTTTTTAACTTACGGCTGCGGCACGACGACCAGCGTCGCCGAGCGAGCAGCGAGGCGCAGGTTCAGCTTGCCGTCCGAGCCGACTTCCTTGGCACCGGCCGCTGAGAGCCGCGTGCGGGCGTCGAAGCGGTACAGCTCGGCGGAGCCGGACGCGTCGGCGCCGAGGCCGACGTTCACCTCGCGGGTGACGGTGTCCTTGTTGAACAGCAGCACGTACAGCTTGCCGTCCGAGCCGTCGATCGCGTACGACCCGACGGCGTCCGGCAGGCTCGATACCGCGCGCACCGAGTCGCCGCGGATTTGCGAGCCGTTGCCGTCATAGTCGAGGTACAGCTTGAACGCATCCTCGAGCGGCGTGCCCGCCGGCAGCGTGCCGAAACGGGTGGCGAGGTCGAGTCCCTCGCGTCCGAAGATCGCCAGCGCTTCGGCCTGCGCGACGCCGGCGCTGATGCCGTTTCCGTTGCCGAAGTTGTACTCGGTTAGCGCTAGCTTGGTGCCCGGCAGCCGGCTGTCGATGATCTCCTTCATGCGGGGGATGAGCCGGATCGGCTCCTGAATCCAGGAGTCATCCACATAGTCCGGGTCGTACAGCGACTTCAGCGCCTGGAAGCGGCGCTTAACTGTATTCGGCCCCTCGTCGAAGTCCGGTACGCCGGCCGATTGCGAGTAGTAGTGAATGTCGAGGTAGTCGACGAGGCGCTGTCCGTTATGGGCAGCCGCATAGTCGGCGACCTGCTGGAGGTACCATTCCAGGAACGGCGTATTGCCGTGCGCCGCCCGGTCCGGGCCTTCGGCGCATACGTCTGCCGACGAGTAGAAGTAAGCGCACCAGCCCCAGGAGGTCGGTCCGAACACTTTGGCCGAAGGGTCCTTGGCTTTGATCGCGGCGCCGTATTTCTGCGTGAAGCCCCAGATCTCGTCGTAGGTCGGCGCCGCCGGATGAACGTCGCGGTGCGTCGAATTCCAGATCTCCGGCTCATTGTCGAGCGCGTAATAGTTCACGTTGTTGCCGCTATCCTTGAGATGCTGCATCCAGTCGGTGACGAACGTAGGCCCGATCGGCTTGGAGGTGTCCTCCGGATCGTTGCCGGTGACGTAGGAATCGTCCTCGCGCACGCCGTTGCCGGCGTCTTTGACGTCTTGCGCGACGCTCTTTTGGGCGCCGTATTTTTCGACGGAAAAGCCATAGCGAATCTCACGGTCCTTCGGCGTCCAGCCGATGGTTGGAACGGTCAGCAGCACCTTGCCGCCCTGGCCGTTCACGCTCGTGATCAGCTGATCCGTCACGGAGCTGCCCGGCTCCTCACGCGGGTCTTTTTCGTAAGGATAATTGATAAAGTACCAGTCGTTCGCGCGGTTGGCGACATTAAGCTGCCAATTGTAGCGCGTCGTGTTGTTGCCGCCCCACCGCTGTACGGGGAACTTAAGCGTCGATGCCGTCGGGTGCATGTCATCGTAGTTGATGCCGTAGATCTCGGGATTGATCGGCTTGCGGTCCGCCGTCGCGTCGACATCCACGCTCAGCTGCGGCAGCTGCGGCTCCGGCAGCTCGCCGGCATGCAGATTGCGCAGCAGCGTCACGTCGTCAATATAGACGGTGCCTTGATCCCGATCGGTTGCCGCCTGGAAAATGATGCCGTCGAAGCGGCCGTACGACAGGCCGAGATCGGCCATGCTGACCGTCACTTCGGTCCATTGTCCGGCAGGCAGGCCGTCTGCGGGCAGGTAGTCGTTCAGATCTACTGCGCCGATGCCCGCATCGCCGTCGTAAGCGTGAACGAGCAGCTTCTGGCCTCCGGTAGACCCGCCGTGAATCCAGAAGCGGAGTCCATAATACTGCTCGACGTCGAACTTGCCGTCGTGAGACAGCCAGACGCCGTCCCAGCCGCTCGGGTCGAACTTGATCGAGACGCTGCCCCCGTGAGCTTGCTCCGTGTTCGCGAAGTCCTTGTCGTGCCAGCTGTAGTTGCGGTAGCCGTCGGCCAGCGTCTCCCCGTAGACCGGTTCTGCCGCCACTTCCGTCACCTGCACGTACGCCTCGGTCGAAAACGTCTTGTACGTGGCCGTCACCTTAGCGATGCCTGGCGCAATCCCCTTGATCGCCCCGCGATCCAGCTCCAGCACGTCCGGGCGATCGACGGTCCATGTCACGCCATCCGTCAATGTCTTCGTGTCGCCGCCCGCATAGTAGGCTTCAGCCGAGAGCGAATTGCTCTCGCCGGGCAGCAATACCGTGCGCGGCTTGTCGATACGGAGCTCCGCGATCTGCGCCGAGGCCACGAACTTCTTGAGCAGCGCGATGTCGTCGAGATACGCGGCCGGCTGCACGCCACCGGTCGCACCCTGCAGCAGAATGCCGTCGAAGATGGCGCCCGGCAGCTTCAGGTCGGTCAGGTTAACGGTGACCTCGCTCCACGTTCCGGCCGCGATGCCGCCCGGCACGAGCGCGTCCAGATCGAGCTCCGCCACGGGCGCGCCGCCTTGCGTCAGCTTCAGGGTGAACTGCTGTCCGCCGGCATCTCCGCCGTTCACCCACAGGCGCAGCCTGTCGTAGGTTCTGGCGTTGACGGGAACGCCGCTGTACAAGTACAGGCCCTTGTCCCCGTCCGGTTCCAGGCGGATCGCGGCCTGGCCGGTATGAACCGTATCCGGTTCATTCAGATCGTGCGTCATGCCGCTGTAATCGGCGAAATCGCCGCTCAGCGCGTCGTCGTAAACGTAGTCGCCGTCGATCTCCTCGATCGGACCGGCGGGCGTACCCTCGACGACCGTCACGTCGATCTGGGCTTCAAAACCTTCGTAAGTCGCGCGGAGTGTCGTGGTGCCTGCGCGCAGTCCGGACACAACCCCGTTCGCCGCCGTCGCGATGGAGGCGTCGTCCGACGTCCATGAGACGCCGGCCGTCAGCTGAACGGAGGACCCGTCGGAGCGGACCGCGTTCAGGCCCGCAGGGCGAAGACCGCCCTCGCGCAGCGTCAGCATGTTTTGCGAAAAGACGATGCCCGTCACGACCGGGTCTTCCTCGCCCGGACCGCCGCCCGGCTCCTCGCCCGAACCGACGCCCTCAAAACGCATATCGTCCAGATAGAACGGCTGCTGCTCGCCGGCGCCCCAGATCCAGATGCCGTCGATGATGCCGCGAACCCCGTAGTCGGACAGCTTCACGCTGGCTTTGCTCCAGGCGCCTGCAGACACGCCGTCAGGCAGCAGCGCCGTCGACGGAATCTCCGCGACCGGCTGGCCCCCCAGCGAGAAGACGAGCTTAAACTGCTGTCCGCCCGACGCTCCGCCGTTCACCCAGAAGCTGAACCGGGCGTAGTCGTCCGCGCTCATGATCCGGTCTTTGTAAAAGTAAAGCGCCTGACCTTCCCCCGCGTCCAGCTTGATCGCGTGCGTACCGGCGTGCACCGTTCCCGATTCCGCCAGATCCGACGGCGCCCAGCCGTAATCGGCGAACTCCGCCGACAGCGCATCGTCATACACGGTGAGCGTGCGTTCCGTATCGCCGTACGTCTTGGCCGGCACCGCCGCGAACTGCCCGAGCAGCAGCGCGGACGCCATCACGGCCGTCAGCGTCTTGCGCCAAGGCCGCTTCATGCTTGCTGTTCCCTTCATTACCGTTTCTCCTCCCAACCCATGCATTCGAATCTAACCCAGCTTAAGGAAAGGCGCCGTAATCGCGCCAGTGACGAACCGTCACCACTTTCGTCATCTTCGTCATGCAAGATGGACCGTTGGGCCTATGACGCGGCCGCTTCGGTCATGCATCAGTCACTGCTTTGTCAGGCGCTCTATTCGGCCGGCGGGGGGTCTGCTAGAATCGAAATAAAATAGACGGCGGAAACGGAAAGAATGGGGGCGGGGCATCATGGTCCGAATCGTCATCGCGGACGATCAGCGGCTAATGCGCGAAGGACTGCAGACCATTCTGCAGCTGGAAGACGACATGGAGGTCGTCTGCACGGCGGAGAATGGAAAAGAGGCTCACGAGGCAGTCGGCATCCACCGCCCGGACATCGTGCTGATGGATATCAAAATGCCGGTCATGGACGGCATCGAGTCGATGAAGCTGATCAAGCGCGATTACCCGAAGACGATCGTGCTCATCCTGACGACGTTTGCGGAGGACAAGTACATCGTGAATGCGATGGCCGGCGGAGCGAACGGCTTCCTGCTTAAGGACATCGCTGCGGAGCGGGTGGTGCAGACGGTGCGCGATGCCATGGTAGGCGAGCTGCTTCTGCCTCCCGCCATCGCGGCGAAGCTGGCCTCCAGGCTGACCGCCAGCGAGTCGTACGACTTCGACGAGGGGAAGCTGCAGCAGATGGGCCTGTTTTTCACGGAACGCGAGCGCAAGATCATCCTGCTCCTGATCGAAGGCTATTCGAACAAGCAGATCGCCGTGACGCTGTTCATGAGCGAGGGTACGGTGCGGAACTACGTCAGCGTCATATACGGCAAGATTGGCACGAACGACCGGCGGGCCGCCGTCGGGATCATGAAGGAGCTGCTGCTGAGTGCCTACCGCTGAACGAAGGATCGCCTTTTCGCTCAAGGCCTTTCTACTGCTCGCGATCACGATGCTGGCGCTGTTCTTGCCGCTCGCGCTCAAAGGCGATCACAGCGTATCGGAGGGCTCCGTGCTGGCATCTTACACGAAGAATTGGGATGTTCGATGGGGCGACGGCAGCGCGACGGATAGCGGCGGGTGGCGCAAGCTGGATGCAAGCGAGCTCGCGCGGTTTTCCTCCTACCGCGGCGTCGTCTGGCTGCGCCGGGACATGCCCAAGCTGATGACGGCCGACCCGAACTTCATGTTGCTCTATGGACGCGCCTACGAGATATACGAGGACGGAAAGCTGCTGTTCCGCTATAACATGCCCGATCCGGATCCCTACGTCAACCCGTTCATTCCCGCTCGAATCGTCAAGCTGACCCCGGGGGATCAATCCCGCACGGTGGCCATTAAGCTTCTATGGAACAAAAATACGCTGCCTCTCGACTGGAACGTCGTCGGCGACCGGCGCATGATGGATCGCCTCATCATCCAGAACGACTGGATTCCGACTGTGTTCAGCATCTTATTGACAGCGGCTTCGGCGGTGTCCTTTCTCGTTTTTCTCCGTAGGCGCACCGAGACGTTGTACGCCTGGTTCGCGCTTATTACCGGCTGCGCGGGCATCGGTTTCTTTTCCACGCTGATGTCGCTCCGTTTTTTCCTGGATCTGCCGGTCGCGCATTTTCAGTATTTCCGGGATTTGCTCATTCCGATCGGCGTCGGCGGGTTCGTCGGCTTCTACGGCCGGGCGCTCCGCGGAGCGTACCATCGGATGTACCTGGCGCTCAAGGTCGGCGTGTTGGTCTATACACTGTTCGCAGGCGTGCTGTCGCTGACGGATAACCATCTCTACGAAAAAGCGATATTCGAATGGTCGCTGCTGCTCGTGCTGCCCGTCTTCGCGCTGACCACGTACTCACTGGTCCGCAGCAGGCACTTGCTCGCAATGAACGACGCCGACGAGTTCAGGTGGCTGACATTCGGCTTCGGCGCCTTGACCGTCGGCATGTCGATCTACTATTTCGTTGCTAACGCCCTTCGTCTGTTTCGAATCAGTATGGAGGACGTTTTGCCGATCATGCTGTACTACTTGTTTTCGTTCGCGCTTGAGATCGGTCTGCTGCTGTTCGTAGGCTGCCTGCTCATGGTCGTGCTCGGCCGGTTCTCGGCCGTATACAGGGATCTGCAGCGCAACGCTTCGGAGCTGGAGGCGGCGAACCGGGAGCTGGAGACGCTGTCGCGGCTGAAGGACGACTTTCTGAGCCATACCTCTCACGAGCTGCGCACGCCGCTGCACGGCATCGCCGGACTCGCGGATGCGCTGCTGGATGGCGCGGCCGGACCGGTGGGCGGCGAGATGGAGCGCAATCTTCAACTGGTGCGGGGGAGCGCGGACCGGCTGCTTCACCTGGTCAACGATATTTTGGACATGGACCGGCTTCGCCACGGGGACATCCAGCTGAAGCTTGCCGAGGTAGATGCCCGGGGAGCATGCGAGACGGTGGCTGCCGCCTTGGCGCCGCTGGCTAAGCGAAAAGGGCTGCGGCTCACGGTGGAGCGCGAAAAGGGAGCAGAACCGCCGACGGCCGTCGCCGATTCGGGACGGCTTGAGCAGATTCTGTACAACTTGATCGGCAACGCGATCCGATACACGGAATCGGGATACGTCCGCGTCACGGCCGCGCGCACGGAAGAAGGTGTCCGGATCGCGGTGGCGGACAGTGGTCCGGGCATTGCGCAGGAGCGCCTTGAGGCGCTGTTCGAGCCGTTCGGAGCCGCGGCTTCGGATTATGGAGGCGGCATGGGACTCGGCCTGCCGATCACAAGCCGCATGGTCCGGCTGCACGGCGGCGAGCTGACGATCGAGTCGCGGCTCGGCGAAGGGACGACGGCGTCGTTCGTGCTGCCGGCCGCAGCGCAGCGTGAGATCGGCGAAGGGATCGACGTCGCGGCCGCGGCAGAGCGCCCCGGTGGGAGACCGAGCGAAGCGACCGCGGCGAAGCGCCCTGACGGGAGACCGAGCGAAGCCGCCGCAGCGAAGCGCCTTGATGGGAGACCGAGCGAAGCGACCCTCGAATCGGCGCGCGGGGCAGGCGATCGCGCAAGCGTTGAGGGAGGCGTGGCCGATTCGGGGTTTCCCGTCCTGCCTGCGAATCTGGGCAGCTATGGAGAGCTGCACGCGGGCGCGCCGCCTGCCGATTCGTCAAGGACGACCGGCAGCGAAGAGCGGCGGCCGCTGATTCTGATCGCCGACGATCAGCCCGTCAATCTGGAGGTGCTGCGGCATTATTTGCGCCGGAGCGGATACCGGCTCGTCGAGGCGTCGAACGGCACGGAAGCCGCGGCATGGCTGGAATCGGGGGAGAAGCCGGACCTGCTGCTGCTCGACGTCATGATGCCGGGCATGACCGGCTACGAGGTGTGCCGCCGCGCTCGCGAGCGGTGGTCGGCGAGCGAGCTGCCGATCATTCTGCTGTCCGCGCAGAACCGGCTGGACCGGCTGACGCTGGGCTTCGATTCGGGGGCTAACGATTATCTGACCAAGCCGTTCACCCAAGGCGAGCTGCTGGCGAGAGTCGACATTCAGCTCAAGCTGGCGCAGTTCCGCCATTCGCTCGAGGAGCTGGTCCGCCAGCGGACGGAGCAGCTAGAGGAGGCGAACCGACATCTGGCCGGTTCAGTCAAGGAGACCGCCGAAGCGCTGGCCGAGGTGTCGGTGCTCGAGGAGCGCAACCGGATCGCGCACGATATGCACGATCTGGTCGGGCACTCGCTCACGGCCGCCATCGTGCAGATCGAGGCCGCGAAAAAGCTGGCGGAGCGCGATCTGCCGCGTTCCGTCGAGCGGATGAACGCCGCCGGCGAGATGATCCGCAAGGGGCTGAACGACGTACGCCGGACGGTGCGGATGCTGAAGGACGACGAGGCGGGGTTCGATCTGCCGGCCGCGATCGGGGATCTGATCCGGGAGAGCGCGGGGCAGTCGGACGTCCTGTTCGAATACCGTCCGGTGGCTCTGCCGCCGATCGGCGCGCTCGCGCAGAAGGTCGTCTATCATGCGCTGATGGAAGGAATCACGAACGGCCTGCGGCACGGGCGCTGCAGCCGGTTCCGGTTCGAGCTTGCGGCGGAGGACGGTTGGCTGCGATTCGAGCTGAGCAACGATGGCGAGCCGTACGGGGCTTCGAAGCCAGGGTTCGGGCTTAGCGCGATGATGGAGCGCGTCCATCTGCTGGGCGGTACCGTGTCCATTGGAGAGATGGAGGAAGGGATCGGCTGCAGACTGCTCATTCGCCTGCCGATGGAGGAGACGGCGGGGCGACGCCCGGAGCTGCAGGCGTAGCGGCGAGTGACTGCCGGCGAGCGGAGCTGCCAAGCCGGATGCCGGCTAGCGGAACTGCCAAGCGGGATGCCGGGCGGATAGGCCAGATACGAGAAAAGCGGCGCTCCGCACGCAATCGTGCAGAAGCGTCGCTTTTCTCGACTTGTCGGTTCCGTCCTCGATAACAAGTGACAGTATCCGATCCAATTCTTCGAACGATTCTCCCGCGCGAAGTGCAGCGATACGTGACGGCTGTCAACCGATCGAGGATAAGCGCTAAATTACAACTAATCTCGTTGCCTGCTACCGCTTCTTCGGATATGGCTCCGTATGGAGCTACTTCGCGCGATAATCCGACTCGACGGCCGATGTGGCTCTATATGGAGCTACTTCACGCGATAATCCGACTCGACGGCCGATGTGGCTCTATATGGAGCTACTTCGCGCGATAAACCGACTTGACGGCCGATGTGGCTCTATATGGAGCTACTTCACTCGATAATCCGACTCGACGGCCGATGTGGCTCTATATGGAGCTACTTCGCGCGATAATCCGACTCGACGGCCGATGTGGCTCTGTACGGAGCTACTTCACGCGATAAACCGACTTGACGGCCGATGTGGCTCTATATGGAGCTACTTCGCGCGATAATCCGACTCGACGGCCGATGTGGCTCTATATGGAGCTACTTCGCGCGATAATCCGACTCGACGGCCGATGTGGCTCTGTATGGAGCTACTTCGCTCGATAATCCGACTCGAATGCCGATGTGGCTCTGTATGGAGCTGCTTCGCGCGATATTCCGGCTCGACAGCGAATTTGGTTCTTTAGCTCTTAATTTCGCCGAATCGGTCCGTTCCGTACTTAAATTGGACCATGGAGTATCCAGCTAGGGCAGCCTGTCCATGCCGAATCGGTGGTACGATGTATCCATCCCTGTCGCGTCATCGTCTTGCCGGCTGCCATCGCTGCTTCCCCGCCGGAAGGCCCGAGCCTCCCAGCCGCTCCCGCCTCTAGCGAGAGCTCGTCGCCGCTCCCGCCTTCTAGCGAGAGCTCGTCGCCGCTCCCGCCTCCGGGCGAGAACTCGTTCCCGCTCCCGCCTCTACGAGCGAGGGCTCGTTGCCACGCCCGCCTCGGCGGGCGTCGGCTTCGCCGACAGGTCCGGCTGCGAAAAGCTCGCCTTGTTGCCGGCACCGCCGGCTTCATGCTCTCGGGCAGCGGCCGATTGCGCTTCGCTCCCGGCGGCTTCGCTCGGACCCTCCGTGCTCGCCCCGCCGCCCGCATAGCCGGCGACCGCCCCATTGACGATGACCGGCCGGCTGAGCTCGGCCCGCAGCTCTTCCAGTTGACTCAGCTCGCGGCGCAGCCGCTGCACCTCGGCCTCGCGCTGCCGGATCTGGAGTACGACGGCTTTGATCCGCTCCTCCAGCTCCCGGACATCCTCGGACTCGACGATGGCGGCTTCGAGATCGCAGCCGAATTGATCTGCAGCCCAGAGATCCGCTGCGATCCGGCCTTCCGCCAGATAATGTTCCTTATACAGTTCGAATATCGCATTGATCGCCCTGCGGCTGTCCCAACCGAGGATGCGCACGCCGCTCTTGGCATGCTCGGCGGCCATCGCCAGATGGAATTCCTTGAGCGGACCCCGCGCGGCCTCTGCCTTGTCGAGGAGCGCCGCAAAAGCGGGATAAATCAACCTGAACAATTCGGCCGCTTCCTGAAGATCGAGCTCTTCCGTACCGGCAGCTTCCGTCATGTCATCCCAACCTTTACACTCGAATTCTTCCTATCCTACCAAAGATCGAGCGCAGTTTCGAGTTTCTCAGGAAATGTTAATCTGCCGGACGCTTGGAGCGCTTATGGACGAATGGTCACCCGCGTGCCGATCGGCACGATGCGCGACAAGGCGACGACGTCGTCGTTGTACATGCGGATGCACCCGTGCGAGACCAGATGTCCGATCGAGGACGGATCGTTGGTGCCGTGAATGCCGTAATGAGGCCTGGACAGGCCCATCCAGAAGGCGCCGAACGGCCCGCCGGGATGCGCCTGCTTGTTAACGATCGTATATTCGCCGGTCGGCGTCTGCGTCACCATCCGGCCGATGCCCACCGGGTAGCCGTTCACGACCGTATTGTCCTGCAGCAGGTAGAGCGTGCGGTCCGACAGGTCGACGATGATCCGATATGCCATGGCGGAACCCTCCCGTTTTAGATCAGCATATGCGGTGCCGGGAGCTAGGTTCTTCGCCGCGATTGTAGGCTGCAATCGGCAGTAGATGTCGAGCACGTATGAATTCGGGGGGGAGGAAACGAACAAGGCCGTCCCGCGAGGGCCGGCCTTGTTGAGTTATCCTTTGTATTTCCGCTCGCTTGACGAATCGTCCTTGCTGTCCAACTTGTCCGCCTCGTCGCGGTTCTCGATGCCGACGTCCTCGACCGGGATCGCGTCGACGTTGCGCTCGCTGAGAAAGCTGTCGAACAAGCTCTTCTTGTCCGTCGGATATTGTTCGGGATGATCGCGCTTGCCCTGCTGTCCAGTGCCGGGCGTCTCCAGATCCGGTGGCCGTTCGAACTCGTTCATGCTGATCTCCTCCTTTGCGTATGCGGACTTTTCCCCTTTGGGCGTCCGCTTGAAACAAAGAAGGCACTGCATGCGGATCACGTGGTAGTGCGTGGTGGCGGTTCGTGGTGGCGGTACGTGGGGCGGTATAGCTGCCTCCCGCGTCGACGCGCCAACCATTTAGCGTTCACACTCGGCCCCGCACAGCAGTCGCAGCCCGGCGCTACAGCCGCTCAAGCGGCTTTTTGGCCGGACCCGACAGCACTTCGCCGTCGTACTTGAACCGCGAACCGTGGCACGGACAGTCCCAAGTGCGGTCGCCCGCGTTCCATTCCGTCTCGCAGCCCATATGCGTGCAGGTCGTGTCGACCGTGTACAGCTTGCCCTCGTGGTCGCGGTACGCCCCGCAGCGCCGGCCGTGAATGCGGACTGCGGCGCCTTCGTCCAGTCCAAGCTCCTCCGGATCTTTCTTCAGCCATTCCAGCTTGCCTTTGACGAAATGGTAGGCGACGTCGGCCGTCTGCTTGCCCAGCGCCGCCATGTCGGGGTCCGCGTGGAATCGCGAAGGGCCGTACAGCTCCGCGTACGGGTTGTCGCACCCGATCAGCAGGTCCGTCAGCAGCCGTCCCGCGACCGTTCCCGTCGTCATGCCCCATTTGCGGTAGCCTGTCGCGACGAGCAGATTGGGCGTGCCTTCGCGGGCGAGCCCGATGTAAGGAATCTTGTCCAGCGTCACAAGGTCGTGCGTCGACCAGCGGTAGCGGATCTCGTCCACGCCGAAGCAGTCCTCCGCGAACCGCTTCAGCGCTTCGTAGTGATCGATCGTGCACTCGCCCTGCCCCACCTTGTGCGATTCGCCGCCGATCAGAAGCAGCTGTTCGCCGCCGTACGTCACGGCGCGCACCGAGCGCTTTGGTTCGTTTGCCGTGATATACATGCCTCCCGGATAGTCGTAGGGGGACTTGATCGCGATGACGTACGAAGCCTCCGCGTGCAGCCGCGCAAAATAAAAGCCGGCGTCGAAGAACGGAAAGTGCGAGCAGGCGGCGACGGCGTCACAGGTCACGGTATGGCCGTCCTTCGTCGTGACCTTGGCGGGCTCGCCGTCGTGGAATTTGTCCATCGTCGTCTCTTCGAAGATCTCGCCGCCCAATCGGACGATCTCGCTCGCGAGAAAAGCCGCGTAAGGCACGGGATGGAACCGGGCTTGCCGCTTCATGGATAAGGCTGCCGTCGCACCGAACGGGAGCGACAGCGTCGGATAGCGCTCGCCGGGAATGCCGAGCTTCTGATAGGCCGCATACTCTTTTTCGATCTTGTGCAGTCCTTCCTCGCGCGTCGCGTACACGACGGCGTCCTCGTCGGCGAAGTCGCAAGCGATGCCATGCTCGGCGACGAGATCGCGCATAAAATCGAGGGCGCCGGCGTTCGCCTCGTAATAGAGTCTGGCCTTGTCCTCCCCGAAATGGGCGATCAGCTCGTCGTAGATCAAGTCGTGCTGGGCCGTGATCTTGGCGGTCGTATAGCCCGTCGTGCCGTCGAGCAGCCGGTTGGCGGTCAGCAGTGCGACGCGGCGTCCTTCCTTGGCCAGCAGATAGGCGGTCGTGAGGCCCGAGATGCCACCCCCGACGACGGCGAATTCGGTCTCAAGATCGCGGGTCAGCTTATGGAAGGCGGGAAGCTCCGCCGTCCTGCGCCAATAGGATTCGGGATATTCGGGCAGCTGCATGGTTATTTCCTCCTCGGATGGTACCTTTTATACACATCATTTCTTATTAACCGAAAAAAGATACGATGTCCCAATGTAATCGTTCATAAGCTGATAGGAGGAGAGGGGATGGGGAGCATGGCGATCAGGCCAAGGGCGCTGGTGAGGGGAGATACGGTGGGCATCGTCACGCTCGGCAGCCCGCTGGCGCGGGAGACGATCGATGCAAGGATCGCCTATCTGCGGCAAATGGGATTGGACGTCGTCATCGGCCGCCATGTCTACGATGCGGACGGCTATCTGGCGGGCACGGACGAAGAAAGAGCCGACGATCTGATGGCGATGTTCGCGGACGAGCGGGTCAGGCTGATCCTGCCGACGCGGGGCGGAACCGGGGTCGAGGGCATCCTGCCTCATTTGGACTACGCTTATATTCGGGACCATCCGAAAATCGTATCGGGCTACAGCGACATCACGGTGCTGCTGAACGCGCTCGCGCAGCTGTCCGGCCTCGTCGCGCTGCACAGTCTGCTGCTTATCGATTTCAAGCCGGATACGCCGGCGTACAATTTCGAGCAGTTTTTCGCCGGGACCTCGTCCCTCGTCGTGCCGCGGCCGATCGCGAATCCGCCGGGCATGCCGATCCGGCCCCTCGTGCCGGGCATCGTCGAGGGACCGCTGGCAGGCGGCAACCTCACATCGATTACGGGCTCGCTCGGCACGCCCTACGAGATCGATACGCGCAGCAAAATTTTGCTGCTCGAGGAGACGCACGAGCCTGTGAATACCGTCTACCGCTACGTCGAGCAGTTGAAGCTCGCGGGCAAACTCGCCGACTGCGCGGGCATCGTCATGGGCGGATGCCACGAGTGCCCGGACGCCTACGGCAAAACCTATGACGATCTCATCCGCGAAGTGCTCGTACCGCTCGGCAAGCCGCTCGTCTCCGGATTCGCAAGCGGGCACGACGTCTATAAGGCTGCGGTGCCGATCGGAGCGAACGCGCGGCTGGATGCCGGGGGAGGAACGCTGACCCTGCTGGAGCCGGCCGTTTCCGTCGTATGATAAGACGCAATGATATGATATGACGCAATAAAAAGAGCCGGCGCCAAGTGGACGCCGGCTCTTGCGTATTTGATGGAGGGGAGGGGGCTCGAGATCAAGGGATGAACTGCTGCACGATGCGCACGATCTTGCCGTCCGCCACCGTGATGTAATACGGGAAGTTCGCCATCATCTCCTGATTATCCCCGCTGAACAGCGAGCGGAGCTTGGCGATGCTGATCGGCTCGTTTTCCACGATATCCGCGTCGTCCCAGCTGCCCGAACGATTGTAGATCTGCATTAGCACCTGCACGTCGGAAGCGACAGGGAGCGTGTACGTCTTCTTTTCCTCGTTGAGGATGTAGTAGCCGTCCGGCGCCTCGTCCATGCCTGCATCCGGCTCCTGCTGGCGGAATACGCGGTTGGCTTCTTCGCCCTGCAGGAACTGAATGTAGTCGACGGTCACGTAAGTGACGCCGTCCATCGAAGAGATCTTGTCGATATAAGCGGGATACGAGGGGGCTGAAGCATGGTCGATGGCCTCGATGCCGTTCTCCTCGGCGACGGCGGTCTCCTGCTTGTCGCTCACGCCCGACACGCTGAGCGGGATCAGGCAGATCCCCAACAATACGACACACAACAACAGTTTGCGCATCGGTCCAGCCCCTCTCTCGATGTAAACAAGGATTATGTAACGCTTATTATTTAGACAATTAGAAGACGTTTTAAACAGGCGTTTTGTTGCCGGGAAAAGGGGGGCGGAAAGGCTTATTTTTGAAAAGATATTTCCGGGGAAATTCGACATTAAATCCAACGAACGGTCCGAAGGAGGTCCACTCCGCTCTCCTTATTAGAGATTTCTCTCCCCAAAGTGTAGCGATTTATCCTTGTTTCCCCACTTTTTCTCCAGCAAAATTAAATATAGCAATATCATTCGGGATACAGCCCGAACCGATAGCCGCAGCCGACGGGTTCACCTTCGGCTATTCGTGTTTTCGGCGGGCAGTCCTGCGAGAGGAGGGGTGAGGAGGTCGTCTTGCGGCAAGCGGACTTCTGCATAAATGAACGGATTCGCCACTAATCGGAGAAGAGGTGGATTGACAAGATGGCACACCGCGGAATAATGCTGCGCAAAGCTCAGGTCATTCTGTTGGTCGTCGTGCTGATTTTATCGCTGATCGCATCGCTGGGCGCTGGAGCCAGACAGGCGGACGCGGCATCTTCCTACAAGATTGTCGGTTATTACCCCGCCTGGGGCGCATACGGACGCAATTATAATGTCGCGGATATGGATACGACCAAGGTGACGCATATCAATTATGCGTTCGCGGATATTTGCTGGGACGGGAAGCACGGCAACCCGGATCCGACAGGGCCGAATCCGGTTACCTGGTCTTGCCAGGATGAGGTGGGGACGATCAATGTGCCGAATGGCACGATCGTGCTCGGCGATCCGTGGATCGATGCGCAGAAGTCGTTCCCCGGGGATACGTGGGATAAGCCGATCAAAGGGAACATCGGACAGCTGATTCTGAAAAAGCAGGCGCAGCCTGGGCTGAAAACGATCATCTCGGTCGGCGGCTGGAGCTGGTCCAACCGCTTCTCGGACGTGGCGGCGACCGCGACGACGCGGGAGACGTTCGCGAATTCGGCGGTCAGCTTCCTGCGCAAATACCAGTTCGACGGCGTCGACCTGGACTGGGAGTATCCGGTCGGCGGCGGCTTGGCGGGCAATAGCGTGCGGGCGGCGGATAAGCAGAACTTTACGCTGCTGCTCCAAAAAATCCGCGAGAAGCTGAACGCGGCGGGAGCGGCGGACGGCAAGCAGTACCTGCTGACAATCGCCTCCGGCGCTAGCCCTGCCTTTGCGCAAAATACGGAGCTCGCGGCCATCGCCGGCATCGTGGACTGGATCAACATCATGACGTACGACTTCAACGGCGGCTGGCAGAACGTGAGCGCGCACAACGCGCCGCTATACTACGATCCGGCGGCCGCGTCGGCGGGAGTGCCCAGCGCTTCCACCTTTAACGTGGCTGCCGGCGTGCAAGGCCATCTGGACGCCGGCGTGCCGGCGAGTAAGCTTGTATTAGGGACGCCGTTCTACGGCCGCGGCTGGGGAGGTTGCGCCGCCGCCGGAAACGGACAGTACGCGACCTGCACGGGGCCGACGCCGCAAGGCACATGGGAAGCCGGCTCGTTCGACTTCACCGATCTGGAAGCCAACTATATCAACAAAAACGGATATACCCGCTACTGGAACGACACCGCAAAGGTGCCGTATTTGTACAATGCATCGACCAAGACGTTTATCTCCTACGACGACGTCCAGTCGTTCGGCGTCAAGACCGACTTTATTAAGGCGAAGGGACTCGGCGGGGCGATGTTCTGGGAATTCAGCGGCGACCGCAACAAGACGCTGCTGAACAAGCTGGCCGCCGATCTCGGAGGCGGCTCGACGGGCGAAGACACGACGCCTCCGAGCGCGCCGGGCAATCTGCAGGTGACAGGCAAGACGTCGAGCAGCGTCAGCCTATCCTGGAGCGCTTCGACGGACAATGTAGGCGTGACGGGCTACACGGTGAGCTACGGCAGCACGAGCGTCAACGCAAGCGGTACGTCGGCGACGATCAGCGGACTCGCTGCGAATACGTCGTATACGTTTACGGTGAAGGCGCGCGACGCGGCGGGCAACGTGTCGGCCGGTACATCGATTACGGCAACGACGGATACAGCGACCGGGACGGCTGCGCCGTGGGCGCCGAATGTCAGCTACAAGGTCAACGACCTCGTTACCTACGCTGGCAAGACGTACTACTGTATTCAGGCCCATACCTCTCTCGCCGGCTGGGAACCGCCCAACGTTCCGGCGCTGTGGGGCTTGAAGTGACTGCATCTGATCGCTGACGCACAAGCGGACACACGGTAAGAGGTTTCGACTGGCCGGTTATCGAATAGAGAATAGAGCGTTCCCTGGGCGATGCCTGCAGGAACGCTCTTATTTTTGCCGCTCTCGCACGTCGACATGACATTTGTCACATCCCGTAATGACGCTTGTGACTTATCGTGTCCGCCCCCGGCTTCTACAATGAAGATAACGTCGCGGCATCCATGTCCGTCGGACGTTCATCGAGGGGGAATGCGCCTATGAAACACGCAAGCGAGATCGCCGAACTCAAAAAAAGCATGCTTCCTTTTGAAAAAACGGACGCGAAATCGAGCATCCGGCAGCTGTTCAACACGCTAGGACCATTGTTCCTGTTGTGGTACGCCGGCTATGCAAGCCTTTCCGTCTCCTATTGGCTCGCCCTGCCGATCCTGATCGTCGCATCGGGATTTGTCATACGCACCTTTATTCTGTTCCACGACTGCTGTCACGGCTCGTTCTTCAAGAGCAAGCGCGCGAACGACATCCTGGGCACGCTGCTGGGCGTCCTGACGCTGGTCCCCTACAGGCAGTGGAAAAACAGCCACGCCAAGCACCACGCCACGAGCGGCAACCTCGACAAAAGAGGAGACGGAGACATCTGGATCCTCACGGTGGACGAATATGCGGCGGCTCCGTTTTGGAAGCGAATGGCCTACCGCTTTTACCGCAATCCGCTCGTGATGTTCGGGCTCGGCCCGATCTTCGTCTTCCTGCTTCAATATCGCTTCAACGCAAAGGGCGCACGCCGCAAAGAACGCCTGAACACGTACCTGACCAATGCGCTGATCGTCCTCCTCTATGCAGGGATGATCTGGGCGATCGGCTGGCAGGCCTTCGTGCTGGTACAGGGCCCGGTCTTCTTCTTCTCGGGACTGCTCGGCATCTGGCTGTTCTACGTGCAGCATCAGTTCGAGGATTCGTACTTTGAAAACGAACCCGAGTGGAGCTACGTTCAGGCGGCCGTCGAAGGCAGTTCGTACTACAAGCTGCCCCGGGTTCTGCAATGGATCACCGGCAGCATCGGCTTTCACCATGTGCATCACCTGAATCCGAAGGTGCCCAACTACAATCTCGAGAAGGCGCATTTGGCTACGCCGCCGCTCCAGCGCGCCGCGACGCTTACCCTTGCGACCAGTCTCGAATCGCTTCGCTTCCGCCTGTGGGACGAGACGAACAAAACCTTCGTCGGCTACCGCAAGGTCAAGCGGCCGGCGGCCGGCACGCACGCTTCGAGCGGAGGCTTGCAGAAGCAAGTTCGCGCGGCGGGTAAATAAGCTTCATGCGGAGGCAAGGATTAGGCTACAATGGAGGGAGACCGTAGAGGGGGAGGAGGCGTTCCGTGCAAAAGTGGTATCAGATCTTCCAGCGAAGCACGGGGCTTAGCCCGTATATATGGGTCGTCTTTTATATCCTCCCCTTTTACTTCGTCTTCCGTTCTTCGACGATGTACCATGCGCTGATCGGCATTTTTATGATCGTCGCATTTTTTGTTTGTTATTTGCTGTCGTTCAGCTCGAAGGGCTGGCTCGTTTATTTTTGGACCTCCGTGCAGATTTTATTTTCGATCGCGATGACGTTGATGTTCGGATACGTCTATTTTTCGATTTTTTCGGCCTTTTTTATCGGGAATATGCAGCGAAAGGCCGGCTTTATCACGTTATATACGATCCATCTGACCGTGACGCTGTCATCGGTTTACATCGGCTACATGCACGCCAATTCGGTGCTGATCGAGCAAGCGCCGTTCGTGTTCGTCTGCTTGATCGCAGTGACGCTGCTGCCGGTCACGACTTATAATCGCAACAAAAGCGAGCTGCTGCAGGGAGAGCTGAAGGATGCGAACAAGCGGATCGCGGAGCTTGTGAAGCTGGAGGAGCGGCAGCGCATCGCCCGGGATCTGCACGACACGCTCGGACAGAAGCTCGCGCTGATCGGCCTGAAGAGCGATCTCGTCGCGAAGCTGATCCGCAAAAATCCGGAACGGGCGGAAGCAGAGATCGACGATGTCCGGCATACGGCCCGCAACGTGCTTAAGGAGCTGCGGGAGCTGGTGACGCAGATGCGGGGGACGCATGTAGAGGACGAGATCCATCGTCTTCAGCAGATTCTGAAGGCGGCCGACATCGAGTTCACGCTTACGGGCGAGCCGCGTCTTGCGAATACATCCTTGCTGAACGAGAACGTGGCGAGCATGTGCCTGAAGGAAGCGGTGACGAACGTCGTGAAGCACAGCGCGGCGACGGCATGCGCCATCGAGATCGAGCAGACGCCTGCCGAAGTGCGCATTCGGGTGCGGGACAACGGAATCGGTCTCGGCGGACAGGCTTCCTTTTACAGAGGGAACGGGCTGCGCGGCATGAAGGAGAGGCTGGAATTCGTCAACGGGTCGATGGAGATCGTCTCGCAAGGGGGCACGGAGGTCGTCATCCGGGTGCCGAATATTTTGATTCAGTCGGGCGAGGAGGGTTGATCGCATGATTCGCATCGTCATCGCCGAGGACCAGCGGCTGCTGCTCGGGGCGCTAGCGTCCGTACTCGATCTGGAAGACGATATGGAAGTGGTCGGCAAGGCCGAGAACGGGGAGGATGCGCTGAAGCTGGTCAAGCTCCACAAGCCGGACCTGTGCGTGATGGACATCGAGATGCCGCTGAAGAGCGGGCTCGACGCCGCCGAGGAGCTGAAGGGCTCCGGCTGCAAAGTCGTGATCCTGACGACATTCGCCCGTTCGGGCTATTTCGAGCGCGCCGTCAAGGCCGGAGCGCATGGCTACCTGCTCAAGGACAGTCCGAGCGAGGAGCTGGCCCATTCGCTGCGCAGCATCATGTCCGGCAGGCGGATCTACGCGGCCGAGCTAGTCGACGAGGCCTACAACGACGAAAACCCGCTCACGGAGCGGGAGAAGGAAGTCATCGGCCTGATGGCTGACGGCAAAAACACGAAGGAAATCGCGAGCGAGCTGTTTCTGTCCAACGGCACCGTCCGCAACTATATCTCGGTCATCCTCGACAAGCTCGACGTCAGCAACCGGATCGAAGCGATCAAACGGTTCAGGGAAAAGGGCTGGTTCAAGTGAAGCTGAGCTGCGTGGGTTAGGAAGGATTGAAGCGACCACGCGGTTCAGGAGCGGGTTCAAGTAAGGCTGTGCTCGCGCGTGGGCTTGCAGCCTTGAATCAATCTCTCAAGCCTGCTCCTCGCTGACGACGACCGCATCCCTGATCTGCTCAAAGGTGAGCGGCGTATAATCCCAATGCTCCACGCACGCGTTGAAGTGGTTTTTTCCCTCGTACTTCTGCCCATGGATATGGCCATGGACGTTCACGTAAGGCATATGCTTGTTCATGTACATCGGCTCGTGCGACAGGAAAAAGAAGTCCTTGTAAATGATCGGATAGACGCTCACTTCGTCGAATCCGGCGTCGAGCCACCAAGCGCGGGACCTGCCCCGGTCATGGTTGCCCAGGATAAGCGTCTTGTAGCCGTGCAGCCGGCCGACGATTTCCCGTGTCTTTTCCTTGTTGAGAAAAGAAAAATCGCCCAGATGGAACACGATGTCGTCCTTGCCTACGACGGCGTTCCATTTGGCGATCATCGCCTCGTTCATCTCTTCGGCGCTTGCGAACGGACGCGATTCGAAGTCGATGATGTTGCGGTGGCCGAAGTGATGGTCGGAGATAAAGAATGTATTCGGCACTTAGGCACCCCCCAGTCAGATGAAAAATGCTATTTCCTCCCGATTCGGTCCGCGATCCATTCGCGAATGGCCGCGAATACCGCTTCCCGCCCCAGCTCGTTGTGAAGCTCATGCTTGTAGCCGTGCCATTCGCGATACTCGCACAGCGCGCCCGCCCGCTCCGCGAACTGCCGGCTCGCCGCGATCGAGGTGACCTGGTCGTCGTCGCCGTGCAGCAGCAGCATCGGGACGCCCAGCTCGCCCGCATGTTGAATCGCCCACGCCCCCGCGCGTTGGACGCCGAAGAAAAACCGTGCCGTAATGTTACCATGGCCGAGCGGATCCGAACGGTACGTTTTCGCCATCTCCGGATCCGAGGTCAGGTGGTCGACGTTCATCGGCCGCTTGTTCGTGAAGCCGGGATAGAGGCGCTCGACGAGCCGTCCGAGCACGACCTGCGCCTGCGGCGGCGCGAACGCGAGCTTCAGCCACGGGCTGCCGACGATCGCGCCGGCGATGGCCGGCTTGCGCCGCAGGACGTAGTTCGCGGTCACATTGCCGCCCATGCTGTGTCCGTACAGCAGGACGGGCACGCCCGGATAGCGGTTGGCCGCTTCCTCGAACAGCCGGTCCACGCCCTCCAGCAGCCCCTCGTAGCTGGGCGTATGACCGCGCTTGCCGATCGTGCGTCCGTGCCCGCGCTGGTCGAAGCCGAGCACCGCGTATCCCTCGTTCGTCAACATGTCCGCCACATGATGATAACGTCCCATATGCTCGCCCATGCCGTGCACGAGCAGGATGACGGCTAGGGGCGCGCCGACCGGCGCGCCCGCGCGGTTCGTCTCGCCTTTTGCCGGCCATTCGCCCGCAGCCATGTTCGTTCCATCGGACAAGGTCCAGGAGAAAGGGTGAAAATGCATATAGAACAACCTCCGATCGATTGCAACCCGTATCTCCTTATTATAGGCGTTCAAGGTCAGGTCATGCCACGATACCGTTCAAGGCCTCAGGCCGGCGACATCCGGCTTCGCAGGGACGAAGGAGAGACGCCGCGGTAGCTCTTGAACAGGCGGCTGAAATAGTAGATGTCGCTGAAGCCGTGCTCCAGCGCGATCTCCGAGATCGTCTTGCTCGTGTATCGGAGATCCTGCTCGCAGCGGCCGATGCGCACGAAGTTGACGTAGTCGGTGACGGAGCGGCTCGTGAGTTCCTTGAATACGCGGCTGAAATGATAGCGGCTCATGCCCGCGATCGCGGCCAGCGACTCCACGTCAAGGCGCTCGGCGTAATTCGCCTCGATATGCTGCAGCACGGGTTCGATGCGCGTCAGCCGCCTGATGCGCGAAGCCAGTTCGCCTTCGGGCATGCTCTCGGCGATATGCCCGCGCAGCATGGAGGCCAGCAGCCGGTACAGGCAGGCTTTGACGGACAGCTCGTAAGCGAATTCTTTGTTTTCGTATTCCCGGATGAGCTCGTCGAGGCTGTCCTTGATGGCTGCGTCGCCAACGATGCGGTTCTCGAAGCGGATGCGGCTGCGGACGATCGGGGTGATGAACTTCGCTTCGGCCGAATCCATCCGATGACTGTGCAGCAGCTCCGGGTCGACGATGACCGCATAATAAGCCAAACGGTCGGACAGGCACACGCCGTGATGCAGGTCGGCGCAGTTCACGACGATGAGCTCGCCGGGGCCGACATCGTAGCTGTTCGCGTTGCAGGACATGCGCGCCCTGCCTTCGACAATATATAAGAACTCCATATGTTCGTGCCAATGCGGATAAAAGGCGGTCGAACCGACGCGCTCGCAGCGGCAAATATGGATCTTGAGCGGAAACTGCGGATCGGGCATGTCCATCGGCTCCAGCAGTTCGGGATTGCGGTCCATGCGGTCAGCGCCTCCGTATCGCACAATAATACAAATCTCCAGCATAGCTATTCATGGCTGGCTTTCCTCCTTTCATTCTATAGTACAGGTAGACAAATGAGTAGAGGGAGGCAACACACGTGAAAAAGCTTGGCATCGGCGTCATCGGCACGGGCTCGATCTCTGAATCGCACTTGAATGCCTATCAAAGCAATCCGAACGCGACTCTCGTCGCAGTCTGCGACCTGAACCGGGAGCGCGCGGACAAGGCGGCGGAGAAATACGCCGCTTCGAGCGTCTATACGAACTATCATGACCTGCTGGCGAATCCGGAAGTGGAAGCGGTCAGCATTTGCACATGGAATCATACGCATGCGGAGATCGCGATCGCCGCGGTCAAGGCGGGCAAGCACGTGCTCGTGGAAAAGCCGCTCAGCATGACGGTCGAGGAAGCCGAAGCGGTACGCGACGCCGTCCGTTCGAGCGACCGCATCCTCCAGGTCGGCTTCGTCCGTCGTTACGATGCGAACGCCCAACTGGCGAAGCGCTTCACCGAGCAGGGCGAATTCGGCGAGCTCTATTATGCGAAGGCCTCTCTGATCCGCCGGCTGGGCAATCCCGGCGGCTGGTTCGCGGACAAGGACCGTTCGGGCGGCGGCCCGCTGATCGATATCGGCGTGCACGTCATCGACCTTTCCTGGTACCTGATGGGACGTCCGAAGGTGAAGTCTGTCAGCGGCAACGTCTACAACAAGCTCGGCAACCGCTCGAACGTGAAGGGACTGTCCTTCTATCAGGCAGCCGACTACGACGCTTCGCGCAACACGGTGGAGGACATGGCGAACGCGCTCATTCGCTTCGAAAACGGAGCGTCGATTCTCGTCGAAGTGAGCTACGCGCTGCATGCCAAGAGCGACGAGTCCGCGGTCAGACTGTACGGCACGAAGGGCGGCTTCGAGATCGATCCGGAGCTGACCATCGTCTCGGAGCGGCATGACACGATTATGAACGTGACGCCGCAGGTCGACAGCCTGAAGTTCAACTTCCAGCAAGCGTTCCAGTCTGAGATCGACAGCTTCGTCGATTCGGCGATCTCGGGCACCGAGCCACTGAGCCCCGTCGAGGACGGTCTCAACATGATGCGGATTCTGCGCGCGATCTACGAGTCGGCGGAGCAGGGCAAAGAGATCCAACTATAATTAACGAATGCGCGCGAGTTGACGCGAGCAACGCGCGGCTAAGCCATAAAGGAGCGTACGGAAATGAAGCTGGGACTGAGCACGTATAGCTTGTACCGCGCGATCGAATCGGGCGAGATGACGGTGTCGGGCGCGATCGACTGGATGGCGGAGCAGGGCTGCGAGCACGTCGAGATCGTGCCGATCGGCTTCGACATCCGTACCCCGGGTTTGATTGAAGAGATCGTCAGCCGCGCTGCGGCCGCAGGGCTTGAGATCTCGAACTACGCGGTGGGCGCGAACTTCGCGGTCGACGACGATGAGGCTTACGAGGCTGAGATCGCGCGCGTCAAGGGCGAAGTCGATATCGCGCACGCGCTCGGCGTTAAGAAGATGCGGCACGATGTCGCTTCCCGCCAAGGCGCGACGGTCGGCCAATTCTGGAGCGAGCTGCCGCGTCTCGCGGATGCGTGCCGCCGTATCGCGGAATACGCAGCTACCCTGGGCGTCGTGACCAGCGTGGAAAACCACGGCTATTACATGCAGTCCAGCGAGCGGGTGCTGGGTCTGCTGGCCGAGACGAATCATCCGAACTTCCGCCTCACGCTCGACATCGGCAATTTCATGTGCCTGGACGAGGATCCGGCGGCAGCGGTGAAGCGATCGATCTCCGAAGCTTCCATCGTGCACTTGAAGGACTTCTACCTGCGCAAAGCAGACCGCGATCCGGGCGAGGGCTGGTTCAAGACGGCGGCCGGCAACTACTTGCGCGGCTCGATCTTCGGCCAGGGCGACATCGACGTGCGCGAGGTGCTGCGCGCCGTGAAGGCTTCCGGCTATGACGGCTACCTGTCGCTGGAGTTCGAAGGACTCGAGGAGTGCAAGCAGGGCTCGCGGATCGGATTGGCGAACGCGAGGCGCATCTGGGACGAAGTGTGAAGGCTGGACGAAGTGCGAAGCTGCACAGCGAATCTAACGAACCGGGAGGGATTGGCCGTCATGGCTAGCATAAACAATCCGATCGGCGTCATCGTCGACAGCTTCAAAGTCGGCGTGCGCGCCGGACTGCTAAAGGCAAAGGAAGTTGGCGCGGAAGGCGTCCAGATCTATGCGGTCGAAGGCGAGATGGATCCGGATAAGCTGGATGCCGCGGCGCGTGCCGAGCTTCGCGAATACATCGGCTCGCTGGGCCTGCGCATATCGGCGCTGGTCGGGGACCTTGCGGGACACGGGTTCCAGGACCGGCGCGAGAACGGCTGGAAGGTCGAGAAGTCCAAGCGGATTCTCGATCTTGCGCTCGATCTGGGCACGAACGTCGTCACGACGCATATCGGCATCGTGCCCGAAGACGAGTCGAGCGACGTTTACGCCGCCATGCACGATGCGGTCGAAGAGCTCGGCCGCTACGCGAGCGAGCGGGGAGCTTTTTTCGCGATCGAGACGGGGCCCGAGACTTCGGCGCGTCTGAAGAGCTTCCTCGACAAGATGAGCACGAAGGGCGTGTCGGTCAACTTCGATCCGGCCAACATGGTCATGGTGACGGGAGACGATCCGGTGCAGGGCGTCTACAATCTGCGCGAGTATATCGTCCACACGCATGCGAAGGACGGCATCCGCCTGCGGGAGACCGACCCGCGCAATATCTACGGCGCGCTCGGTTACGAAGCGATGTCGCACGAAAAACTCGCGGAGCAGGGCGAGTCCGGGGAATTCTTCCGCGAAGTGCCGCTCGGCGAGGGGGGCGTGGATTGGCCCGCTTACCTGCAGGCGCTGCAGGATATCGGGTACGAAGGCTTCCTCACGATCGAGCGCGAAGTCGGCGCCACGCCGGAGCGGGATATTAAGCTGGCGGTCGACTTTTTGAAGCAGTATCGTCGGCCGATCTGATCAACGAGGCCGCCCATACGAGCAGGGGCAGGAAGAAACCGATGGTTAAAGCATAAAAAGGCCATATCTCCGACGCGAAGATTCTGAAGTAGACGATATTCGGATAAACCACGATCGATACCAGGAGCACGATCATGGCGCATGGCACGATCAGAGGGCGGTACGCGTTCATTTTAAGCAGCTGTGCCAATCCTAACACCGAGGCATAAAAGCATAACGCGAGCTTGAAGAAGATCGTTAAAAACCAGATGATCGCCACCAAAACTTCGATTCGCTGCAGAAACTCGCCGATTTGAATCTTCTTGGCCAAGGTGTAGCTCGGAAAAGTATGCCTGGACGCGAAATCCCAGCCAAGGACGAAGACGCACAGCATGGTAATCAGAACGAGGACGGCGCCGCCGATCAATCCCCCTTTGATCAGAGCGGCCCCTCTTCGATGCGGCTTGCCGGCATAAGGGAAAATCATCAGAAAGACCACCAGCTCCAAATAGGGAATGCTGATCACGGACAGGCTTCCGCGAACGATCGCTTTTACGCCCGATTCGAACACGGGCTGGATGCGGTCCATTTCGATTTGCGGAAACAAGAAGACGATTAAAAAGAAGAGAAGCACCATCACCCAAGGCAAAAAGATTTCCGCGGAGCGGGCGATGACTTCCAATCCCAGGCCGACGCCCATCGCGATCGCGACCAGCAAGATGAGGTGCACGGCTTCAATCGGGGTCTCCGGCATGACGATCGTCGTAATGAAGTCGCCTACGTTGCGAAGAACGAGCGCGGACAATAGGAGAAAGAAAGAAAAGAACAGCAGCCCGACGATTTTTCCTACCCATTTTCCAAGCAGGAGTTCGGTATATTCGATAAGGGTCAGATCGGGATGCCGAGACCCCAGCGCGTTATAAAACGCCAGAAGCGAAATGCCGGCGGCTACGCCGACGATGGCGGAAATCCAGCCGTCCTGCTTCGCTGCGGCGGTCAGCGCGGACGGTACGATCAAGATCGCGCTTCCCATGCTGAAGAGCAAGGTTAAAATCGCGAATTGACGCGCGTTGATTTTTCCCTTTTCGATCATCCGCGGACCTATCCTTTCATACTTCCTAAGATAGCGCGGACAAGATGATCTTGCTCGCGGGCTTGTATACGGCGTTGATCCAATCCAAGGGATCCGGAATCGGTACGCGCGCGCTCCGCAGGATAAATAAAGTCACGGCGCAACCGAGCAAGCACGCGGAGATGGACAGATCTTTGAACTGTTTTTGGCGATAGAGCTTGACAAAGTCGAAGCGGACGACGCAGGCGGCCGCGGCAAGCACGATCCAGATCAACTCAGGAATCCTCCATTCGTTCAAGAAACGATTCGACCACGGAGCCGGTGCGGCGGATCTTCGCGTTTACGGTAACGTGGACGGGGAGATGGACGAATTCATCGTCCCAGCGGTCTTTCAGCCGGTTCCAGGCCCTGAAGTCGGCACGATGAATGGCCGATCCGAATCCGAATATGTCCGCCTTGTAGTCTTTGGCTTGCGCGATCGTCGCTTCCATGGTTTCTTCGATCGCGTCGCTAAGTTCTTTCTCCAGACGCGGAATCGAGCGAGGCGTATTCAAGTCCATCTTGCACTCCATTTCGCCAATGTTCCCCTCCACGCTCAACCGCACGTCGATCACGGGTTTTCCGTCTCTGATGTTCCCTTTGATGCGATGGCTCGTATGGATGAGTTCAATCGCGAGCTCGCCGCCTTTCGGACAAGGGAGCCGGACAATGGTGCTTTTGAGGCTGCCCCGGATGTAGTTGTAGCCTTTGCTTTGTTCGTCGTCCAGCCAGCCTACGAGCTTGTCCTTGCGGAACACGGCAAGGCCTTGGTATTTTAACGTGGCGGGTGGGCGGACAGCATGCCGATTCGCGTCCGTTCCTCCGAGATTTTCGTTTCCTTGGATGACGATGCCCGCCAATACGGGGTCTTTTCCTTTATCGACCAGGTCGTAGATCAATTCGTGCAGATCGACCCGGGCGGTGATTCCCCAATTGCGCTGGGAAGCTTGGAGCGAAGAGAACATTTTGTCCGTCGGAAGCTTCTCGAGCGGCGTCAACACCTGGAGGATGTCGCTCGCCTTTCGGTCGCGGGCTACGATGATATAAAAATCGGTTCTTAATTCATGGTCCCTGGACAGTCCGTCCAGGAGCTTCGCGATTCCTTGCCGCGCCAAGTCTTCTCCGATGACGACAATGCGCAGATGGGACGAGTATATTTTTCTCGGCGTGGTCGTCGTTAGCCCGCGAATCGATTCGAATATCGTATTCCCGATCGACTGCTGAACCGTCACGACCGGCACCCTTCCTCCGCCTCCCTGTTTGTCGGCGATCTCGCTGGCATTGACCAATTGGACCGACACGAGGTATCGGTCTTCGCGCGCGTCGAATCCGAAGGCGGTTGCGATCGAGAGTTCATTCAATTCTTTTCGGTTCCAGCATCCCGGCAAAGCCAGGAGCGCCGCTGCCAGAAGAAGCAGCTTCATCCCCTTTTTCGGCGTCTTCATGGCAGAACCGCACCTCCGATCGTTAGAGCGTTATCGCGCAGGCTTCCGCTGCGGCCGATCCTTTTCCCGCACGAGATTGCCTTCGCTAAAATAGCGGGGGCGGGTGAGCATCGCCCAACGCGGGAATCGAAAAATGTTATCCTTCTGATCTTCCACGATAAAAGGGGCGAACGGCGCCATGTAGGGAACGCCGAAGGAGCGCAGGCTGCATAAATGCAAAACCATGACGATGACGCCTACGAGAATGCCGTACAGGCCAAAAGACGCGGCGAGAATCATAAAAGGGAATCGGATCATCCGAATCGATATTCCCATGTTGTACATAGGAATAACAAAGTTCGAAATGGCCGTAATGGACACGACTATGACCATCGCGGGACCTACGAGTCCGGCCTCCACCGCGGATTGCCCGATGACGAGCGCGCCGACGATAGAGACGGCCTGACCGACCGTCCTCGGCATCCTTACGCCGGCTTCCCGGAGGATCTCGAACGTGATCTCCATGAGGAATGCTTCGACGAACGCCGGAAAAGGAATGCCTTCCCGCGCCGCGATGAAGCTAAGGAGCAGCGGCGTCGGGATCATCTCCTGGTGAAACGTCGTGACGGCGATATAGGCGGCAGGTCCGAGTAAGGCGATGAACAAGCACACGTAGCGGAGCATGCGAAGCAAGCTGCTGATATCCGCGCGCTGATAATAATCCTCGGGCGTCTGGAGAAAATGCGTAAACAAAGCAGGGACGACGAGGACAAAAGGGGTCCCGTCCACCAAAATGGCAATGCGGCCTTCAAGCAGCCCGCCGGCTACCGCATCGGGCCGCTCCGTATTGAATATCGTCGGGAAAGGGGTGTAGGTATCGTCTTGAATCAATTCTTCGATATATCCGCTCTCCAGAATCGAGTCGATCCGGATCCGATCCAGCCGCCGCCTGACTTCGTTCACGGTTTTATCGCCTGCGATTCCCTTGATATACATGATCGCGACATCGGTCTTGGTGACTTCGCCGATCTGCCTGGTCTCCATCCAGAGGTTGGGATTTTTGATTTTTCGCCGGACGAGCGCCGTGTTCGTCCGCAGCGTCTCCGCGAATCCTTCGCGAGGTCCTCTCAGCACGGCCTGCGAAGCCGGCTCCGATATGTTTCTTTCCTTGGCGCTGCCGGTGCCAGCGGCGATCGCTTCGGACACGCCGTTCAACAGGATGCAGGTATCTCCGGATAAAATCGCATGATAAAGCGTGTCGAGATCGGACACGCCGTTGATCTGACCGATTTTGAGCAGGTGCTGGCGAATGAGCTGCAAAGGCTCGACGTCTTCGGCGGACCTCAGTATCTCCTGCATATCTCCGCTGTCCGCGAGCAGGGACTTCAAGAGCTCTCTAGGATCCGCTAGACCATCCATATATACAATCGCTGCCTGGTGCGGCCGGCGATTGATCATGATCGCGAATCTTCGAATGACGAGGTCCGCGCTGCCGCCGAGCGCGTCTTTTACGGTCCGCAGAGCATCATCGAGACTGCGGGACAAGGGAGCGGGCGGCTTGCCGCCCCCGCCTTCGGATCCTCGGGAACCGCGCCCTTTTTTAAGCAGCTTTTTGATCGGATATAAGAAGGAGACCATACGCACCGCCCGTTAGATGTTTTTACTAATATCTCCACAATCTTTTTTTTAAAACGCGATCCGATCCGCGGTCCGCCGCCTGCCGGATGATGGCCACGGGGGTTGCGATCCCGGAAGAAAAGGAGATAATAGAGGAATCGACAGGGTTTTCATAGATGGGAGAGACGGGATGAGCGCAGAGCAGCCGATCATCCGCTTCGAGCGGGTAACCAAACGCTACGAGGACGGGGAGACCGTCCTGAAGGAAGTGAGCTTCGAGATCCGGCGCGGGCAATTTTATACGCTGCTCGGGCCGTCGGGCTGCGGCAAGACGACGATTCTGCGGCTGATCGCAGGATTCCAGGAGCCGTCCTCGGGCGAGATTTATTTTAACGGGCAAGTCATCAACCGCGTGCCGGCCAACGAACGCCAGGTGAACACGGTATTCCAGGATTACGCGTTGTTCCCGCATCTGAATGTGTTCGAGAACGTCGCGTTCGGCCTGCGCATCAAGCGCATGAAGCAGGCGGAGGTCGAGAGCAAGGTGCTCGAGGCGCTGCGCTTCGTCAACCTGAAGGGCTACGAGAAACGGCAGATCACCGAGCTGTCGGGCGGCCAGCGGCAGCGCGTGGCCATCGCGCGCGCGATCGTCAACGAGCCGCAGGTACTGCTGCTGGACGAGCCGCTGTCGGCGCTCGACCTGAAGCTGCGCACCGAGATGCAGTACGAGCTGCGCGAGCTGCAGCGGCGCCTGGGCATTACGTTTATTTTCGTCACCCACGACCAGGAGGAAGCGCTGGCGATGTCCGACGAGATCTTCGTCATGAAGGAAGGCACGATCCAGCAGAGCGGCACGCCGACGGACATCTACGACGAGCCGATCAACCGCTTCGTGGCGGACTTCATCGGGGAGTCCAATATCGTGGCGGGGCAGATGGTCCTCGACTACGAGGTTCGGTTCGCCGGCCGCACGTTCGAGTGCGTCGACGGCGGCTTCCGTCCGGACGAGCCTGTCGAGATCGTCATTCGCCCGGAGGACTTGGAGATCACGCCGCCCGACGCGGGCAAGCTAGTCGTGAGGGTCGACTCGCAGCTGTTCCGCGGCGTGCACTACGAGATCATCGGCTACGACGACGCCGGCAACGAGTGGATGGTCCATTCGACGCGCAGGGCGACGGTCGGAGAGCGCATCGGCCTGGGCTTCGATCCCGAGGCCATCCACGTCATGCGCTTCGGCGAGACAGAGGAAGAATTCGACCGGCGGCTGCTCGCGTACGAGGAGAGCGCCCATGAACGCTAAGCGCAACGTCTACCTGGCGCCCTATCTGGCCTGGATGGCGCTGTTCATCGTCATTCCGATCGCCCTTATCGTCTACGATTCCTTCTTCGACATCGACGGCGGCTTCACGCTGGGCAACTACGAGAAGTTTCTGACGCCGATTTATTTGAAAATGACGGTCAGCTCGATCTGGTACGCCTTCCTGATCACGGTGTTCTCGCTGCTGATCGCTTACCCGGCGGCCTACGCGCTGACGAAGATGAAGCATAAGCAGCTGTGGCTGCTGCTGCTCATCCTGCCGAGCTGGGTGAACCTGCTGCTGAAGGTGTACGCCTTCCTCGGCATTTTCGGCACCTACGGCTTCGTCAACGGCGCGCTCGAGGCGCTCGGGATCGGGAGGCAGCAGATTTTGTTCACCGACTTCAGCTTCGTGTTCGTATCGGTCTATATTTTTATTCCGTTCATGATTCTGCCGGTCTACAATGCGCTCGAGGACCTCAATCCGTCGCTCGTGTTCGCGGCGCGGGACCTCGGTGCGTCCGGCTGGGCGACGTTCCGCAAGGTCGTCTTCCCGCTCACGCTGGACGGCGTCAAGGCGGGCTGCCAGGCGGTGTTCATCCCCGCGCTGTCGCTGTTCATGATCACGCGGCTCGTCGCGGGCAACCGGGTCATCACGCTCGGCACTGCGATCGAGCAGCACTTTCTGGTCACGCAGGACTGGGGAATGGGGGCGGCCATCGCGGTGTTCCTGATCATCGCCATGGTCGTCATCATGCTGCTGACCGGGTCCGGCCAGGCGGGGAGGGTGAGACGATGAGCGCAGGGAGACGCTGGCAGTCGGTCTATCTGATCGTCGTGTTCGCGGTGCTGTACGCGCCGATCGCCTATATGATTTTCTACTCGTTCAACAGCGGCGGCACGATGCACGGGTTCGACGGATTCACGCTCGAATATTACGGCGAGGTGTTCCAGGACGCGCGCCTGCTCATCATCGTGCTGAACACGGTCGTCATCGCGCTGCTGTCGTCGACGATCTCGACGATTCTCGGCGTGGTCGGCGCGCTGGCCATCATGCGAGCGCGAACCCGCCGCGCGCGAAGCGCGCTGCTGTCGATGAACAATGTGCTGATCGTCAGTCCCGACGTCATCATCGGCGCGTCGCTGCTCGTCATGTTCACGATGGCGGGCATCCGCCTCGGCTTTACGTCCGTGCTCCTGTCGCACATCGCCTTCAGCGTGCCGATCGTCGTGCTTATGGTGCTGCCCAAGCTGCAGGAGATGAGTCCGACGCTGCTCGACGCGGCGCGGGATCTCGGCGCGACCGGCTGGCAGGTGCTGTCGCGGGTCGTCGTGCCGTTCATCAAGCCGGGCATCTTCGCCGGATATTTCATGGCGCTGACGTATTCGCTCGACGATTTCGCTGTCACTTTTTTCGTGACCGGCAACGGGTTTTCGACGCTGTCCGTCGAGATCTACTCGCGCGCGCGGCAGGGCGTCTCCCTGTCCATCAACGCTTTGTCCGCGCTCATCTTCCTGTTCACGCTGCTCATCGTGCTAGGTTATTACATGCTGAACCGGCGAAACGCGAAGCGTCTGGGAACGGGGGTGCCAAGATGAACAGCCTGCTGCGGATGTTCGTCGCCGTGCTCGTCATCGCGGGCGGCCTGCTGCTCGCGATCAACAGGCTCAACTCCTCGCAGGGCTACTCGGGCGCGGACACGCTTACCGTGTACAACTGGGGCGATTACATCGATCCCGACCTGCTGGACAAATTCAAGCAAGAGACCGGCATCAAAGTCATCTACCAGACGTTCGACTCGAACGAAGCGATGATGACCAAGATCGAGCAGGGCGGCACGACGTTCGATATCGCGGTGCCCTCCGATTACGCCATCGGCAAGATGCGCGCGGATAACCTGCTGCTGCCGATCGACCATGCCAAGCTGCCTAACCTTGCGAATATCGATCCACGTTTTCTGGACCAATCGTTCGATCCGGGCAACGTCTATTCGATCCCCTATTTCTGGGGCACGGTGGGCATCGTGTACAATCCCGACCTGGTCGGCAACCTCAAATTCGACAGCTGGAACGACCTGTGGGATCCGTCGCTCAAGAACAACATCCTGCTCGTCGACAGCGCGCGCGAGGTCATCGGGATGGGGCTGAACAGCCTTGGCTACTCGCTGAACGACACCAGCGAAGACCATCTGCTGGAAGCGCTGGCCAAGCTGAAAAAGCTGACCCCGAACGTCAAGGCGCTCGTCGGCGACGAGATCAAGATGCTGCTGGCGGGCGAAGAGGCCGCGGTCGGCCTCGTCTGGTCCGGCGACGCCTCGGAGATTATGGACGAGAACGACAAGCTTGACTACGTCATTCCGAAGGACGGCTCGAACCTGTGGTTCGACAACATGGTCATTCCGAAGACCGCACGGAATCTGGACGGCGCGCTCAAGTTCATGAACTTTATGCTCGATCCGGAAAATGCGGCGCAAAACGCCGAGTACGTCGGTTACGCGACGCCGAACGCCAAGGCGCTCCCGCTGCTGCCGCCGGAGATCGCAGGCGACAAGCGCTTCTACCCGGAGCCGGCGTTGACAGACAAGCTCGAGGTATACGACAATTTGGGCAAGCGCATGCTGGCGCATTATAATGAGTTGTTCCTGGAGTTCAAGATGCACAAAAAGTAAGAAATTGGGTATAAAAAAGAAGTCGCGCATACGCGGAAGGAGCGAGAGCGAGAGATGAGCCAACGATTAGAGAAAGCGACGTTCGCCGGAGGCTGCTTCTGGTGCATGGTCACGCCGTTCGAGGAGCTGCCCGGCATTCACGGGATCGTATCCGGCTATACGGGCGGACATGTGCCGAATCCGACTTACGAGCAGGTGTGCTCGGAGACGACCGGTCACCAGGAGGCCGTGCAGATCACGTACGATCCGGACATATTCCCCTATCGCAAGCTGCTGGGCATCTACTGGCAATCGGTCGACCCGACGGACGGTGAAGGACAGTTTTTCGACCGGGGTGAATCGTACAGGCCGGTGATCTTCTATCATAATGAAGAGCAGCGGCGCGAGGCGGAAGAGACGAAGGCTGAGCTTGATGCGAGCGGAAGGTTCGACAAGCCGATCGCGGTGACGATCGAAGCGGCGTCCGAATTTTACCCGGCCGAGGATTATCACCAGGATTATCACAAGAAAAACCCGCTCCGGTACAAAATGTACCGCAAGGGCTCCGGCCGCGACGCCTATATCAAGCGCCATTGGAATACCGACAAGGACCGGGCCAAGCTGAAGGAGCGCCTCACGCCTCTTCAGTACGAGGTGACGCAGAACAATGCGACGGAGCATCCGTTCCGCAACGAATTCTGGGACAATCACCGCGAAGGCCTCTATGTCGACATCGTATCAGGCGCGCCGCTGTTCAGCTCCAAGGACAAGTTCGACTCCGGCTGCGGCTGGCCGAGCTTCACGAAGCCGCTCGAGCCGGGCGAGGTTCGCGAAGAGGAGGATCTGTCGCACGGCATGATCCGCACGGAAGTGCGCAGCCGCGAGGCGGACTCCCATCTCGGCCACGTCTTCAACGACGGCCCGCGCGAGCTCGGAGGCCTCAGGTACTGTATCAATTCCGCGGCGCTTCGCTTCATTCCCGTCGAAGACCTGGAGCGCGAGGGCTACGGTCGCTACAAGAGCTTGTTCGAGCAGGCCTGACCCGCGCAATGGCTTGTTCGAGCAGACCGGATCCGTACCATAGTCTGTTCGGACACGCTTGAATCGCGAAGCGAACCGGCAACCGTTAAGCAGATGCGACCATCCGCTTAACGGTTTTTATTTAGGAAAACTTAATAATCCCTTTAATATTAGATGAAGCTTGGCGGCGGGCTTATTCTTATACTAAAAAGAAACGAAGGGGAGGTCTAACGCAAGTGAACGCAGCGCAGATTCTTATCGCGGACGACGATCGGGAGATCGCCGACCTGATCGCCATTTATTTGCAAAACGAAGGTTACCGCGTGCTGAAAGCCGCCGACGGACGCGAGGCGCTGTCGATGATCCGCGCGGAATCGGTGCAGCTCGTCATCCTCGACATCATGATGCCGGAGATGGACGGGCTCGAAGTGTGCCGCGCGGTGCGCGCTGACGACGCGGTGCCGATTCTGATGCTGAGCGCCAAGGCCGAGGATATGGACAAGATCATGGGACTCATGACCGGAGCCGACGATTATATGGTCAAGCCGTTCAACCCGCTCGAGCTCGTCGCCCGGGTGAAGTCGCTGCTTAGGCGGTCGTTCGCCTTGAACGCCCGGCTGCGGCAGCCCGAGGCGGACGAGCTTCAGGTGCAGTCGCTTAAGATCAACAAGCGGACGCATTCCGTCACCGCCGAAGACAAGCATATCAATCTGACCTCGACGGAGTTCGATATTTTATATTTGCTCGCGAGCCATCCGGGGCAAGTGTTCAGCGCCGAAGCGATCTTCGAGTCGGTCTGGAAGGACAAGTATCTGGAATCGAACAATACCGTCATGGTGCATATCAGCAACCTGCGGGACAAGCTGGAGCACGCGCTCGGCGGCGCCAAGCCGATCCAGACGGTCTGGGGAGTGGGTTATAAAATTGAGCCCTAAACCGCTGCTCGGGTTGCGCTTCAAGCTGCTGGTCCTGGTCGCGCTCAGTCTCGGGTTTGCGGCCTGCACGGCAGCGCTGCTTTATTACCTGGCCGTCCGCTACGATATCTCGATCCTGAATGCGCTGGCGTGGTGGTTTTATGTGCGCTTCGGCAGGCCGATTACGCTCGCCGTCGCGATTCTCGCTTTGTTCATCGTCTATTTGTTCGTCTTCAGCCATGGCACCATCCGCTATCTGCTGCGGATTACGCAAGGGGTCGGCGAGATCGCCGAAGGCCGGTTCGACAGCCGCATCCCCGTCCGGACAAGCGACGAACTGGGCGTGCTGGCGGATCGCATCAACGGCATGAGCGAGCGGCTGAAGCGCTCCATCGAAGAAGAACGGCGGACGGAGCGGGCCAAGACCGAACTCGTTACGAACGTATCGCACGATCTCCGGACTCCGCTTACTTCCATCGTCGGCTATCTGGGACTGATCGAGCAGGATCGCTACAGAGACGAGGTCGAGCTGCGCCACTACACGGGCATCGCCTACGACAAATCGCTGCGGCTTCAAGGACTGATCAACGATCTGTTCGAGTATACCCGGACGAGCGGCGGCATGCAGCTTCGGCTCTCCCGGCTCAATCTGGTCGAGATGCTGGGGCAGCTGGCGGTGCAGTTCAGGCCACAGTTCGAGCAAGCCGGCGTAGAGGGCGTCACGCTGTTCGCGGAGAAGGAACTGACCGTGATGGCGGACGGGGACAAGCTGGTGCGGGTGTTCGAAAACCTGATCGCCAATGCCGTTCAATACGGCAAAGACGGCGGGAGGGTGGAGATCAAAGCGCGGCGCGAAGGGACGGAGGCGGTGGCGGAGATCGTGAATTACGGGGAGCCGCTGCCCGCCTCGGCGATTCCGCTGCTGTTCGATCGGTTCTACCGCGTAGAGCAGTCGCGCTCGCGGCATACCGGCGGGTCGGGACTCGGCCTCGCCATCGCCAAGAACATCGTCGAGCTGCATCGCGGCTCGATCTCCGCGACTAGCGGAGAGGCCGGCACCTCCTTCGAGGTTAGGCTGCCGATCGCCTCTTCCTGACAAGTTAGCGCCGGGCCGCCTGCGGTCCGGCGCCGTTCGCGTTCAAGGGGGCGGCGCGAAGCGCCCTCTGAACGGCAGGGATTCTAACGGCCGCCGCGGCCATGGCGACGGACAGGACGCAGACGGCGGCGAAGTGAATGAGGCTGTTGCCGATGAGCCACGGCTGCAGCCCCGCGGCCTTCGCGGCGCCGCGCACGAGCACGATCGCGATCGGATGCAGGATGTAGATCCAGACGCGCCCCTCGCGCAGCCCTCTTTTCGCATCCCCCTTGTAGGGCAGCGCCCATAGAACCAGGAAGTAAGCGGCGGGCACCGCGAATACGTACATGCTGTCATGCCGTGGGACCGCACCCGCCCGCAGCCAGATCGCCTCCGCGAACATCGCGCATAAGAAGGCTGCGGATAGCAGCGCGAGCGTAGGCGGTCGCGGCGGCACCCGTTTCCTTCGGGCGACGACAGCGCCCAGCGCAAGGAAGACCGGCGCGTAGAACAGACCGTTGCGCGTATAGTCGAACGCCGTGAACAGGCCGCGGTACATCTCCGCCAGCACGTCATTGCCGGCGATAAACCCATAGTAGCTGTCGCCGAGCAGTCCGACCAGATAGAGCGCGCAGGCCACGGCCATGACCGCGCCAGGCCGCATGAAGCGATAGAGCGCATGCAGCAGCGCGATGCCGATCATCAGGGCGGGCAAGTACCAGAGATGATACAAGGTGCCGTCGAAGACGATATCCCGCAGCATGGGGAAAAAGCCGGGAAACGGGGAAAAATAACCGTTGTAGACGTTAAGGGGAATGTACAGCGCGATGGCGATGAGGTACAGGCGGCCGATGCTGCCCAGATAGCGGCGCAGATGGCGCCGGTCCGCGCGCGCATCGCCGCTCAGCTTGCGGAAGTAGAAGAAGCCGGAGGTGGCGAAAAAGATCGGGACGGCGATCCGGGTCAGCACGCCGCTGAACAGAAAGTCCGCATACGGATCGAAGGAGGCGAGAGGTCCGGTATGGTTGGCGACGACGAGCAGGGCGGCGATGAACTTCAGCCATGACAGGCCGCGGTAATCCGTCTTAGCAGACAATGGACCGCCGCCTTTTGCCGCGCGAAGCCGTGACGATCAGTCCCCCTGCGTTGTCGCCGGACAGACGGTAGTAGTCGCAATCCGCGATCGGCACCTCGACGAATTCGCCGCCGCCCGCGCGCACGTAATAAATCTCCGCGATCTGACGGTCGTCTTCGAATGTCAGTCGAGGCCCCTCGAACCGATAGTCCCGCAGCCGCTCTACATACTCCTCCAGGCACAAACCTTCGCGCTCCATCATCTTCGCATGAGGGTCGCCGACATAGCGGAAATGCCAGGGCTCGCAAGCGATGCCGGTGATCGCTTCCTTGCCGGCCCGGTAGCGCTGGATAAAGCCATATTCCGCTGCCAGCCTTTTGAAGGCAAGAGATGCGCCGCTGTCGGGAAAGTCGGGCGCGATGAAGTCCAGCTCGCCGCCGCCCAGCCCGACGTCGATGGCCAGTCCCGTCTGATGCTCGCTCCGGTCGGGCAGGGCCACATAGCTGGCGGTGTATGCCGGTCCGTTTTCCCGCATCGAGGCGTCATAGATCGCCTCCTGCTCCTCCCGCGTCCGATAGCCGCTCACCGCCACGATGTCCTGCGATCCCCCGCATGCCCGCAGCAGCTCGTCAAGCCGGCGAAGCGCCGTGTTCTCGAGCTGCATCCCCGGATCGCGCACGCGGATCGCCGGATAGTCGCCCAGGTCGGACAGCTTGTCCGCCTGGAGCGGGCTGCGAACCGGATGGTCGCGGTTGACCAGAATCAGATGGCCTTCATATACCGCCTCGGCGCCGACCCGCACCGCGCGATGTGTCAGCTCACGGTTTTTGCCTGCCGTTGGGATAATGTCATGCCGTTGTTCCATGGCGCTTGAACCTCCTCCGCATTCGCGTATATTTTGGTGATGCGATCGGTCAGCGACGTCGTGATCTCTTGGGCGGCGCTGTCGATATGGGCGGCCAGTTCGGCGATCGGGATGCACGCCTCGCCCTGGCGGCCGATCAGCGTCACCCGCTCGCCTGCGTCGAAAGGGCCGGGCAGCCGGATCATAAGCTGGTCCATGCCGATCCGTCCGACGATCTCGGCCCGCTGACCCCGCACCAATGCATGGGCGTGACGCATACGCTGCGACCAGCCGTCCGCATAGCCGATCGGCACCGTGCCGATCCATTCGTCCGCATCGGCCCGATAGGCGATATCGTAGCCGACGTAATCGCCCCGTCGCATGAGCTTGACCTGCATGAGCGTGCTGTGCAGGCTGAGCGCAGGCCGCAGCTCCACGGGCGGGGTCAGCCCGCCGGGATAGAATCCGTACATCGCCGCGCCGATCCGCACCATGTCGAGCGCGAGGCCGGGGAACCGCAGCGCGGCTGCGCTACCGGCGCAATGGTAATGTCGGATCGGGATGCGGGACGCCTTGCTGCGCTCCATCAGCTCCGCGAACCGGCGGGCCTGCCGTTCGAGGTAAGAGGTATCCGTCTGGCCGGTCGTCGCGAAGTGCGTATAGAAGCCGTCGACGTCGATATCCGGTGCGCGAAGCCAGGGGACGAGGGCGTCCCACTCCGCATCGGTCCGCAGGCCGATCCGTCCGAGCCCCGTATCGGCCTTGACGTGAACGCGAAGCGTGCATCCAGCGGGGAGCGGATGACGTTCGCGCAGCTCCCGGAACCAGTCCGCGCCGGTGACCGTCAGCATCAGGTCGTGCTCGAGCGCAAGCGGCGCCAGCGCCGGCCGCACGGGCGTCAGGATCAGGATCGGGAGCGTGACGCCTCCCGCGCGCAGCCGAAGGGCTTCCTCCATATATGCGACTGCCAGACTGTCCGCCCCGGCTTGTCCGGCCGCCTCCGCGGCGATCAGGTCGCCGTGCCCGTAGCCGTTCGCCTTAACGACGGCCATCAGCTTCGTCGCCGGGGGCAGCATGCCGCGCACGGCCGACACATTCGCGCGGATGGCGCCGGGATCGATCTCCGCCCACGTTTCCCTCAGCATGTCGCCGGCCTCTCGTAGCGGATCGATTGCTTCGCTTCGTGCCGGGCGAAGGCATAAGCGATCAATTTTTCGATCAGCGCCGCATACGGCGTCCCGTCCGTACGCTCCCACATGACCGGATACATGCTCGTCGCCGTGAAGCCAGGCAGCGCGTTTATCTCGTTCAGGTACAGCTCGCCATCGCCGTCGAGGAAAAAATCGACCCGCGCGAGCCCTGCGCAGCCGTGCGCCCGGTAGGCGAGCAGCGCAAGCTCACGGATGCGCGCGATCTGCGCGTCGCTCAGCTCGGCCGGGATCGACATGCGGAGGCGCTTGTCCATGTATTTGGACGCGAAGTCGAAGAAGGCGTTATCGTGCAGGAACTCGCCCGGGAGGGAAGCGACCGGGTGCTCGTTGCCCATGACGGCGACCTGGATCTCGCGTCCCGGCAGCTCCCGCTCGACGACGAGCTTCGAATCGTAGGCGAATGCGTCGTCGATGCCGTCGAGCAGCGCCGCTCGGTCGCAGCAGCGGCTGATGCCGATGCTCGAGCCGAGGGAGGCGGGCTTCACGTAGCAGGGATAGCCGATCCCCTCCTCGAGGGAGCGAAGGCAGGCCTGCTTGTCCGCTTGCCAGCGCTCCAGCTCGAGGACGCGGTGTTCGACCTGCCGGATGCCGGCTTGCGCCGCGATTTGTTTGGACATGGCCTTGTCCAGCGTAAGCGCGGCGGACAGCACGCCGTTGCCGACATACGGTACGTCCAGCAGCTCGAGGAGGCCCTGAAGCGTGCCGTCCTCTCCATAGGAGCCGTGAAGCAAGGGAAGTACGACTTTGCGTCCGGGCAGCGACAGCGGGCCGAGAAGCAGATGGCCGATCGAGGAGGCGACGTCGTCGTGCGCGGGCTGTGCGATGAGCCGGGACGGATCGTCGGAGGCGGAGTCGAACGCCTCAGGCGCGCACCATCGGCCGTCGCGGGCGATGTAGATCGGGAACAGCTCGAATTTGGAAGCGTCCACCGAGCGAATGACCGTGTGGGCCGTTTTTAGCGAGATTTCATGCTCGACGGACTTGCCGCCGTACAGGACGTACAGTTTGGTTCTCATAAGGTTACCTCCCGAATCGCGACGAATCGCTGATGTCTACAAGATAACCGCCAAGATTTAAAAAGGTCGCAACGAAAGTTTAAGGATTGCTTAAGATTGTTTCAATTGCACGATTTCGGACGCCGGACGAACAACAAAAGAGACCCTCCGGACGGTTAATCCGGGGGTCTCATTCATGCCGTCAGCCTTGCAGCGTCGCCTTGCCGCCTTCCCGAACCAAGCGGGATACGGCCTTGTCGACATGCGGGAAGCTTTGATAACGGGGCAGCTGCATCTGGAATACGGTCTCGACGTTCGGCGAACTAGTCATCCCGATGCTCCCTTGGTGAGCTTCGGCGATATCCTTGACGATCGCCAATCCAATCCCCAATCCTTCTCCCTTTCTTCCGCTATCCGCCCGGTAAAAGCGTTCGAATATTTGCGCTTGATGCTCTTGGGAAACGCCTTTGCCCTTATCCTTCACGATCATATTGACGGATTGCTCGTCGGCCGTCAGCCGGATCCCGAGATATTGACCATCCTTCCCGTACCGGATCGCGTTGTCGAGCAGATTTCTTAATGCTCGCTCGATAAGCGGCGCATCGACGGACAGATAAATATCTTCATCCGGCATATCGACATCGAACAGAAAATGCTCGCCGTCGAGAATCATGATATATTCTGCGGCGATTTTGCGAATGAGCTCGGATAAATTGTGATTTTCCAGCTGAATCGTCATGCCGTCCGCGTCTTGGCGGGAGATGTCCAGCATTTGATCTAGCAGCTTATCCATGTATCTGCAGCGCTGAAGAATGATTTGGGCTCTCGCTTGAAGCTCCCGCTCATCTTGATAATTTCCGGTACGAATCATCTCCGCATAACCGAGCATCGTGGTCAGAGGCGTTCTAAGATCGTGCGACAGATTGGACAGCAGCAATTTACGCTTGTTCTCGAACTGCTGAATCTGCGTAAATTGATGGCGAATCCGATGCGCCATGGAGTTGTAATGCTGCGACAGCTGGCCGAGCTCGTCCCGGGAGGCGTCGACCAATTCGACGACGGGCGTATCGCTTTGGATATTCAGTTGATTCAACGCCTTGTTTAACTTGCGGATTCGCTTGTTAATGGCGGAGAAAAACCATAAGGCCAGCAAAAACGGAATGGAAAACGAAAGGATCAGCGGAACGACCAGCGTTAACAGCGATTTGAGCGTGCGGATAAGAAAATACGTCTCGCCTTGCTTCATCGCGGAGGCCGGAACGGTCATAAGCAGGAAATAAGAATGTCCGTCCTTGGCTGCCGGCGCCAGAATAGGGACATCCTCCGTCGTTAAGTAACTCCTGGGCATATTCTGCATCAGCGTCGCCAAGTCGCGGAAGGTATAGGTCGGATTAAGACCCGCCGTATCGTAGAGCGACCGTCCCTTATCGTCAAGCCACACGAACCGAATGGCGGGATGATCCGCGTGCGCGCGATCCAAGGTTTGCTTCAGCAGGTCTGTCTCCAGCTTAGGCTGGATCTGAATCGAGTCCACAATGGATTGCGCGAGCGGATTGAGCTGGAACAGCGCGTATCCTTTATTCGCCGCCTTGCCGATCCAGACCGACGTAAATCCGAAAATCACCATACTCATTGCAGCGCTTAATACAAGCAATAGCCATAGCTTCGTTCGCAATTTCATAGGCCGGCCCCCGTCAAGCGGTATCCGACGCCGCGAACCGTTTGAATTTGCCAAAAGGATTGGGCCGGCTCTAACAGCTTGCGAAGCCGGCTGATATAGACGCTCAGGTTGTTATCGTCATACCGCTCGTGCTGCCAGACCTGCCTGTAGATTTCGAGCTTGGTCATCACCCGGTCGGGATTTTGCATGAAGAGCTGCATCAATCCGCACTCCACCCATGTTAAGGTCATTTTCTCGTTATAAATAAGCAGCGTAAGGTTATCGGCATCCAGAATCAGAGGGTTCAAGCGAACGACTAAGGAAGAGGGACCGGATCTGGGGTGCCGCCTGCGAAGAACCGCCTGAATGCGGGCCATGAGCTCCATCGGACTAAAGGGCTTCGTCATATAATCGTCGGCCCCGAGTCCCAGCGTGACGATCTTGTCCTGCTCCTGCCTTCGCGCGCTGACCACGATCGCGAGCGTGTCCAGTCTGCGCGTGCGCAAGTAGCGCAGCACCTCGAATCCGTCGCGGTCATCCATCATGAGATCGAGGACGATGACGTCCACCTGTTCCGATTCAAGCCGTTCGATCGCTTGCCGCCCGGACTCGGCTTCGAAGGCCTGCATGCCCGCTTGTTCGATATGGGCGCGGATCAATTCGCGAATTTGCGGATCGTCATCCGCCACGAGAATACGTTCCATTGTATAGTGACACCGCCGTATATGTAGAGATTAGCTCGATCATAGCACGATCGACGATAAGATGGGATGCCGTTTAACGACGGCGTTTTAGAATCTTTTAAGATTTCATTAAGAGTTTCGCAAAACAAGCGTTGATATAATTCCTCCTGTACGGAAGCGAATTCGGCCATACGATGTATTTATCGGGAGGAAGCCGGGGAATGAAAAGAGAAATCAGCCGCAAGGCGAAGCTTGCAAAATGGATCAACTCATGGATGGCCATTCTGCTATTAGGGTCTATCGCCGCCCCCGCCAGCGTGTCGGCGAAATCGTCTCCTGCGGGAAGTCGCTATAGGGGAACCATTCAAAAGATTGTCGATGGAGCCCAGCATACGCTAGCTTTGAAATCGGACGGGACCGTTGTCGCTTGGGGGAGCAATGGGAGCGGCCAATCGAACGTGCCAGCGGGGCTCGGCGGAGTCGTCGCTATTAGCGCAGGAATGAACTTTTCCTTGGCGCTAAAATCAGACGGTACCGTCATGGCTTGGGGAATTAATGATAATAGTCAAATTAACGTGCCGGCTGGGCTGAGCGGCGTCGTCGCCATCGCCGCGGGAGGTTACCATTCCTTGGCGCTAAAAGCGGACGGCACCGTCGCCGCTTGGGGGAACCATTGGGAGGGTCAAACGAGCGTGCCGGCGGGATTGAGCGGCGTCGTCGCCGTAGCCGCAGGAAGCTACCATTCCTTGGCGCTAAAATCAGACGGTACCGTCATGGCTTGGGGAAAGAATGACATAGGTCAAACGAGCGTGCCGGCAGGATTGAAAGGCGTCGTCGCCATAGCCGCAGGTTTCAGCCATTCATTGGCGCTAAGATCGGACGGGACCGTCGTCGCTTGGGGAGCAAATTTCTATGGTCAAGCGAGCGTACCGGCGGGTCTAAGCGACGTCGTCGCCGTTGCCGCAGGCACCAATCATTCCTTGGCGCTAAAAGCGGACGGTACCGTCGTCGCTTGGGGATTGAATGGCTTTGGTCAAACGAACGTACCGGCGGGGCTCGGCGGAGTCTTCGCAATTTCCGCAGGAGACAATCATTCCTTGGCGCTAAAATCGGATGGGACCGTCGTCGGTTGGGGGTTTAATGGCTTTGGCCAGTCGAACGTGCCTGCGGCGTTGACCGCTCCGGTGAAGGGAAAAGCGATTGCCGCAGGAGCGGGCGATTCCTTGGCGCTGAAATCGGACGGTACCGTCGCCGGTTGGGGGTTCAATAGCGACGGGCAAGCGAGCGTGCCTGCCGGGTTGACCGGCGTCGCAGCGATCGCCGCAGGAGCGGGCCATTCTCTGGCATTGAAATCGGACGGCACCGTCGCGGCCTGGGGAGATAATAGTCAGGGACAAACGGATGTCCCTGCGGGACTGAGCAAGGTCGTGTCGATCGCCGCGGGATATGACCAATCGCTGGCGCTGCAAGCGGACGGCACCGTCGTTGGTTGGGGCAATGCGAGCGTGCCCGGGGGCTTGAGCGGCATTGTCGCGATCGCCGCAGGCATGTTCCATTCTTTGGCGCTGAAGTCTGACGGCACAGTCGTTGCCTGGGGAGACGATAGTCAGGGACAAACGGACGTGCCACCGGGACTTGACGGCGTCGTCTCCATCGCCGCGGGCATGTATCATTCGCTCGCATTGAAATCGGACGGCACCGTCGTCGCATGGGGGGACGACAGCGCCGGACAGTCGATCCTGCCGGTCGCGTTGAATTCACAAGTTGTGGCGATTGCAGGGGGATTCGTCCATTCTCTGGCGTTGAAATCAGACGGCACTGTCGTGGCTTGGGGGGATAACGGTCACGGACAAACGAATGTGCCGGCTGGGCTAAACGGGGTCGTGTCGATCGCCGCCGGGGGATTCCACTCTTTGGCGCTTAAAGCGGACGGTACTATCGTCGCGTGGGGAGAGAACGGCTCCGGACAATCCGCCGTGCCGGGTGGCGACGCCGATCTGAGCGATTTGGCGCTGCAAGAAGGCCCCTTCGATGCCTCGTTTTCCACTTCCGTTACGTCTTATACGTATGCTTATGTCGGTTCGTCGGCATCCAGCGTCCATGTATCTGCGACATTGACGAATATGTCGGATTCTGCTTTGTATATCAACAACCAACCGCAAACGAGCGGCAGCGTGGCCGAGGTCGGTCTTTCCGACGCTTCGACCGTCATCCCGGTTCGCGTAGAGCCTTATTTTCTTCCGTCCAAAACGTATACGATCACCGTCTTGCGGGATTCCGCTCCCCCGAATGTACATTTCAGCGTGAACGGCAACAACGCCGTACCGTCGCAATTCGCGAACACCGTAGTTACGGTTGAAGATACGGAAAGCGGGGTCGATTCCCATTCGCTGCAATATGCATGGACGCAATCCGCAGCTGTGCCCTCTGGCGGATGGACGGCCTTCGCAAGCGGAGAGACGCTGACAAAGGCCGGAGCGGACGGCGAATGGTATTTGCACATTCAGGCTAAAGATAACGCAGGCAATTCGGTGGACCTCGCGTCGAATCCGTTCCTTCTGGACAATACGGGACCGTCGATCCACCTTGCGATGACCGCGGCCGATACGAATCCGTATCCGGATGACACGTGGACGAATCAGGACGTTGCCGTCAGCGCGAACGCCTCGGATCCCAACAGCGTAACGTCGCTCGCGTATTCGCTCGACAGCGGCGCAACTTGGCGCGATTATACGGTCCCCATCGTGTTGAAGGATGACAGCATCTACGCGCTGGCGTTCAAGGCTGTCGATTCGTTGGGCAACGATACGATGGCGCGGCGTACGATCAAGATCAGCAAAAGCGGGTTAAAGCTGACGCCCGCGCTGAAAAAAGCGGACGGCAGCGTCTATACGAGCGGCGCTTGGACGAACGGAAGCGTCACCGCGAGCGTCTACGCGGCAGCGGGGGCAAGCGGTCTGGCAGACTTGACCTATACGTTGGATGGCGGTTCGCCGCAAGCCTACGCGAACGATACGCCGATCGCATTCGAACAGGAAGGCATGCATACGATATTGTTCGATGCTGCGGATACGGCCGGCAATTCGTTGACCGCTCGGCTGGCGGTGAACATCGATTTGACGGCGCCTTCCGTTCGGTTCGGGGTGAACGGAAGCGATTCATGGGCGAAACGCGCCTCGACCGCGGTCACGGTAGCCGACAGCGGCGGAAGCGGCGAAGCGGTCTCGACGCTGCAATATGCGTGGACGACGGAAGCGACGCCTCCGACATCGGGTTGGACGGCATTCGCGAACGGAACGGAGCTGACAAAGGTCGGAGCCGACGGCGATTGGTATTTGCATATTCGAGGGCAAGATGCGGCCGGCAATACGGCGAACGCCCGGTCGAACCGTTTCCGGCTGGACAATACGGCCCCGGTCATTACGCTTGTCGGCCCGCCCAGCATGCACGTGCCGGCAGGCAGCAAGTACGCGGAGCAAGGGGCGACCGCCACGGATGCCGGCGGTTCGGGCGTCGCAGGCCCGGTGGCGGCGACCGGTTCGGTGGATACGGAAGTGCCTGGCACGTATACGCTTCGGTACAACGTATCCGATCTGGCGGGGAATGCGGCTGCGGAGGAGACGCGTACGGTTATCGTAGATGAAAGGATACCGTCAACGCCTGCCATGACGATGCCTGTCATCGATATCAACGGCAAACCGCTCGATCCGGCGAGCATCGACACATCCAAACCGTATGTCGTGCTTGAAGTGCAGCCGAAGAACGGGGCGGCCTATGTCGGCATACCGGCCGGTATCCTGGCGAGCTTCGCCGACAAGAACGCTGCTTTTATAATGGAGATCAAGACGCCGTACGGGAGCTATCGAGTGCCGGCCAATTTGGCGTCGCAGATCCCGGGGCTGCAGGAATGGCTTGCGAAGAACAATCTCCTGGCCGGGGACGTCAGCTTCCGGATCGCTTTAACCGACAAGTCCGGGGATAAGAATATTCAAGCCGCATTTGCAAAAGGTTTGCCGGATGGCAAAGCGCTAGGCGGGCCGGTCGATTTTCAAATCGACATCCTGAACGCCAAGACGGGTCAGGCGTTAAGGGCGGCCGATTCATTCAGCAAGGCGTTGAACAGGCTCCTTCCATTGCCCAAGCAAACGACAGGGATGCCGGCGCAATGGGGCGCGTTCCGCTATAACGAGACGGCGAACGAATTCGAATTCGTCCCCGCCAAGACCGCCCAGATCGATGGCGTGCGGTACGTCCTGATTCGATCTTATTCCGACGGCACGTACGTTGTGGCGGAAAATAAAGCAAGCTTCGCCGACATGCAAAAACATTGGGCGAAGCCGTTCGTCGAGTCGGCCGCGGCGAAGGGACTCGTGAAAGTTGGGAGCGGCGGACGGTATGACCCGGACAAAGCCGTGACCCGAGCGGAGTTGACCGCTATGCTCGTCCGAGCTTTGGGACGCGATGCCTTTGCGGACAGATCCGCCCCTTATGAGGATGTCCGTCAAGGCGCGTGGTATTTTGAAGCCATAGCGGCAGCTAAGCAGCTTGGGCTACTGGAATTCGCGAGCGGCAGCAGCTTCAAGCCCGATCAACCGGTCACCCGCGAGGAAATGGCGAGCATGCTGGCGTCCGCGGTTAGGGTCGAGCAACTGCCAATCACGGATAAAGATGCAAGCTTGGATGCGTACAAGGATATCGGAAGCGTCAATCCGGATTACATGGATGACGTCCGGCTGATGGTCGCGCTCCAGATCATGTCCGGCACTCGTGCGGATGCGTTCAGTCCGAAAGGGTCTACGACGCGCGCGCAAGCGGCAATCGTACTCGTCAGAACGCTGAAAACGCTTGGTATGATTGACTGAATTATCGGGGGTGCATCGTGCGTCCACGCAGATGGACGATGGACCCGCTTAACGTCGATTCGATTTTCTATGGGCGCCTATACGCAAAAAAAACAGCCGAGTCCTGTTGAACAGGATTCGGCTGTTTTTGCGAGAACGATGCTTCATGCTGCCTGGTAATAGAGTGCGGGATAGCGCGCGAGATGCTGCGGCGCGTATGGGCTGTCAAACTCATACAGCTTATCGTCCAAGACGGGGGCACCCCCCGTGAAGGATGCGATCCTGCGGCTCCCGATTCAGGTCAGCGGAGGCAGCACTTCCACAGGTTCCTTTTGATAAGACGTGCTGCCCGAGCCTTGGCCGAGGCTGCCGAACATGCCGATGCCCCAAGAGAACAGCTTGCCGCCTTTCTTAAGCGCGAAGTGCAGATCGGTCGCGCTGCCATAAATGCCTATAACGTGGGACAAACCTTTGACCCTGTTGGGCTTCGCGAGCGGTCCCGCGTTGTAATCCCATTGCCAGACCGTGCCGTCGTAGCCGAGCGAGAGCAGCTGGCGCCGGGCCGCTGCGATCGCGACGATCCGCTTAAGTCCCGATACGCGGACGGTCGTCCGGTTGGCCGCGTCGTGGCGGAGCACGCTGCCGTCCTCCTGCAGGAGGAACAGCGTTCCCTCCGTGACGGCGATGGCTTCGATACCTACCGCTGCAGGCAATGCGGCCGGCCTGAGCTCGTCCGCCGTTCGGAACCGGCCGGCGGGGGCGTTGTACGTCTCCGCAGCGACGACGGTGCCGTCCTTGATCAGTGCATAGACGACCGTTCCGTCTATGGCGACGGCGCGTACGTCGCGGATGCCGGCCAGCGTTAAGTAGCGTACCGCCGTGTTGTTCGGCCCTCCCTCGTTATGAACGTACCAGAGCTTGACGCTGCCTCCGCTCAACACGGCCGCGCCCATCGCCCCCGCGCCGGCGATATAGACGGCGCCGGTCACGCCGTTCAGCCTGACAGGCAGCGGGCGCGAGGCGGCGAGCGGCGAGCGTTCGCCGCCGTACCCGGCTCCCCACGCCCATACGCTGCCGTCGCGGGCGAGCGCGAACGACGCGTCGCTGCCGGCCGCGACCTGTCTGGCCGGCGGCAAGCCCCGCACGCGTTTCGGCGTGGACCGATTGATGCCGGTGCCGTCGCCGACCTGGCCGAATTTATTATAGCCCCAGCCCGTCACGGTGCCGTCGCTCCAAAGCGCAAGGCCGTGGCGAAGCCCTGCAGCCGCCGCGACGATCGCCGGTGAGGCGGGCATGCGGGCGCGGTGAAGCGCATTGACGACGGCCAGTGTCAGCAGGACCGCCGCGGCGAGGGACAGGGCGATTAGTCCCGCTCTGCGATACATACGATTCATCCTTCCAAAATACGGATATCCGAAAAAATAGACGAATATTCGCGAAATAAGTTTCGCCCGGCTAAGTATCGGCGTTGGCTTCGTCCCGTCCGATCGCGGTATAATGAGGAAGTTGGCCGCGGCGAGTCGGATCGCAGGGCGGGCTTTAATCCTTTTGACAACGGAGGTAGAAGCGCTCCATGAATAACTTCGAATTGTACAACCCCACGAAGCTCGTGTTCGGCAAGGACACGGTGTCGCAGCTGGGACAGCTCGTCAAGCCTTACGGGACGAAGATCCTGCTGGTTTACGGCGGCGGAAGCATCAAGAAGACGGGATTGTACGACCGCGTCCTCTCCGAGCTCGGCGCGATCGGCGCGACGGTGCGCGAGCTTCCCGGCGTCGAACCCAATCCAAGGCTGTCCACGGTACATAAGGGCGTCGAGATCGTTCGCGCCGAAGGGATCGAATTCATCCTCGCCGTCGGCGGAGGCAGCGTCATCGACGCAGCCAAGGCGGTGGCCGCGGGCGCGAAGTACGAAGGCGATCCGTGGGACTTCACGATCGGCAAGGCGAAGATTCAGGACGCGCTGCCGCTCGGTACGGTTTTGACGCTGGCGGCGACGGGCTCCGAGATGAACGGCAACGCCGTCATTTCCAACTGGGAGACGAAGCAGAAGCGCGGGCTCGGGAGCAAGCTGGTGTATCCCCGCTTCTCCATCCTCGATCCCCAGCTGACTTACACGGTGCCGCGCGACCAGACGGTTAACGGCATCGTCGACATCATGTCGCACGTGTTCGAGCAATATTTCTCCCTGACGGACAATATTCCGCTGCAGTCGCGATTCGCCGAATCGGTGCTCCTGACGGTCATCGAGAACGGAGAGAAGGCGCTCGCGAACGGCGAAGATTACGATGCGCGGGCGAATCTCCTGCTCGCGGGCACGTACGCGCTTAACGGCACGCTGCCGAACGGCGTCAGGACGGACTGGGCGACGCACGGCATCGAGCATGAGGTCAGCGCGATTTACGACATTGCGCATGGCGCAGGCCTTGCGATCATTTTCCCGAACTGGATGAAGTACGTTTACCGCGAAAAGGTCGAACGGTTCGTTCAATACGCGACACGCGTCTGGGGCGTCGATCCTGCCGGCAAATCCGATGACGAGATCGCCCTCGCCGGCATCGAAGCGACGCGCGCCTACTTCACGCGCATCGGCGCGCCCGCGACGCTCGGCGAGCTGGGGATAGGCGGGGACCAGCTGGACCGCATGGCCGACGAAGCCGTGCAGTTCGGGCCGATCGGTTCCTTCAAGAAGCTGGAGAAGGCGGACGTGAAACGGATTCTCGAGATGAGTCTGTAGGAGGTTGAAGGCATGCCGCTTAAATGGGACGGCCATACGCATACCAAATTTTGCTACCACGGCAATCCGGCGGAGTCGAGCGAATACGTCGACCGCGCGATCGAACTGGGGTTCGAGCGCTACACGCTGAGCGAGCATCCGCCGCTGCCCGACCGGTACATCGACGATCCGAAGCTCATGGCGGAGCTGGCCATGCCGGAGCGCGAGCTGCCGGAATACATGGCTTATGCCGCAGCGGTCAAGGCGCAGTATGAAGGCCGGATCGAAGTGGCCGTCGGCCTTGAGATGGACTACCTGCCCGGCATGACGGATTATTCCGACCGGCTTCTCGCGCCATGGCTCGACCAGCTCGAGGACATCGTCGTGTCGGTGCATTATCTGCCGGGCAAAGGCGGCATGCGCTGCATCGACTTCACGCCCGAGGACTTCGAGGACGCGTTCATGGCGCACTACGGATCGATCGACCGGATCGTCGAAGCCTACTTCGACGCCGTAGAGGGTGCGATTGCCTGGGCCGCGACGCTGCCGCGGTCGATCCGCAGGCGCATCGGCCACGTCAACCTGATCCGCAAGTTCCATCGGGCGCTGCCGCCGATGGACCAAGGGCGGATCGACGCGCGGCTGGAAGGGCTTCTGCCGAAGCTGAAGGCGGCGGGACTCGGCCTCGACGTGAACGTGGCGGGATTCCGCAAGCCGACGTGCGGGGAGGCTTATGTGCCGGAATGGCTCATGGCGAGATGCCTGGCGGAGGGCATCGAGCTGGTCTACGGCTCCGATACGCACAAGCCGGGCGAGGTCGGCGCGGATTGGGAATGGTTCGAGCGGGCGATCCGTGCCATTTAATTGAAAATGAAAATGCGACGCGGCCTATCTCCGGGGTTTAACCGGGATAGGCCGTATTTTGTTATCGTTCGATGGCACGCGGCGGCATTTACAACGTTTAATAGATGGTCTATATTAAGTGTTGCACACATATGTAAATGTTGTGATTTTACATTTGTTCACCGTTGGCGGCCGTTCAGCGCTACAGAATAACGGTTGAACTTCGGCCCGTTAATCGATTATGATGGTTCCAAATCCCGGACGGAGTGTGGCGCATGAACGCAGAGAACGGCGGCGACCGTTTGGCCCGCATGATCGACACTGCCAAAATGTACTATCAGCTTAATTACAGCCAGCAGGAGATCGCCGAGCGGCTCGGGATCTCGCGGCCCACCGTGTCGCGCTTCCTGCAGCAGGCGAAGGACGAAGGCTACGTCCGCATTCAGATCGTGGATCCGCGCGAGAGCAACGAATCGCTGGCCGTAGGACTCGAGCGCAAGTTCAAGCTCCGCAAAGCCGTGATCGTGCCGGTACCGCAGTATGAGGACAATGTGGTTAAAAAATACCTCGGAGAGGCGACGGCGGCATATCTGCACGAGACCGTCGAAGACGGCGACACGATCGGCGTCACTTGGGGAACTACGCTCTACGAGGTCGCCTGCCATCTTCGCGACAGGCAGTTGAAGGATGTGCGCGTCGTACAGCTCAACGGCGGCGTCAGCCACTCGGAGACGAATACGTACGCCTACGAGATCGTCCAGCTGTTCGGCAAGGCGTTCCACACGGTGCCTTACTTCATCCATTTGCCGGCGATCGTCGACCATGCGATCGTGAGGCACACGATCGAGGCGGATCGACACATCGGCCGGATTCTGGAGCTGGGCAAGCAGGCGAACATCGCCGTCATTACCGTCGGCGCGCCGACCGAGGACTCCGTGCTGATCAAGGCCAACTATTTCTCGGAAGACGACCTTGCTATCATCAACGAGCGTGGAGCGGGCGACCTGTGCTCGCGTTACATCGATCGGGACGGCAAGCTGTGCTCCGAGGAGCTCAATGAGCGGACGATCGGCATCGAGCTTGAAGATCTGAAGCAGAAAGAGCGTTCCGTGCTCGTGGCCGGCGGCCGCAAGAAGGCGGACGGAATATACGGAGCGCTTCGCGGAGAATATGCCAACGTGTTGATTACCGATCAATATACCGCCCAATACTTATTGGAGAGATGACGTCCAGCCGCTGGGACGTATGCGGCGGATGAGATATCTACGATGAAGGAGAGTAGCCTGCAATGACAACCGACAACACCTCTTTCCAGCAGCAGTCGCTTGCCTCTTATATCGACCATACCGCCCTCAAGCCGGATGCGACCCGCAGCGACATCGTTCGTCTCTGCGAGGAGGCCAGGCAGCACCAATTCGCGACCGTATGCGTTAACCCATACTGGGTGAGCGCGGCAGCCGAACTGCTGGCCGGCTCGGGCGTGGGCATCACGACCGTGATCGGCTTCCCGCTCGGCGCGACCAGCACGTTCGCCAAGACGGCTGAAGCGAGAGACGCCATCGCGGCCGGCGCGACCGAGATCGACATGGTGCTGAATGTAGGCGCTTTGAAGTCAGGCTTGTACGAGGAAGTCGAGCGCGACGTGGCGCGCGTGGCCGAAGCCTGCAAGGGCGCGGCCGTTCTTAAGGTCATCTTGGAGACGGGGCTGCTGACGGACGAGGAAAAGGTCAAGGCTTGCGAGCTGTGCGTCGCGGCCGGCGCGGACTTCGTCAAGACGTCCACGGGCTTCGGTCCCGGCGGCGCCACGGCGGCGGATATCGCCCTGATGCGGCGGACCGTCGGACCGGACATCGGCGTCAAGGCTTCTGGTGGCGTTCGCGATGCGAAGACCGCGCGCGCGATGATCGAAGCCGGCGCCACGCGCATCGGCGCCAGCGCCAGCGTCGCGATCGTTGCCGGCGGCAAGGGCGAGGGATATTGAGGCGACTGGTGATCCGCGCGTAGCAGAGGAATCGCGTTAGTTGCCCAAATGCATCTAATTTCCGCGTTTTCGAAGCGTGGCAGGCGGATAGTTGCCATAATGCAACTAATCGGTACGATGTCACTGTTTTCCATCCTTTTGCGCGCAATTAGTTGCACAATAGCTCTTGTTCGCTCGTCGAGCGAAGGCAATAGAAGAATTAGATGCATTATAGCAACTATACAGCATAACCGCCGGACGAATTTTCCCCGGCGGTTTTCTTATGTCAATCGCATCCAGGAAAGTGGTATTATAAACTCCACGTCGTTGAGCTACAAAAGCTATTGAGGCGAGCTGCGAACAGCGAGGCCGATCCTTGGACGGAGCCCGACAGTCGCTGGCTGCTGCTGCTTGGCGCGGTACAGGCCGGGGAAGTGCAGACGAAGCTGATGAAGGAACTGGAGGCGATCGCGATGAGCGGAGATGCGGAGCTGATGCAGGCTTTCGAACGGTGGGAGGATATGAGCCGGGATCCCAAAGTATGGGCGAAGTACGAGATGTGGCACAAGGCGATGATGGACGACGCCGCCTACAAGGCGGAGATGGAGCAGCTGCTGACCGAGACGGCGAGGTTAAAGGAAGAGACCGAGTCGCTGAAATCCGAAAAGGAATCTCTGAAGACGCAGGCCGAATCGCTGAAATCCGAGACCGAATCCCTGAAGTCGCAGGCCGAATCGCTTCAATCGGAGAAAGTGATTATGCGGACCAGACTTATCGACACCGGCCGAAGACTGCTGCAAAGCGGCATGGGGCTGGACGAGGTTGTCCGAATCACCGGACTTTCCCCGGACGCGCTAGGCGATTGATCGGTACGAGATTGCGTGATCAAGTTCATGCTTGCGTTTATATTGATCATGCATGCGATTCTATAGATTATAAGACAGGCTGCCCTGCTGGCAGTCTGTTCTTCGTTTTTTCCGCCGATGTTATTTTGCCCCACGTTTGTTCCATCCCCCGCAAGTCACAGCGTCCCGCTCGATAGGCATGGACGATAGGCCCGAAGCGCATTTAAAATAGGAAAAAGGAATCACCGTGTGCGTATTTACGAGAATCAGGCGCAGTTCCACGCATTTTGCGCAAACGCATACACTTGGACGCGGCCGATCCGCCATACTAATGAAGCGATAGAACGACGGGGGTGCCGGCATTGAAGCTTCACTTGACGAATCCGCTCACGAGAATGAAGGTCAAGCAGCAGCTGATCCTCCTGTTCTTGCTGCTGGTCAGCCCGGTATTCGCGCTGAATTGGTATGCCAACGCGAAGGCGGAAGAGATCCTCAAGCAGCATGTGACGAGCGCATACGCCGAGTTGAACAAGCAGAACCTGTCGCTCATGAACCGCGATATGGATACGGTCAATCGGGTGATGACGACGCTCATCCAGCACACGCTCATCCAATCGCTGAATCCGATGAACGGCGACACAGCGGACCGCGTCCGGCAATATGCCGATGCCGACAAGCTGCTCTCCTCCTATTCGATGGGCATGAACGGCGGGGAAGCGGTCTACTACTATCTTTACGCCTACGATCCGCACAACCGGTACAGCTTCGCGCCGACGCCTTCCTCCAAGTTCAAGGCCGTGGGCGGCGTTTATTTTTACAACGACAAGCAGAAACCGGAATGGATCGACGAGACTTTGAGCAAGCACGGCAAGGGGTACCTTCGCATCATGAAGGACCTGGGCTCTTCCTCCCGGCCGGATACGCTCGCTTATGTACGAGCGGTGTACAGCACGTCGCAGGGCAACCAGGTCGTCGGTGTCCTCGTCGCCACGAACGTCAACCGGAAGCTCGTGGAGTCCATGCGGACGGTCTCCCTGCCGGACAAGGGAGAGATCTATCTCACCGACTACGACGATAGAGTGCTCGCTTCGTCCACCGGCCCGATCGGCGACCGGCTCCAGCTGCCGGAGCAGCTTCGCGCCGGCGAAGACGTGGAGGGACTGTCCGACGTCATCACGGAGGGCTATATCTACGTCCAGAGCTATCAGTACCTGACGCAGCAGAAGCTGATCTATAAGATCCCGACCCGTTCTCTGCTTCAGCAGCAGAACGAATTGAAGTTTGTCATTCAGCTCATCTCGATCGTCTACTTCGTCTTCTGTATCGTCGTCATGGCCTACTTCTGGCGCTCGCTGCTTACGCCGCTTCAACGGCTCGCCGTATTCACAAGATCGTACGTGCCGGGCAAAAAGGTGCCGGAGCAGGCCGCCATCGACCGCAACGACGAGGTCGGCGTGCTCATGCACTCGGTATACGGCATGGCCGGGCGGCTGAACTCGCTGATCGAGGACCGCTACCTGATGGAGATCAAGCAGAAGGAGGCGCAGCTTCAGCTTCTTTATCAACAGATCAATCCGCATCTGCTGTACAATACGCTCGAGAGCATTTATTGGAAAAGCACGCTCGAAGGGCAATCGGAATCGGGCGAGATGATCAAAGAGCTTGCGCAGCTCATGCGTATCGGTCTTAGCCGCGGGCGCGACTTGATCACGTTAGAGGAAGAACTCGCGCATGCGAAGGCCTACACGAGCCTGCAGCAGAAGCGTTATGAATACGGGTTTTCGGTGAGCTGGGACATCGAGGACGAGACGCTCGCGAATCTCATCCCAAAGATCACGATCCAGCCGCTGATCGAGAATGCGATCCTGCACGGCGTCCGGAATATGGGCGAGGACGGGGAGATCGCGGTCAGCGCGCGGCTGGAGATGCAGGGCGTCGTCATTCGCGTGGAGGACAACGGCTACAAGGAGACCGATTACGAAGCGATCGGAAGGCTGCTCGATACCGAAGGGGAGGGCACGGGCGGCGGCTACGGCATTCGGAACGTCCAGCAGCGCATTCGCCTGCAGTTCGGCCCGGACTACGGCTTGACATACCGGGCCCGAGAAGGCGGCGGCACGGTCGCTGCGATCATCCTGCCGGTTCAGCGCCAAGAGTAGAGGAGGAGCAGGGATGTACAACATACTGATCGTGGACGACGAGCCGCTCATCTGCAAGGGGCTGGGCAATCTGCTGCAATCGTCGGGATTGAACATCAAGGAGATCTTCACGGCCACGAGCGGCCATGAAGCGCTGGACTACCTCCGGATGGAGGATATCGATCTCCTGATCACGGACATTCAGATGGGCGCCATGAACGGCATCGAGCTCATGCATCAGGCCAAGATCCTCAAGCCTTGGGTGCAGGCCATCGTCATTTCCGCGCACGAGACGTTCCAGTACGCGCAGCTGGCCATCAAGCTCGGCGCCAAAGACTACATCATCAAGCCGATCAAGAGCGAGCAGTTTCTCGATTCGGTGCGCAGCGTGCTGCTTCATATGGATAAGCCGATCCCGGCGGAGGACCAGCTGCTGTCCCAGCTTCGCGAGCATTTCCATATGGAGATGCCGGCGCAGCAGCGCACGGATCGCCTGAACGCGGTCCTGTCCGGGGACGAAACGCCGCCATCGGAGGCGGAGATGAGCGCTCTTGGTTTGATCGGTCCTTATTTTGCCGCAATCAAGGCGAAGCTCGATCCGGATCGGGAACAATCGGGACGCCGGTACGGCAGCGAAGACGAGAAGCATATGCAGTACGCCGCGCTCAACATCGTGAGCGAGCTGCTCGGCAGAGACTGGCATCACGACGCCTTCTACACGCCGGGCATGGAGATCACCGTCGTGATTCAGTGGGACGACGAGGCGTTCGGCGATTCCAGCGTCGACAAGATGGCGCAGCTCGAGATGATCGGCCGAAGTCTCCATTACAACATTACGAAGTACCTGAATCTGCCCTGCGTCGTCGGCATCAGCCAGATTCTGAAGGGCGCGGCTTTTCTGCCCGCGCTCGGCGAGCAAGCCCGGAAGGCCATTCTGTGGAACCGCGAGCACAAGGACCATCATGTGTTTTACTACGGGGATTTCAAATGGAGCCTGTTCGGCAAGGAGCCGACCGAAGAGGAATGGACGGAGCAGAACAACCAGATCGTGGAGAAGGCGATGGCCTACATTCAGCAGAATTATGCGCAAAAGGGCCTTACGCTGCATGAGGTGGCCCAGCGGAATCACGTCAGTCCGAACTATTTAAGCTACCTTTTCAAAAAAAACACGGGCTTCAACCTGTGGGAATACGTCATCAAGCTGCGGATGGAAGAGAGCAAGCGGCTCCTTCAGCAGACGGATCTGCGCCGCTACGAGATCGCCGAGCGGGTCGGCTACGAATCGCCGGAACATTTTAGCAAAATATTCAAGAAATACTATGGAATCACGCCCAGCGAGCTGAAGAAGTAAGATCACTCACGATCCGAATAGATACGCACATATTCATCGGTGGACCCTTTTTCTACAATAAGGGGGAGGCACAAAAAGAAAGAGGGAGACCGTATGAATCAGACAACCGCCGTAGCCGGCCAGCTGAGCGCGGAGACGTCCAGACCGCGGGGAAGATGGAGAAAATACGCTTGGGGCTATGCTTTCGTACTGCCGGCCGTGGCGATTTTCCTGCTTTTCCTGTGGCTGCCAATCGTCAAGGGGATCGTGTTCAGCTTCTACCACATTGACTTCGTCAAAGGCAACTCCTATGTCGGACTGGACAACTACAAGCTGATCTTCAAGGATCCGGACGTCGGGACGGCCGTGAAGAACACGTTGTATTATATGTTTTTGTGTATTGTCATCGGGTTCTGGGTGCCGATCCTGTTCGCCATCTCGATATCCGAGCTGAGGCGCTTCCAGGGCTTCGCCCGCGTCGCGGCGTATCTGCCGTACGTCGTGCCGGTCGTCGTGCTCTACGGCCTGTGGCGCTGGCTGTACGATCCGGTCGGTCCGTTCAACGCGGCGCTGGAGAAGATCGGCATCGCTCCGATCAGCTTCATGACCGACAAGAGCTGGTCGATGATCTCGATCGTCATCATGGAAACGTGGCAGCAGTTCGGCTCCGCGATGCTCATTTATCTGGCCGCTATCCTCAGCATCCCGCGCGACTGGTACGAGGCCGCCGAGATCGACGGCGCAGGCGTCTGGCGCCGCATCTGGCACGTTACGCTGCCGTCCATCCGCAACCAGATCGGATTGATGCTGCTGCTCCAGCTGATCGGCACCTCCCAGGGCTACCAATCCCAGCTCGCCATGCTCGACGGCGGACCGAACAACACGACGCTGACCTATGCGCTGTACATCGTGAAGTACGCCTTCAACAACTTTAATTATGGCGTCGCTTCGGCTCTCGGGGTGCTCATGTTCCTCGTCCTCGGCGTGCTTGCCGTCATTCAGCATCGGCTGTCGAACAGAGGGGGGAATGCGGCATGAAAAACGCGGAGCGCGGCATTATCTCGAGCTACGATATGAAAAAGCCGCTGAACAAAGCGGTCTACGTCCTGATGTGCATCGTCGTGGCCCTCATGTGCGTCAGCATGCTGTACCCGATCGCCACGGCTTTGTTCAACGGGCTGAAGGCGAACGTGGAGGTCAATACCTTCCCGCCGCACTTCCTGCCGCAGGAATGGCATTTCGACAACTACAAGAAGGGCTGGGGCTTCATCGACCTGACCTTGTATTTGAAAAATACGCTCTTCATCTTCGCGGGCAACATGGTCGTCACTGTCGTCGTCATCGGCTTCGCGGCGTTCAGCCTGTCGCGTCTGGATTGGCCGTACCGCAAGGCCGTGTACTACTTCTTCTTGGCGACGCTGTTCATCCCGCCGACGACGTATATCATCCCGAACTTCATCAACCTGCGCGATCTGCATCTGATGAACACGTTCTGGGCGTTCTGGCTGCCGGCCGGGGCCAACGCATTTTACCTGCTCCTGCTCAAGAGCTTCTTCGACGGCATTAACCAGGAGCTGTTCGAGGCGTTCCGCGTGGACGGCGCTTCGGAGCCTCGCGTGTTCTGGCAGCTGGCTTTCCCGCTGTCCGTGCCGATTTTCGCTACGCTGGCGATCTTCGTCTTCGCCGCTTCCTGGAACGACTGGTTCTGGCCGAGCATGGTCATGGGGGGCGAGCATTACCCGCTGGCGACGGCGATCAAGAAGTTCGTCATCGACGCCAGACGGCTCGATCTCAACATTCGCTTCGCCATCCTGACGATGATCATGATTCCGCCGATCGCGATCTTCCTGATTTTCCAGCGCTTCATCGTGCGCGGCTTGCACCTGGGCGGCGTCAAGGGATAAGGGGGAGATCGTCGCATCGCGCCCTTCAGTCTTTGTCTGCGGATTGTGCGCGTCCTTAATTCGCGAGAGAATCCCGCCGCTGGAAGCAGCGGCGAGACCGTTCGCGGAGACCTGCATGCATACGTCATGTGCGCTTCTACGCTGCGCGAATGTGCGATATTACGCACATGGCCGGATCGTAAACTTGCACACGATCGAAGTAGGAATGCACATCGCCCGGATGCAAACGCCTCCATTATGATGAGCGTGTAACCATTCAATCCATATCGAGAAGGGGAGTTCCAATGAGCAAGACTTCGATCACCCTGGCCACCCTGGCCGCATCGGCACTGCTGCTGTCCGCCTGCGGCGGCAATAACGGCAACAACGCCGCGAGCTCTTCCTCCGCCGCGCCGGCTTCGTCTTCGGCAGCCGCTTCCACGGATGCCGGCGGCAGTGCCAGCGCCAGCTCCAGTGCGGCGCCTGCCGACGACCTCACGCAGAAAAAAGTCACGATCAGCATCTACTATCCGACGCCGGATCTCGTAGAGAAGCGCGCGCTCGAAGACGACAAGATCAAGCGGTTCAACGAAGTATATCCGAACGTCACGATCGTCAAAAGCGACTGGCAGTACAATCCGAACGAAATCGGCATGAAAATGGGCGCGGGCGAAGCGCCGACGCTGTTCAACACCTACGCGACCGAAGGCAAGTTCCTCGCGGAAAAGGGCTGGGCGGCGGACATCACGGACCTGTTCAACAACTACGAATACAAGGATCAGATGAACCCGATCCTGCAGGATCAATTCATCCTCGGCGACAAGGTATACGGCATCGCGCAGCAAGGCTACGTGACCGGCACCGTCGTCAACAAGAAGCTGCTCGACGCGAAGGGCGTCGCCGTACCGTCCTATGACTGGACGTGGGACGACATGCTGAACACGGCGAAGGCCGTCGCCGATCCGGCGAAGGGCATCGCGGGCATCGCGCCGATGGGCAAGGGCAACGAAGCCGGCTGGAACTGGACCAACTTCCTGTTCGAAGCGGGCGGCGAGATTCAGAACGTAGCCGACGGCAAGGTAACGGCGGCATTCAACTCCGACGCCGGCGTCAAGGCGATGGACTTCTACAACAAGCTGGCTTGGGAAGCCAAAGCCATCCCGAAGGATTGGGCGCTCGGATGGGGCGACGCGGTCGGCGCGTTCGCGCAAGGACGCTCGGCCATGGTCATCGCAGGTCCAGACGGTCCTGTCGACCAAGCGCTGAACCAAGGCGGCATGAAGCCGGAAGACGTGCTCGTGTACCCGATGCCTGCTGCTCAAGCGGGCGGCAAGCACACCGGCGTGCTCGGCGGCGACTTCCTTGTCATCAACCCGAACGCCACGAAGGACGAGCAAGCGATCGCGTTCCAATACGCCGTGTTCGACTACTTCTCCGACAAGGGCCTCGCCTCCGTCGAAGAGAACATCCAGGCGCGCAAGAAGGACAACAAATACTTCATCCCGCCGGTCATCCAGTACTTCAAGGACGACTCCGAATACGGCCAGAAGGTCAAAGCCGTCTATGCGAAGTACGACAACGTCTACCAATACAACGCCGACTCCCAGGCGCTGCTGGACGGCAAGCCTGAAGCGCAGTTCAACACGCAGGATTACTATGCGTCGATGACCAACGTCATTCAAGAAGTGTTCTCCAAAAAGGGAACCGACATCAAATCACAACTAGACGCCGCCGCCAAGTCGATGCAATCCAAGTTCTACGACGCGATCAAGGTTCAATAGTTTGTGAAAGGAAGCGCCGTGCGGGCCGATGTCCGCGCGGCGTTTTTATAATGTCTAGTGGTACCTTGGCACCTCGTCCAAGGAGCTCGCGTTGGCGTAGGGGCAAAGTAGTCTCAGGTAGAAACAAAAGGGTGTATCCGCGTCGGAGCAGGGGCAAAGTAGTCTCAGGTAGGAACAAACGAGTGTGTCTGCGCCGGAGCAGGGGCCAAGTAGTCTTAGGTAGGAACAAACGGGTGTGTCCATGCCGGAGCAGGTGCAAAGTAGTCTCAGGTAGAAACAAACGGGTGTATCCGCGCCGGGGTATGGGCAAAGTAGTCTCAGGTAGGAACAAAAGAGTGTGTCCGCGTCGGAGCAGGGCAAAGTAGTCTTAGGTAGAAACAAATGAGTGTGTCCGTGCTGGAGTGTAGGCAAAGTAGTCTCGGGTAGGAACAAATGAGTGTGTCTGTGCCGGAGCAGGGCAAAGTAGTCTTAGGTAGGAACACACGAGCGTACCGGCACTAGAATATAGGCGGAGTAGTTCCAATTAGGAACAAATGGGTGAGCCTTTACCCTAGCGTGGGCAAAGTAATCTCGGATAGATACAATTGAGTGTGTCCGCACATTTGTCGGTGCTTTACTACGAGAAATTGGCTGCAGGCCTCTTGCCGCCGAACAACGACTCAGGTATGCTAGAAGCATCGAAAATATGTTGCAGCCTGAAGCACAGGCCGTCCGTTCCGAAGAAATTCGGATGGGCGGCCTTTATTCATTTACGGGAGGAACGCGAATGGCGGACGATCGTTTGTTTGACTCGGCCTATGCAGCCATGATGGAGAAGGCCATACGAATCAGCAAAGGCGAAAGGAAGAGGCGGTTAAAGGAAGTCGATCGCTACAATGAACGATTAGCGCTAGAAAACGTCTGGTGGCCGGCCATTGGTAACCTGGATCATATACATCCCGAATATGAAGTCGTCGATTATAACGGAGTTGTCCGATTCGTGGACAATGCCTATGTTCCGCCCGGTTGCTACCGAGGTTTGTTCGTTGAATCTGATGCATATGGTACGCATTTGAGAGACGTAAGCCGATTTCGATTCGGAGATAATTTGGAGCGGCAGAACCTCCTTCTGATCGACGGCTGGCATATGCTCAGGTTCAGCAGAGACGATATGTTGGAGAAACCGAAACGCTGCCAACAGACTTTACTGGCGGCGATGACAGCTTGGGGTTACAGCGGCGGCGCTTCGCACACGATAGAATTGAGCATGCAGGAAAGGGCGATTCTTCATTGGTGTGGCAAACATAGGCGCTCGATTAAGGTGAGAGAGGTGATGGTTGCTTTGAAAATCGGGTACGAGGCAGCTTTTAAAGGGTTGCAGGAGCTAGCGGATAGAGGCTTCATTCAATCAAACCGCACCTCGAGCGGCAGAATCACAAGATATACCGTGCTACCGAAGCTTGTTAAAAACAACCAGCTTTAAACTCCGTAATCCTGCGCATACAATGCGTAGCCCCGCCAATTTTAAACGCGCTGCCCGTTTGCTACGATGAAGCCATCTTAGATTGCAGAGGTGGCTAAGCAACATGTTGACCAGCGAAGAGATACATCCCGATCATCAGGGTCCGGGCAAGGACCCGTATAAGCATTCGCTCAGCCGGATCGGCAGGATCACCAGCGCCTTGCCGTTCGAAGGACGAGGCGCGATTTTCTACGGAGACAACGCGAACTTTGCGCTGATCGCGGTGGCGCCGGGCATTCTCCGGATCAGGGTCTTTTTCGGTGAGACGGTACCCGATCTCGGTACGACACCGGCCATTCTCGCGCTTCCGCAACAAAGGGAGGCCTTGCTTTCCGATGACGGCGACGCCTATACGTTGACGGCATCCGGCCTGCGCGCGGTGGTCGCCAAGTCGCCGTTTAAGCTGAGCGTGTATGACGCCGAAGGCGAGCTGCTGGCCAGTGCGCTGAACGTCGAATGGAACGAGAAGCGCGCGCAGACGATTGCGTTTGCGATGGACGAGGACTCTCACTTTTACGGACTGGGCGAGAAGACCGGCTTTCTCGATAAAAAGGGCGAACGCTACGAGATGTGGAACAGCGACGTCTATGCGCCGCATGTGCCGGATATCGACGCGCTGTACCAGTCGATCCCGTGGAGCATTCATTTCCATTACGGCCATCCGGCATACGGCGTGCTACTCGACAATCCCGGACGCACGGCGTTCGACATGCGGACGCGCGCCGATCGTTATCAGATCTCGGCGGAGAAGGGGGCGCTCGATCTCTATATCGTTCAAGGCCCCACGCTGAAAGACGTCGTCTCCAACCTGACCGCGCTTACCGGACGCACGCCGCTGCCGCCGAAGTGGGCGATCGGTTACCAGCAGTCGCGCTACAGCTACATGAGCCAGGAAGAAGTGCTCCAGGTGGCGCGGACGTTCCGGTCAAAAGGGATTCCTTGCGACGTACTCTATCTCGACATTCACTACATGGACGAATACCGCGTGTTCACCTGGGACCCCGTGGCGTTTCCGCGCCCGAAGGAGATGATGCGGGAGCTCGAATCGCTCGGCTTCAACCTCGTCCCGATCGTCGATCCCGGCGTGAAAAAGGACCCTTCCTATCCCGTCTATCAGCAAGGCGTGAAGAACGGCTATTTCTGCCGCAAGCTCGAGGGGGAAATTTTCATCGGCCCGGTGTGGCCGGGACAAAGCGCGTTTCCCGACTTCACGGACGACCGCGCGGCCGAGTGGTGGGGCGATCTGCACGTCCACTATGCGGACCACGGCATCAAGGGTATCTGGAACGACATGAACGAGCCGTCCGTTTTCAACGAGTCCAAGACGATGGATCTCGATGTCGTTCACGCTAACAACGGCGATCCGAAGACCCACGGGGAATGGCACAATCTGTACGGGATGCTGATGTCGAAGGCGACGCAAGAGGGCATGAAGCGGCAGTTGAAGGGCGAGCGGCCGTTCGTGTTGACGCGCGCGGGCTATGCCGGCATCCAGCGGTATGCGACGGTATGGACCGGCGATAACCGGGCTTATTGGGAGCATCTGGCGATGAGCATTCCGATGGTGCTTAATCTGGGCTTGTCCGGCGTCGCGTTCGCGGGACCGGATATCGGCGGTTTCTCGCACCACACCACAGGCGAGCTGTTGGCGCGCTGGACGCAGGTGGGCGCGTTTACGCCGTTCTGCCGCAACCATAGCGCCATCGATACGATCAGGCAGGAGCCATGGCTGTTCGGGGAAAAAGTGGAGGATGTCTGCCGCAGCTACATCAGTCTGCGATACCGCTTGATGCCGACGCTGTACACGCTGTTTTACGAATCATCCATCACAGGCGTACCGATCGTGCGTCCCTTGCTTATGGAATATCCGGACGATACGGAGGTCTACAATCTGTGCGACCAATTCCTGTTCGGCCCGAACCTTCTCATCGCCCCGATCCTGCGGCCCGGAACGCGCTCGCGCGCCGTCTACTTGCCGGCAGGCGTCTGGTTCGACTACTGGACGGGCGAGCGTCACGAAGGCGGCAGATGGATTCTGGCGGAAGCCCCGCTTGAGACGATGCCGATGTATGTACGCGCAGGCGGCATGCTGGCCGAACAGCCGCTCTCGATGCATGCGGGCGACGAAGCCGCGAATGAAGGTCCGCTTGTGCTCATGGTATATGCCGGGGGCGGAGGGAGCTTCCGCCTTTACGAGGACGACGGACTGACGTACGCCTATGAAAAAGGGTCATACCGGCTGCGTGAATTCGCCTATTCGGAGGCGGGCTCGTCATCCGTGGCGCTTCGCTGCGAATTAACGCACGACGGCTTGGCAGGCGCGACCGTGTCGACGATGTCTTCGCGCGCGCTGCGCATCGTCTTCGAACAGCTGCGATGCGAGCCATCGCAGGTGACAGCGAGCCCGGCCGTCGCGCTCGGCGGATGGTCTTACGACGCAGAGACGCGGCGGCTCGTCGTCGACGTGGAGGGCGACGCGCAAAGCTTCGAGCTGCGGCTTGTCTTGAGCGAGTCGGCCCGCTAAGGGACACGAGCCTGCAGCGCCAGGCTGCGCCGCGACGGCTTGCAACACCGCAATCGCTGTCCACGCGAAGCTGCGTCGCGACAGCCTGCAGCGCCGCAAGCCGCAGGCCGCGCTTAGCGGCTCTGCGACATCTTGCAGCTCCACAATCGCAGGCCGTGCTAAGCGGCTCTGCGACAGCTTGCAGCTCCGCAATCGCAGGCCGTGCTAAGCGGCACTGCGACAGCCTGCAGCTCCGCAATCGCAGGCCGCGCTTAGCGGCACTGCGACAGCTTGCAGCGCCGCAATCGCAGGCCGCGCCAAGCAGCGCCGCAATCGCAGTCCGCGCCAGGCTACATCGCGGCCGCCTGCAGCGGTGCGATCCTTGCGCTCAGCGCAATCAGCCGCATTCTAAAAGGGGGGGACCGGATTGGAAAAAAGAAAAGGGAAATGGATATGGCCCATCGTCGCAGCGTTCGTGCTGCTGGTCGGCGCGGCTGCCGTTCTGTTGGGGCCATCCAGCGCCGAGGGCCAAAGCGTGAAGATGCAGAAGCGGGAGACGCTTCTCGTCTTTTCCAATGCGAACTACGAAGCCGCCTTCGATGCGAACAATGGCGCAATCGCTTACATCAAGGACAAGAAAACGCAGCGCGATCTGACTAGCGGCAATCGCGACGGCGCGCTGTGGTGGGCCTTCCTCGACGACGACAGCGCGGCGAGCGCCTCGAAGGCGGAGAGCTTCTCCTACAATTGGAGCAAGCGGACCAGCAAGCTGACGCTGCATTACGGCGGACCGCTGCGGGTCGATGCGACCGTCGCTTTCGGCAGGGACAACCGCATCGCGCTGTCAGCCGAGGTGGCGAACGGAACCGGCAAGACGCTGAAGTCTTTCCGCTTCCCGTACGAGCTCAAGGTCGATACCGCCGGGATCAAGGACGGCCTGCTGCCGATGCTGCCGGGGGCGAAGCTGCGAAGCGCCTTTTTCACGGAGAGCAACTCCTACGACGCGCAGTATCCGGGCATCATGTTCGCCGCATACACGGCGCTCCGGACGACAGACGGCGGTGCGCTCGCGGTATACGACGTTAACGGGAAGACGGCGGCTACCGTGAACATCGGCTTCAAGTCCCAGGTCAAAGAGCCGGGAAAGACGGGCCTCGTGCATGATTTTCAGACGGCTGTCGCCAAGGATGGCAAGTGGAAAACGCCCGAGGTCGTCATCGAGCTGGGCGCCGACTATCCGCAATCGATCGCGGGATACGGCAAGCTCAACGGAATCGACGACTACAAGACGCTGGACGCCAAGCTCGGCAAGTCGCTCGCCGACTATGCGGCGCTTCCTTTTTACAAGCTCGATATCTCGGCGGTCAAGGACGGCAGCTGGGATACGCTTCGGCAGAAATACGCGGACGTGCTTAAATATGACGGCGTGCTGCATCTCGTCGGCTTCCAGAAGGGAGGCCACGACGAGAACTACCCGGATTTCCTGCCTGCCGATCCCAAATGGGGCGGGGATGAGGCATTTGCGGCCTTCGTCAAGGACGCGAAGTCGCGCGGGCACAAGATCGTGCCGTACACCAATTTCTCGTGGTGGGGCGTGAATTCGCCTACGCTGGCGGCGCTGCCGGAAGGCGTGACGCTCGCGGACATCGCCGTGCAGGACAAAAACGGCATCGTGATCAAAGAGGACTACGGGCCTCACAGCGGGTATGTGATGAATCCGACGCAACCCTTCACGCGCAAGCGGATCGCGGAAGAGCACGAGAAAATGAAGGCGGTCGGCTTCGACGGCGTGTTCGAGGATCAGTGGGGCATTCGCAATGCGCCGTTCGTCTACAACAAGCCGCTGCCCGGCGGGACGGACGCTTCGACCGCTTATCTGGCGGGCGTACGGGATTACTTTGCGGCCGCCGACTACAATCTGTATACGGAAGACGGCTTCGACGTGCTGGCCGACCATGCGATCGGGCTCATGGGCTCCAACTACTTGTGGGACCTGCTCGGCTACCGGCCGAAGACCGCGTCATATACCGACTATTATCCGATGATGGGGATGCTCGTCCGGGACAAGGTGATGCTCTACCAGCACGATCTGGCCGCCGAGACGATGACGGACAATCCCGATATGCTGCGCTGGAACGCAGCGATGGGCTTCAATCTAAGCGCGGATCTGTTCAATGGCGCGGCCAATCCTTGGGTCAATCTGGCGGGCGTCTTGCAGAAGGAGATCTTGTCCAGGTACGTGGCGGAAAAGGTGACGGGCTTCGAGGAGCTCGCGCCGCAGGTGACGCGGACGGACTTCGAGACGGTCAAGGTTACGGCGAACGCGGGCAAGGATCAGCCGTACGAGGTTGACGCGGACACGGCGCTCGCGCCGGGCGGCTTCGATATCGTCGCGGGCGACGGATCCTACCGTGCGGGCAGCTACATCCGTTATAACGGCGCGGATCTCGATCCGGGCGAGCATATTCTGGCGGAGGTGCGCGAAGCTGGCGAAATTCGCTTGTATCAGCCGTACGGCGACGACACGACGGTGCGCGTGAAGCTGGGGGCGAAATGGAAGCACGCAGCTGGGGCTGCCTATACGGCGGATGGCGCGAAGATCGCGGATCTCCCTGTCAAGGAGACGGACGGATACGCCAGCGTCGACTATGTCGCGCGCATCCTCGATAAGGAGACGGCCTATATCGCGCTCGCTTCGGCTTCCGCGCCAAGCGGCGTGACGCAAGGCTTCGAAAAGGTGAAGCCGCAGACGAACCTGGCGCTCGGCAGAAAGGCGATGTCCACGTCCGATACGGCGAAGGAATTCCCGGCGGCGCTGGCGACGGACGGCGATCCGTATACGTATTGGGAGAGCGCGGCCAAAAACTTCCCGCAGTCGCTGACGCTCGATCTCGGCGAATCGCGGGACATCAAGACGGCGAAGTTCAAGCTGCCGCCCCAGGACGCCTGGGAAAAGCGCGATCAGCAGGTCGAGGTGCTCGGAAGCGAGGACGGAGAGACGTTCGCCTCCATCGCGCCGGCGCAAGCGGCGACCTTCGACCCGGCGACCGGCAACGTCGCCGAGATCAAGCTGCCGGAAGGAACCAAGGCGCGCTATGTACGCATCGTCGTCACGGGCAATACCGCCTGGCCGGCGGCGCAGGTGGCGGAGTTTGAGATTTACGGTTAAGCAAGTCCAGTAGACGGATCCCCGGCGAGCATCGAGCCGAGCCGGGGAATCCGTTTTTTTACTGAAAAGGGAAACTTCCTCCTCGCGGGGTGCGTCTATTTTACAAAGCTTGTACTGCACCAGAGAGGATGGGATTTGATTGCCAATCGTTCAAAAAGGAATGACCGCGCTGCTGGCTGCGGCGCTAATGCTGCCGGCTGGCGCGGCTGCAGCCTCGGCTAAGGCGCAGGCTGCGCCGGCGCAAGCGTTGGTTTCGACATCGGCGCAAGCGTCGATCTCGCCCGCAGTCGCGCCTTCGGCGCAATCCGCGACAGCCGTCGCCCAAGCGTCCGATCCGACCGCCTTCATTCAGATCGTCGCAGGCGATTATTACTCTACAGCATTGCGTGCGGACGGCACGGTATGGGCCTGGGGGAGGACGCTGTACGGCGAGCTGGGCGCCATGGAGCCTCGCTTGACGAGCTCCATCGACAGGCCGGTCAAGCTGTACGGCCTTGCCGGCATTGTCGCGATCGCGACCAACGGCGTCGGCACGCAGACCGGCGTCGCCGCCGACGGAACCGTCTGGGAATGGGGAGCGGGTAGCGCGGTGCAGGGAGGCAGTTCACTGCCGAGGCAGATTCCCGGCCTCAGCGGCGTTCAGGCGGCCGTGCCGGGCTTTGCGCTCAAGAAGGACGGCACGCTGTGGAGATGGACGTATGAGCAAGCGGATGGAAAAGCGACGCCCGTAGCCGTTCAAATCCCGGGCACGTACCGCTTCACGTCCATGATCGCCAAGGGCGATCTCGTCTACGCGATCGACGGTGCGGGCGCCGTATGGGGTTTCGGCGCCATCCGCAAGCCCGACGGCAGCGGTACGACGTTCGTGCCGCCGGCGCGTCTCGCCGGTCTGCCGGCCATGAAGCAGCTGTCCGCCTACCAGGACCGGATCGCGGGCGTGGATGCCCAAGGCCGCGTATGGCAGGCCAAGATCGATTTCGGCGTGCTGTACCAGCAGAGCAAGCCGGGAACGGTGAAGCTCGCCGGCAAGCCGACGAGGCTCGCGCCGTCGCTCAAGGCCGCGGAGGCCGAGTTCAGCAACTTCGACTCGGTGCTCATCCGTACGACGGGCGGCGACGTATGGACGACGAACAACTGGCTGACCGGCAAGGCCGGCAAGATCGGCGGCTGGTCCGGCATGAAAGAGATCGCGGCGGGCTATCACCACGGCCTCGCGATCGACGCAAAGGGTAAGGTGTGGGGCGTCGGCGGCAACCAGTGGTTCGAGGCGGGCTCTCCCAACGTGAACGATGCAAGGCTGCTGTATAAGCCCGCGCCTGTGCTGCCTGCAATCAGTATTTTCGTTGACGGCAAGCCGCTCGCTACCGCTTATCCCGGAATTATGGCAGCGGGACGCGTGTCGGTTCCGCTCAAGGATACCGTCCGCGCGCTGGGCGGCAGCCTGAAGGTCAATGCCGATGCTTCCTACGAAGTGACGATCGGGCAATCGACGGCCGTGATCCACTCGTACAACCTCGAGACAACGGTGAATGGCAAGCAGGTCAGACTGCCCGAGCAGCCTTTCACGACGATGGGGGCTGTCGTGGCGCCGGCCGCGCTGTTTAAGCTGATGGGCGTGACCGTCGCTTGGAACGCCAAGCTCGCCGAGCTGAGTCTCAGCACGAAGTAGCGCAAACGCCGTGGCATCGAAGCAGCCAGAACATCGCGAATAAAGAGCAGCCGACCGTCGCGCACATCGAGATGGCAGAACGCTGCGTGCACCGAGACAGCTTGAACACCGCGTGCATCGAGGCAGCTCGAACACCTCCAGCATCGAGGCATCCCTTACATCGCCAGCATCGGGGCATCCCGAACACCGCATGCTTCTGAGACAAATGAATCTACACGCACGCAGAAAAGGATCGGGCCCGCGGCCAATGTCATTAAGTTAAGCTCAACGAAATGACCAGGAATACAAATGGATTCTGAAACGGCATGGGGAAACCTCCCTGTGCCGTTGTTTTCGTGGATGTAAATGAAAAAGCGTACAGCAAACAAAGCG
>Ga0209566_100126_pt1 | contig 94445 bp, 95 predicted proteins | sample Araplavi_mTSA_r2_2_FD_184287 | JGI IMG/M metagenome (GOLD analysis project Ga0209566, IMG submission 184287) | Arabidopsis root microbial communities from North Carolina, USA - plate scrape CL_Cvi_mTSA_r2 (SPAdes) (version 2) | ecosystem: Host-associated > Plants > Roots > Endosphere | place... | reverse complement strand
TAAGGCAAGCCACCAACTATGATTATCCTCCATATATAAATCTAAACTTTCACCTTTGCCCCAAATTGTGTCATATGAAAAATATCCAAAGTTGATTATTTTATCATCTAAGTAAGCACTTAATAGACTTACAAGAGTTTGTGTATGGTTCATTTCTAAGCTTACCTTACCCCATATTCCCAAGAGCTTGGAACCTTCATGCTTTTGCCCTTGAATATCGTAAATGAAAATAAACTTTCCAAACTTCCTTCATTCATCTCAATACAATCACTCTGAAACTTGTTAAGGCTCTTCCTCTCTAACTTCTGATAGTTCACATCGTAGCTAACACTTTTAAGCGGAAAACCAATGTTAGAGAAAAGCTCAACAGATTTTTTTATCCATTCTGATACACTGCCGCAATAGCCATAAATATTACAGTAAATTCTTCCGTTTTCTGTATCCATTATTAAACCTCTTTTCAAGATTGTTTTATGAAGAAATAATATCAACCTTGTTCCATGACAGAACATATGTGTTTATACTTTTTTTCAAAGTTCTTTCTAAAATATTCATTCCCGTCCTTATTTAATTTTTTTTCTTCAAAAGCCCAAGATAATAAATATTCTTGAAAACTATTATCTAAATCCAAATCTAATGGAATAATTTTGTCTACAGATATTTCACTATCATTCGATGTAGTAATAAGTTTTCGTGCCCTTATCACAATAGGCAATTCTATCCACTCTTTGTAAGAGCCTACTATTTTTATTACTTCTATATCGTTCAAAAAATTAAAAATAATCTTGTCAGAAACAAGATCATTTATAAAAAATTTTTTCATAAACGAAACACGTTTATTACTGTCATTTATCTCAGAAAATAAATGCAAAAAATCAGAACTTTGTTTTATTAAAAAAACACTAGTAAAGTTTATAAAATACTCTGCACAACTTTGTAACATCGTTGTTGGAGAGGTATCATGCTCAACTTCCATTACTAGAGAGAGAATCTTTGAAAACTCTTTTTTATTTGACCAAAGATTTTTCATTCTTTCTTCATCTCTATAGTAGTAAATTATTATACTCAAAATATCCGTTTTTTCCCTCATTTGCATCTCCCTATTGGCTCTCATCCACCTGCTCTATACTGGCGTCTGCCTACCATAGCTCCTCCAACTTTTCTGAAAAAATTGACTAATGGAATCTTTCGAGATTTTCAAGTAAATCAAAATCTACTAGATTGGTACCATTATATCCAGCTTCTATCAAGACCTGTCGTAGTTGCTGCAATAGCTTGAGCCATTCTTTTATAAATAAATCAGTTTTCATCGTGATACTCCGATAATCACCACGACTATCCCAATTAATGTTAATATCATATTTTTCAATTTTACATATCCACGTTTCGAAAAATGCTTGACTTGGGAAAGTTACGACAAACCGCTCTTCTCTTTCTTTGATTGCCTCTAACATCCTAACAACATCACTTATGCCATCGGCTATTTGTGTTCCATAATTGATTCTTAATGAGGTATCATGCCATTTCATTGTAAAGTGTTGGTTATTAACATGCCTATTATCTAGTGCTTCCGATATCGTTGTATCTTCTGGATCACGTATTCCAACCTTAAAATTTGAGTTGATTATGATTTCAAATTCCACTTTACTCACCCCAAGGACATCTAACTTTTGCATGACTATCTTTTCTAACAAGAAAACATATGTAAAGAATGAGCTTATGACGTCATCTTCTTTATATATGTTTCGGAAGCTTATATATTTGAAAAGTCATTCTTCTAAGTACATTGTGTAAAAAATACACCTGCATCATTCTGATCCACATTTTTATTTATAAACAAATATCCGGTCGAGTCACTGACGCAAAATATATCATGAAACCCTTCAGGGAAATCGCCGCCATAAATTTGTAGGCAAAATTGATAATCAGCCAGACCCAAGTCTTCTATTTGTAACAGAGAGGGAGTATGGCCAATCAACGAACCACAGTAAATCTCTCTATCATCCAACTCTTCTTCATCTACTTCTTCTTCTAAATCTAAATTCAATTCATCCCCTAAAATGAACTCTTGTGCTGGTATCAAGAACCCTGATTCATTTCGAATATTACCCGCTTCATGTAATAAAACTCTCGTGTATCCTTTTCTAATGTTTTGTAACTCTTCGTTATCACCATGAAAAGTGATTACATCTAGAAAGTAATCATCCTTGCTATACGTTGTAAACACGGATAGTACATGTCCTTTTGGCAAGTTTACATCTAACGTTTTATTAAGAAAATCCGTTGGCAAGCTTAATACGAGTGTTAATTTATCTCCATCTGGGTTTAATGGCCAATCCATATTTTCAGGCAGGAAGCTATATCCACCAAGCCGTGGTACATTGGATTCATTTTCAACATCTTTAAAGGTAATTTCAACTGACATCTTTACAACACATCCTTGTCGTTTCTTTAAGAATCTTTAAATCTCTCCTGTTAATCCCCCTGCTATTCACATTCCTATATAATTACGTCCTGTTCATCCTCCCACCATACTTCGACATAAATCGAGTTAAATCCTACCAGTAAAATGAACTGTGTTTAAAACGTCAAAAGCCTGCCCAAAGGCAAGCTTTTTTATTTGAGACATGTCCCATATCGTATTATTGATGACCCTCGTGACAGTTGAGTAGCATCCAAGCCACCTCTGAATTCAAAACATTAAAGCTCTACTTCACCTGCTTGATCTTGCCCTAGATGAACAAGTGGAACAGGAGAGTAAATAAACGTATCCCCGTCGTCTTCAAGCTTATACATGATACAAAACAAAGCTGAACCTCGCTGATCGCCACTAGGTATAGAGAAAATCATAGCTGGACAGCGCAGCTCAGCAGAATGAACGCTTGCACATAGATCTTTATAAGTAATAGCAGCGAGGGTGTCGATATCACCAAGATGCTGTTGACAATCCCCCATAACTTGCATGTAATACGCTATATTCTGATTATACTTATTCGCAAAGCTCTGCTTATACTCTTCAATGCTAAGAAAGCAACACTCCCAATCCAAAGGCGGGATGCTTAGCACATAGCGATAGAACTTCAATTTCCTGATTCCTCCTCTTTTCGAAATCGAGCTAATTTAACTTTACATCTAATTGAAAACAAAATTGGTAACGTATCTTCTTATCTCCTCAAGCTCGCCTTGTAGCAATATCTCTTTCTTATTTCGAATTACCAATACATTTATACTTAATATTGAAATGTGAATATATTCATTCTTGTAATTTTCAACTTCAATAAAAGAAGAAGAATCTGTACAGTCTTGTAAACTATTTAGTTCATGTGAAAGGTTATTCCATTTATCTAAATATAATTCCCGCCCAATCGTGCCGCTTTTGGTTTTGTTATTTTTATAACGAAGCTTAATTTTTGGAGATTTTTCTCGGTTCCAATTTACAGTTGAAACAATGTCTTGTCGCAAAAATTTAGCTGTATCAGGAGACTCATCCCCACTAAATTCACAATGATATATTGGAAATACATCTATGGTTTTTTGATGGAGTCTATCACTATAAGTTGCAAAACTAGTATGATACGACGAAGGTATAAATAACACTGCATCAAAGTTAGTTTCCTTGTAAGCAATATTAGTTATCTTAACTATTCTCTTTGCACATTCGGCATTTATGTATTTGTCAATGGACTTTAAAAATTCATAAACCGCTTCTACCTCCATTTCACCTCTTATTGAGACTTTTATTATATGCCCTTCTAACAATGAGAAATTTAAATAATGCGTAAAAATAAAGGCAGGTGTTTTGTTAGAATAGAAATACCAATCTTTCATACCTCTAATAGTACTGATTTCACAATATTCCTGTAGCTCGTCCAATAACATGTTTAATCACCTTCTGTTCAATCAAGGTTTATCATCATTCAAGTCAAGCAGCTTCTCAAATTTCCATTAATCCAACTAATGATTATTTCTTTTATCAAAGACTATAATGTTAATATACCCCTGTTGATTCACCGAACTTTTCTATACATACTTCATCTGCAATGCCGAATAAAATTTCGCAATCTTCAGCTGCTGATGGGATTTTCTCAGGATTATTAAGTATCTCTGTATAGTATTTCTTCCCTCTGCCTACTACCAAGTAACTTACGTCTTCAATCCCATCCTCTGACTCTTCCATGTAATCTAAAAATGGCTCTTCTTGTAATACACTTGCCGCATCTAAAAATTGTTCCTGAAACTTCACGATATTCTCCTGATCCATTTCTCTCAATATTTCTCTTAATTTATCCGCATTCTGATCTGCGTTCATAATAATATCCCAAAACCAATCGCTTACAATGTCACTAATTTCGGTTGGTAAAATAATATCAGAATGATTCATAAAGCCACCTCGTTTGTGATTTTAGTTGAAGGCGTGAAACTATTTCTGTGGAAATGTTCTACTTGTTTTTGGATTTTTTGATCTTCCACCTTAACTGTTCGACATCCACCTGATTTTGTTTCATTTGTTTTGAGTATATCAATATACCTTCATCAACATACTCAAATCGAAATGTTGTAGTTGGTATACTATTTTTATTTTCATGATAGAAGCCATTTCTAATAATTGTATCAACTGCTTGATTGCTATTATACAAATACTCATCCACCAAAAATGTTTCTTCGTTCAATTCCTCATCTCCGTCCAAGTCGACGTCTTTCAAATAGAATAATACTTTTTCTATCACAGTCTCTTTCAAAACTACACAATATACTTGTTCCAAAACGATTTCATCATTATCGTTATTTAGAAACCTAAGATAAAGTTTCATCCCATCTTCTTTTATTACAAAAACACTGCCCCATCCCTTATTTTCTTTATCATAAGAATAGTACAGTTCACCATCTTTTAACTTATTTACGATAACTCCTTCATTAGATTCAGGCTCAGTTTTATAGATTTTGGGCTTCTTTAATTGATTTAGTGCATTTTGATATGGAAAAAATTCTAAAAATGAATCACTCCAAATAACTGTATCTTGTTCTACATTTTTAGCTCTGTTAAGCAATTCTTCGTATGAGTCATAATATTTTTCAAAAATTCTGAGCAGCAAGTCATATTCTTTTTCTATCGCTTTGTACTCTATTTTTTTCATGTAATCACCCTCTCACGCCCTAAGCCTGTATATAATCAAAGATCATGGCCAACCGTCCATAGGGCTGCTAATAGGCAACCCTATGGTTTGTATTCTTTGTCGTGCTTAAAGTTTTAAATAGCGGAAATCAAAATCAATACCCTCGCCATCCAACAAGTTTCTTTTATACTCTATTTCTTCCTTAGAACTATCAAAAGTAACTTCTGCGTACAATTTTTGAATTTCAATTATTTCATTTAATAAATAGTCATTGAAATCTTTAAATACTTTAGCCCTTTTAATCGGATCATGAGAAAATAAATAAATCTCCCCAGTATCCCTTTTAAAGCAAATAGGATCATTGCTAGGACTTTCAGCAAAAACAATATATTTATCTGTTTCATCTTGCTGAAAATACAATGATACAAATTCCCATATAGAATTTGTCAATGCTTCCCACTCATCCATTTTCTTAAGGTTGTACATGAAATCAGAGCTTTCTATACCACCGAAATGTAAGAAATAATCTTTCGTTTGTGAGGGAATTATCCAATCTAGATATTTCTCTGTCTTTTGAAAATTTTCAGTTTCTAATGAAATCACTTCTACATCCTGATCCTCAAGAAAGCATGTCAGGTTTTCAATCCAATTGTCTTCCCCTATTTGTCTAATTGGTAATATGGGCTCTCTATTCATCTTCATACTTACTCCTTTAATGATAAGATTCTCTCGATCTCTTGGCCGGGTTCATTGTCTGCAGCGCTGCTTCTCACCATACTTCGACATTAATCGAGTTAAATCCTACCAAAAAGGGGCTGTCCAGAAGTCAGTTTCAATGACTTTCTGGACACCCCCCTTTTTGTCTTTGTGTACAATTATCTCCTACCATTCTCTTTCTCTGAGGGCATCCTCAATAACAATATCGATCTTATAATATTGTAAGACCGATTCTACTGTAGCAGCAATTGATTCCCTTGCAACAGTCTCTATTTCACTATTATTTTGCCCAAACTCATCTGCCAAATCATTAATGGCTATTGTCATTTCATCAAGTTTACTTTGAATCTTATTTACATCACGATTCCCTTTTTCTATAAATTGAACAACACGCAAAATGCATTCCTTTACTTTATCAACTAAAAATTCTGGGTAGAAAGGGTCATTATACATCTCAATTAGATAACTGATTTGGGCTGCTTCATTCTCATTTTGTCGATTCCCGTCTTTATCCTCTACCCCATATTTCGGAACCCCGGCTTGCCACATCTCTTCGACTGTTTGTAACGGATAGTTATCGATACCAAGCAATCGCTGTTCTTTTAATGGATCGATCCATCGGCCATTCTCAATCGATAGAATTAAACGACGTACAAATTCGTAACCCGTGTTATACCCAACAATTTCGTAGTTGGTTAACATGTTCGGGTCATTTCTATCAATATTGTATTGGATAATTTCATTCCCCATAAGACCCTTATCACCGACTGCGGGATCGATTTTCACCAAATTGTATATGAGTTCATCATCACTAAATTCAGAGCGATTTCCCCACTGTCCCCTGTCACTACTAATAAAAATCTCTGGTATAGGGATATTCAAATTAGGTTGTACATTTTTTAGTTTCCCTACGGAACACTGTTTGAAAAACCCCTTTAACACCATACACACCCCAAAAGGTTTAAACGTATTTAAGTCAAGCAGCTTCTCATTAAAATGATCACGTTCACTCGTTATATTAAAAAATGCAGCGTATGGATTGTCTAATAATTGAGCAATGATGTATAGATTTTCTTTTAATTGTATGGAATGAATATCATTTTTCTTCCAAACAAATCTTTTTAACATATCAGCACCCCTTTTTTGTGAGTATCTGGCCATAAAATGACAAAAAGCTCTCCAAACGATGGAAAGCTTCCTCATTTTAATAATTATAATTGAAATTAATGATGTAATCATTAATACAGTTTCTCAGAGATTGATTTTGCCGTTATCTCGCGGTATTTCATAGCTTCATCCTTTATTTTTAAAGAAACCCCGACATTCAAAATGTCAATAACAGCTAACTGGGATATCTTTGCAGCAAGTGAGCTGCCTTGTAGTGGATTTTCTCTAGCAACCATTAACAGTTCGATATCTGCCAGTTTGGTTATAGGGGAACGCGCATTACTGGTCATAACGACTATTTTGGCGCCCGCTTTCTTGGCTAGGCTTAAGTTCTCCAGCGTATCTTTGGTGCTTCCCGAAATGGATATCCCAACAGCTACATCTCCTGGATGCATTAATGCAGCTGTCATGGCCTGAAAGTGCGTATCTGTCTTAGCGAAGCTCTGCTTGCCAATCCTGGTGAAGCTATGCGCGGCCTGTAACGCCGTCAATCCTGAAGATCCGACTCCAAAAAAGTGAATATGATTAGCTGCAGTCAATAGATCAATGGTCTTCTCCAACTGATCTGAACTAATAAGTTCCGAGGTTTGTTCCAGCGTCTCAATATGCATAGATATCACCTTGCGGTTTAAAGTCGCTGCATCATCCTCTTCAGTAACTTCATTATACAAGCGATCGGAAGGCTTAACCATATCTTGTGCCAGAGATAATTTAAAATCCTGAAAGCCCTGGAATTTCAGTTTCCGGCAGAGGCGAATCACCGTCGTCTCACCGACGTCCGCTCTCTCTGCAAGTTCGGTCACCGAATGATAAATGATATCCTGAGCGTTTTCCAGAATAAAATTTGCAACTTTTTGTTCTGTTTTGGTTAATCCATTGAAATGACTTCTTATGGATAACAACGTCTTTCCCATTCCCTGCTCGTTAGACAAATCCATTCTCCTTTCAGGTTGCCTAACAAATAATGAACCTGTAGACTAACCTACTATCTAGGATATACACAAATTCCTTCAAAAGGCAAATTAATATGCTATAACAAGTTACATTACAATGTAAATTTAATTTTAAATAAAATAACCCGCTACAGCCCCTACTACACCTCCATTATCTCCTAAAGAAGCCGAGACTACCTCAATTTCCCGAATCTTCTCTCTATAAACAGGAAGCAGCTGGCGCGACAGACTTTCACGAACCGGATTAAGTAAAAAATCGCCTTGCCACCGATATCCAGACCTTTAGCTACTTCCCCAGTATGTCCCATCCATAGAACCTCCTCGCTTAAGGGCTGCTGCACTAGAGACTACATTTCAGGAACGTTATGATATTGAAGTATAGCATCCGTATATTTCTTAGTAATCAATTGCGGCCTGGTAATGGCTCCGCCAATTACAACGGCGTAAGCTCCGGCCCGAAGACACGCAACAGTCTGTTCAGGACTATGAATTCTCCCTTCAGCTAATACGGGAATGCTAACCATTTGACTCAAGTCAGCAACTAATTGAATATCTGGTTCCTCACTTTGCGGGCTGTAAGCTGTATAACCAGATAACGTAGTAGAAATAAGATCAAAACCCAATTTCTCCGCCTCTACTCCTTCTGCTAAAGAAGATACATCTGCCATTAATAGTACTTGGTGCTTCTCCCTTATTTCTTTAACCAAATCCGCAAGACAAACATTGTCCGGCCTATTGCGTAATGTAGCATCCGTAGCGACAATATCGGCTCCAGCAGCGATTATACCTTCAACCTCTGTTAAGGTAGGAGTTATGTAAACGTCAGAACCGGTATACTCCTTCTTCCATAAGCCGATAATCGGCAAATTCGTCACCTTTTTTATCGCTCTAATATCTTGAGGCGTATTCGCCCTGATCCCTACCGCCTTGCCCATTTCAGCCGCTAGAGCAAAGCGGGCCATATAATCACTTCCGTAGAATGGTTCTTCCTCAAGAGCTTGACAGGAAACAATAAGTCCGCCTTTTAAAGTTTGAATCATTGAATCTACCATAGTGCACACCTCCGTAAATAAACTGTTCATTGAGTAATAGGTAGCTCATAATATGTACTCTTTCATTTCCTTAGAATCAGGAACAGCCACCCCTTATTATCAATAGAGTGGCTGTCTGCTGAGTTTTTCTACTCTATCGTTGTTATAGAACCAGATCGTCCGGCCAGTGGATTTGGATCCCTTGCCTTTGAATCAGCGCTTGATAGGACTGGAGATGCTCCGAATTGGCGTGAACCTCATGCGGCGTCACTTGATTCTGCAGCGCATAGGCCGCTAAATAACCGACCGACTCCCCAATATTCCATTCTGTCGGGTGGAGGCGGTAGCATCCGTTCGTGATTTGAGTGGTGCCGATATTTTTACAAGCGGGAAGCAAATTCTTGACCCGGATCGGCAGTAACGCGCCAAGCGGAATCTCATACGGATAGTTCGGAATATAGAACGTCCGGTTCGTGACGGTCGTCAAGTGAACATCCAGATGATAGCTGCCTACACCGACGCTATCGTCGTAACGGCGAATTCCTTGTTCCCCGCGGATTTCCTTACTAACATCCTGCTCCGTAATGGTATACATCGCTTGAATCCGGCGCGACTCGCGAATATACGGGTACTTCGCCAGTCCGTCCTCTGTACCCAGTACATCCGTACGCAGCCGGATGCCTGGATACCCTCGCCCTCCATCCGGACGAGGCGTCTCGGTCTGGAGCCAGTAGATCAGTGAGAGGCTTAACTGTCTAGCACTCGCCAGATGCTCCTCCCGTTCTGCTTCAGGAACGTCAATAATTGAACCCAGAAAATAATCGTTCTGCGGCCAATTGATCAAGGTGATGTCACTCTCATATAGCCCAGGCTCAAATAAAGCCGGGTCGATGACACGACGATACGTCCACAGCGACAGTAGCTCCCGTCCAGAAGCGTCCTTGCGTTCACCTGGAAATAGGGCGAACTCCTTCATTTTCTCCGCGTCATCCGTATCGTTCGCATACCAGCTTAATAGCGGAATATTCGTATGCTTCGGTACGAACTTGCGCCAGAAATCATATTGCTCAGGCTTCTCAATCGTGAAATCGCCACCCTCTACATAATCGAGGGCAAACACATGGGTGATCGACTGCACATCGAGCGGATTTGCCTCTTCCAGCGCATGCGGCTCCCCTGTCTCACGCCTGGACTCCGCGCCTATTACATATTCCACCCCCGCTAACGGCAGTACGTCTCCACATTCCGTAGCATCGAGGAAGTATGATCCCCTTAGTACAACTTCTTCACCTGAGCTTATATGTGTAACGGTTACACTCTCTATCTGATCCTCGTTCACTGAGGCTGCAGTTGGTCTGAAATGATACAATACCGTGATACGGCCGCTGTTCACATACGGGGCCAACATATCCTCGATGACGCGCAGCGCCACCTTCGGCTCATGGCATAAGCGGCTTACCCAACCATTGCCGGGATTAAGCAGTTCATTATTCTTCGCTTCCTCTGACATCGGATAGTTCTCTCGATAATAAGCACGCACCCGGTCTCGAAACTCGCGATACGTCTCTGTGCAGCCGAATTCCTCGATCCACCGATGTTCATCCGGCGGAACCGCCTGACTTGTCAGCTGACCGCCGAGCCAATCCGTCTCCTCTGTCATGATTACACGCACGCCCATTTTGGCTGCAGCCAATGCGGCCATACATCCGCCCAACCCGCCACCTAGGACGGCGACATCTGTCATTCGCTTGTTATGCATCTCTCGCTGACTCCTTCTCCGGCGCTTCCAGCATCCACCTGAGCTGTTCATGCACCTTTTCTGTTATTTGCAAAATTTGTAGACCCTCGCAGCATTAGCGAAGCTCGAACCCTCGTCGTACTTTATTGTCCTTGCTTCGTATCACGGACATGGGTCTTCAATCCGACCTCAAACATCCGACTCCAAGGCATATAGCAATCGTCGATCACGATCTCATAATTATTCTCTGGATCATGCAAATGCTGCTCGATGAACCGAGTCAATTCAGCTCTGACCTGCTCGGCGATTTGTCCCCGCTGTCCGTCGATCGAGAAATAATTGTATTCCGTACCAGGCAGCACCCGATCACTTACATCCCTGCGTACGAAGGCACAATAGCCCCCATCCTCGACATAGCGTAGTGACAGGAAATCTCGATGCTGCGGCGTATTGCCATTCACGGCATAGATCATGCCCTGTGCAATGCAAGTTCCGAGCGTGTTGCCACTTGTATTCCACCCTGCATAACCGGCCAATTCGAACAATAGCTTCTTATCGCGAAGCAGCTGCAGCAGTTCAAGATCTGCTCCGTTGGCATAGGCTACATCGGCGATAACACAAGGCTTGCCGAGACGATGAACAATATCATCAGCCATCTCTACCAGTTCAACTAGATTCCGGTATACCTGATACCCTAAAGATGGCTGCCCTTGATCATTCGACTCCATCATGCTCTCGCCGGGTGAATTGATGCATAGGGCCATATCGGCTTCTGCCAGGGAAGGCGACATTAGTCCTCCGGCCGCCATAATCTGATATTTGACCGATTCATATAGCACGCGGTCCTCATATAGAGGCATCACTAACGGCCCTTGCACACTGGCAAAATGAACATGCACCCGTGGCTTGCGACGCTCAAAATGATTGATCATGCGGGCAAGTAGTGTACACCCCACTTCGTCGGCCCCGGGATACATATAGACGGACAGCTGCTGCTGACACTTCTTGACATGCTCGCGAACGTGCTGCTGATCCACCGCAGTCAGACCATAAGGAGCCGAGTCATCCTGTGGGATGATCATGAAATCGACGGCCCCGGCCTGCACCAGTTCGATTGCTCTCTTATTCGCTGTTAAATTAACAGCACGGCGCTCCGTGTAGTCCTGCCACATGGATTCAGGCAAAACACCCTCAATCTGCTGCAATTCATCTTGCTCTTCTTCTGTCGCGATGCCCAGCTCCAAACGATGGCGGATATATCCGCGCCGGAAAATTTCCCTGCCCCAATTCTCGTAGTAATCCGGTTCTTCATCACTGCTGGAATAGCGCGGGCAACGCATAATGAGCTGATAAGCAAATACTTGCAAAGCTGGGTTGATCCGCTTCAATTGACAGAGATTCTCCAATTGCTCCCCGCATTGTTCCTCCGTCATCTCATGCAGCCGCGAGGGGATTATTCCTCCGTATAGCAATGTGTCCAAGGCCACAATCGCTCCGTCTGCATCACGCGCCTGCTCGAATAGCCAGGCCCATAGCTGTTCGATGTCTCCAGGGCGCTTCTTCAGCCCCATCATGCTCAAATCCGGACGAACGACATGATAATCCGTTCCCGCGGCAAGAAGTGCCGGAAATTCGTAATTGCACGGACGTTCGTCCAGCGGAATATATATAATTTTTCTCATGTGAGTCGTGTCCTCCTATCCTTTAACTGCTCCGGATACACCTTCCATGTAATATTTCTGGGTGCACAGGAACACGATGATAATCGGTATAACCGAAATGACGGTTCCGGCGGCAATCCAGCCAAAATTATAGGAAAATTGGCCATTTAAAAAGCTGAGCGCGGATGCGATTGGATACTGCTTCGTATCATTAAGCACAATCATCGGCCAGAGGAAGCTATTCCACATCCCCATGAACTCCAATAGACCAATAACGGCGATCGCCGGCTTCACAATCGGCAGCGCCAATTGTAGCCAAATACGAAATTCGCTGGCACCGTCCACTTTGCCGGAATCGCGCAGCTCATGTGGCATGCCCATAAACGCCTGTCTCATTAGGAATACGTTGAACACGGTAACCGCTGAAGGAAGCACGACTGCAAGAAACCCGCCCATCAAGCCTAGTGCTTTTACCGTCAAATAGTTAACTACCATGCCTGCTGCAGCGGGAATAATCATCGTCGCTATCAGTAGTGTAAAGATTAGATCCCGGCCTTTGAAACGGAATACGGCAAGCGGATAGGCTGTAAGACAAGAAAAGAAGATGTTCATTACAACGCCCATCAGCGCAATGATAACGGTATTCATTAAGTATCTTGGAAAGTCCATGTAATTCCACACTTGGACGTAATTATCAAAGTCGATAAATGTCGGGAAGATCGCCGGCGGAGAGCTGAACACATTCTTGCCGGGCATGAGCGACACACTTAATATCCATAGGAATGGTCCCATCATAAAAATGGCAAACAGAATCAGTGCTCCATACAACAATAATAATTTCACTAATCGAAGTGGTTTTTTTCTCATATCATGCATCCATTAATATGGATTGACACCACCCTTCCGGTTGAATCTGAAGATGACGATACTAAGCGCACCAATCATGACGCTGACAATTAAGCCAAGTGCCGAAGAGTAGCCGAAATTAAATTGCTGGAAACCCTGCTGATAAATATACAAGCTCGATGTTAAGGTAGCATCCCCCGGTCCACCCATCGTTAGGATGAACACTTCATCGAACACACGGATTGCCGCCATTAGTGAAATAAGCGTGCAGAAAAAGACATACGGTCTCAACAGCGGAATTGTAATTTTACGAATCGTCTGCGCCCGGCTCGCGCCATCAATCATCGCAGCCTCTGTCAGATCCTTCGGAACGGATTGCAATCCGGCCAAATAAATCATCATATAGTAGCCAAGGCCCTTCCACATCGTAATGAACATCAGTGTCCACAGTGCAGTATCTTTGTCGGACAGCCAGGTAATTTTCTCTTTCATTAACCCTACATTGGACAGCACATAGTTTATGACCCCATTCTGGTTGAGCAGCCAGCCCCAAATAAGCGCTACCGCGACCATAGAAGTAACTACGGGGATGTAATAAGCCGTTCGAAATAATTTAATGCCTTTGACATTGCTGTTGACTAGAATCGCCATAAGTATAGATATAATCTGAATAAATGGTACAACAATGACGTATAGCAATGAGTTGAGCAGTGACGTGATGAAGCTCTTATCCTGCAACGCCTTAACGAAGTTATCCAAGCCAACAAACTCGGTCTTGCCTATGACGGAGTAATTCGTCAGCGCCAGCGGTACGCTATAAATAATCGGCCAGAAGACAAATAGGGCCAGTAGAATCAAACCCGGTGTCATGAAGAGCCAAGCCACTGCCGCTTCCGACTTGCCGAATCTAGTAAAGAATTTTCTCATGATAGTAATCCTCCACCACCATTAATTAGGTAGTTCAAAAAGTCCACTTTTGAACATCCATTATAAGAATCGGGCAGGACAAGCCTGCCCAATTTGAAGTATTTAGTTGCCCAAGATTTTGTTAACATCGCTCTCGGCCGTAGCCAATGTCTTCTTCACGTCAGCACCGTTCAAATAAATTTCCTGCAATGCTTTGGTGATGGTCTGATTAACGTCTTTAGCACTCTCAACGCCGATGTAGAAATCCTCGGCTTTATCAAGGCTGACTGCGGATACGGTCTTAGCGACCCCTTCTAGAGTTCCGTCATTCTCCGAGAAGAATGGATCTTTGGCACTCTCTACCGTGGAAGGCAATGTATTAGCGATCTTGGAGAATTCCACCTGATTGGCCGCATTCGTGACGAATACAGCGAAGTCAACCGCTTCTTTCTTATGGGATGTTGCCGAAGGCACGACGATGTTCATCGTGTTGGAATAGCGGATGCCCGCTTTGCCAACCGGACTTGGAACGGCAAGCATTTTGTTGTATACATCAGGCGCGGCTGTCTTGATCTTGTTAATAAACGGCGAGCTGGATAAAGACATGGCTACTTGCTCACTCGCGAAGTATTGCACTTGTTTATCGTAGTTGATAATGTCTTTTGGAATGACGCCGTCTTTTAACAGTTGTACATTCTCATTGACATACGCTTCCACTTCCGGTGTATTAAAAGCTGCCTTCTTATAATCCTCAGTCAGGAACGGCAGGTTCTCTTCTAACAGAGTCCGTGCTTCCATCGTGAATATGTAGCCGTAGGCGCCGGTTTTCTCTTTGATCTTGCGGCCCCATTCGTTCAATTCCTGTTTTGTCTTCGGCGGATTGTCTGGATTCAGTCCAGCTTTCACCACCAGATCCTTATTCATGAATAGGACAGGCAATCCAGTGTACCAAGGGAGTGCGAACGCTTTGCCGTTCATTTCTGTTGAGGAGTAGATTCCTTGGAAATAAGCTGCCTTCTGGTCCGCTGTCAGCTCTTGGTTGAAGTCAACCAATGCATCCTTGGTTCCCATCTGATTGGCCAGTTCCGTATTAAGGTTCACCACGTCTGGCGCATTACCGCCAGCAATATTCGTCATGAGCTTGTTCAGTACAGCATCGTAAGGGTAGTCCTTCCAATCTATCTTGACATTCGGATTCTTCGCTTCATAATCCGCAATCAATTTGTTGAAGTACTCATTGAAGGTCGGCTGCAATGAGATTGTCCAGAATTCTACCGTGACTTGTTCCGCGGGCTTCTCGCTATCGTTGTTTCCACTTGAAGCAGCCCCCTTGTTGCTCGATGAATCCGAACCACAAGCCGCCAATAACCCCACCATCATCATTGATGCCAATAGTAATGAAATCAACTTTCTACCTTTGAAACTCATGCCACAACACCCTCTCTTCTTTATAAACTCTCTCTCAAAGCTAGGAGAAGAAATGACTATAAGTCCGAAAACGGTAGCGCTTACAAAAAAGCCTTATTATTCTACGCTATATCTGTAATTGCTCCAATCCATGAATGATTTCGGAATAAGAGTCGTTCCTGCCACCTTTTCCCTTCTTGCATGTTCATTGTAGCACTCATTAAATAATTTCTCCACTATTTTTAGAATATTTGGAGATTATATTCTTCATATTCTGATATAGCACTCGGATTTACAAAAACTAAAAAAATTCGGGGTGCCAAATCGATCTGCGACACCCCATGAATTCATTAGAAATTGATGAAGCCTAAATATTGCAGTTTCGACTCTGTCGTTACTCTTCGTAGTTCCCTTTATCATTACCAGCGCGCTGAATCGTCACCGTGTAGTTTTTCATTCGTCCATCTTCGGACATCACTTGTAACGTAACCAGATTCGATCCCACTTTAAGTTGTACGGGAATGACCGCATCATTTTCAATATGCTTGCCACCCACGGAAATAACTGAATTCTGATTCCTTGTAGTCGCCGTAATATTTAGCTCCGTAACCGAGTGCCCGACCTTTACCTTGTAATCATACGTCGATGGTGTGAAGGAAGGCGTTACCTTCATTACCTTCTTCCCCGAGCTCACCGTCAATTTACTTAATTGCGTTTTCGCTGTTTTGGAGAAATAGATGTCTATCATTTTTCTGCCATAGTCCAAATCATGCTTCATTCGATTCTTTACTTCTTTATTAATCGAGCTGCTTGCGAGAAGTTTGCTTATGCTGTCGATCTTCTGTTTTACGTCACTTGCAGTCTCATCTGTCATAGTGGGATTCACATGTAGATCTTTTACAGCGGATTCCAGTTTCTGTATTAGTTTCCCGCCGTCCTTACGGCTCATCCCTTGGAAAGGAACGTAAATCTCATTGATTTTACGGATCATTTCTTCCATCACGGTCGCTAAAGGCTTGGTCGTATCATATTGAGGCAAAATTGCTTTATTACGATACAACCCAATCTTCAGCACCTTGTCATACTTATAATTAAATAGTCCTTCGTATTCAAATAATGCGGCTCCAGCTCCATCATTCTTTGTCGCTTCGGTAATTTGATCCACAACAGCCGATGTAGGATTGCCTTGGAATGTGTCCAGACCCGATGAGACGAATGCACTGTCTCCCGCTAATGCCATCGAGTTTCTCAAGTCAGTTACCGTTAATTCCGAACCTGGTGCATAAGACATATGGAACAAGTGATCGATCAAATTATGATCCAACCAGTATTTCGCTTCTTGTGCGTGCGATTTCGGCGCTTCCTCATAGTTCGGCCATACCGCAGTTGTAATTTGTAGGTTTGGTTTGATCTGATGCGCCTCGTTAACTACCCGAACGACCCAGGTATTGATCATGTCCGCACGGAATTGCAGCCACTCATCCCAGTAACGATCTCCTGGATGAAGGTCAAGCGGATCAACGCCATATTTCTCGCTGAACAAATCGCGGGTATACATGTCGTAACCAAAGTCATTCGTGTAATCTCCGGATCCTGGATACCTCGCATAATCCAAATGCAGTGAAGCTATGTCATATTTCGTGACGAGTTCATCGTATACAGAAGCAACGAAATCTCTAGCTTGCGGGAGCGCTGGATTAAGCCAATACCACTTGGCATTGTGACTGCCTTCTTCATAATCAATACCTTTTCTGCTTTTCATAAGCCAATCGGGATGATTCACCACAACCGGCCCGCCGACAAAGAAGTTCTCCACCCAGGCATGAATTTCAATCCCCTGTTTTTTGCCTTCCTCAATAAATGCTCCAAGTACATCAAAGCCTTCATACAAAGGATTTAATTCGGTATCTGGCAAAGACGTTGGCCAAGTGGTATATCCATTCCACCACGTTTCTAGATAGATGGCATTGATACCGGTCTCTTTGATTTTCTTCACATGATCTCGAACCTGCTCCAAGTTCTTTTCCTTCGGCCTCATCCAGAGACCTCGAGTCTGTACTTTCGGAGATTCAAAATTCATGTAACTTGCTTCCGTAACTTTCTGATCCAAGTCATTCAGTAGATCCATCAACCCGTTGGTACCGCTTTCATTTAAGCGCTGTTTAACCAACTCATAAACGCCCTTCGCTTCTACAATCTTCTGTTCAATATCGGCATAAGGAACATCCATAAATTGATTCTTAGATAACTGGAGCGCCTTCTCTGCGCTATCGATACTTATCGAGGCTTTATCTAAGTAAGATTCTGGCGTAAAAATAACCAATACTTGTTTTTTAGCAAAATCTAGACTCAATTTGGCTCCGACCAGTGCATTGTTCTTTAACCATGTATTTTTAACCCCATGACCGGATAATACGTAGCCGCCTTCAGGAATTTTACTGTTGTTCCCGCCGTTGTTCGTCACATATCCGTCCGCATTAACAATCACTTCATTGCCCCATGGGTTCGTGCCCGTCTCCGCGCCATAATTACGATCATAGACGATCAACTGATTCGATCCACGAAATCCTGGATAAGGCACATTGCCGACATTGTCCCAGCCTCCGGGATTATCTTCTTTTACTTTCGGATTAAATGCATCAAACGAAGTTCTAGCCGCTTGGTAAATTAAACTATCCGTCACGAGCTCAACCTCTGCGCCGATACGAACTTGACCCGCTAGTTGGTTATAGAATGGACTTGTCGATTGAATCGACAGTACATATCCATCCGATGGAATGGAGGAATTGTTATCAAGATAAGCCCCTGTGTTGGGATCGTATGCAATCGCCACGACGTTGGCTACCTTATTTCCAACGACTGTAAGCTCCATTCCCCAAGCATTCTGATTGGTGGTTGCGCCATAAGTAGGCTGGTACAACACCACTTCTCCCGCTCCACGCGGCCCATTTATTTTATCAATGCCTACCGCAATACCATTCACTTTCAAATACTTGCTAGGCAGAATAGGAATATCTACGTTAATCGCTTGTACGGACTGTCCCACCTCCAAATTCAAAGATGACGCAGCGTTGCCAGAAGCCGAAATGACATAACCGTTCGCAGGAATGTAGGTGCCGCTCTGACCATGAACACCATATGTGCTTTTCACGACCGACACATCATTGGTGATGATATATTGAACGGTATCTTCAGAGAATGGTTTTGTCATCTCACCAAAATGACGTGTATAGAGGGCAATGGTGTTCGCCGGTTGATCCTGATCTACAACGTCGATTGGTATGGTGCCCTGCTCTGTGATGAGCTGTGGACCTCCGACTACCGGTGCAGGCAGCGTGTAGCCAATAATCTCAACCGGGTCTCCCGGACTCATATTGTCTTTAATCCACTGTTCACTCGATCCGTGACCAAACAGTACAAAACCATTCGTCGGTATTTGTACAGCACCCTCACGATATGTGACGTCGGTAACGCTGTAAGCGCCTTCATGGTAGTCCACGACTGCAGCAGCCGCATAAGGGTTCGAATCTGTGAGCTTACTACTATTTTCTCGGGTAAACAGGATCATTTCATCTGAAGCTCCGATGGCTCGATTCACTGCTGTAATGCTGATGGTGTTACCGTTTGCAGCTTTCGCTGTGATGGTGTTGCCATCAGCATCTTTTGCTGTGATGGCTTCATCGGCCAACACAGTCAATGTCGTCCCTGAAAAAATGAGAGCAAAACATAAGATGAAAGACAGCGTATTCTTTAATCTCATTTTCAAACCTCCCATGGGTTCATGAAAAAACAGCTTCCCAAGCACTCCATCTTATGTACAACTAATCTCATCTATAAATCTATTTTTATGCCGAGTTTTCTACAAGCATCACCTCCAACAATCGTTATGGGGTTCCTCTTGATCATAACAGACAACTCATATTCGAGGAAGGATATTTCCACTCATTTTATGCATAATATTAAATTATTCCTCCATTTTATTTTTGCTTTATATGAACGGAATCCATCCCTACCGTAAAATGGAAGCCGAAACGCGAAACGAGCCTTAGAAGCGATTCTAAAGGCTCGTTTTTGTGCAGACTTTATTGTTGATGTTTTTTTACAGTTACCTGCCATCATAAGCATCCCCATACGACTCGAAATTTTCAGCCAACCAAAACCAATTTTCACCTTTACTAGCGTATAAATGTTCTAACAGCTCCGTAAAGCTTTTAGCAATAATCTGACTATCCCCTGGTGTTGCATGGATTTCCAAAAAACTATCATAGCAATAGCCTAAATGAGAATCGCTTAAGTCAATGCTAATGTACTGGTTTATTTGTTCAGATTCAGCAATTAGATACCACTCATTACTAATATCTCCTTCTAGTTCCTCCCAAATAACATCATCCACTGGGTAAAGCCTCTTACTAGTTGGAATAAACTCATTTGAAGAAACTATTTTTATTCCATAAGGCTTATCTGAGAACATTTGCAAGGAATCATAATGGCTAAAGAAATAATTCAAATCTTCTGGAAGAGCGAATTCATTTGTGAAATCTGTTGTCCGCTTCACAAGTCTGCAATTACTATCCTGTTCAATTTTTTTAATAACCTCTATTATCTTCATAATTACTCCTTTAATCTCAAATTTACTTGCATGTTATATATATCACTCATGTACATCATCACTTCTATTCTGGCCCTATTCAAAGTCTTGTTTGTTCAGCAAATTTGGAAAACTGGCTAAAATTGTTTCCTTCATTCCCTTGGTGTGTCGTGGCAATAGATGAAGTTTCCTTATATTTTTCAATTTTAGAATAGGCGTAATATCTCGGCTCTTATTCTCTAATGCCAGGATCAAAGATAAATACTCCAATCGCATTAATTCTCCAACAGGCTCAAAGCTTTTAACTGGATTTCCCGTCCCACTCATTCGTCCATGATTAAGACTTAATTCCTTTACATTCGATAAAGTGGTAAGCGCCGTTAAATCGTACAAGTGATTCATACCATAGATATATAAGGTTTGCAGGTTCTGTAACCCTATCAGAAAGTTCAAATCTTTTACTTGCGGCAAATTCGCCAGGATCAATACTTCTAAGCGATGTAAACACGACAAATTGGGTATATCGCCCATTTTCCCGGAGGAAATTTGCAAGTACTTTAGATTCGACAATGTAGAAAATATTTTTAAACGCTCCTCATCTAGATCAGTGAGGTAAATTCCTTCTATCATTTGATTACCGACCAGCGATTCATAATTCACATATTTCTTCTTATATTTTTTCAGAGGCGTAAATAAGTCAACAATCCGTGTATCTTCTTCCAATGTAGCAAGATCATAGTTCTCCGTTCTCCGAGTCCCCTCCATCACGCCCAAATGAGCATAATAGGAAACAGGAGATTTCTCGTCCAGCAAATATCGCTCCCAGTTCATCTTGTTCTCTCATCCTTCTCAAAGACGACCGTGCTGCATTAACACAGTCTCAGATTAAACTTCTGAAGAAATTTGATTCTTTGAATTTCACAATGAATGCCTTTAACGTATCATCCGCTGCGAATCAGGCACTTTTTCATTTTGAATTACGAATTGCAATATCTCATCCTCATCAATTTTATACCCTGGTTTATCCTTTGGAATTGCAGCCAGAGGCGTTTGAAGCAACTGATGTTCTATATTAGGGGTAGCCAGCCCCTCTTTTTCTCGTATGAATTGAATGCAATAATAATCGTAAGGAATACAGGCAAACGATAAAATTTCACATGATTTATCTGGCGTGTCGCTTAGACTATAGATGTGAAAATCACATAATTCATACAGATGCTCTCCAAAATGATTTGTATCGTTCCAACTGCTCATTAATTTTTGGTAGACATGATCTTCTGGTAAAATATCAAACAATTCAGGCATGTCTCCCGTTTTCCATTTGTGATATAGGCATGTCATAAAAACATGGTGCGTATTATTCTCCGCATAAAAATCTCGATCTTTCGAGAACATATTCGTTGTATATTTGTAGGTTAGCTCTGCAATATCTTCATAACCCCACAATAAGGAAAGCCCGATAAGCCCTCCTATTTGACTGTCCGATACACTTCCCCTACTAGGACATTTGAATCAGCCAAAAAAGTTGCTGCTCTAATAAAATCCATGCTGATGGTTCCCCATTTAGTATTCTATGTTTTGCATTCATTTCAAGGTGAACACCTATTCCCATTTTCAAGCGATCCGCTAAACGATTTCGTTCGTTTTTTTCAATTAAGTCCTTCATTTCGTTCATTCTATTATCTCGTAATTCCTTCACTTCTTCGTCTGAGATTACTCGCTTTTTGTACGCTTTCATCGCTCGATCAAAATACTTCCAATATTTATTAGCACGCATTCTTTCACTTCCTTTTTGAAGTCATACAGCTAAAGGAAATTGCGAATAAGCATCTTGTATTTATATATATTCGACAACCTTTAAAAATACAGGATCTGTATCAACCTCTATTAACCCCTCAATAACTGGAAACAAATCTTTAATAAGTGGGTGTTCAATATTTTCTACATCCATTCCCATTCTTTTTCTTAGCAATAGAGGTGCTACTATTTCTGATGGTAAAAGCATTTTGACTTCCGTATCAAATTCCTGGTACATTTTTGTTCGACTTAAATGAAATTCACAAGCTTGATTCGCAGAAGCATTGATGTCTTTCTTTGTTTCATCCGTCAAATCGTTAAACAAATTAGAATATATGTCATTAAGCGGTTTGGGGAATTCATAGGAAATTTCTTTATCCTTATAAAATATTGAAAACATTTTGTTCACAAACTGGCAAACTGATTCGGGTGGCTCTACATTAAAATCGATATTCTCGGGCGAGGTGTATTCCAACAATTTACGTGCTTTATCTACTTCTAGTAAAATTAATAGATTACAAGCAGACAAACATACATCTACAAACCAAATTGGTTTAATATCCCCTTGTTTTCCTGCTGCATATAATAGAGGATCTATTGTTCCCCATAACATACTTTGTTTAAGTGAATATGAATAATCACCCTTGTTGTTCAAATAGCGTTCTAAAAAGTCAGCACAATACCATGTTGAAAGTATATTACATGTATTACCCAAGGTAATATAATCTTTTTTTTCTTTAGAACCTTCTAAAAATTTCCCTATAATCGTATAACTTTCTTCATACATATAAGGCCGTTCTTTTTCTGCGAACCCCTTGCTCCATCTTTTAACTTTATTCTGTATTTTTTTATGAAGATTGCTTTCCAACCGTAATCCCCCTCTCACGTCCTATGCTTGAATATAATCAAAGATCATTTTTATTCATATTGAGAGCATTCATACAACAAATTATTTTTAAAGTCATCCGCGGATACTCTTACAACATCTGGATCTTCCGGCACTTTGAATACAACTACATGCGTTCCTTCTTCTGACAGGTTAGGCAATAGTTCATCTAAGAGTGTATCTAAATGTATTTTTTGTGTTTGACAGTTTTCCCATTCATCTTCGATACATTTCATAGCGTACTCTTTAAATGGCCAAATCGGCATAGACAGATTTCCCTCTTTATCTGAGGTAGTAACAAATCCATCATTTAATTTCAAAGACCACGCCTCTTCCCAGTCTGCAATACGCTTTACGGAGTAAATATATCGATCTCTAGCTGATCTTTTTATCATGGCATTAAACTCTGGACTTGATTCAAATCCCTTACCCATATGACTCTCCTCATTTCATTTTTATTTATCAAGATCTACAGACCAATCAATCTCTTCCTTAAACCAATTGTTCAATTTTGTTGAACCATTATCCATTTTCAAAGGGATTTCTCTTGCCCACATTTTAATGTCATTTATGAACATCTCTTCATCAAGTCCTTCGAAGTTGTGTTTCTTTAGCGCAGTGTTTAGGAACTCTAAAAATAGATTCCCCAAATGATACCGTTGCTCTACTTTATACATTTTTTCATATTCTTCTACCTTGACTGCCATATCGATTGTCAGATAGTTATCTTTCTTCGTGTATCTAATAAATGACCTTCTTCCATAGGATTCAGGCAAACATCTAAAACCTATCCCGATCGAGACATCAACATGACCATATTTTGAGTTTATGTTAGATTCCAATGCTTTTCTTAATTCACTAGCTAATTCACCAACTCTCGCACCTGCAGTATCTGAAATTATTGAAAAATCCATGCAGCGCACCTCCTACTCAGAAATTATTCTTTTCTTTTTCAGAAACAGAAACCAATCATCCTGTTCAGAATCCGGGATAACCTTGCAATATCCAGATCCGAACACAACATTTTGCATAAAGAAATCTAATTCTCCAAAGCCATTCATCGTAGTTCCGTCTTCATCCAATTTATAAACATTCCCGTCAAATCTGTTCATTATTAAGGGTTCATAGAGAATCTGGCCTATTGCTAACCATGATTCTTTGTCATCTTGAATATCTGAGAGAACATATTGACGACTCTCAAATTCACTGTAACTCCAGAAATCAATATCACCACATCGTGCTCCATTTGTTATTTTTAATAAGTCGTAGTATTTCCCTAGCTTTAACGAATCAGCTTCTTCATGAATCCCCGTGAACCCATCATTTAATTTTCCAAAAATAATCGTTGAAGGATCTTCTTTTAATGCTTCTTTCAGGCAATCAATTATTTTTTTAATGTCTTCGTTCATTCAAATTCATCCTCTACTTAAAAAGAATCTTTAATTCTGTAACCTGCTTCTTGTGCCAGCGCCTTAATTTCAGCAATGTCAGTTGATGGAACCGTGATCAGAACGTAACAGTCACTTTCCATATCCAAACATGCCAACGAGATTCCCTTTTCACTTAGCCTTTTGGAAATTTCATTTAAATACTGAGATGTTGGCAGCTCATCAAATTCTCCATCCTCAAAGTCTTCCCAGCTTATGCACGCCATTTCCTTTCTATCAAGCAATTCATCAACAACATCACATAGGTATAAACCTGATTCTTTCCAATCGATTTCAAATGCCAAATCATGATCAAGAAGTGCGTCGACCAACGAAATCCATGCCAATTGATCAATCGGGCTATCGATCCCTCTTTCATCCAATCGATCTTTGAACTTCTCGAAATAGGCTTCTGGCTTTTCTATAGCTAATGAAACCTCTGAAAAAATTTGTTCTTCCACATCGCATGAAATCCTTTGCACAAGCAACAACATTGCATTCATATCACTCACTCCTTTTCTGCCTACAGTTGAAGGTTTAACGTATCATGCGTTGCGAATCAGGTACTTTTTCATTTTGAATTACGAATTGCAATATCTCATCATCATCAATGTTATACCCTGGTTTATCCTTTGGAATTTCGGCCAGAGGTGTTTGAAGCAACGGATGCTCTATATTAGGGGTAGCTAGTCCCTCTTTTTCTCTAATGAATTGAATGCAATAATAATCGTAAGGAATACAGTCAAACGATAAAATTTCACTTAATTTATGTGGCGTGTCGCTTAGACTATAGATGTGAAAATTACATAGTTCATATAGGTGCTCTCCAAAATGATTTGTATCGTTCCAATTGCGCATTAATTTTTGGTAGACATGATCCTCTGGTAAAATATCAAACAATTCAGGCATGTCTCCCGTTTTCCATTTGTGATATAGGCATGTCATAAAGACATGATGCGTCTTATTCTCTGCATAAAAATCTCGATCTTTCGTAAACATATTCGTTGCATATTTGTAGGTTAGCTCTGCAATATCTTCATAGCCCCACAATAAGGAAAGCCCGATAAGTCCCCCTATTTCCCTGGCTGATACATCCTCTCTACTTGGATTGCTTTTAATCATTTGAAATAACCAAAAAAGTTGCTGCTCTAATAAAATCCATCCTGATGGTTCCCCATTGAGTATTCTATGTTTTGCATTCATTTCAAGGTGAACACCAATTAATAACCCTAAACGTTCCGCTAAACGATTTCGTTCATTTTTTTGAATGAAGTCTTTCATTTCATTCAGTCGAGCATCACGTATTTCTTTCACTTCTTCATCTGAGATTACACGTTTTTTGTACTCTTTCATCGCTCGATCAAAATACTTCCAATATTTATTAGTACGCATTCTTCCACTCCTTCACATTAAGAATATTGCCAATAACTTTGTATGGGGTTCTCAATCGAATCTTCTAACATTTGTGCATATAAATAGATAGCACCGAACGCAAAGGGATAACTTTTCCTCGGCTTTATGAGTGTATCTGGATACCCATCCTCATCGACCTGGAATATGAAATCAAAGCCGTCATCATGCAACCCCTTATAGTAATACTTTTCTCCCTGGATATGCCTTGGAGTTCCTCCAAATTTGATAAGAAAACGTTCTTCAAATGACGCTTTATCACTTACAATGTTGGCTTCTGAAATATAGTGCTTTACTAAATCAGGATCGGTAAAAGTATCAAGTTTACTCTCTTCTGTTTTAGGATGTTTCATTGTGAATAATGAACAATTGGGATATCTATTTTTAGAAATACGATCTTCAAACTGTTTAGGAGCGAATATGGAGATCATCTCAGTTTCATCAAAAGGGTTAACGATAGACAAATAAAAATACCTCTCCATATCCTTATTTACCATGTCTTCTAGTTCATCAAAATAAGCCGGTGCATTCCCTCCGATCCATCCATTGCGGCAATCATTTTCACTCGTTTGAAAAAGCATACACTCGTTTCGTTCTTTAAGATTTTTTAGATTTTCCATTGTGTTCTCCCTTCTCTATTTTCATTTCGAGTAACACGGTCCCGCCCATCTTCTCACCATACTTCGACATCATTCGAGTTAAATCCTACCAATTAAATTAACCGTGTCTAAATCGTCAAAAGCCTGCCCAAAGGATCATATGGCTATTGCCCTTATGTACATTATCAAATTGGCGCTTGCCTGTTATGATGAGATGATTCACTAGGATGATACAGAATAGGAAGGTGATTGTATGACAACGAATATGGAGAATTCTATAAGTATACAACAGACAAAGCAAACCACATCTTGGCGCCCGAGGGGCTTTATACAGTGGCTGCTGACCATTGTTGCAGGGATAGCGCTCCCTTTGTTCAGCATGATGGCATACTACATCTTTTATCCAAGCAATCTTTTTAATGTCACAAGTCTGCTCGCCTTTTTTGCATTAATACAGCCGACGTTTCTCCTCATTACAACATTAATTATGATCGGTTTATTTATTCTAGCGTTTTGGAAAAGAGCATTAATTGCACGAGTAATCTTGATACCATTAGTGCTGCTGCTCATCTTTCTAAACATATATCCCGTTACAAGCCTGCTTAGCTATGCGAAGAGCGAGAACGTTCCCGTTTCTATTGGGTCTCATTTCTCCTTTGCGGGTAAAGTATCATTAGAGCCGTTAAAAGATGTGGTATATGGGAAGACAGCAGATGGTACCGAGTTGAAGCTGAGTGTCTGGCTTGCTAAGCGGCAGCCAGAAGGAACGCTTGCCCCTGCTGTTGTGAAAGTGCATGGCGGCGGATGGGTAGAGGGGGATCAAGATAACAATCCTTACTGGAATCAATGGCTGAATGAACTGGGCTATACGGTGTTCGATATGCAATATCGCATGCCGCCTCAAGCAGGATGGAAGGATGAAGTGGGGGACGTCAAATCAGCACTGGGCTGGGTTTTGCAGCATGCAGATACCTACAAGATTGATCCCAAGAAAATAAATGTCATGGGAGATTCAGCAGGGGGCAATCTGGTTATGCTGGCTGCTTATAGTATGGGAAGCAAAGAACTGCCACCTTCAACTGATGTTCCTGAGGTTCCTGTCAACGCTGTGGTTAATTTGTACGGACCAGCAGATATGGGGATCTTCTATACCAACAATCGAAGCCATAGCTATGTTGAAAATGTGCTGGAGCAGTATATTGGAGGCACACCTTCTGAATACCCTGATCGTTATCAAATTCTTTCACCGATTACCTATATACAGAAGAATTCACCGCCTACCATTAGTTTTATAGGTAGAAAGGATCGTATTGTGACAGAGAAGCAAATTGAAATTTTAGATAAGAAGTTGTCTCAGCATGGCGCAGCTCATGAGTTTTACTTTCTTCCTGCCTCTGATCACGTATTTGATGCACAACCGGGTAGTTTGGGCACTCAAATTGCAAGAGCGAAAGTAAAAGCATTTCTTCAAAAATATAATTCGTGAACACGAACAGTAACAGACACACGAGACGAGAGATAGAAATAATGTAATATCTTCCTTTTATCTATTGCGCAAAATACATGACAGGAGTGCCAGAGATGATAAACAAACCGAATTTCCGATCTACTCTACGCCCCAAAGGAAAGCTGCAATGGACTTTGACTATTGTAGCGTTCATACTTTGTCTTATTTCGCCCTTTCTCTTATACTATACGGTTTATCCACACAGCGCTTATCATGTATTCAGTATACTTGCCATGGTGTTTAGCATTGATCCCAGAATCATGCTGATTACAGTTGCTATAATTATCCCCTTCGGCGTGTTTGCATTTTGGAAAAAAACATTTCTGGCAGCTATTGCGTATATGATTACGCTATGCTTATTTAGTTCGGCAATGTTCTATCAATTCTACGGAGTATATAGCATGGCAAAGGATGAAAATATATCTCTCTCCATCATTCAAAACTTTGGAAGGAGCAGTACCTATACAGATCTGCCAAATCATTCGATGAATGATATCGTTTATGCAACCCTAAAAGACGGTACCAAACTGCTGTTGAATGTGTGGCCAGCTCAGAATGCAAATGCCGGTAAGCCAGATCCTGCTATCGTAAGAATTCATGGTGGCGGATGGGTAGAGGGGGGGCGTGGCGAGAGTCCTCATTGGAATCAGTGGTTGAATGAGAATGGATACACGGTGTTTGATGTGGAATATCGGATGCCGCCTCCCGAGCGCTGGAAGGTTGAGGTTGGTGACGTTAAAGCAGCTATCGGATGGGTAGCGGAGAACGCAAGCACTTACAATATCGATCCCGAACGAATCAGCCTTATGGGCCAATCCGCTGGAGGAAATCTTGCCATGCTGGCAGCATATAGCATGAATAGTGGTTCGTTGCCGCCTTCAGTCGGGGATACTGTCGTGCCTATCAAATCTGTAATCAATTTTTATGGTCCAAGCGATTTGACAAGGTTATTCGATTATTCCCTGAGCTTGGATTATGTGCATAATATACTGAGTCAATATATTGGTGGCTCGCCTAGTGACTTTCCGGAACGGTATCAAGCAGTCTCGCCAATCCAGTATGTCAATTCAACCACGCCCCCGACGATTACATTCCTGGGACTGAACGATCATATCATTTCAGCAGAGCAAGCAGAGGTATTGGATCAAGCAATGACAAGCGCAGGAGCTTATCATGAAATGTATTTACTTCCTGGTGCTGATCATGCTTTTGACACTTATCTAGGAAATATTGCGACTCAGTATGCAAGAGCAAAGCTCGAAGCATTTCTAAAAGAGCATAGTTAATCATAAGGAGTTCTTCGATGAAGCTCAAAAGAAAAATGATATCCATATTGTTATTTTCAGTATTATCAATAATCATTGTCGCACTATTGGCGGTCAATATTAGCCCTAAGCCTGTGAGCTATTTAACTCGCACTATCTTTGATCATTCAGAAAAAGCGATGCTTTATCCACGTAAAAGCAACTATGAAGAATTGAAGGCGAAGGTTGTAACCCAAACGGATTTGATTTACCCGTCCGAACATAAAAATAATAGCTTTGATTTAATCCTTCCTAAGGGGAAGAATAATGTCCCTATCCTATTCTGGGTGCATGGTGGTGCATTTGTAGGAGGTGACAAGCGAGACTGTCTGGAATATCTGGAGATGATCGCTGCCCACGGCTACGCAGTGGTAAACATGAATTATGAACGGACACCTGAAGTTGTTCATCCTACACCTATAAAACAGATGACAGAGCTTGTTCGTTATGTGGCTTCGCAAGCAGAAGAGCATTCGATAGACTTGCAAAGGGTGTTTATTGGCGGAGATTCTGCAGGCGCTCAAATTGCTGGAGAATTTACAAATGTACAAAACAATCCAGCGGTACAAGAGTCGCTCCATATGAAGCCTGTTCTGAAGAGCGAACAGATTAAAGGCTATATTTCTTTTAGTGGTCTGCTAAACCTTAAAGAATATGATGAGACGGATAGCGGTTTGGGCAACTTTCTATTTAGGCAAACAGCTTGGGCTTATTTTGAGGATCGAAGCTGGAAAGAATCCACTAGCGTTGCAATGGCTTCGTTAATTGGAAACATCACAGCCTCATTTCCTCCCACTTATATGACAGATGGCAACACTAATTCCTTTGAAAAGCAAATGCCTGAGTTGAAGACAGAGCTGGAGAAGTGGAATATCCCTGTGGAAATGACATATTTCACGAAGGAAGCAGCAACTTTACAACATGAATATCAATTTGATTTCTCAATCAAAGAAGCAAATGTTAATTTTGATCATGTCGTCTTATTTTTAGAGAATTATAAAGATCGTCAGCATCGTTTGTAACAAATAAACGGGAAACCAAGCGGTGGCCTCTAGTGCGTCTCTTAAAAGAAACTAATATACGCACAACATATTTGTTAATCGCCACCCACCCCCATCTACACAAAAAAGCCTCAGAGCATTATCTCTGAGGCAAATCTTTATCGTTTGCTATTTAATCTCGCCTAACCAAACATCTCCGACTCTAACATGATAGACAGTATCCTCACCGAAACTTAATTTTACTGTTACGAACTTATATGCTTTGTTTTTTATAGCTTCAATATCCTTGCCACTCCTAACCCCCAAACTAATATCTTCTTCTAGGTCAGAAAGCCAATAATCGTCTGAATCTATAGCAAGTTCCCAGTTTAATTCTTGAAGACCAGGTATATTCCCATACAAATGTAAGGGAAAAGCCTTTTTATCGTTGCTTTTATCGAATGTGTTATCGTAATAATGTAAACACTCACGAAAAGCGATAACAATTTGTGAATTAATAAAGTTCGGATTATAGAGCCAAATTTTTAGATAGAATGGTTCATTTAATCTTTTCATCTGCCCGAACCAAGATTGGTAAACTTCTATCATTGCCTCAAGTATTAAACGAGAATACCATATCGGAGGATTGCGTCTAGTAAACCGGTAAAAAGGGTCAATCCCCCACAACTTTACATAGTCTCTTTTGTTTTGACATAATTGTTCTATGTCTAAATCAATATGACGTTGTTTCCATTGTTCAATTTGCTTCATTCTACGCTTCCAACCACGAATTTTCTTTTTGTTTGAAAGTGGATTTGCCATATTATCTCCCTTTACATTCCGATTGTTCACTCTACATAAAAAATTCCACTCAAAAGTGAAAAACCCTTCCAGTCAAAGGAAGGGTCTGAGCATCGATACATTTTATTTATCTTTCCGTACCAACAGTAAACAGCCTTGCAATTCGTTCAATCGAACTACCTTACAAGCGTGGCATGCACACCGTCAGAAGACTGCGATCGCGCGAAGCGGCAATTCACATTAAACTGAACCTGATACGATATTGCCTCTGAACATCGTAGCGACACGTTTCGAACTTCTTGCGATAGCTTCAGCCGAACATGAAGCTTCCACTAACACCATATTTGCATCGTCTCCGACTTGGGGCCATACTCTTTCGCCATTATCATTTAATGGCGTCTTGCCGTCAGTAATAAATTGCAGCGTCCGAGCTAATGCCCGCTCATCGGACCATCCGTACATTTCCGCCAAACGACCAGCGCGTTTCAAAATATCCCCATCTCCAAAAGGCGACCACACATCAAAAATATTATCGCATCCGACGGCAACCGTAACACCTTTCCGGTGTAATAGACCGACTGGCGGAAACTTGCGGTTTATCGGTACGCTTGTAATAATGGAGACCCCTGCATCCGCCAGAAGCTCTCCCATGACTTCCGCTTGAGCTTGAGAAATATCCCCCAATCCAAAGGCATGGCTGACGGCCACCTTGCCTTGCAATCCCGCTTCTTTCGTTAGCTGGGCCAATCGTTTGATCGTAAACACACCAAGATGATCGGCGTCATGCAAGTGCAGGTCAATGCCCGCATTTCCTTCTACGGCTAGCTCCACCATTTCCTGCAAGGAAGCTTCGAGATCACCATCCACCGTGGCTGGATCGACGCCACCTACGAAGCTTGCTCCTTGGCGAAGGGCTTCCCGAACCAACTGTTTCGACTTGGAACGCAATAAACCGTGCTGGGGAAAAGCAACGATTTCGTAGGTCAACTTCCCTTCAAATGTTTTCAATGCTCGCTTAACTTGTTCCAAATTTCCCAATCCAACCTCAGGATAAACATCGACATGCGTGCGCACATGCGTTACACCAGACTTCACATAAATATCAAGCAGCTGTTCCGCACGTTCTTGCGTCGTTGTTTCCAAAGAAGGAAGTACTTGCTTCTCGATTTCAAACCGTTCAAAAATATTGCTTGCAGGTGTTACCGCACGCCACCGATCACCAAGCAATGTTTTATCCAGATGACAATGTTTTTCGATGAATGAAGGCAGCACCAGACGCCGTTTCGCATCTTTGTTAGGGAGTTCATCTGGTACGGGCTCAGCCACTGGGACAATCTTCGCCACTTTCCCATCCCTGATTAAGAGATGATAGCATTCGGTTTCGGTACCCGTAATCACACCGTTATCTTCCTGAAATCCCGTTTCCAACAGGACATTGGTTAACCAATAAGCAGTATTCAAAGAAGCTCATCCTTTCTACGTTCTATGATAGAAGTTCTCCGGCCGCCAGATTCCCCTGAAAGATAACTGCGACCCTTCTTGCTCTTCGTGCAACCGCTTCGGCTGAACAACTTGCATCAACGAGAACGAGATCGGCAGCGTCTCCGACATTGGGCCAGATTCGTTGTCCATCCGTATTTAAAGAAGTTATGCCGCCTGTAATATACCCCAGTGCTTGTCCAAGGGAACGTTCATCCTTCAAGCCGAATCGCTCCGCTAATGTACCCGCTTTTTCAAGACTGTCTCCTTTTCCGAAAGGAGACCAGTGATCCGTGATGCTGTCATCACCGAGAGATATTTGCACACCCTTTTCGCTTAAGAGCGGAATCGGAATTGTCTTTCCAATCGGAACCGAAGATGTAATCGTAATCCGCTGCTCAGCTAATAGGTCTGCAACTTGACCTGCCTCTTCTAGAGAAATGTCGGCCAACGCCAGAGCATGGCTGATGTTGACTCTTCCTTGCCACCCGGCTTCCTCTGTTAACGCGGCCAATCGTTGAAAGGTAAAAATGCCAAGATGGCCTGGATCATGGATATGAAGATCTATACCCGCATCCGCTTCCACCGCAAGCTCCATGACCGTGTGCAGCGACTTCTCGATATTTCCGTCAATGGTTGCAGGGTCAACGCCGCCAACGAGAGCAGCACCGCTTCTCAATGCTTCTCTTACAAGAGAAACAGATTCACTGCGCAATAATCCATGCTGAGGAAACGCCACAATTTCAACCGAAGCTTTTCCTTTGTAAGTTTCTACGGCCTGAAGCGTGGCTTCCAAATTCCGCAGCCCTATGAATGGATCGACATTACAATGGGTACGAATACGGATCGAACCGGCATGGGTCAGCAATCCCAGCAAGTTCTCCGCCCTTTCCTTGGCAACAGGCAACAAGCGCGGGAGTAATTCTTGTTCTTCCTCCAGCCTTGTCAAAAGTCCTTTACGTGGAATCGTTGGCGCTTTCCATGGGCCTCCGTAGTATGTTTTATCAAGATGAATATGCATATCGCGGAAAGAAGGGAGCATGAGATATCGATTTGCATCCCGTTTCGGCATATTCGTTTCTAAAGGTTGATCTGCGGGAATGATTTCACTGATTTTCCCATCTACAATCTGTACATGAAAAAGCATGGTTTCTGTCCCAGTTACGGTGCCACTCTCATACTGATAGCCAGTTTCCAAGCGCACATTCGTTAACCAGTAAGCATTGTCCGCCACTTCAGTCTCCTCCTTCGCTGCAACTGTTTTCCCAAACCAGCCAGTAAGACAACCATTACAATCAACAAGAGACGAGACATCTTCTCGGCCTCCTTTATCGTGCTGTACAAATATGCTAACATGAAGGCGATCAAACGAAAAATATATAATAAATAAGTTATCTATATGTTTTCCATATACGAGAAAGGAGTCTATGCAACGATGGATATCAGACAACTACGCTATTTTATTGCGATTGTGGAGGAAAGAAGCATTTCAGCCGCAGCGAGAAGACTGCATATTTCTCAACCGCCTTTAAGCCAACAATTGAGAGCAATGGAAGAGGAGCTTGGCGCAATATTGTTGGAGAGAAACGGTAAACACATGGAAGTAACGGATGCAGGAAAGACCTTATATTCCTATGCATTGCAAATGGATCAATTAATGCAAGAGGCTAAAATGGAAGTGAATGAGGTCGGGAATGGGGTAAACGGCAAATTGACGATGGGTGTAAATACGTTTTCGGTTCCTGATTTGCCTGAAATCCTCCATCAATTTCAAAAGCACTATCCAAAGGTAACGTACAAAATCCAACAAAATGAGTCCGCTCATCTGTGTCAGTTAGTTCGGGATCGGGCTATCGAATTAGCATTCATACGATTGCCGCTTGAATTGGACGATTTCTCAGTTCTTCACCTGTATACCGAACCGTTTTATTTGATTACATCCCAGAAACAGAAACGGTTTGAACATGAAGTAACGCTTGCGGACACGGCTAACGAGCGGCTCTTATTGCCAAGCACGCAGGGATTAGGTGTGCACTATTTAATCTTGGAGGCATACTCAAGGCTTGATATGCATCCCTCTGTTGTCGGCGAATGTTCCGACATAGCCCTGTTGATGGAGTTGGTTTCCACTGACTTTTGTTCATCGATCGTTCCGGAAACATTGCTTCATCGGCATAAAGGGTTTTCGATTCATGCGTACAAAATTTCTTCTACCGTTGGGATGTCTTCTCCGCTTGGGCTAATATGGCTCAAAAATCACCGCTTATCCAACACGGCTCGGAATTTTATCGATTTATTCAAAAAAGAAGGCAGGTATCTTCAGCATCATGCGCATAAGGAAACGGATTGATTGAATGGAGTGATTCAAGCCCTATTGTGGAGTCCAATTTTTTGTGGCATGTGGAAATTAAAAAAAGACCCTCGGATCATGACGATCCGGGATCTTTTGGGTCATCTTCAAACGAATGATTTCGCTTCTTTGAAGCAAATCTTATCGAGAGCACATCAGCCGTGTTGAGGAGAATTTAGATTTTTCAATCGACTTCCCGTGAAGATACTGCTCAAGAGCAGTACGAATCCGCCAAACAGATAAGGCAAGTCGAAGTGGACTTCAAACAAAATACCCGCCAACATCGGCCCAAATATCGTACCGAGACTCGTGTAGGCATTATTCATCCCGGCCACAAACCCTTGTTCATTCCCGGCCACTCTGGACAGTAGCGTATTGATCGTGGGGCGCAAAATATTATTGAACGTAAAGAATAACATCGTGATTACCATGACATAGTAGAAATCGCCAGAGAATAATAGGAGTACAAGGGAGACCGCCGATAAGAACAACATGGCAACAATAATCTGTTTTTCCCCGAAACGTCGTGTAATTCGGTCGGTCAACAACAGTTGATTCATCGTGCCGATGAGCGAACATACGGTTAGTAGAATAGCGATTTGACCCGTCGTGAATCCGTACACCTGTACGACAAAGAGCGGAAAAATCGCTTCAAAATGCGTCAGACCGAAGGTCATCGTGAAAACAATGAGCAACATGACGAAATAGCGAGACCGAACCGAAAGCACGATTTGCCGGAACACATTGTCCCTCTTTTCCTTCATTTGACGACGCATCTGGCGATTGTTAACCGACACCGATTCAGGCAATCCCCACAAGCTGCAAAGCATTGCCAGCACTCCTACACATGCGGATACATAGAATGGCATCTTGATTCCCCATTCCGCAAGCATTCCGCCGACACCCGGTCCGATAATAAACCCAGATGTCATCGACGCACCCAACCATGACATCGACTTACTGCGCTGATCGTCTGCTGTAATGTCAGCAATATACGCAATAATGGACGGGATTAAGGCTGCTGAGCCTATTCCACCAATCAATCGCGAAGCGAATAATAAAGTTAGATCACTTGCAAATGCTGCAAGCAGGTTGGAGAGTGCGAACAAGACCAAACCTATGATAATCATTGGTTTACGGCCGTATCGATCTGACAAATTGCCTGCAATGGGTGAGAAAAGAAACTGGGTCAAGCCGAAGCAGGAAACCAAATATCCTGCCGCCTGTCCGCTTGCTGAAAACTCCTCAAGAAGTTCCGGCACAATCGGAATGACAAGACCCATACTTAGATTAGCGAGAAACATGTTCAACAGCAGTAATGGAAACGCTGATTTAGTTAACATTAATGACCACCTATATCGAATTGATAAAAATTACGAGTCGGGAGCAAAATACCAGTCCCGCTCTATCTGCATTTGTATATGTTAGCATGCGGCTATCTTCAATAAAAATATGAAAAACATATAGGGACTTAATATTTTTAATATACATAACATCCTTTGTGGATTTTGACAGTTCATCATTGCTTGATTGATGAACTTCGAGGGAATATGCCAACTACCAGAATGTCGATGAAAGTTAATTATTGACACCCGCAACCATATAGGTTATTTTTAACCTATGTTACTTGTAACTTAGTATAGTTATGTAAATCCAATCAGCAATATTAGGCTTACTGAGTGGGAAGTCCTCAACAGGTGATGAACCAAACAAGATTTTGAGGATTTGAAAGAGAAAAAAAGGAGAGATATCATGGAGAATATATATAAATCAGAAGTAGGCAAACGAGAAGTGTTAGGACAGTACCGAAAAATACTTGCTAACTGGCCAGTGGAAAACCACCAATACGAAGTTGAGACAAGCTTTGGATCGACTTTTGTCATTGAGTCAGGATCAAAGGACAATCCACCACTGATTCTCCTGCATGGAAGCGTAGCGAATTCTTTTGCTTGGTATGGCGATGTAGCTTCTCTTTCACAAACTCACAATGTTTATGCAATCGACATTATTGGAGAAGCAGGATTATCAGCAGCAAGCCGACCAAGCTACGGGAGTGGTGCATATGCGCTATGGTTGAATGAAACCATACATGCACTTCGATTAAGATCCTGTTCCATTGTAGCTATGTCATTAGGCGGCTGGATGGCATTGAGCTTCGCTACCACTTATCCGGAGAAGGTTGACAAGTTGGTTTTGCTTTGTCCCGGAGGGCTTGCACATGAAAAAGCCAGTTTCCTATGGAAAGCAATCTTTTTCTCCCTTCTTGGAAAATGGGGTCAGCTGCAAATACTTAAATTAGTGGGTGCTGGTCATATTTCTTCATCATCGTTATCCAGATTAGAAGTAGATCTAACATTCGCATCACTAATATTCAAAAATTTCAAACCGCGAACTGCAAAAATGCCGCTATTTAGTAATCAGTCCCTTTCACAATTAACGATGCCGATTCTGATGCTTTTTGGCGATTCTGATCAATTAATACCTGCTAGCAAGAGTATGAATCGACTGAAACAAGCTACACAACATGCTAAGATCGAGCTGCTGCCTGATACGGGCCACCTCATTGTCAACCAAACAGATAGGATACTACAATTCTTGAACCTCCAAGACAGTTGATAGGTTATGCAAACAATAAAAGGGTTTCCCGACATCAGTACCTCCCGCCTAACAACCAGGAGAAAAACTCAATGTCTGGAAACCCTTTGTTTATGGGCATTTTCAGCCTTATATTTAGCTACCTTTGACATCAATACTGCGCACAGCGTTGTAGAAACTATAAAAAGCCATTCATTCCACCAAATATCCTACCAAGAACATTAAAATATATGAAAAGAAGAGATACTCCAATCGTTATAAAAAGTGTCCAAAGCAATGGTTTACCTTTTTTTGCGATAGAGAGAAACAAAATGAGTATCATGATTAAATAAATTCCCTGCATCCATGGAATCAAATAATAATGTGTATGTATGGGCAAGTACGCATTACGTAAGTTATACCCTTCTGTAAGCAGCACCGCCGCCGGGAGGGATAACACCGTATTGGAGAACAATCCGTTCCCACCCGAGTACCACATAATATATGCACAAACAGGTGAGATCATCGCGCATATGCTCCAAAAAATAATGACTTTTTGCGGAAAAAAATGCAATATGAACACTGTATATACATAATAAACGGTAAGTAGCGCCACAAAAAACGTAAATACTTTTACAGCCGCTTGCTTGGGCGAATCACTAAAGACCGATAAAATCGTTGCTACAAATATCCACACTCCAAGGCGCGATCCAATGTGGTCAAATATGGGATTTACGCTAGGATAATCCACAAGTTTCGCTACTAAACCCAAAACGGCACCTATAATAAAAGCAAATACGATTGAGAAAGCGAATTTTTTCGTATTTGATTTTATGGGAGCTCTAATCCCATTTAACTTGTTGGATATTTCCATGATCTGATATTACACCTCCCAATTATATTGAACTGCAAAAAGCTTTAGAAGCAAGAAAAGACCTGAACAAAAAGCTTCAAGTCTTTAAGGCTTATCCACCAAGAAAACCAATTTGAGAAGAGTCAAGAAACTTCCTGACATATTTATTGTCATAACGTATTACGCCGTAGCTCATAAAAATACTGCACAATGGGATGCTTTACCTTCATCTTCTCGGCCATGTTTAAAATTCGCTTTTTCCCAACTCGTCTGTCCACCAAAGCTAAAATATTCAATAAGATATCATCGCTCTCTATGCTTTCCTCTATAGAAGTAGATAAAAAGTGATTCGCCACAACGTTAAAATTTGATTTACTCAATGATGCCTGTGCTGACAAAAGCTCCTTAGCATATTCTGTTATTTTTCTATTTCTTGCAATAACTTGTAGACGATCCTCCGGAACTGTTCCCTTGGTATCCTTTCTGACCGCTTCAATTTCTTCGTTGCTGATCGGAATTTGGATATCTGAATCATTCTTAATTTCCTGCTCCGTCTGGTACCATTTGATTAAGCTAGTTTTATCACTCATATTGAAAACATTCTTTTTATCTACCGAAATATAACAAATACCTGCTTTATCAGGTAAATAACGATAGCTCGTTGCACGGTATTCGACCCTTCCATGTAACGCAGGACAGAGAAAGCTCTCCAGTTGTTGCTTCAATTTGCTCCAGGACATGTAATCCCCCTATTTTCTACTAGAATTCCTACCCCCATATTATCACATCTTTATTCGATTTTTAGACCGTGTATATTGCAAACAATATTTCTTTATTTCAAACACCCCGGTCTCTTTCCATCCGAGATCAGCTTAATGATTGCTTCGATTAATTGCGGAAGCTCACGCATCGTATTAATCGCAAAATCTGCACCATATTGCGATGGATCATGTAAGGGTATGGTCTGCCATAAGAATCCGTCTCACTAGGTGTGACCAGATGATCGGAACTGTTAGAGCTGCTCCACATCCTGTTCTGTAAATGGCCTGCCATATTGATCTTCCCATAATGCCGAAACTCTGGGCATCGACAGCATCGCCCGAATATGATCGATTTTAGCATCCCCATGGATGCAGATTGACAGCGGCTCCACCACCTGCAGCGGCATTATGATGGAACGAGGGATTTCGGATTACAATTTGGAGGAAGCTGTTACACGCAAGAAGATGATCGAACTGTCCAAAGAAGTGTATGTCGTGGCAGACAGCACCAAATTCGGAAAAGACGTTAAGATTGCCATTACACCACTAGATAACGTAAACGCCATTATTACCGATGCGAATATCGATCCCAATTACCCGCCGCAGTTTACGTCGATACGAACGAAGCTAATCATTGCAGATTAACCAACTGGCATATTTATCATCAGGAGAAAGATGGGGCATGGAAACGGCATGCTTATGTATGGAATCAGGTAATCATGAAAAAGAGGGGCCATCGCCCCTCATAGGTTTATAAAACTCCCTACAGATAATCCAAACTATAAAAAATCATAATCGCCCCCACGATACACATGACCCACGAAACAGCCGATCCCGAATGCTTCGAAAGCTTGATTTGAAGCCTTTCTAATGGTCTTTTCATCACTCGCCCTAATAATAAATGCAATGTAAACAGGATTAATGGCGGTAGAACCATTATAAAATTATAACCTACCATAATTGGGAGCCACTGAAAAACAGTTAAATTTGAGGTATTCATAAGACCAATCGCAGCAAAATACGGAAATGCTGCACCTACCTCAATCAATGATGTCGTGAAACCGAGTGCAATCATGGATGTCTTGCTTTTTGACTTCGGCCTTGGCAATTCCGACTTTTTACTCTTTGGATAGTAGAAGCTGGCTATAAACAGAATTCCCCCAATGATCAGCATAGCCCAACTTACAATCCGATTTTGAAAAATGGAAGAGAAACTAGCCAGAAACACATCCAGACCTAACATGAAAGCAACGCCTACTGAAAAATAAATGACTGCGACCGTCAATAAATAAATCATTAAGCGTGAACCTAATCGCTCCTTTTCAGTCAACAGCAAATATACGGTTACTCCCAATGTTGCAGGGCTAAGCGTGTCTAATAAGGCTAATCCCCCTATCATAGAAAGGAGTTCAAGAGTCACGATTCTCCTCCTTGCTCTATGGAAGAGTTCTGTATGGAAGACATGTGAATATCATAGGCTCGCTCCATAAAATCAAGAACTTCCTTATCTATAGGATAAAGTCCGAGACTCTCAGATTGCTCTGGGGATTTCCTCAGATCCCATAGCTTATTCACAAACTCGTCTTCTCCTTTGAATTCTTCCAGTTGTTTTTCTATCATTCGACGTATTATGTTTTGCACTCGTGATGAAGCAGGATCATCTTTCGTATATCGTTTTATCTGACCTAGCAATGCAATCCACTCCATAGAATCAGGGTCTTCTCCACTCATTTTTGGGAGCTTTGTCCAAAGCTCTATTTCCTTATCGTTAAACATGCTTTCCTTGATGGTCGGCAATCTTTTTTTATGTTGATTCGATAACTGAATAAGTTTCTGTATCGCAAGCCGTTCATCCCCGTCTTCAACCGCAATCCCGGTTATCAATTCCCGCAGTGACGACTCTATACTCCTTAATCTTTCTTGCTCTTCAAGGATATAGGCTAATTGGTTTTTCAAACTGTTCGTCCAATTCCATTTAGAGTCGTATAACATACTTTTAATCTCTTGCAACTTGTAACCAATTCCTTTTAGAAATTGGATGTATTGAAGCTTCTTCAGTTCCTCTTCTGAATACAGACGATGGCCCCCTTCTGTTTTGGACGGTGCCGTCAATAATCCGATCTGATCATAGTACCGAAGTGTTCTGACCGTGATATTCGTTTTTTTTGCAACTTCTTTAATATGTATCAATTACAGACACCTCCGACAATTCAGATAAGATCAATTTTCTTGATCTTTATATAAACCATATTTGATTAAATATCCTAATCCTAGACCGACTAATACGCCTGGAAATGCTTGATCAATCATAAGTCCAATTCCTGCTCCTATAATTACACATGCATAAATAATGATGTCTCCTTGTTTCATATCTACTCTCCCCTTTTATAATAAATCTCCTCTTCCCCTTAGCCGACTTAACAACATAAGTGATGAAGAGCTTACCCATTGGCTTGATTATACAAAATGACGCAACGTCACTTTCAAGTGTTTTCATTAGAAAATTCTTTGATTGCACAAGTTAACTTGATGTTGACGCAACGTAATCTTATATAATCAGTTCACAATCATGAAGAATAGTGATGAGGTGAGAAAATGAAAAAATATTGCATTGGTTTACTTTTGGTGGGGATGCTTTTTCTTAGTGCATGTAGTTCTTACCAAGAAAATGCTGCACACGCTGTGTCATTAAAGGGGATAGAAAACATCCATATTGACCACGGCAGCACAACATTAATAGTAGAATCAGCAGATATAGAGTCACTTGAAGCAATTAGTAATGGACCTGAAATTGTTATAGATAAGGAAAAAGACAACATCAAAATTCGGCTTAAGAGTGATATTAGAAACATCGTAAATATCGGAAAAATGCCTCAGCTATCCGTTCGTATTCCAAACAATTATGAGAGAAAAGTAACGTTAGACGGTTCTTCCGGTAATGTAAAGATAATCAATCTGAGCACACAGAAACTCGATATCCAAGGAAGTAGTGGAAATGTATCGCTTGACTATTTAAGAATAAATAGTGACATCAATATTTCTGTCAAAAGCGGCAGCATCCTTTTAAATCTGGAAGACAAAGACTCCAACATAAACTGGCTTTTGCAATCGGGTAGTGGCAGACGAGCTATGGGTATTCCTTTGAATAATTCTCAACAAAATAACAGAAAGACACAGGGTCAGACGGGGAATGGCTCATTTAATGTACATCTCCAAACAACTTCCGGAAATATAACGGTTAAATAAATTTCTTATTTCCATTATCAATTTGCATAAACCTTGATCATTACCAGCGTCACCCACTCCCTCAATAAAAAACGCCTCAGAGGTGATCTCTGAAGCGTGATTATTTGCAAAACATAATTCCTTATGAACGGTTCTGAGTATTCCCTTGACTGCCCGCATAATAAGGTTCTCCCGGATCTAGATCGATAACAACCCGGTGCGGTGCGGCCAGCCCGTATTGGTGCTCGCAGCGCCAGCGCATCTCTTCGGTGAAACCAACTGTTTCCCCGTCGACAATAACGTCCCCGCGGTCGAATAAATAATAGGCGATATTAAGCAAATTTCCAGCTACTTCATCAGGCTCCAGATCGTAATAATGACACTGGACATCCGGAATGCCAAGCGCGGCGAGTCCCAATGAATCCATCAGACCTTCAGGGCGGCCGCTACCTGTGCCTTCAACATTATAAAAACGAATGTTCAGTGCACCATATAACAGTTCCCCTTCTTCAATCGCCGCCAGATAAGCGCTGGGTTCGACGAGCTTGTCGCTTTCCCGGAAATAGATGGCGTCGCAAGGGGCCGTTTCCAGCACCGCCCGCAGCGAGCCGGTGAACAGCTGCAGCCGCGATTTGGGATCAAGTCCCGATGCCATCATGTCGATCAACAGCAGCGAGTGCTCGCAATCACTCACGACTTGAGCGGCTTCCTGCCAATGCCAGGACTGCTGAATGGCCGACCCGTAGTCCGTAACCGGGCGGCTTTCTGTATCCATCAGGCTGGTTTGTGCCGGCATTTCGCCTTGAGAATATTCAACCATATAATTCAAATGGAAAAATTGCAGCAAATTCTGATCTTCCTGACTGTTCGCTTCCCACACAGCAAGTCCTGCGGCATCCGGATGATGTTCTCCGCGATCAACCTTGCCCGTGTAAAGCTCCATCTTCTCGTACAGCATGTTTCGATCCAGCTTCGGCGGCTGCTTGTATTTTAACTCCACAGCGTACACCCGGGCAAAACCAAAGTCCTTTTCCTGTTCAAGCATTTCATTCGCCTCAATATCGTTCTTCACCGAAGCAATTGGCTGCCCCTCTTGATGGTCTGTTAGTCCAATCTCGTGACGGCTCCACTTCAATAACAGCAAAGTATCTTCATCCTCGGGATCAAGTTTATTCGCCATTTCGAATGCTGTTACTGCCTCCTCATATTGCGATAGATAGTAATAGGCATAACCTACACGAAAATGCCAAAGAGGGTCGTTCTCGCCTTGCGTTTTGATCGTCCAAAGTTGCTGTAATGCTTCATCGTAACGTTCTAGATTGTTTAATACTCTCGCCAAATGGCTAACTATATCATAATCTCTGTCCTGTTCGGGAATTTCCGCAATCTTGTCTACTATTTCCCCATATTCATCCTCTTTATGCCAGAGGTTTAGCTGTTCTAACAATTCATTTTCCATAACATTACCTCCTTAGTTTCTAAAAGCCACTTAGATGTTTTTCTAGTTTTATTTCGGAAAACCTCCTTACTTCGCTAATAGGAAACCAACAATAGCCGACAATTAACTTTCAAGACCGTTTTCCGAAACATTTCCTCCTCTATAGCTGAGTGAACGCATAGCGCAACGATAATGGGGAGATAGATTTCGGTTCTCTTCATTTCCTTCAACGTCAATAATTAAAAAGGTACTATTTTTAATAGCACCTTTTTAAATCATTATTCTATTTGCGTTCCCACACTAGTACTTGAAATTAAGGATTTCCAGCTTTACTGTCTTCGTAGCAAAGCAACCGACTCCACATGTGGAGTCGACAGTAACAGAAACGGCTGAAACCCTTTTTAACAAGGACAACAGCCGTTTCTCTTTTGGTTATTTGTCATTCAAATGAACAGCCTTTACTGGATCGCATCACAATTGTAAGACTCCATGCTGTCTTCGTAGATAGTATGTCATTAACAATCACTATTTAATAACTTCAACCTTTTTTTCCCCTGCTGTCTTCGCCGGCTGAGTACCTTGGGCATCGACTGTGCTGGCTGTAAGCAACATAGTCACGACTAGAGCTGTGCTGAGGGCTGCGGAAATCATTTTTCTTTTGCGATTGACCATGACCATACCTCCAATATCTATCTTTTGATAAGTCGATCATGCTGTCTGATAATTGAATTATAACGTACTGGTAGTGGTTGTAAAGGGAGTTTTTCCCTTGATGAACACAGCAACGACTAATCGACTTACCACTTCAATCAACTCAGGGATTTTCTCATCTGTAATACTCTCCAAAACCACTCCACTACTGCATTCTCAGCTATCTGTGCCATTCCTCACCAGCAAAGCCACTCATCTAAATACGGGTATCGGATTAACGAACATGATAAGTTCATTTTCTTCTGGAGAGCGGTTGTCCTTCTCTGAGAAGGAACCTGTTTGGTGGGCTTGTTTAATCCAGCGATCCAATGCAGATGCACTCAACTCATACTCACTTACAATGTCTGCTCTTGATTTCCCATTCTCGTATAGCTGAACCATCTGTTTCTTGAAATCATCTGTAAATGTTCGTCTTATTCTTGGCATAGTAGATCCGCTCCTTGTTATGATGTGTTAATTCTACTAGCCCTTAATTTTTCTGTCCAACTAAGTGTAGCCGATCTAAACAATTTCATGTTCGTCATACAAGTGGATAAAAGAAAACACTTTAAACTCTTCCTGGCTTTCATCGGTCTAGTGCCTGCCGTTAAATGGTGGATGTAACTCCCAGAATCACACCGTCGCAGTAGCTTATTAGCTAGGTGGCATGACAGAGTTGTATTCAAATACATACGTGGTAAAGCTGCACCTGGGCACGTTGAATGTCATGAAGATACCTCAGGATTAGTTCTTAGTATCGCCATCCCCCTTTATAGGGGGGTGGAATGTTTCCTCGAATTAGTGTGAATTAAATAAAAAAATCTACACACTACTAATACAAGGGCACGAGCGTAGCGAGTGACCTGTGCATCTTGACCGTAGCGGAGCGAAGGGCAAGTGCACCAACTGTAAACTATGTAAATTAAAATAGTCTTTTAAAAGAGTAAGAACATTGTAATGACTGTTAGGGCTACCATGATAATAGATAAGATAAATGGTACAACTGTTAATGTAATCCCCGCAATTGCCAATCCTCTACCACTAGATGACTTCCTTGCTCTAATACCCAATATCAGTCCAGTAATTGATAAGATAAATGCCAAGATAAGAAAAGGTATTCCTGCCTCCGCCTCCCCTACCAAAAATCCAAGAAATATAAATAAAATTGAAAAAATCCCTGTGATTAATGAAACAATAGCTGAACCTAATCTATCTTTTTGCGCTTTTACTACTTTAGTGTTTGTCTAATCTCAAGTTAGTTTTTTAATATCTTTTTATAATTCCTTAAATGCCGTTAAAGCCTGCCTATGCAGGCACTTCGGCATTTTGTGTTTTGGGAGATGTTCTTAAATGCTCTTAGAAATTTTTATATTTTTGTCTTGAAAGGTAGTAAAAAAGTAGTAAATTCGTTTTGTACTACCAAGCAAGATACATTTTATATCAAGCAGCGAGCGTGCTGTTCTTGTTGCTTTCTTTTTTCCAATCGTTCCATTTCTGCACTTGCAAAATCGAATGTTGCGTGTGCGTAATAGTTGAGGGTCATTGTAATGTTGGAGTGTCCCATGATGTATTGCAATGCTTTTGGATTCATGCCTTCATTGGCTTTATCGGTGCAGAATGTATGTCTTAGGGTATGTGGTGTCACTACCTTTGGCAATGCTACTTCATTATCATTATCCTTGTTGTACTTCTTTACAAGTCCTCGGAACACACTATTGTAATTTATACCGATTTTCGGATTGCCGTTTCGAGTAACGAATATGAAGTTGCTGTAGCCATCTATGGTGACAGTCTTTGTAAATCTGCGCCTATCCATTATACGTCTAAAGGCTTGATAGACTTCCTCTGTCATCTTAATTCGTCGGAAACCACTCTTTGTTTTTGGTTCATCAATGTAGTATCCAGTTCCTATGCAGTATAACAACTGATGGTTTACATCAATAATTCTGTTTTCTAAATCTATATCTGCATCTGTCAATCCGCACAACTCGGAAATACGAAGTCCTGTACCAAGCAGTATGATTATATCATCATAATGTGGAAATATCCGGGTTTTTATACTATACTGGTGTCGTTAAGGCACGGAGGATGGGGAACGCTGTCCGGCAGCCGCCCCATCGCCTAGCGTTCCGCATGGCATCGGGCGGGCAGCAGCCGGACAGGACGCGCCGCCTGTCGGCGCTGCGCTTCGCCCTTGCCCTTGGGGACGGGAACGGCGTTACGGGCAGATGCAGCGAATTTATATTTTCGGAAGTAGGGAAGAAAAATGATTGAATTAAGAAAAATTACCCACGATAATTTTGAGGCAGTGTTGAAGTTAAGCATAACAGACGAGCAGAAAGGAAATGTGGATTCCAGCATATATTGTTTGGCTAAAGCCTATGTAAAGATACTCAACGACGAAAAACCTCCTATGATCTTCGCTATATGCAACAATGATGAAGTCATAGGATATGTCGATATTGGATTTTTCGAACTGGCGGAAAGTGCATTTTTATGTGAAAAATATGGAGATAAATCTACTTATGGACTTAATCGCTTTATGATTGATAAAAAGCATCAAGGCAAAGGATTTGGCAAACAAGCAATGATGAAAGTTATTGATTACATAAAGTCGTTTCCACAAGGAAAAGCCGATGCAGTTGCTACATCATATTGGATGGTAAACGAAGCCGTCCGGAAGTTGTTTGCGTCTGTCGGTTTCGTTGAAACAGGAGCGATATGGGACGGACAAACAGGGGGTAATTGGAATGCAGAAAGAAAAGATATAGAGTATGCAGAAGTAGGTGCCAGACTCGGATTATAAAGCTAACAATTTGAATAGTGCATCGTACAGTATAAGACCAACTATGCGAAGTCAATAGCAAAAATGCAAAAAGAAAGCACAACATTAGCCGTGCAAAAAAGTGCACGCTTCCGCGAACCTGTGGGAAACAGGCCTGAAAAAAGGGATAATAGTAGTAAATTGGAGTTGAAATCCTGTGAATGTGCTTGTAAATCAAGGGCTGTGGGGTTTAACTAACAAATTTTTTGTAAATTAGTTTGCTTTTGCAATACTGCTCCCTCCCTTTCACCTATGACGTTTAGACTACTTCAACTCTACATCAACTTTCTACATCTTTCAACACCGACTCCCTAATAAAAGGTTATCGCAACTAATCCCCTACCAAGAACGATTGCTTTGATTGAAAGGGGAGGTAATAATGAATATTGAAAGAGTGTTTACAGGCACAACTGACTTTAAGACCTTAATTATTAGTCAATTGGAGAAGGAGATTGAAAATATTGTATCTGCCGCCTACAATGATAAGCAAGTAGATATAGTCGCCACCACTAATAATGGGAGGCGACATAAATGAAAGTAGCAGGATATGTTAGGGTCTCAACAGATAGTGAAGGGCAAAAGGAATCTCCTGAAAATCAGAAGCAATTGATTTTAGACTTCCTTAAAGAGGGACAGCACGATTTATTCGATTTCTACATTGATGTGCAAACTGGAACCAACGACAATCGTGAAGGTCTGAAAAGGCTTATCGAAGAAGCTGAGCATCAGAAGTTTGATGTGATAGTTGCAAAAGAATTAAGTAGAATAGGTCGAAATGTAGGGTTGCTCTATCAATTGAAAAAGATAGCCGAAACAAAAGGTATCCGAATAATTACTTTAGATGGGCTTATAGATACCCAGGATGCATCAAAACAGGCTATGTTTGGACTTTATGCTTGGATGTATGAAAACGAAAGCCAACGCACAAGCGAACGTATCAAGTCTGTTTTTCGAATGAAGTATAAGTATGGGAAATTTTTAGGTGCTCATGCTCCATACGGATATACAGTGCATGATGGCAAGTTAATCATGCGAGATGATTATACTGTAGATGTTGTTAGGGATATTTACAGTAAATACCTAGAGGGGTGGGGGCACGCTAAAATAGCGAGGTATCTTTCAAACAAGCAACTGCCCACCCCCTCACAAGTCATCGGCAAGTCAAATGCTAGTCTGTATTGGCAAGGTACATCAGTTAAGAAGATTTTACAAAACCCACACTATGTTGGTGATCTGGTTCAAGGTAGAGAGGCAACTTTGAATGTCACAAATAAAAAAAGGGTGTTTTTAAAAGAAGAGGATTGGGTTGTTGTCCAAAATACCCATGAACCAATTATTTTGAGAAAAATATTTGAGGAAGCAAAACACCTACTTGCAATGAGAGCAAGAAGGGGGCATGGCGGAACTAAAGCGCAAAAACACCTTTTTACTAATATTGCTTATTGCTCTGATTGTGGAAAGGGTATGTGGTATCGCTCAAACCGAAAAGGATACATTTGTGGCACCTATGCAAGGCATGGGAACATCGCTTGTACCAATCACGCAGTTAAGGAACAAAACCTCACAGAAGTCATTCTAAGCGACTTAAAAGCGATGTACGACAAACTGAACCTACCTGATCTGGATGCCAAGGTCAAACAAAGAATAAACGCTAACCAAAAAAAAATAACAAAACAGCTACAAGCCATTGATAAACAAATACAAAAGCAAATGGATATAAAGAAAAATGCTTTACAGAAGTTTGTCAGTGATGCTATTACCAAGGACGACTATGACTGTTTGGTTACAGATATTGAAGACAAGTTGCTGCATTTAGAAGTCGAAAAAAGCCAACTTCAAAAAAAGATGGAGGAAAGCTACTCAGCGAGTAAACTTTTCTCCATCAAAGAACAATTTAAAAAAGCAGTGGCTTTCGATACTTTGACTACAGAGACTCTTTTACGCTTCGTTGAAAAGATTGAAGTCAAAGAAGATAAAAGCATCAAGATTTATTATAAGTTTGCCATGGTTGAGGGGTTATAATCCACTCAACCTTCTTCTAAAACTAGCAGTGAAACACACTCCACATGCGTAGTCTGCGGGAACATGTCCACCGGCTGTACCTCAACGACGCGGTAGCCTCCACCCGCCAGCACTTGCAAATCGCGAGCCAGCGTCGACGGATTGCAGGACACGTATACGATGCGCTCTGGTTGCATGGCGAGCATCGTGTCGAGCAATGCAGGGTCGCAGCCCTTGCGCGGTGGATCGACGACGATGACGTCTGGCGTGACACCCTGCTCCTTCCAGCGGGGGATCACGACCTCAGCCGCGCCGACGGCGAATTCCGCATTCGTAACGTTGTTCAGCTTGGCATTGCGACGTGCGTCTGCTATCGCTTCCTCGACAATCTCGACGCCGAGTACCCGCTTCGCGCGTTGTGCCAGGAACAGCGAGATTGTCCCGATGCCGCAATACGCGTCAATGACGGTCTCTTCCCCTGTCAGGCCAGCATATTCAACAGCCTTTTCGTACAGCACTTCCGTTTGCACCGGATTCACTTGGTAGAAAGAACGCGCAGAGATTTTGAACGCGATATCTCCGATATAATCCGTAATATATTCTGAACCCCACAATACGCGGGTCTTATCTCCCATAATAACGTTCGTACGCTTCGTATTAATATTCTGGCAGACGCTCTTCAACTGCGGCAAAGCCTCAGCGAGCTCCGCTACGATCTTCTCCTGATGCGGCAGCTTGTCCCCGTTCGTCACGAACGTGATCATCAGCTCGTTCGTGCGGAAGCCAACACGCATCATCACATGACGAAGTAGGCCTGTATGCTGCTCCTCATTATACGGCTCAATGCCGTATTTCCGTACAACTTGCTTCACCACACGCATCGCGTCGTCGTTCATTTCATGCTGGATCAGGCTCGTATCCGTATCGATAATCCGATGGCTCGCCTTCGCAAAGTAACCGCCGATTAACTCTCCTGTACGCTCATTTTTGCCGATCGGCATTTGGCTCTTGTTCCGATAACGCCAAGGCTGCTCCATTCCGATCGTTGGCCATACTTTGATCGGCTGCTCCTGCGCAGCATTTTCAGTTGCAGCTGCTTCGCCTTCCGCTTGCTCCACTTGGAACTTCCCGATACGCTCCAGCACGTCGACGACATGCTGCCGCTTCCATATCAGTTGCTCACTGTACGCCATATGCTGCAACTGACAGCCGCCATATGCATTCGCTGGATGCTCCAACTCCACGCGATGTGGGCTGTCTACAAGGCGCTCTAACACCTTCGCATATCCGTACTGTTTCTTCACCTTCAGTACAAGCGCACGCACTTGCTCACCCGGCAATGCCCCTTGTACGAACAGTGTGAAGCCGTCTGCACGACCTACTCCTTCGCCATCATGCGTCAAGCCGATAATATCCAGCACGACCTCGTCGTTTTTCTGTACCGGAGCATTATGCACGCGTGCATGTGCCGCGCGTCCACCTACCGCTTCCTGTGAACGCGTCGCAGATGCAGACTGTCCTCCATTTCGACGCCCCGACCGCTTGCTTTGCTTATTTCCTTTCACCCTGATGCCCTCCTGTTATGTGTTAACAAATCCATCTATTTTGAATGCCATCCATTGCATTGCTTGTCTACCATCATGTTCATGCTCACTCTTCTGTCAGGAACCATAGATACATGAGATATCTTCCTCAATGATCGCAAGCAGTCTGACACGATACAAATAACGTCGAACGACTCTGCATCCTTACGCAACCTCGAAAACGTCATCCCTATTGCATCCAGCTGTTCACATGTTGAGCATGGCACAATCATACCATAATCCACCCGCGAACAAGAAGAACTAGCGGTCCACTAGCTCTAACTACTTTTTCCTAACAAAAAAGAATCCCAACCATAATCCGTTCAAGCCGCATCTCAGCAATTAGCAATTAGCAATTAGCATTTAGCATTTAGCATTTAGCATTTAGCATTTAGCATTTAGCATTTAGCTTCTGCTTTCTGCTTTCTATATCCAATTAACGCTATTCCCCTCACCACAGTAATAACAATAAAACGGCTTGACCCGCGCCCTCAACGACAGCAAGTCAAGCCGAACGTCCACCATCTGATCGTGGAACGATATCATTCTATTTTCCATTGCCATAACAGCTCGGTACATACGCACTTCTACCCAGTTTACAAAGCCTCTGGGCCATCTGCGAAAATACGCAAATGAGAAGGCAGTACTCTGAACGTCGCTGGCAATAGCCCGCCGAATTCTCCGTCTAGATTAAGCTGAACTGTATCCGGCGATGTAACCGTAACTCGGTTCGTCTGCTTGTGAATGACGAGCGGATCATTAATATGCTCTCCCCGAAGAGCCATACTCGCTACCCGAACGAACTCTACAAGATTGCAGCGTTTTAGCATAATGACATCGAATAAACCGTCATCAATTCGCGCCTCTGGAGCCAGCTTCTCAAATCCGCCTACTGAGTTCGTATTCGTAATCAAGAACAGCATGAATTCCTCATGATAGACGCCGTGGCCTTCCAGCTCAATACGCAGCTCCGTCGGGCGCAGGCGAGTCATCTTCTCCAGACCCTTCATATAATACGCGAGCTGTCCGATAATCGTCTTCAGCTTGCTTGGCACCTCATACGTCAATTCCGTCAAAGAACCGCCGCCTGCAATATTAATGAAGTACTTCTCGTTTGACTGCCCAAGGTCAATCACCCGAGTTGTCTGACGCGTAATAATCGAGCAAGCGTCCTCCCAATTGCGAGGAATCCCCAAGGCCCGTGCGAAGTCATTCGTCGTCCCAAGCGGAATAATACCAAGTGGAGGCCGTTCCGGCTTGTCCGCCATCCCATTAATGACCTCATTGAGCGTACCATCGCCACCAGCTGCGATAATCATATCATAGCCGTTATCAATTGCTTCTGCCGCACTAGCCGTTGCATCTCCTTCGCCTTCCGTCGCATGCGTCGTCGTCTCGATGCCAGCAGCATCCAGCATATGCAATATATCCGCCAGCCGCTTCCTGCCTTCCTCCCGGCCAGATGTCGGATTATAAATAAGCCTAGCTCTCTTTACCATGAATGTTTCACCCATTTACAATCTATTCACGTTCAACCGATTTCACAACCTTCTTCGCGAAGGCTTAGCTGCCAGCAACATTTCGCCATATCGTCCAGTTCTAGTCACTTTGCCTCAAACAGCAAAACAACCTGTGTTATGAACCATACTACCATAGTAAGCTTCTTCATATCCACATCATGCCTTGTTGGAGACATCCTAACTTCACAGCAGCCCTGCGGACAGTTATAAAAACTCCGAACCACCAACATATATTCTTATTTATCAAGATGCATCGTGGCATTCTTTCTGCATTCTCACGCAATTCCATCTGCATCGTCACATCATACTATCTATTCTTCTCATGATAACACAATCGTTCCTCAAAATGTTCGAAACTGACGGGATAATCGCCCTAGCAACTTCCGTCAGCAGACTTTCAAACGATCCCAATCCCGGCACCAACTATTGAGATACATTCCCCTTCATCATAGCCAGTAAACGAACCGCTTCCTGCTGCAGCCATCTATTCAAGGCGGAGTGCGGCAGTAGAGCTTCGCCATCATACATGGCAGACACATCACCAAGCCGCTGCGGAATCACATGAGAAGTAAAATAACCTCGACTGAGGAACACAGGAACGACGGCAACACGGCGTTCAACAGTCTGTTCTCCGCACGAGCGCCCTCCAACATCATGACCATCGAAAACATCCATACCGCCGAACGAGTCTAGGGGAACAGTCAATTGTTCCGCCCTGCCGCTCCAGACAATTTCATCTTGACCGATCGTCAATACGCTCTGTAAACGGCTCACCGCTTCCGCAATATCTTCACAGCAGAGTAAGGCATGTGAGGCTCCTGCACACGCGCCACGCAGCACAAGCTTCCGCTCCAGTCGCCGTAAGCTCTCATGCCAACGCGAAGCAAAAGGCTCGTATCGACTGCCGTGCGCAACGAGCAGTACTGCATCCGAGTCTGGCCGCACACCGAGTCCACGCAGCCGCTCCTCCACCATCTGAAGGAGAACATCCTCCTGACTGTCCACATCCGCAATCGAACAGCTTCGATCAGACTGTGCCGACAATCCTAAGTAAGAGCTACTTTCACTCCCATCTCCACTTTGCTCAACATGAGCAGAGAAGGAAGATTCGACAGCTCGCCCGTTCTCTTCAATTCCTTCTCCTAGCATAGATGACGCACACGCTTGCAACGGAACAACATTCCCTCCGTCAAGCGGACGGCCATAATAGACGCGAGCTTGCACTCGGAATGGCTCCAGGTCTGTCTCACAGAGCGGAGCAGGCTTAGCGCCAAGCGCATATGCTATCTCATCGGCATGCGTACTACCCGCAGACACGAACAAGGGGATGACCCCAATATGGTTCACCCCTTGCGCTTCCAATGTATTAATGCCGTATTGTATATCTTGTTCCGGTACACATTCCAAGTAAGAGGAGACGACAGCAACCCCATCAGGCCAATCCGTCTGTGCGATTGCTTCCTCTACCAGTGTAACCCAGGATTCATCTCTTGAACCGTGGCTGATGATAAGCAGTCCCGGCTTCATCTGATTATTTACCTAAGCGTTCTAATGCCATTTTATAACCATCATTGCCGTAGTTCAAACAACGCTTCACGCGGGAAATCGTGGCTGTACTTGCTCCGGTCTCCGCTTCGATCTGATTGTACGTACAGCCCTTGCCCAACATACGAGCAACCTCCAACCGCTGGGATAAGGATTGAATCTCATTTACCGTGCACAGATCATCAAAGAAAATATAACACTCTTCCACTGATTTCAGCGTCATAACCGCCTCAAACAGCTGGTCGACTGACTTATCGTTCAATTTTTTCAATTGCAACCTTATCCACCCCTACATCAATGCTTGTTACCCTCATTGTACTTCCTTTGACATACCTTTTCAAGCATTACAGTTGTCATGCGTTAGTGAATTACTGTGAAAATAGAGCGCTTCCATAAAAGATTGGGCGTCCGTCTACGGGCGATCGTCCAATCGAGTTGTTCGCCTATCACATACAGTATATTATCCCATACCAATGCAGAAAGCACTAGAGAATGTTGATTGGAGTACGTTAAGACTATGCAAACCTGCCATACTTATACAAAAAGGTCGTGATGAGATGAACAACCCTCGCCAATATGAGAGGGCTCCTTTACCGTCGCAGCTGATGACCGTCCCCAGTCTTCCCAAGCAAAAGGAAAACAAGGCGCATATCCGCAGCTTCAGCCCTGAACCTGCGCCCTTCCTTCCGTCGTTCACTCCACCATCACCGTTAGAGACAACAACAGCCATCGTTCCATTCAGCCAAGCGGCCGAATCGCCAATTGCTACGGTTGTTGAGGAGACCACTGCCAAGAAAAGCGGCTTCTCGATCGGTGACATTAAGCAAGTCATTGATCGCATGGGCGGAATTGAAGGCATCGTCGAGACGATGGGCAAGGTGCAGAAAGTGATGAACAGCGTATCCCAGATTGCTCCCGTCGCCAAGCTGCTCATGGGCACACTCCTTCCAGGCAAAAAGAAAGACGGAGAAGACGGTGACGAAGATGATCATTGGACGAAGAATCCGCGCAGGCGCCGCCGCAAGCGTACAACAGGAAAAGGGAAATCGCCGATTCCAAGTAAGCAGCGACGTCGCACCTCCAAGACGCGTCGCCGGTAATTACACGCAGCAAAAGAGCCGGCTCCTCCATAGAGAGAGCCGGCTCTGTGTGCTTCTATTTAAAAGAATAGATCGATGAACTTGAAAATAATCATCGCAAGTACCGCGCAAATCGGAATCGTAATGAACCAAGTCACTACAATTCGACCTGCTACGCCCCACTTCACCGCCGAGAAACGCTTGGCGGAGCCTACCCCCAAGATCGCGGAGGTAATAGCATGCGTAGTGCTAATAGGCAAATGCGTCAGCGTTGCCGACATAATAACCGAGGCTGCAGACAAGTCTGCGGCAAAGCCGTTAATCGGTTCGATTTTGAAAATTTTCGTTCCCATCGTTTTAATGATCTTCCAGCCGCCAATCGAAGTACCAAGTGCCATTGCTGTCGCAGCAGCAAGCTTAACCCACAGCTGTACTTCCATTTCGGTCTGCAGTTGTGCAGTGACGAGTGCGAATGTAATAATCCCCATTGCCTTCTGCGCGTCATTCGTACCATGTGTGAAGGATTGCAGAGCAGCCGTAATAATTTGACAGGTTCGGAACCCTTTATTAACGGTATGTGGACTATGGTTACCAAATATCCATTTTAAGATAGTCATCACAACATAACCGACAGCGAAAGCAATAATTGGCGAAATAATAAGACCGAGAACGATGTTTTTAAATCCGCCCATGTTCAAATAATCTGATCCGGCACCGATAAATACTGCCCCTGCCAATGCGCCAATAAGCGCATGCGAGGAAGATGACGGAATCCCGAACCACCAAGTGACTAAGTTCCATATTATGGCCGCGATCAGCGTCGCCATGACGATTTCAAGACCATTCTCCAGCTTAGCTGGATCAGCAATACTGCCGCCTATCGTCTTGGCAACCCCTGTAAAGGTCAGCGCCCCGGCAAAGTTCATCACAGCTGCCATCAAAATGGCAACACGCGGCGGGAGCGCCCTCGTTGACACCGACGTAGCGATCGCATTCGCCGTATCGTGGAAGCCGTTAATAAAGTCAAAGGCAAGCGCCAAGAAAATAACGACGCCCACGATAATCATCGTAATATCCATATTCATTATCTATGTGATTGCACAGCACTAATTAACATCCGTCCGCGCAATCCCTACCTCCTTCGTACACTTGGGCTGGCTTATCTTATGTGTTACGACAAGATATTAGGAATTTCGCATGACGATCGTTTCAAGCTGCTTCGCCACATCCTCACAGCTGTCGGTCGTCTGTTCAAGACGCTCGTATACGTCTTTGCGTTTGATCAATTCGATTGGATCCTTTACTTCTGCGAACAAGGCACGAACCCCACGGCGGTAAATGTCGTCTGCGGAATTTTCCAGCTCATTGACACGTATGTTATGCTCGCGGATAGCAAGCAGTTTTTTCTGTGACAACAGTTTAATTGCCTTCTGTATTTCATATGCACTGCGCTTGATAACATCGGCGAACAATACCACGATTTCATCACGTTCAATCATTTGGTACATGTCGAAACGCGAAGCGCTGGCCTCCATCCCATCAAGAACATCGTCGAGTGCAGTCGTAAGTGCCATAATGTCCTCGCGCTCAATCGGCGTAATGAATGTTTTATTAAGCTCTGTCAAGATCGTATGTACATAGACGTCACATTTGCTTTCCAGATCCTTCATTTCCTTCGTAAACGCCAAGACATCCGTCAAATCTTCTACGCCTTGTGCGAACGTTTCTGCCGCTAGAACGAGCGTATCCGCCATGTTTTGCAGCGTTTCGAAAAACACGTCCCTTTTCTTGAACATTCCCGAGATCTCCTTTGCAACAAAAATTGCATGTGATGTAATCTTCTAAACCTTACATATCTTATCATAGGATACGGTGGTTTTGTAAAGAAATCGTAAACCAAACGTGAGCAAATGTCGAAACTTCAGCCCTATTCACCGCCAGAAATTCTCCCTTATTCGACAATTTTCGCTGTTTTTCATAAAAAGTACAGCAAAATACCGTTCTCACGCCGTTTTTCGCTCATCATCCAATGTTTCCCACGTTGAAATGTTGGATATGCCATAGACATGGGCTAGCAATCATGCTGCGCCACCATACGGTATAGTTTCCTCCTTTTTCTGCAAAGACATACATAAGATCGGCATATGTTCGTATTCACTCCAAATCAAAAAAGACGAAGCTGCTAAGCCTTCCGGCTGCCACTTCGTCTCACATTCATAGTTGGATTATCTCACAACCACACCATCATTCAAGCTATATACTCCAGTTCGCCCATTCTTCCTGCCGCTTCTCCCACCGCTTCAACCATTGAAGCGTGCAGGTGAACAGCTTCTCCCGATGCGTGCCATCCGAATACGTATGATCGGCTTGAAACACAATTTCCTTATCACATTGACCGTCGCTGCGCAGCCAGAACACCTTCTGGAACAGGAAGCTGTAATCCGCCGGTATGACATCATCACTTGTGCCGTGTACGAGCAGTACATCGCCATTGAACTTGCGTGCCTCTTGCAGCGGCTGATGAACACCCAACGCATTGAAGTAAGCAGGCATGAAGGAATATCCCAGGTAATCGGCGGATCCTCTTGTCATTGCCGTATCGTACTGCTCTCGCCCAACTATTCGCACAATATCATTGAATGGGTAGGCTACAGGCGACCAGAGGACAAGCCGCTTAATGCGCTGATCGCGCACAGCGGTCAATATTGCAATCGCTCCACCCAAGCTGTGGCCGATCAGCGTTACCCGCTGCGGGTCGACATCACCGCAGCCGAGTGCATAATCGAGTACTGACTGCGTCTGACTTATCATGTCATCTAGACCAGTATGCCCGTAGTCGCCCGTGCTCTCGCCGCATCCGGCGAAGTCGAAGCGCACAACGATGTGCCCTTCCCCTGCCAGTCTGCGCGCTGCATTCACGAATAAACGGTCAACACCGATTCGGCTGCCGACGAAGCCGTGGCAAATAATCGTTACAGGGGCGCGCCGCTTCACACCACGTTCAAATGGAGCTCGCTCCTCTGGATAATGAATCGTCGCCGCCAACCGTTCTTCTTGCCATCGAATATCAATATGTCGCTCCATCTTACACTCCCCTGCCTTCTGCATCACTCAGGTGCGTGCAGTGCACCCGGCATCATCTATATCATATAATTCCGATTAATATACTGTGTTTTAAGTAGAGTGTACTCCTCTATCCGATTGCTGTCAAGAGTTCAGACAAGAAAAAAACCGCAACACCGCGCAGCGGTATTACGGTTTTGATTAGTAATACAGTCCGTACGAACGCTGCAGCATCTGATGCGTCTCCAGCGTCCCATCCGTCATCCCAGCCTGTAAATGCGAGGCAGCCTGATCATAATCGTCTGTGTCCGCAGAGTCATCCGTCAAGGATGACTTGCTAGCTAAATGGGACTCTTCAACCGCGGACGCTTCGCTTGGCCCCCTCGAATGCTCCTGATTGAGATACAGCTGTGTTAGCCCTTGTTCTGAATCGCTCTTCCCTTTCATCCTTGTCACCCTCCTGCCGTATGTCATGATTGGCCTATACGACATTATTATGGTGTGTAAGGAGAATTTTATACGCCGTTAGAAGGACGTTCAGACAGAATGCCATGACAGAGCATCGTCGTGATCTGGTCAGACAATGTGCGTACGTTCATCCGCTCATCCAAATTGCCTGGCTGGAGGAGGAACTGCTTCATCGACACGAGATAACGCACGATCAAATGCGGGGATAGCTCTTTGCGAATCTCTCCCCTCTGCTGCCCCCGGAAGATCGCCCCTTCAAACTCCGGGATGACGTGCTCCTCTTGATAGGCCATCATTTTTGCGAACAGATTTGGATAGTACTGCGTTAAATCGGTAACGAACGTTAAAGATATCCGATCAAAGGGCTGGTATTTTAGCAAAAGGTCGAATAGTTCATACATATCCTTCGCTTCTTCCATCACACGCAGCAAAAATTGATGGCTCTCCTGCACCATCCGATCCGTAATAGCCTCAAGCAGCCCTTCCTTACTTTGGAAATATTTATATATCGTCATTTTCGCAACGGGAACCGCCTCCGCAATCTGCTCCATACTCGTCTCTTGGATGCCCCGTTCGAAAAACAACCGCTGTCCGACATCCATAATTGCGATCGCTTTACTGTTCAACTGGCGTAAGATCCCCTTTCCGTGCGGACAAGGCTCTGCCGCCTATGCCGTCAAGAGAGGGACTGCATCTTACAGATCCCGCTTCGACAGCACAAGCCAGCCGAAGAGCAGCCCGCCTGCATATATCCCTATCGTAATGAATACACCCTCCCAAGGCAAGCTGCCTGCGTCGAATAAATCTTTGCCATTGAAGACCGTGAACAAGCTGATGTCCGACATCCAGGCTAACGACTTCTCCATACCGGAGAGCAGATGAAATAGGAACGATAAGATGACGATTCCAATACTAAGCGACATTCCGGTTCGCTCGGAAGTGACGAAGACCGTCATCACATATCCGACTCCGGCAAATGCCAGCGCCGCCAGCAGGCCCGCGATCGAGTAGGTGAGCAGCAGCCCTGCATCCGCCACGGTACTGAACAGGTGCCCGAACCATACCGTCACCCCATAACTGACCGCTGCAATCAAGAGGAAGGCAAGAAGATGCGCGCAGGCTTTACCGAGGAACAGCTGCCCACGAGATGCTGGCAGGGTGAACATAAAATCCACTGTCCCTCGATCCCTCTCCCTCGCCACCGTGGAAGCCGCCCACATCGCAGCGAATATGCCTAACAGCATCATGTAGAACACAAGCGGCTCGCCAGCCATCCAGCCCTCGAAGCTGCCGAACATCTCGACATGCATACCGAACCCTTCCAGCAAGGCAGGAGGGAACTGCTTCAAGGCGTCCAACAGCGATTTATTGCTCGTGTACATGTCACCGATTCCAGCGAACATCATCTGGAACACAATAATGATGCCTGCCCATATGAAAAAGCTGCGACGATTCGTTCTCCATTCATAACGAAACACCTGCCACATTACGCTTCTCCCCCTTCGCTCTCATCAGAACGCTCACGTGAATGCCCAGCTTGCGTTGGCTGCTCTACTGCATCCTCCCGCGAATGTCCAGCCTGCTTTGTCTTCTCTACTACGCGCTCGTGCAAGTGCCCAGTTTGCGATGATTGCTCTCCTGTGCGTTCCCTCAATTGCCCAGCTTGCGTTGATTGCCCCGCTTGATCCTGCGAATGATTTCCCCCATTTCCGCTCGCATCGTACTCCGCCATGAACAGATCCTCCAAAGAAGGCTGCTCAATACGGATATCCCTTAGCTCGTGGGCAGCAATACGCTGCAGAGCAAGGTGCAGATCACCTTGCAGCACAAGACGATGCTCCATGCCATCGTATACTGCGTTCGGATCGATATTTCTCAATCGGTAAGCCTCTATGCAATTACCCTGCTGCTTGAATTGAATATGTGCAATCCGGCGATCCTTGCCTGGAATCCCATCTACATCACTTACTCGCAGCAGACGACCTTCTCGGATGAACGCGACACGGCTGCACAACTTCTCTACCTCGCTTAGAATATGGGTGGAGAAGAAGATGGTCGCTCCCCGTTCATGCTGCTCCATTAATATCTGAAAAAAAATGTGCTGCATCAACGGATCAAGCCCTGATGTCGGTTCATCCAGTACAATTAAATCCGGCTTATGCAGCAGACACTGTACAATGCCAAGCTTCTTGCGATTGCCAAGTGAGTATGACTTCACTCGCTTACTGACATCCAGCTTTAACTGATCTGCCAATACCATTGCAGTTGTATGTTGCAACAACAGCCCATTCATTCGCGCAGCGAAGTCCAGTACTTCTTTGCCTGTTAGCTCCTCGTTATAATGCACTTCTGACGGTAAATAGCCGATTCTCCTGCGAACATCAGGACGTTCCTTGTTCATTACTTCTCCGAACAATTCCACTGTCCCTGAGGTAGGGCGAATGAGCTGCATAATCGTACGAAGCGTAGTAGACTTTCCCGCCCCATTCGGTCCAATAAATCCGAAAATCTCACCCTGCTGTACTTCTAAATTGACTTCGTGGATACCGCGCTGTGATCCGTACCTTTTTGTGAGATTGCTCAACTTGATAGCGTTCATGCGGCACACTCCAATCTATACTATAGTTAAATTATGAGTATATCTTATTCCGCATACATTCAAACTCACAAGTCCGTTTTATACTCAATCAAGTATGAAAGTATACCATTCTCCACTCATTAGCTCTTTCCTGCTCATCATTTCGAATCAATGGAAAAATAGGCGATCGAGCTCAGATATCCGAGAATGCTCCCTGCAACTTCCCCCTTCGATAACAAAAAAAAGAGGAGCATCGCCCCTCTTCCTCGTCTATCTTGTCTGTACTTGTATTCGTTCTGACTTCGCACCGATGTCACTACGGTATTGCATCCCACTGAATTGGATGCGTTGAACTGCCTCATATGCCTTCGCTTTGGCTGCTGCCACATTGTCGCCTATGCCGACAACTCCTAGCACTCGACCTCCTGCTGTCCGCCACGTTCCATCCTCATCACGCACCGTGCCCGCATGGAATAAGAGAGCTGATTCCGCTGCCTGCTCCAACCCCGTAATGACGTCTCCTCTGCGAACATCTCCAGGGTAGCCTTCTGCTGCTACAATGACACACATCGCAGCATGATCATGCCATTCAAGCTCAATCTCCTGTAGACTGCCTTCAGCGACTGCCCACAGGACTTCGAACAGGTCTGACTTCAACCGTGGGAGTACAGACTGCGTCTCTGGATCGCCGAAGCGTGCATTGAACTCAATGACCTTCGGTTCCCCGTCCGGCGTGATCATTAGTCCAGCGAACAGCAAACCATGGAAGGAGCGGCCCTCGGCAACCATCGCCCTGGCAGCCGGTTCAATGATCGCCCGGCGCGCCTTCTCTAGAATGGACGGTGAGAATTGCGGCAAAGGGCTATATGTCCCCATACCACCTGTATTCGGTCCGCGATCGCCATCGAAGATTGGCTTGTGATCCTGCGCTGGTTCACATACGCGCACCGTTTCTCCATCTACGAAGGCCAGAATGGACATTTCCTCACCCAGCATAAATTCTTCAATGACAACCTTGCTGCCAGATGAGCCGAACTTTCCAACTACCATCACCTCATGCAATACTTCAATTGCCTCTTCATGCGTATGAGCAATAACTACACCCTTGCCCGCCGCCAGACCATCGGCCTTAATGACGACCGGGAGCATATGTTGATGGACGTACGCCGAAGCCTCGGTGAAATTATCGAATGCAGCGTAGGCAGCGGTCGGGATCTTATATTTGTGAAGCAGATGCTTCATGAACACCTTGCTCCCCTCAATCTCAGCTGCCTTACGGTCAGGACCGAACACACACACTCCTTGTGCCTTCAGTACATCAACAATTCCGCCTGCCAGTGGATCATCAGGCCCCACGACAACAAGGTCAACTGCCTGTTCAACTGCGTATCGGGCAATGCCTTCAAAATCGTGGACTGGCAGCGGTACACATTCGGCGAGGTTCGCAATCCCTGCATTGCCTGGCGCACACAGCACCTGCCCAACTTGCGGGCTATTGCGAAGCGCCCATACCAGTGCATGCTCGCGTCCGCCGCTGCCGACGACCAATACCTTCTTCCCTACGTGCTCCATATTCATGAACGCCTCCTTAGTGCTTAAAGTGACGTACGCCAGTCATCACCATGGCAATACCATGCTTATTTGCCACTTCAATGGATTCGCTGTCTCGAACTGAGCCTCCTGGCTGAATCACTGCCGTAATTCCAGCTTCTGCTGCCAAGGCCAGCGTATCGCCCATTGGGAAGAACGCATCGGATGCAAGTACAGCGCCGCGCGCCTTCTCACCGGCTTGTTCGATTGCGATGCGAGCTGCACCTACCCGGTTCATCTGTCCGGCACCTACACCAACCGTCATTCCATCCTTCACAAGGACAATCGCATTCGACTTCACATGCTTCACGACATTCCATCCGAACAACAGCTGTTCCATCTCCTCAGAGGATGGTTCACGTTCTGTTGCGACCTGTACACTGTCTGCTTTCAAGGAATGTAAATCAAGATCCTGCACAAGCACGCCACCATCCACTGTCGTCAGCTGCCGTGATGATACCCGCTCGTCTGGGGATGGAATTGTCCCTGTTTTCATCAGACGGATATTCTTCTTCTGTGCAAGCACCTCAAGCGCTTCTTCTGTAAAGCTAGGAGCGATGACAATTTCTAAAAATATTTCATGCAGCAAACGGGCTGTATCGCCATCGATTTCTCGGTTAGAGGCAACGATTCCGCCGAATATCGACGTTGGATCAGACTCATATGCCTTCTCATAAGCTTCAAGAACCGTAGCACCGATCCCTACGCCGCATGGATTCATATGCTTCACTGCAGCCACCGCAGGTGTATGGAACTCACTAACGATCGCAAGCGCCGCGTTGGCATCGTTAATATTGTTGTAGGACAGCTCCTTGCCATGCAATTGCTCAGCTGTTGTAATACTGCCGGCGCCCGCCAATGGTCGGCGATAGAAGGCCGCATCCTGATGCGGATTCTCCCCGTAGCGAAGCGGCTGTGCCAGTTCATACGTCACACTCAATCGCTCCGGCCATTGCTCACCAACCTGCTCAGTCAAATATTCCGCAATGATGGAATCATAAGCTGCCGTATGACGGAATACCTTTGCCGCAAGACGACGACGAGTCTCGATTGTCGTATCGCCACTGGCGCGAACTTCTGCGAGAACAGTCTCATAGTCCGCTGCATCGACGACAACCGTGACATCTGCATGATTTTTGGCAGCGGAGCGCAGCATTGTCGGGCCACCGATATCTATATTCTCAATCGCATCCTCATAGGACACGCCTTGCTTTGCGATCGTCTGCTGGAATGGATAGAGATTCACAACGACAAGATCAATCGTAGACAAGCCAAGCTCATCCAGCTGCTCCATATGAGCCGGATTGCCGCGCATCGCCAGCAGCCCGCTATGAACGGCGGGATGCAGCGTCTTGACCCGACCATCTAAAATTTCCGGGAACCCCGTCACATCCGATATCCCTGTAACCGGCACTTGCTCCTGCTCCAGCAAAGCTTTCGTTCCACCCGTGGAAATAATCTGCACACCCGCTTCCGTCAAGCTGCGCGCAAATGCAACTACGCCCGTCTTATCGGATACACTGATCAATGCTCTTTGAATCGCCATGTTGTCCTCTCCCCTGCTAAACTTTGGCATTTTAATTAAATATCATTGTAATGCGTTACCGTATGGAAGTCTATATCATGGCTCCCTGTTAAAAACGAACCTTATCTACTCGTCAAAAGCTACTAAACAAATATCTCAAATATCGATTAGGAGCCTATCGTCACAGTCTCGTCTCGCCAACTACTATTTCGCAATAGGGGCAGAAACATGTCCCTGTGCAGTGGAAAAACTGATAAAATGTCTTTCAAATAGTGGACACAATGTTGCAACAGAGATACCTTTCCCCAAACCTCAACCAACACAATATATAGATGAAATGACACTTAAACTTCTACATGTAGACATATCTTCATCTGCAGCAATATAGCCCTCTGTGTCCACATTAGCGTGGACATTTTCCCCATTTGTCCTCGAAGGAGATACAAATATGTTGTGCAGGCATTCTTGTATGATCATCGGTAGCATCAAAAAAATTAGCTGGTTGCAAGAAGCTCCGCAGAGAGGAGATTCTGCACCACTTGCGGGTACAGTTCGTGCTCAGCTTGCTGAATACGCGCTGACAAAGTATCCTCCGTATCATTAGTCAGGATGGCAACAACCTGCTGGGCCAATATTGGCCCTGTATCCATTCCTTCATCAACAAGATGTACCGTCACTCCCGTCACCTTCACGCCGTAATCCAAAGCTTGGCGTACCGCGTGCATGCCCGGAAAGGCAGGCAGAAGCGAAGGATGGATATTGACCATGCGTCCTTCATAAGCTCGCAGCAATACGGGGGTTACAAGGCGCATATACCCTGCCAGCACAACCCAGTCAATGCGTTGCTTGTGCAGCAAGCGGAGAACGTCCTGCTCATAATCCTCACGAGAAGTATATTTCTTCGGTTCAAATATGGCAGTCTGCACGCCGGCTTGCTTCGCACGCTCAATGACGCGCGCATTAGGCTTGTCGCATACGAGTAGGGCGATGTCGGCCTTCAGACGCTGCCCGCAAGCAGCCGCATCGACAAGCGCTTGAAAGTTCGAACCCGATCCAGAAGCAAACACGGCAATGCGTGGAAGATGCTGCTCTTTAGGCTGCTCTTTAGGCTCCGATTTGGCAATAACTTCGACTCTAGCTTCTGCGTTCCTGAGCGAGTTTGCATTTATGCTCGGTTGTGCATCAGCACATGTACTTCCATGAATCTTGCCCAGATCATCAGACGGCATCTCCTTTGTACGCAGCATACCATCACACATACCTTCGTTCATACCTTCGTTCATACCTTCGTTCATACCTTCGTTCATAGCTTCATGCATACCTTCAGGCTTACCTTCGTGCATACTTTTATGCATACTTTCTAGTACATCCTCGTTCCATTCCGATTGCCGCATTACAAGCCTACCCCCGGGATGTGAACTTGACGGCTTCCTTCCGTAACTCTTCCAATGCGATATACAGCCTCGCCGCATTGTTCCAGACTGCGGATTGCGGTATTCGCTTCCTCTTCCCCAACAACGATCACCATGCCGATTCCCATATTGAACGTCGTGAACAATTCAGAAGCGGTAAGCTTGCCAATTTCCTTGCACCAAGTGAACACAGGATGAATCGGCCATGCCCCATACTCAATCTCAACAGATGTGCCTTCAGGAAGCACACGCGGAATATTCTCTAAGAATCCCCCACCTGTAATATGAGCCGCACCCTTCACATTCACTTGCTTCATCAGTTCAAGCATGGAGCGCACATAAATGCGTGTCGGCGTAAGTAGTACCTCTCCAAGTGTACTGCTGCCATCAGGTGCTACATCCGTCAAACTCAGTCCGCCTTGTTCAAGCAACAACTTGCGGACGAGTGAGAAGCCATTGCTGTGCAGTCCACTCGAAGCAAGACCTAGCACAACATCGCCAGGGCGAATCGATTCACCGGTAATGATTCGGCTCTTATCTACGACACCTACGCTGAAGCCAGCAATATCGTACTCATCTGCCGAATACATACCTGGCATTTCAGCCGTTTCACCACCGATTAGAGCGCAGCCCGACTGTGTGCAGCCTTCCGCAATACCGCTCACAATCGCTTCAATTTGCTCTGGAACGACCTTCCCGCAGGCCAAGTAATCAAGGAAGAATAACGGTTCTGCACCTTGGACGACAATATCATTCACACACATCGCCACAGCATCAATGCCGATCGTGTCATGCTTATCAAGCGCGAACGCCAGCTTCAGCTTCGTTCCCACTCCGTCCGTGCCTGATACAAGAACCGGTTCTTTGTAACGCTGAATATCCAGTTGGAACAAAGCTCCGAATCCACCCAAATCGGTTAGCACTCCTGGCGTAAATGTGCGGCGCACATGCTTCTTCATTCGTTCGACCGCTTTATTCCCTGCCGCAATATCGACACCCGCTTGTTTGTAGGCTTCTGACATGATCGTGCGTCTCCTCTCTCCCTGTAAGCAGGACAGGAATGCATCCTGCATTCCCGTCCATCATCGTTAATGTGAAATGAATAAAATCTTGAAATCTCGAATTACTCAAAATGAATATGTTACGAATCTCGGCCCAGCAGGCGACATCCCACAGCCCGAGCGATCACTTTGCAATCATTTAGAAATCACTTAGAAATCACTTGGCAATCACATTGCAATCATTTAGATATCACTTTGCAATCGCTAGAAATCACTTGAAAGCCTCTCACACTCAACAGCCACAGCCTGAGCGTTCATTGCCCGTCCCCGCTGCTGCAGGGTCTGTATATAAATTCGTTGGATAGTCCTTATCGAAGCAGGCTAAGCACAGCCCTCCGTTGGATTCATTCACAAATGCCCCACCGATTGCACCAATCATGCCGTCTTGGCTCAGAAAAGCAAGGGAGTCCGCTCCCACCAGTTCACACATCTCTTCCACCGTGTGCGATGACGCAATCAAGTCCTCGCTGTTCGGCGTATCGATTCCGTAGAAGCACGGATGCTTGAACGGTGGCGAAGCGATGCGCAGATGAACCTCCAAAGCCCCCGCTTCGCGCAGCATGCGCACAATTCGGCGTGATGTCGTGCCCCGCACGACCGAATCGTCGATTAGAACGACCCGTTTGCCCTCTACGACACTGCGCACCGCACTTAGCTTCATCTTCACACCCTGCTCGCGCAATGCTTGGCTCGGCTGAATAAACGTCCGGCCCGTATACTTACTCTTAATCAAGCCCATCTCATAGGGAATTCCCGTCAGCTCTGCGTATCCAATAGCAGCCGATATACTAGAATCCGGCACACCACTTACGATATCCGCCTCTACGAACGATTCCCTCGCAAGCTGCATGCCCATCTGCTTGCGTGCAGTATGCAGATTGACATCATGCAGCTGGCTATCTGGCCTTGAGAAGTAGATGAACTCCATCGCGCATAATGCGCGGCGTTGAAGCGGTGCGAACCGTTCCGAACGATGACCGAGCGCATCTACGATGAGCAGTTCCCCCGGCTCCAAGGAACGAACTAATTCCGCACCAACCGCTTCAAGTGCACATGTCTCCGAGGCAAATACATAACTGTCGCCCAGCCTGCCAAGCACAAGCGGCCGGAGGCCATTCGGGTCGGATGCAGCAAGCAGCTTGTCGTTCGTCATAATGAGGAAGGCGAAGCCTCCAACCAGCTCACGAAGTGCCTCCTTGGCCGCACGAACGACGTCGTGCTCCGAGCGAGCGATAAGATGAGCAATCACCTCGGTATCACTCGTCGTCTGGAAAATAGAGCCCTTCTTCTCCAACTCGCGGCGAATTGCAGGAGCGTTGACGATATTCCCGTTCGTCGCAACTGCAAGATCCCCATCGCGTGTCTTGAAGACGAGTGGCTGGGCATTTGCCAGGCGGCTGTCGCCGGACGTTGAATAACGTACATGGCCGATCGCCCGATCACCGCGCATATCCTGCAATCGCTCGGCATCGAACACTTCCTTCACAAGGCCCATTGCACGATGATAGTGGAAGGAATGACCGTCGGACGTACACATGCCTGCACTTTCCTCGCCACGATGTTGCAGCGTGTGCAGCCCGTAATACACCATCGTAGCCGCCTCTTCATAACCAAACACACCGAATACCCCGCACTCTTCCTTCAAGCGGTCAAATGGACCATCCTTGCCGCTGCCCTCATTGTAGTAAGCCCCTGTTACTTCATGAGACATGGAATCGCATCCTTCCATACCTGTTCTGCTTGTTTCCAAGGCATATCCAAAGCATCCGTTCCATCTACTCGAACGTGGATCTGTTCACCTCCGACCGTACCTATGCCCTCTACCGGAACTCCTGCTTCCGAGCAGCGAGCCTTTACTTCTTCCAACTGCTCCGCACGTACCGACAGCAGGATGCGGGATTGGCTCTCGCTGAACAGTGCGATATCCGTACGTAGTCCTTCTGCACTTAGATCAAGCGTCGCACCGATATGACCGCTGATGCAGCTCTCCGCAAGCGCAGCCGCGAGGCCTCCATCAGATACATCATGTGCTGACTGCACAAGTCCTGCTTGAATCAGGCTCAACACGGTCTTCAGCAAGCTTGATTCTGCATCCAGATCGAGCTGCGGAGGACGACCTTCTACCGAGCCGTGTACAATGGCTTGGAATTCACTTCCGCCAAGCTCTGCCTTCGTGCGGCCCAGAAGCAGTACTGCATCTCCCGCCTGCTTGAAGGCTTGTGTCGTAATGTGCTTCGTATCATGAACGAGACCGACCATGCCAACGACTGGCGTTGGATAGATGGCTCCCTTTGCATTTTCGTTATACAAGCTTACGTTCCCGCCGATAACCGGCGTATTCATCACACGGCATGCTTCAGCCATGCCATCAACAGCCTGTTCCATCTGCCAGAAGTTCTCCGGTTTCTCCGGATTGCCGAAGTTCAGGTTATCCGTAATTGCCAGAGGCTCTGCACCGGAGCATACAATATTGCGCGCTGCCTCACAGACCGCAATACGGCCTCCCATGAATGGATCAAGCATCACATAGCGGCCATTGCAATCCGTCGTCATCGCGAGCGCTTTGTTCGTTCCGCGCACAAGCACGACTGCCGCATCCGAGCCTGGTGCCACTGCTGTGCTCGTGCGAACCATCGTATCATACTGGCGATATACCCATTCCTTGCTTGCCACAGATGGCGAGCCGAGCACCTTCAATAGCGCTTCGTTCAGTGCTTCAACCCCGCTTACTTCTGGGTAAGCCGTTGTATCCACGGAAGCGTTAGCCTCATAATAAGCAGGTACTGCAGAGGGCTTATTATAAATCGGACATTCATCCACAAGTCCGTTAACCGGCATATCACCGACAACCTCGCCACCATACAGCAGGCGCAGGCGCCCATCGTCTGTAACGCGGCCAACCTTGCGGCAAATAACGCCCCAACGTTCAAAGATTTCCATCGCAATTGGCTCGTTATGCTCTTCAATAACGAACAGCATGCGCTCCTGCGATTCGGATAGCATCATTTCATAAGGTGTCATGCCAAATTCACGCTGCGGCACCTCGTTCAAGTCGAGCTCAAGCCCGTTGCCTGCCTTGCTTGCCATCTCCGCGCTCGAACAAGTTAGACCAGCCGCCCCCATATCCTGAATCCCGATCACGATGCCGGAAGCGATCAGTTCCAAGCATGACTCCATAACCAGCTTCTCCATGAACGGGTCGCCTACCTGTACCGCCGGACGCTTCGCTTCCGATTGCTCTGTCAGCTCCTCCGATGCGAATGTCGCACCATGAATGCCATCGCGGCCTGTCGGTGGCCCAACATAATACACAGGATTGCCAATGCCGCTCGCCACGCCCTTCTGGATATCTTTGTGGTCGATCAGCCCAACGCACATCGCGTTAACGAGTGGATTGCCTGCATAGCTGTCATCGAAGACGACCTCGCCGCCCACCGTCGGAATGCCGATGCAGTTGCCATAGCCAGCGATGCCTGATACAACATGCTCGAATAAATACTTCACCCGCTCATCCTGCAAGCTGCCGAAGCGCAGCGAATTCAGCAAAGCAACCGGACGCGCGCCCATCGAGAAAATATCGCGAATAATACCGCCTACTCCCGTAGCCGCACCTTGAAACGGTTCGATGGCAGAGGGATGGTTATGGCTCTCGATTTTGAATACAACCGCTTGTTCGTCCCCAATGTCGACAATGCCCGCTCCTTCGCCCGGACCAACCAGTACACGGTCGCCTGAAGTCGGGAATCGCTTGAGCAGCGGCTTCGAGTTTTTATAAGCACAATGCTCAGACCACATGACACTGAACACACCGATTTCGGTATAATTCGGCTTCCGGCCGAGCAGCTCGCATATGCGTGCATACTCATCTTCCGTTACGCCCATTGTCCGGTATAGCTTCTGCTCCTCAATCTGCTCAGCAGTCGGTTCCTGCTTCATATGGCGAAGTCCTTCAGCAAGGGATTGTTCCTTCTGCTTCGCGCTGCGTGCTGCCGCCTGTTCTTGTTCCATCGTATTAGTGAGCGTTGACTGCATGTTGTTCCCTCCAAGCTTGTAAAATGGATGTAAACAAGCGAACGCCATCCGCTGAGCCCAGCAGTTCGCTAACCGCACGCTCGGGATGAGGCATCATGCCGAGCACGTTGCCAGCCTCGTTGCAAATACCAGCTATATGTTCAAGTGAACCGTTCGGGTTCTGCTCATACGTAAATACAATTTGATTGCCTTGCTTCAGCTTCGCCAGCGTTGCCTCATCGCAATAATAGTTGCCCTCGCCATGCGCGATTGGGATGTTCAGAATGTCGCCCTCGACATAATCCCGTGTGAACGGCAAATTTGCACGAGTTACTCGAATTGGGGCAGCGTGACATCGGAACTTCAGCCCTTCGTTTCTCCGCAGTGTCCCTGGAAGCAATCCCGCTTCCGTCAAAATTTGAAATCCGTTGCATATCCCAAGCACATAAGCGCCTGTCTCAGCAGCCTTAGCGACCGCCTTCATAACAGGAGCGAATCTGGCAATCGCTCCACTGCGCAAATAATCACCATACGAGAAGCCACCTGGAATGACGATAAGGTCATATCCGGTTACATCCTGCTCCGTATGCCATACCCGATCCACTTCGACATTCAGCGTATCTTGTATGGCATGGACACAATCTAGGTCACAATTCGATCCGGGAAATACGAGCACCGCTGCCTTCATCGCCTATTCCTCCAACTCGTACCGATAGTCTTCAACGACTGGATTCGCCAGCAGCTTCTCGCACATTTGCTCCACCTGCGCCGACGCCTGCTCGCGATCTTCCGTGTTGATATTGAACTCCATATATTTGCCGATGCGTACTTGCTCCACACCGCTGTATCCCATCGTGTGCACCGCCTGCTCCACTGCAGCCCCTTGCGGATCCAATACGCCTGCCTTAGTCGTTACGAAAACCTTCACCTTCATCCCTTTTTCCTCCCCATCAGTCCATACTGTCATGAAATTTGAACAATCTACAAAACTGTAATGAATACGATTCATAAAACAACGACCAAACCAGTCAGCGTTTGACGATCCTCCATAAAACTAGAACATTCAACAAACGTTAAAACATTTATAAAACGGAAGATCATTCAGGCCATGCTTGCTCTGTAATGCGCTCATACAGCTCGATATAGCGGCGGCGCGTAGCTTCTACTACCTGCTCCGGCAGCACTGGCGGCGTCCCACATTTATCCCAACCGCTGGCAGCCAAGTAGCGTCTTACTGGTTCCTTATCCAAGCTATCGATATCCTGATCCAGCACATACTGATCGACCGACCAGAAGCGCGATGAATCCGGGGTGAACAACTCATCAATGAGTACAAGTTCTCCGTCAATAGTTCCAAATTCAAATTTGCAATCGGCGAGCAAAATGCCCTTGGATGCGCATATTTCAGCCGCATACGTATACAGCTCGATGCTGACCTGACGCAGCTGCTGCGCAAGATCTGCTCCCAGATCCTCGCACATAACCGCGAACGGCACATCTTCATCATGTCCCTCATCACGCTTGCGGGACGGTGTAAAAATCGGCTCCGGCAGCTTCTCATTCATGCGGAGGCCAGCAGGAAGCTCAATTCCGTTGACAGATTGGTTGGCCGTATACTGCCTCCAACCGCCGCCGGTAATATAGCCTCTTACTACGCATTCAAAGTCAATGCGCTTTGCTCGGCGAGCAATTGTCATTCGATCTTGTAGGGAACTTAATATTGCGGATAAATCCTGGGGTTCGAGATGTTCATCTCGGCGATTCAAGCCTTTTGCATACCGCTCAGCTTGATGCAAAGCCGTGTCATGCCGTTGTATTTCTGGATGTGATTCTGGGTGTGTATTCTGGTGTTGGTCTTGGTGAGAATTCTTGCTGTCCTGATGTGAATCATGACAACAATGCATATCATCAGCTGAATGTATGCTGCTACGGTATTGCTCCAAGCGCTTCTCCTGAGTCTGCTTCAGAAGCCCTTCATCGAATGGAACCACATGGTTCGCAATGACATGCTTCGTCTGCTCGAACCAGAATTGGCTCAGCCTGTTCAATACCTCTCCTTTGCCGGGAACCTCCGGCTTCAATACGGCGTCGAATGCAGAGATTCGATCCGATACAACAATTAATAAATGGTCTGGGTCCAGTTCATACAGCTCGCGCACTTTCCCACGATGGAGAAGCGGCAGCGGAACGATGTCAGTCTCAGTCGCAAATTGAGTGTTTGTAGACATCTCCTGTGCTCCTTTCGGCATTACGCCCATTTAGTCAAAAGCGCGTGTTCAAATCAACCCGCCCACATTATCTGCGGATAGAATCAAACAACCTTTAAAAGGAACCCTCCCATATATCGCACCCGCTGCAGCAGTCTCTTCCGATCGTGGTTGGAGGGAAGGAAGAGACCGCCTGCATTCGGCCGTCAGGGCGACAGCCTACGGGAGCTGCCTACACGTCATCTTAGGGGGACGAGTAGGAATCAAGCTCATCATTCAATTGTGTACTAGATAATGTTAGTCTCGCTATGGACGCAAGTGCCGGCTGCCAGTCGTACAGGTCACGACTGATAGTTCAAGGCAGCTTGGAAGTTTGCTACTCACCACACTGCAATTTCGCGCTAACCAGCAACCTTGCTGCTAACCGCTACTATCTGCTTCTTCCTGCTCCATGCCTTAATCAAGCAAGCCCACTTGGCGGAAGATCGTATCTACATTTTTCAAATGCCATGCAGGATTGAACGCATCCGCGATCTCTTCCGCACTAAGAACAGCCGTAATCTCCGGTGTGCTCTCAATAATGTCGCGGAAGCTGCGCTGCTCTTCCCATGCCTGCATCGCACGAGGCTGTACCGTATCATAAGCCTGTTCACGCGCCCAGCCCTTGTCGATCAGCTTCGTCATGACGCGGCCGGAGAACGGAACATCGAAGGTGCGCTGCATATTGCGCTTCATGTTCTCTGGGAACACCGTCAAGTTCTTCACGATGTTCATGAAGCGGTTCAGCATGTAGTTCAACAGCATCGTCGCATCCGGCAGGATGATACGTTCTACCGAGCTGTGCGAAATATCGCGCTCATGCCAGAGCGGCACATCCTCATAAGCGGTCAGCATGTATCCGCGCATTACGCGGGACAAGCCGGAAATATTCTCGCAGCCAATCGGATTGCGCTTGTGTGGCATTGCCGATGAGCCCTTCTGGCCCTTCGCAAATGCTTCTTCCACTTCGCGGAACTCACTCTTCTGCAAGGCACGAATCTCAGTAGCGAACTTATCAAGCGATGTCGCGATAAGCGCAAGCGATGCCATGTACTCCGCATGACGGTCACGCTGCAGCGTCTGCGTCGAAATCGGCGCTGGCTTCGTACCAAGCTTCGCGCATACGAACTTCTCTACAGATGGGTCGATATTCGCATATGTCCCTACCGCACCGGACATTTTGCCGAACTCGACGCCTTCCGCTGCGCGGCGGAAACGCTCTAAGTTGCGGAGCATTTCTGCATACCATAGTGCCATCTTCAGTCCGAATGTTGTCGGTTCTGCATGCACACCGTGCGTACGACCCATCATTGGCGTGTCTTTATATTCAAGTGCTTTATTTTTCAAAATCTCGATGAAATTCAGCAAGTCGCGATCTATAATCTCATTCGCCTGCTTCATCAAATAGCCAAGCGCCGTATCCACGACGTCCGTTGACGTTAAGCCGTAGTGAACCCATTTCCGCTCTTCGCCCAGCGTCTCAGATACTGCGCGAGTGAAAGCGATCACGTCGTGGCGCGTTTCTGCCTCAATCTCATAGATCCGTTCGATATCGAAGCTTGCATGCTCGCGGAGCTTCTTTACGTCTTCATGCGGGATGACGCCAAGATCAGCCCATGCTTCACACGCACACAACTCCACCTCAAGCCAAGCTTTAAATTTATTCTCTTCCGTCCAAATCGCCCGCATCTCCGGGCGCGAATACCGTTCAATCATCGTTTGCATTCCTCCACAAGTCCGTAAAATTCATCCATTCGAGCGCAGTATCGATGTCCGGCCCTAGTATGTTAATATGCCCCATCTTGCGCTTCGCCTTCGCTTCCGACTTGCCGTACCAGTGCAGCTTCGGCGTCACGCCAAGGCGGCTGGCTGCCGGATCGTCAGCACGGAACCATTGTACCATGTCCAAAGCGTCTTCGCCGAGCAAGTTCACCATAACGACAGGGGTATGGAGCTCCGTACTGCCAAGCGGCAAGTTGCATATGGCGCGAAGATGCTGCTCGAACTGCGAGGTGCGGCAGGCATCCATCGTGTAGTGTCCCGAATTGTGCGGGCGTGGTGCAAGCTCGTTCACAAGCAGGCGACCGTCAGCGGTCAGAAACATCTCAACAGCAATAAGGCCAACGACATCCAGCGCCTCGGCAATACGGCGCGCAAGCCGCTCTGCTTCGTCCTGGATATGCTGCGGAATGCGTGCAGGCACAATGGACATGTGCAGAATATGATGCCGATGAATGTTTTCCGCAACTGGGAACACAGCGATCTCGCCGCGCGGGCTGCGCGCTGCAATGACGGACAGCTCCAGCTCGAATGGAATGAATTCCTCCAGCACGAGCTCCGAGGTGAGAGCGGCGAGCGCCTCATAAGCCCCTTCCGCTTCGTCTGGGTGGCGAATGATACGCTGGCCCTTGCCATCGTATCCGCCGATTGCTGTCTTCAGCACACCTGCCCCGCTGAACGCTTCTAGCCTCTGTTGAATCTCAGCAGCGGAAGCTACGGCTGCATATGGCGCCACCGGTATGTTCGCTGCGGTGAGAGCTTCCTTCTCCCGCAAGCGATGCTGCGTAATGCGCAGCAGATGGCTGCCCTGAGGCACGTAAGCTTCCCGCTCCAATCGCTCCACCACTTCGGCCGATACATTCTCGAACTCGTATGTGACAACATCCGCGCGCTGGCCTAACTCGTGTGCAGCGTCAGCATCGTCATAAGCGGCTGTAATCATCTCGGCAGCAGCACCACATGGCGCGTCCTGCGACGGATCGAGCGCTGCGAAGCGATAGCCCATGCGCACGCCTTCAAGCGCCAGCATGCGGCCCAATTGGCCGCCGCCCAGCACGCCAATCGTTGCACCGGGAACAAGCACCGGTGCGTCCGCCCGGCTCGGGCGCTCTTGCGGCAGCGTGCGGCCGTTCACAGGCGCGCTCATTCGAGCGCCCCCGTGTCCTGCACCTGCTGCCGAACAGCTTCCCTGCGCGCCGCGATGCGCGCGCGCAGCACTTCATCGTGCATGCCGAGCATCTGCACGGCCAGCAGCCCGGCGTTCGTCGCGCCCGCCGGCCCAATCGCGACGGTCGCCACGGGTACGCCCGCCGGCATCTGCACGATGGACAGAAGCGAGTCCATCCCGTTCAGATGCGATGACTTCACCGGCACGCCGATAACCGGCAGTACCGTCTTCGCCGCTACCATGCCCGGCAGATGCGCAGCACCGCCTGCTCCGGCAATGATGACACGGATTCCTCTTGCCTCCGCCGTCTCGGCATAGCGGAACATCTCGTCTGGCGTACGGTGTGCGGACACTACCTGTTTCTCATAAGCAACGCCCATCTCCTCCAGCACTTCGCACGCCTTCTTCATCGTATCCCAATCGGACTTGCTTCCCATAATGACGCCTACTACCGGCACAATGCCTTGTTCGTGACTCGCTGTGTTCACCATCGCAATCCCCCGCTTTCGACAATGTCCAACCTGACCACTACTACATAACAAAAAAACGTTCAGGAGTTCCCCCTGAACGTATCATCGACTAAGTATACGGAATGAGCAAACAAGCGGATTTCTTCCGCTCTGGGCAGAATGATCAGGCTTCCATCAAGCCCCGACATCTGTCGGCGACGTGAAAAAGCGAGAACAGTCTTGCCTGTTCGTCATTCCCGTAGTCCAAAAATTTACGGTTCTTGGGTAGAAACTTCCGGCCATATTCCCGGAATTATACGAGAAACAATATTCGTTTATCCATCTTGTGCCTACAGTTTAACAAGGCTTAACATAGCGTGTCAACAATAAAATGCGAATGATAAATAATAAATTATAGTTAATGTTCGTTTATTGGCGATTTCCACATTGTTAGCATCATTAAATATTCAGAATCCTTGATTAATTCCGACCTATGATTGGATTTATGATTAATTTAATGATTAGTTCAATGATTCAATTGATAATTCAATTTATAATTCGTATATCATTCAACTTAAAAAGCCAACAGCAGGATACACTCCTACTGTTGGCTTCTCTCTCGTTTACTTATTTATACTTTGCTTTCAAATTTACTGATGCTTACACTTATGCTTTCACCTATGTTTTCATATGCTAACAATGATACTCACTCACATTTATACGTTCACATTCAACTTCACTCTTCGCCTTACTTTCCTATTTCGAGATCAACATGATCATATACCTCTTGCTTGCCTACTTGCCTCTACAAGATCATATCCGACCGATATGCCAATCCATCATTTAATAACTAATACCGGTACCTTCGCATGCTGTACAACATGATGACTGACACTGCCAAGCACGAATTCCTTCAACCCGCTCAAGCCGCGGCTTCCGATAATAACAAGATCCGCATTGAACTCATCTGCCTCATCAATAATTGCTTGACCAGGAGGGCCTTGCTGAAGGACAACCGTCGCTCGTTCGCCAAGCGCTGCAACCTTGCCCTCTGCTTCCTGCTGTAAACGCTCTGCGTATTCGTACAGCTCCTCGTTTGTCTCCGCTGAAGCAGTAGCATAAGCCGTACCAACAAAATATTGCGGGAACTGAAATACATGCACGACGCGTACTTGAGACTGCTCGCTTGCTTCCACGAGTCCTACCGCGTGCTGTAAAGCCTTGCGGGACGGTTCCGATCCATCATATGCGACAAGAATGCGTTGAAATTTCATAACTCCCACCACACTTCCCCATAATTTACTAGTGCTGTGCTTATTATTTAACCAAACCGCAGCAAAATAAAACCAAACACAAAAATATTCACCAGCAATATGAACGGCACACCTGCTGTAAAGGTAACATGCTGTGTCTTATGGCGCTTGTTATACATCGCTGTCAACACGCCCAGCGCACCGCCAAGCCAAGCTGACAAGAACAGCTTCCGCTCCGGAATACGGCGGCGATGCCTCTGTGCCCGCTGCTTATCCACAACCATCATTTGATATCCAACTACATTTATGATGAGTAAATAAATGAATACGATCCAAGTCCAATCTTTCATCCTATGTAACAGCCCCTTTCTCTCCCTATTATACAATGAGGCTATTCCAAAAGTATCGTGATTGGTCGCATTCACCGGCTCAGATTCCATACTCAGACGTTCTTTTTACCCGGGTACAGGCAACATTCGCGGATCCTAATGTGCTTCTGCTTCATTCACGCAACATAACCGTTCACGATACCGTTAATGAGTACGAAGGAGTTGAGGCTGCCATATGCAAAAGCTACTTGCCATTTTCACTATCTCATGCATGATGCTTATACTGACTGCTTGCTGCACGAGTGAACAAACGGAAACGAGCGCAAGCTGGCCCTACAACAATATGATCATCTTCCACGGGAATCGATATGTTGGCAGTGATGATCAAGTTCAACAGATCGACAAACTGCTGGGAGAAATCCAATCATCCTCAAATCGGGAGGAAGACTCAAGTGGAGATAGCTTCTCTAACACTTACCCCGTAGGAACAAAGCTGTATAAAATAAAAGGAATTAATGAAGAAACAGCTATCGCTGTTGAGGTGAAGAAGAACCTCTATATTAAGGCTGCTAGGAAAGAGAACTAAATACCTTTCAAGTCCTCTTTGCTAACGAGCTTCTTGCTCTTTTGATTCTGGTACATCTCCATATTTCCATCTTGGAGTGTCTGGTTCGTTACCTTCATGAAAATCGAGGTATCCTCATTCACGACACGATAGGTTCCATCTTCATTTTGCTTCAAGAACAGAATGGATTGATCTCCTTGCTTCAATGGAGTCGTATCGTCTGAGACGACAATGGCTTCCTGATCGCGTCCGCCCAGCTGTAGTACATTGATCGTACTATTTCTGAGAGATGCGTTTCCTTTGATTACCTCTGATATCTGGAACTCGGATTTCGTCCGGTACGTTTCAGGCGCCCCGCTCCCTGACTTGCGAACTCCGTTCTCCTGCACTACCTGTCCTTCTACGATTGCATCAACAGCGTTGGCGAGTGCTCTATAGTCTCTGTACCCATAAGCCCAACTAGCGTCAATATGCACAACGGGAATCGACGGATTCGCTTGCGATAAAGCGATCGTCCCGTATTTCTTCTTAACCGTGTCCTTATCAGCAGATGTCGGGGATGTATTGGTTCTAGCAAGCGACCCATCAGACCAGAAGGTAAAAGATTTCATGACCGAAGGTTCGCTGTCATTATGTGCAAGGCCCAATGCATGCCCTAATTCATGTGTGGCAATCCCTTCCGAAATCGTGGGAGTGTATCGGCTTTGGGTTGTGTAGTATTCATTTACCCAAGCACGCGTTTTGGAGGCAATCCCATTCGAATATGTAGTGTAGCAAATTCCATCCCAATCATTATCTTTCGTTGGCGATACTTTCTGATTTCCTGCCCGAAAATCATATTTCGTGCCTGTCCCCATTGTAACACTGCCTGTCCCGCTCCACCGGCTTGCTCCTGTATTCCAAATGCCTTTATAAAAGGTGTTGGAACCATCATTGTAGAACTGGATAGAGCTTGAGCTGAACTTCCATGGATTCTCAGGAGTCGCTGCCTGAGCAGTTCCCATAAGTGCAAAGACAAGAAACATAGACATAGCCGTACTTAGTAATTTCTTTTTCAACCCTTATTCCTCCCTGTTCAATTTTATACATCATCTTATTTTCCTGTAAAAGATTTCATAGGCGCCGATTCATATATATGTCTCATTCCTGAGAAAATTGCTTTTGCACGAAAATTAATCACGTCATTCAGCGTTTTATCCATGAGTACACAAAAAAAGGCACACCTGCCGCAGCTCATCCGAGCTTGATCAAGTGTGCCTTTTCTTTATTTTCCTTTATTGTGGATAACGACACCAATCGGTGTCTTCAGCGCTGCTTGGCGCTCTGCCTCTGTCATCCAGCCCAAATCCTTCATACGCTTCAATACAACATGCTGGCGCTGGAGAGCCAGCTTCATATTCTTCGCTGGGGAATAGCGTTCAGGTGCCTTAAGCAATCCAACGAGAATCGCTGCTTCTGCCTTGTTAACCGTAGGAAGATCGCCATTGACTCGTGTCGTCTTGCCGAAATAATAGCGTGCTGCATTCTCGATGCCATATTGTCCATGTCCGAAATATACTTTATTCAGGTACATTTCCAAAATCTCTTGCTTGCTAAAATTCCACTCCAGATTGGCCGCTATCGCCATCTCCTTCATTTTGCGGGAAAATGTCTTATCATGCGTTAAGAACAAGTTGCGCGCCAGCTGCATCGTAATCGTACTGCCACCCTGTGCCTTCTGCTGCTTCGTCACATTTATCCAGACTGACCGCGCCAGCCCGATCGGATCAATGCCGGGATGAAGCTTGAAGCGATGATCCTCAATGGCCATCAGTTCCTGCGGTATAAAGGAAGCCATATGCTCCAGTTGAACCATATGCTGTCCCTTGGCTGTATTCGCTTCTTGTGCGATCTGCTCACGGAACGTTATGAGCTTGCCTTGATCAATCCAGGCCGTCCCTGTTGCCGCCATCCCTACCCACCCAATAATCGGGGTAAGAATTGCAATGATCAAGCTATATATGACCCAACGCTTCCACTTCATTCGGTGTGGCATATGGGCAGGTTGTGCTATCGTTTCCGTTTGTTCATGTATCATAGTTGATTCTTTCTTCGTAGGACGATGAGGCTCATCTTGGGCCGCATTCGGTACCTTGCGATGTGCTATTGTTTCTTGAGCAGGCAGAGGCATAAATACCGATGCTTGAACCAGATGACCTTTTCTTTGTTTTTTCATTCGTAACCGCCTCCCCTTCTTATATGTAAGAGCTATTATTCATTTTGAAACATAACCCTTACGTACAGTGTATACGTTGACCTCATGCCATGACATCGAATTGACTTGCAGCCAGCTTACAATGATGAAAGAAAAGGTGAAAGCAAGCAGAAAACGCCTTTTCTATGAAATAGAAGACGAGTGAGTCACAAAAAATGTTGTTGGTATATTTTCCTTGTTGCAAAGTGATATGAATGTATGCTAAATTAAGATTCTGTTGAGCAAGAAATATGGCGGTCGTGGCGAAGTGGTTAACGCATCGGATTGTGGCTCCGACACTCGAGGGTTCGATTCCCTTCGATCGCCCCATATCATTTGCCGATGTGGTGGAATTGGCAGACACGCCGCACTCAAAATGCGGTGCCGAGAGGCTTGCCGGTTCGAGTCCGGCCATCGGTATACGACAAAAAAGAGTTATCAAATTGCTTCATGCAATTCGATAACTCTTTTTTCATATACATTCACTTCATTTTTCCATTAGCATTCTATCTCCAGCAAACATATAAACTACGTTTTTATCAGCATCCAATGCAACTGACATTTTTGTCTCCTTATTTTGAATAAAACAGAAATCACGCGCTGATTTATCCCATTTCACTTCAAGTCCCTGAATGTCCATATGGAACAATTTTTTGGCAATCGGCGCAGCTATTTCTTTTACTTCTTTTTCTGTTACTGCTTTGTCTGCTTGTTTTCGCGCAACGTCATATACATACTCGGTCTTTCCTGTTTTTGCTTCGACCGCCAGAGTAATATGATCACCTTTGAGCTTCCACATATCACCTTTGGCGCCAGCATAATAACCAAGCTCTGCTTTCTTCACCTCAAATTCCTGATCGAGAGCTGTTTTCACTGCATCCGCTGCCGTTTTGAGTAATTTCGGTTCTAGCTCGTTCTTGTCTACTTGAATAACGGCTGCTCCAATATAATTTTTATTCTTCGATTGCCCAGGTGGATATTTCATCCAAGAAATCATGAAGTCTTTTCCCTCTAATATATAAAAGGTTTGTGAAACCTTTCCTTTGTCATAGCTTTGAGTGATTTGAACCTCTTTATGAAATGCATAGGCTTTTTTGGCGTACATCCCTTTCAACTTGTTCAGCAGTTCCTTTTGATCATCCTTGCTCACTTTATCAAGTGTTTGAATCCCCTTAATTGTGATCAGTTCCCCTGTACCTGGTTTAAAATTTACTTCGTATAATTCGTCTGCCGAAGGAACCGTCGCCAGATCAAATGGATGTTTAAAGGCCTTCTCGAACTTCAACTTTATCTCTTTCCCTGCAAATTGATTCACGGCCTTTTGCAGATTGGCAGCAACCTTTTTATCCACTTGAATACTGCTGCCCGATGTTTGTTCTTGCAGCTTTCCTCCTGCTGCTTCGGCTCCTACAAAGGTCGGGCCCGCAAGTGTAACGAACATACTGGATACGATCATCGTTGCTAAAATTGCTTTTTTTAGATTCATATTATCTACTCCTTTTTATTAAGGTTAATCTCTTTCTAAATCCTCCAGAAGCATTCTTACCCCGGAAAACATATAAACTACGTTTTTATCGGCATCCAGCGCCACGGTCATTTTCGTATCTTTCTTTTGATTGAAGATGAAGTCTCTGGAAGCACCGTCCCATTTTACTTCAAGCCCCTGGATGTCCAAATTGAATAACTTCTTTGCAATCGGCGCGACTATCTCTTTCACTTCTTTTTCCGTAATCTCTTTGTTCGTCGTCAATTGTTTTCGCGAAATATCATAAATATATTCGGTCTTCCCTGTTCCATCCAAGGACAGCGTAATATTGCCACCTTTAAGTTTCCATGTACTTTTTTTATTAGTACCTCCAACCCAAGCCTTCGTCACCTCAAAATTGTGGCCTAAAGCTGTTTTTACTGCCCCGGCTGCCTTTTCCATGAGCTTTGGATCAAGCTCGTTCTTGGCAACTTCGACTTGGGCTGAAACATGAATCTTTGTCGGCCACCCCGGATAATTTTTCATAAGTAAGGCAGAAAATCCTTTCCCGTTTAACGAATACATGCTAAAGGGCGTCTTTGATTCTACATCGTGCAGATCGACATGAACTTCTTTATCAAATGTATAGTCTTTCTTCGCATATAACCCTTTTAATACTTTCAGTACTTCGTTCAGATCCTCCTTACTGACTTTATCGATGGTTTGATAGCCTCTAATCGTAGTAATTTCTCCTGTTTTCTCCTTGAAGTTCACACTATATTTCCCATCTGCCGACTTAACCTGCACCTGATCGCTTATGGATTGGGAAGTGCCCTGCATATTCAGCTTAATTTCTTTGCCTGCGAATTGTTTTACTGCCTTCTCCAGCTTGGCGGCCAGCTTCTGATCGATTTGAATCTTCTTACTCACTTGCTGCTGTTCGTGCTGTTGCGCTGCCCCGGCACCCACAGGAATTGGACCTGCCAAGGTAACGAACATACTGGATACGAGCAAAGATGCTAGAACTGCTTTTTTCAAATTCATACTAAATCCCCCTAAGTTCCACCCTACTTTTAAAGTTTTGAACGTTTTTTATTCGTAAAGTGGTGATCGCCTACAATGTATAACAATTTCACTCCTCTCATTTGTGACATCATCTCTACTATTCTGAATGAAGATGGTTTCAAATAAAAAAATCCACCGACGCATAGAAGCCAGTGGATTATTCGATACGGAGTCAAAATATAATGAAATGGTTCGTTTGTAGGCGTTTAATGGGGTTTCGCTTCCAAATCGGCTGCATACTTAATGATCCCAGGAGCAGCAGCTCTTCCGACTCGAATGTACACGACCTTTTTATTTGCATCCAATGCCGCTCTTACATTCATGCCATTTTTCTTGGTGAAAGCAAAATCCCTTTCTGTTCCATCCCATTTCACGCTATATCCATTCATGTCGATATTAAATACTTTCTTCACTATTGGGGCGACCGCTTCTCTCGCCTCTTTTTCGGAAATGCCTTTATTTTCGCGTACTTGTTTTCCAAGCTCATTGTAGATACTATTGATTTTCCCTGTATTGGGATCTGCATAAATCGTAACTTTGCCATCATGGAACACCCATGTTATATTGGGTTTATTCTTTGAGATAATTGGCGATAAATCGACGCGAAGCTGAGCAGTCGTCATTTCAAACTTATTTGTAGAAACAGTTTGAGCAGCATCAACAACTGTTTTCAGCAGTTTCGGATCAAGCTCTTTCTTATCAAAGTCAATCGTGATATGACCGATATGTTCTGGTATGCCATCTAATTTGTGTAAGGAAGCGGAGAAATCCTTTCCTTTCAATTCGTACGTCTTCTCCTCTCTAACCTCTGCTTTTGACGTTTTTGAGAGTTTCTCATCCGTAAACTGGTGAATCACCTCAACTTCATTATCAAATGCATACTTCTTCTTTGGATATATCGCTTTCAACCACTTTAATACGTCTTCCTGTTCCTGCTTGCTGATTTGGTCAATAGTAGCGGTTTTGCCGCTTACCGTCCAGATAACCCCTGTATCATAATCAAATTGTAATGAATATTTACCATCTACAGATCGCACTTCTGTTATTTTAGATGCATTCTTATTATTGAAATCGAGCTTACCTACCTTTTGCAATTGCACGTCTTCTCCGGCAAATAATTTTACCGCTTGATTCAGCTTTTCCGTCCACTTCGGATCTATTTGAATTGTCCAGCGATCCAATTGCTGCTCTTGCGCAGCCCCTGCTCCTGCAGGAATTGGATCTGCCACGGCAACCAACATACTGGATACAAGCATTGATGCTAGAATTGCTTTTTTGATATTCATTTTATTTCCCCCTATGTATGATTGTATGGATATTTATCTCTCAAATTACGCTATGCAATTCAATAACTCTTTCATATTCAAACCTTCCCTATTCAGAACCCACTTAACGCTCTGACACCTGATGTTAAGAACACTATGTTCTTATTGGCGTCCAGTGCTACTCTCAATACGGGTTGTTTGTCTTTAATGAAGTAGTAATTTTTAAAGGTGCTGTCCCACTTCACTTCTAAATCCGCAATGTCCATATTGAATAATTCTTTGGCAAGCGGAGCAACCGCTTCTTTGGCATCCTTTTCCGTAATCCCCTTGTTGGTCGTTACCGCTTTACGTGTTTTATGAAATACGTTAGTGACCTTTCCCTCCTCCATTTCAAGCGATATGTCCTTATCTTCAAGTGTCCATGTAAAGCGTCTTAGGTCAGCGGATGTAACTTCCAAATCATGATTGAATACCGTTTTTATTGCTCCGATTGCCGTTTCCAACAACTTCGGGTCGAGCTCTTCCTTGGTGAAGTTTATTGTAAACGCACTAACTGCATCTTTCGGCATTTTAGCAGTATTCTCTTTGAAGAAATATACCTCAAAGTCCTTCCCTGTCAGCTTATACGACAAACTTACACCTAGCTTTTCTTTATCACCATCATACCCTCGCTGCATAATCACTTCTTTATCATAGACATATGTTTTATTGGCATATGCCCCTTTTAACACTTTCAGGACTTTCGCCTGATCCTCTTTACTAATTTTATCAATTGTGACCTTTTCTTCAATCTGCCATATCCGACCACTTCCAACATTAAAGCAGATAGCGTATTTTCCGTCTACGGATTCAATCTTTGCACCATCATGAGAGGATTCTATCTTCTCGCCGACACTCTTCAGCTTAATCTCTTTCCCTGCATATTGTTTGATTGCCTTTTGCAGCTTGGCAGCCATCTTCTGGTCAATTTGAACCTTCTTATTATCCGTTTGCTTCTGCCCTTGCGCAGCCTCGGCTCCTGCAGGAATCGGGCCTGCCACGGCAACTAACATACTCGATACGATCATAGACGCTAGAATTGCTTTTTTGATATTCATAGTAATCCTCCTATGTATTAATACATGAGTACTCTCTTCATGCCAACATTGAACAATTAGATTCAACTTAATTCGCTTATTGCTCCTACTTGGTTTCCCGCAATCGGTCTATTATTTCTTGCCCCTTGATTTGAAGCTCGGCAACCGCATTGTCCAGCGATTTCTCTTGGTTAATTAAGGATTTCAGCGCATCCGACAATAACGAATCGAATTCAGCTTGGAACCCTGGTGGAATACTTTTTTTATCTGACACACTGCTAGCTTCCATTGGCTTCAGGAGGTAAAAAGCATCCGTTTCCCGCCCCCTAAAATCCTTGAAATAGTCTGATCGCGTAGGCAGCGTATCGTTCATTGCCTTCCCAGCAACTTGCGCCATTTCCGGCCCGTTCACGAATTTGACGAACTCCCAAGCTGCCCGCTTGTTCGGAGAATCCGCAGATATGGCATAGATCTCTGACAATTTCACGTAAGCCGATTCATCGGGCTTAGCAGGATTAACAGGCGCGGCCGCGATGCCCCAGTCGATCTCCGGTGTCTTGGAGTAGTAGGGAATATCCCGTAAAAAGGACGCAAACCATGGCGCTTGGATCGTCATGGCCGCTTGACCCATGTAGAATAACTCGTTTGATCGGCTGTACTGTTTCAAGTAGTCTCTATGTTTCTCAAAGTCAGTATCATCGTATCCATCAAGTACTTCTCCTTCCTCCATTGGTGGAGGAGCATAGGCTGCATGATTGCGGACGGCATCCGCCGTCATCTTCATTGCTTCCTTCCAACCATCCGAATCGATCAACAGCTTGCCTGACTTCGCATCAACGAGCTTAAGTGCCGATGCAGAGGCGATATCATACATCAAACTTGCCGGCCCTCTCGTTTGATACAATCCAAACACTTGCTTCTTTCCTGATTCGACGCTCGAAAATCTCGCTGCCAGATCAAGAAGCTCCTTCCACGTCATTTTCCCGTTTGGCGGCTCGATTTGATGCTTCTTGAACAAGTTGCGATTATAATAGATGACATTCGTTTCGAAGGAAGGAGTGAGCCCGTACAGCTTCCCATTCCCTTTTGCACGCAGCCTGTCGATAAGACCAGGCATGAATCCGTCCAGCTTGTATTGGTCCTGGCTGATGGCCGGCTCTATATCATACAACCTTCCTTCTTGAGCGAAGGCCTCAAACATGCTTTCATTCAAAAACAGCACATCCGGCTTATATTTGTCGAGCAGCTTTTTCTTCTCCTCGGTCAAATTGAATGCCCCATTTTTCTCCGAATCATCAAACAATTCCGCTTCACTGATAACCTCAATATCGATGTCGGGGTTCATCATCTTAAAGAAGTTCCCATAGTCACTATAAAACCGATCTTCATCTTGATGGACAACCCTGATCTTCCCTTTGCCGTCTTTTAATGGCGCAAGCTCTGACCGTTCTCCGAAGCAGCCGCTTAAGAGAGACATGATCGTCAGCAGCATAATTACGGTCTTCCCACTCTTTAACACGTTTCTACACTCCCTATTTCCCTTTTTCCTTGTTTGCAGATTCTCGCACTTTTAAGAGCAGTTCCTGCGCTTTAACCTCCAACGCGGCAGCTGCTTCATCAACTGACTTCTCGTTCGCAACTACGGCCAACAGCTCCTCACGAAGCGGTTTATAAAATAATCTGAGGAACTCGAATGGAAGACTTTCATAAAGGCTGCTCTCCTGCCTGATCTTCGGCATATAAAATGCATCCGTACTTCTGCCCTTGATATCCTTCATATAACCGTTGCGTGAAGGAAGCTTACCTTCCAATGTCCGCGAACGGGCCTGCGCCATCTCTGAACCATTCACAAATTTGACGAATTCCCAAGCCGCCCGCTTGTTGGCTGAGTCGGCCGCAATTGCGTAGATGGGAGAAAAGGTAATAGATGAAGAATCCATTGCAGGATCTACCGGAGCCGTAACTACATTCCAATCTTGCTTAGTGAATACAAGCTCCCGTGTTTTGTAAGCATTGCTTATCATCATAGCAGCTTGATCTCTAAGTTTTTGAGAGTAAGTTTGGCCTTCAGGATGCAAAAATACAGATTTGCTGCGTACAGCATCCGTTACCTGCTTGATGGCTCTCTTCCAGCCATCTGAGTTCAGAAGCACCTTCTCTCCCTTCGGGTCGAGCAGCTTCAATCCGGAGGAATCGGCAATTTTGTACAAAGTGAATCCTATATCCCCAGACCATTCATAGAACCCGTACACCTTATTTTCTCCGCTTCCGATATTGGCAAATCTCGCTGACAAATCAAGCATTTCCTGCCAAGTCATATTGTTCTTCGGCGGTTCGATTTGATGCTCCTTGAACAACGCTGCGTTATAGTACAAAACATCCCTGTCTACATAAGGAGTAAGCCCATATAGCTTGCCGTTGCCTAAGCTTTTGATTTTATCGATCAGCCCTGGCAAAAAGCCATTCATATCATAGTCGTCCTGCCGGATCATTTCTTCCAACTCGTATAATCTGCCAGCTTCAGCAAATGATTGAAACGTTTTCGCATCACCCAGCTTTATTACGTCCGCGCCGGAGTTCTCCAATAGCTTCTTTATTTCCGCATCCCAATCTTCTGCACGAATCGTTTTCCCGAGATTTTGAAGCACCTGACTCTCGGGGATAACCTCGACCTCAATCTGCGGATATTTCATATGAAAATACTTCCCGTAATCATGGTAAAAGGCTTCCTCATCCTGATAGATCACCTTGATTTTGCTTGGCTGCAACGGCTCTAGCACTTCCCTCTTGCCGAAACAGCCGCTCATTAAGGAAACGATCATTAACAGCAAGATCACAATTTTCCATCTATTATGCATATTTCTAACTCCCTTTTTATTCAAGCACAGTTTGCAATTGACCCTAACATCTAATTCCCTACCATTAGCCCTGAGCCACTTGATATGATGTACACTGCGTTCTTATTGGCATCCAATGCTGCTCTCACTACCGTTTCTTTGCCTTTAACGAAGCAGTAATCTTTAAGAGTGTTGTCCCAACTCACTTCCAATCCCGAAACATCGATATTAAATAATTCCTTGGCAAGAGGAGCGACCACTTCCTTTGCATCTTTTTCCGTAACCTCTTGGTCGGTCGTTACCTTTTTTCTTGTATTATGAAATACGTTCAAGACCCTTCCCTTTTTTGCTTCCATCTCAAGCGATACAACGTTATCCTTAAGTGACAACATATGATAGTTTTCTCCGCTAGAATTAAGATACGCCTCTGTTACATTCAAATCATGATTGAATGTCGTTCTCATCGCTTTTGCTGCTGTTTCCAGCCACTTCGAATCGAGATCCTCCTTGGCAAGCTTTATGGTAACTTCTCTGACAAAACCTGTCCCACTCCATATTGCCTTAAAGTCTTTCCCTCTCAACGTATACGAAAAATAATCTTTTAGTTTTTCTTTTTTCCCATCATAAGGCCGAGTCAGAACCATTTCTTTATCAAGGACGTATGTTTTCTTTGCATATGCCTTTTTCAGCGCTTCCAGGGCCTTCATCTGATCCTCTTTGCTCATTTTATCGAGTGGAACCGCCCCCTCTATCGACCATATTTCACCTTTTTTATAATTAAAATAGACGACGTACTTTCCATCTACTGATTTAATCTTTGCATCTGAATCCCTTATATCCTCGGCAGTATCCTGCAACCTTACCTCCTTCCCTGCAAATTGCTTTACTGCTTTTTGCAGCTTGGCGGCCAGCTTCTGATCGATTTGAAGCTTCTTATTATCCGCTTGCTTCTGCTCTTGCGCAGCCTCGGCTCCTGCAGGAATTGGCCCCGCCAAGGCAACTAACATACTCGATACGATCATAGACGCTAGAATTGCTTTTTTCATGTTCATTTTATTTCCTCCTTTAATGGAACACTTGATAGCTATAATGCTAATGAATGGAATAGAACTTAACCACGAAACTTTATATGAATAAAAATTAAGAGAACATTAATATTTGGACAGAAGTAACGGAGCACATAAAAAAGCATCCTTTCGGATGCTTTAAACGGTTGATTTTCACTTCTACCTTTTTGCATTATTCTTCTTCTAGTCTGCTTGCAACAGGGTCTTCCCCTCCAAAAAGTGCATTTGCCCCGGATTTAAGGTACACTACCTTTTTATTGGCATCTAATGCCACTCTTACTTTCGTTTCTTGATCTTTAACGAAGCAGTAGTCTTGATATAAGCTATTCCACTTTACTTCGTATCCCGTAATATCGATACTGAATAATTCCTTGGCGAGCGGAGCGGCCACCTCTTTTGCCTCTTTTGCCGTAATCGTCTGGCTCGTCGTCACCTTTTTGCGCGTATTATGGAATAAGTTAGTTGCCTTCCCGCTCTGTTCATCTACGTAAAGAGTAGAGCTGCCGTCCTTTAATTCCCATGCGTTTTTTTTAGTATTACTAACAAGATAAGCCTCTGTTATGTTAAATTGATGGTCTAACGCCGTTTTCACCGCTTCCTCCGCCGCTGTCAACAGCTTCGCTTCAAGCTCTTCCTTAGCAAATTCGATCCGGGCTCGATTAATATAATCTTTTAGATCCGGATCATTTTTAACGAGCGATACTTCAAATCCTTTCCCCTTCAGCAAATAAGTGGAATCTTGGCTGAACTGTTCCTTTTTATCGTCATAGTAACGTTCCAAGATCACCTCTTTATCAAGAGCATATGTTTTCCCCGAATACATTTTTTTCAACAATTTCAGAACATCGTCCTGATCCTTTTTGCTGATTTTGTCGATAGTTGTTTTTCCGTTCAACGTCCATACTTTTCCTGTTTTATGATCAAAAAATATTTGATAGACCCCGTCTACGGATTGAACCCTCGCCATCGTGTCATTCGAACGAACTAGTTCGCCAACATTTTGCAACTCGACATCTTTACCAGAAAATTTACGTACAGCCTTTTGCAGCTTGGCAGCAACCTTTTTATCAATTTGAACACTGCTACTTGATGCTTGCTCTTGTTTCTTTCCTCCTGCTGCTTCGGCTCCTACAAAAGTCGGGCCCGCCAGCGTAACCAACAAACTGGATACGATCATGGATGCTACAACTGCTTTTTTCAAATTCATACTAAACCCTCCAATGTTTCATATTCTCATGGTGTACCACTGGTGTATTCACCTACAATATATAACAATATCAATTCGCTCATTTGTGACATCATCTCTACTATTCTTTCCATAGAAGTGTGTTTTCTGATAAATATATCCTTTCTGGGCAGGGGATGCTTTCGAAGCACTTATATTATTGACTCCTATGCGAATATCCAAATTTAAAAGAGTTATCAAATTGCGCCATGCAATTCAATAACTCTTTAATGTCCAAACTCGCCCTATTCAGAATCCGTATAATGCTCCGACACCAGCTATTATGGACACTACGTTCTTATTAGCGTCCAGTGCTGCCCTCAGAACCGGTTTTTTGTCTTTGAAGAAGTAGTAATTTTCATATTCGCTGACCCACTTCACTTCCAATTGCGCAATATCCATATTGAATAACTCCTTGGCAAGCGGTGCAACCACGTCTTTAGCCTCTTTATCCGAAATTTCTTTATTAGTCGTTACCGCTTTACGCGTTTTATGAGATACCTTAGTGAGTTTTCCCCTCTCCATCTCGACCAATACATCTTTATCCTCAAGCATCCATCCAATGCCATTAGTTAGCTGAGCGTTTGTAACCATCAAATCATGATTGAATGCCGTTTTTGTCGCTTTTACTGCCGTTTCCAGGAGCTTCGGATCGAGCTCTTCCTTGGTAAACTGTATCTTAAAACCACCAACAGTACCTTTTAGTTCTTTAGCGGAATTTTCCTTTGCAAAGGAAACATCAAAATCTTTCCCTGTCAACGTATACGACAAATTCACACCTAGTTTTTCTTTTTCGCCATCATAGCCTCGCTGCATGATCACTTCTTTGTTAAAGGCATATGTTTTATTTGCATATGCTTTTTTTAACACTGTCAAGATTTTCTCCTGATCCTCTTTACTGATTTTATCGATTGTGACCTTTTCATCAATCCCCCATATTTTACCGTTATCAATGATAAAGCGGATAGCATATTTTCCGTCTACGGAATCAACCTTGGCACTCGGAGAGAATTCTATCTTCTCGCCAACATTCTTCAGCTTAATCTCTTTCCCCGCATATACTTTGATTGCTTTTTGCAGCTTGGCGGCCAGCTTCTGGTCGATTTGAACCTTCTTATTATCCGCTTGCTTCTGCTCTTGCGCAGCCGCGGCCCCTGCAGGAATCGGGCCTGCCACGGCAACTAACATACTCGATACGATCATAGACGCTAGAATTGCTTTTTTTATATTCATAGTTAACCTCCTAGGTATTCCTTCTGTTTATTAAGCATCTAACGAAAATTAGAATTTATGTATTTCATTTGAGCCTGTATATTTAGTCCGATAACGTCTAATGTCCCCCCAATAATGCTGTGCCACCCGATATGAGGTACACCACGTTCTTATCGGCATCCAATGCTGCCCTCAATACCGTTTCTTTGCCTTTAACGAAGCAATAATCTTTAAATAGGTTGTCCCACTTCACTTCTAATCCCGAAATGTCGATATTGAATAATTCCTTGGCAAGCGGAGCGACCACTGCCTTTGCATCTATTGTCGTAATCTCTTGGTCGGTCATTACCTTTTTTCTTGTATGATGAAATACATTCAAGACCTTTCCCTTTTTTGCTTCCATCTCAAGTGATACATCATTATCCTTAAGTGACAACATATGATAGTTGTCTCCGTTAGAACTAAGAGACCCCTCTGTTACATTCAAATCATGATCGAAAGCCGCATTTATCGCCTTTGCTGCCGTTTCCAGCGACTTTGAATCGAGCTCTTCCTTGGCTAACTTTATCGAAAGACTGACATACTCTACTGGCGTCTCTCCCCACTTATCCTTGGACAGAAGTGCTTCAAAATCTTTCCCTGTCAATTCATACAATAAATAATGATCTTGCAGTTTTCCTTTCTTATCGTCATAGCGCCGCTTCATGACCGCTTCTCTATCAAAGACGTATGTTTTCTTTGCGTATGCTCCTTTCAGCATTTTCAGGACCTTTTCCTGATCCTGTTTGCTGATTTTATCAATTGGAATCGTTCCATTGATCTCCCATACTTCTCCTTTTTGATAATCGAAGTGGACTGCGTACTTTCCATCTGTCGATGTAACCTTTGCATTTGTAGCAAATGTAGTCTCGGCAGCCTCCTGTAACTTTATCTCTTTCCCTGCAAATTGCTTTACCGCTTTTTGCAGCTTGGCGGCCAGCTTCTGATCGATCTGAACCTTCTTATTATCCGTTTGCTTATGCGCTTGTGCAGCCTCGGCTCCTGCAGGAATCGAGCCTGCCACGGCAACTAACATAGTGGATACGATCATAGATGCTAGAATTGCTGTCTTAATGTTCATTTGTTCTATTTCCTCCTATGTTTCATTTTTGAACCCTCTTTTTATGCTAACATTGAACATGTAATACTCAACTTAACATTCAATGAATAAGATTTAAGAATAAAATCAGAAATGAAATGTGAACGACCAACTCCGTAATGCCAGTTTGCAAATGAAAACTGATAATGGTTGTTATATCTCCGTTTTTACCTATACATAAAAAAGAGCTATCAAATTGTACCAGGCAATCCGATAACCCTTTCTATTTCATCCATAACTATGAATGTATACTTTTACTTACCTCGCTCGGCATCCAATCTCTCTTTCTATTCCTTCTGCATAGAAAAGAGAAATTCCTCCACTGATTTTTTGTCCTTCACAATCTTCTTCACCGCATCGCTCATTGCATTACTGAGTTCCTATTTCATTTTCTCTGATAATTTCGACATGTATACCATATTAAACGGCCAACAGGCATTCATGGCTAGCTTTCGCAGCTTATACGGCCCAGCATCCCATTCGCCAACCTTTTGAATATTCTAGTGGCATCACTCTCCGAGAGAACGGATTATCATCAGACTTTTCGGATAATGTCTCTTGAGTGATGTATATAGTTTACATCGCCTCGGTTGCTGGAACTTCACTACCATATACTAAGTATAATAACCGCAATTGACTTCATAGATAGATAATTCCCCCCAGACAGACTTCCATTTGAAAGATAACTAATTATCAGTGTTGAATGTGCAATCCTAATATATTTAGGGGAATACGCTTACAAACAACTTCATTTCCTTAAGCAAATAAAAGCATCATATATGGTTTTCATAACTTTTAATGGGTGAACATGAAGAAGTACGTGAAAGAATTATAAACTTGGAGTGTATAAGATGTGGATCGTTATTAACTTACCTATAGTGTAAGTGGCATTAATCTGGCCCTCACTGAATGAATATTTTACGATTCAATTATCTTTTGAAACTTATCAACGTGTGGATAATTGAATCATTGCTAGAATGTGCATAACTTCGTAATTTTGCGAAATATCGAATTATTATCGTGTAGTTATCCTATGTTATGAACACGTTTTCAACAGAAATTGTGGATGGGACGGCTTATTTATACGAGATTTTCACTTTAAAAAGTTATCCCTCTGTGCATATTTCTTTAACAAGATACCTATTCATCGTTGTGGATAAGCTGTGGACAACAAATAACCCACCAACTAAAATAGTTAGTGGGTTATTTCATTTGCTTGGCGACGTCCTACTCTCCCAGGACCCTGCGGTCCAAGTACCATCGGCGCTGGAGGGCTTAACGGTCGTGTTCGGGATGGGTACGCGTGGAACCCCTCCGCCATCGCCACCAAACAGCATTGGCTAAAGCCAATATGAAGTTCAAGGTTTGAACCTTGAAAACTGAATGCGAAAGTTAGTGCTAGTTGTTCATCCGGGGCCCCCAGAAAGTATTCGGTGTTGCTGCAAAGCTTCACGTCACTTTTTGGGGTTTAATCTTTTAGGATAAGCCCTCGACCGATTAGTATTGGTCAGCTCCACACATTGCTGTGCTTCCACCTCCAACCTATCTACCTCGTCGTCTTCAAGGGGTCTTACTAAATTGGGAAATCTCATCTTGAGGGGGGC
>Ga0209566_100124_pt1 | contig 97556 bp, 86 predicted proteins | sample Araplavi_mTSA_r2_2_FD_184287 | JGI IMG/M metagenome (GOLD analysis project Ga0209566, IMG submission 184287) | Arabidopsis root microbial communities from North Carolina, USA - plate scrape CL_Cvi_mTSA_r2 (SPAdes) (version 2) | ecosystem: Host-associated > Plants > Roots > Endosphere | place... | reverse complement strand
AGCGGCAGTTCGACGTGCACGTCGAACTGCCGCTCCAGAAATTCGGACAGCATCTCGCCGAAACCCGCGTACGTGATCGGCGAGATCATCGCATAGGCGAGCAGCAGCGTCCAGCCCGCCATGAAGCCGGTCTTCGGTCCGACGCCATGCGAGGCGAACGTGAAGGCGAAGCCTGCTCCATTGACTTTTTTAGAAAACTGAATTACGCTATTGGCGATAAAAAGGATGGCAATCATGGAGATCAGGAACGACAGAGGAAATGCGGCTCCGGCGGCCTTCGCCGCGGGCGGCATGTTAAAAAAGATGCTGACGGCTGGACCCATAAATGCTGCGGATACGGCAAGGGCGCCCCAGAACGTAACGCTGTTTTTCTTTAACAGGTTGGTCTTTTGCGGATTTTCCATGTGAAGCCTCCTCATTCGTCTTTTCGGGCAGGACTTCGGTTGCCGGTGGCACGGCAATCGGGGTCCTTTTCCCGTTTATCACCAAGCTCCGAATCGGCTGCAAGCTTCGGCCGCCCAGATGCTGCCGGACAGCAGATGGTCCTCGATGGTTCTCCCGCTTCGCTTCAGAGAATCGAGAAAGCCCGATATGAACGCATCTCCGGCTCCCAGCGGATCGACGACCTCCGATGCGGACAGCAGCGACGCCTGACTCACCTCCTTTTCGTCCCAGAAAGCCGTGACGCCCCGCGCGCCTCTGGTGACGATGACATGCTTCGTGCCGAAGGTCGCGATCTCGGCGGCCAGACGGCGTACTTCCGCGTCGGATGCGGTAGAGCCCCCGGATACGAAAACGTACGCGAGACGAGGCAGGATCCGCTCCCAATACGATCGGTCGTGCTTGGCGTAGAACGTGCTGATATCGCAGGAGAGCGGTTTGGACAGCGACGCGAGCCGGTCGAGCAGCTCGATGGCCCCGCCCGTCAGCGAGAGGTGGATCAACGTCGCATGCTCGCGCAAATACGCAAGCGTCTCGTCATCCAGGCTCACATGCGAGCTGACGCCGTATTCCTCGCTGCGAATCACGTACTCGCCGTCGCCCACCAGTTCAATTTCCGTGATCCCCGTCGGTCCTTCTTTCCTCGCGATGAACTTCGTATTCATGCCCAACGCCTGAAGATCCGAGATCAACGTGGTCCCTCTGTCGTCGGTACCGACCGTGCCGATGTAGACGGCGGGCTGCCCGTGCTTCTGCAGATTGGCCACGACATTAACGACATTGCCTCCGGCGAAGGACTTGTCGATGGGCGGCAGATAGTGGTCGATACAATTGTCGCCAATTCCGATAATCATGATTCTGTACCTCCTGCAAGTCATTCATTGAATTGTTCGAAAACTGAGACCGCTCTCAAAATGAGGTGAAGCGGGCCGTTTGAACGGCCTTTCTGGGGTGAGAATGGCATCGGATTCGCGGGATGTTGAGTCCTTCAAGACTTGGGGGCGCGGACGGAACCTCTTAACTTCAGCCGGCTTGACAGCCGTATATGCCGCTCTCCCTCGGGATTTCCGTCGATGCGGCTCATCAGCAGGCTCGCCGCCGTTTCACCGATCTCATAGACAGGCTGCTCGATCGTCGAGACCGCCGGTTCCAGCAGCGACATCCAAGGCTCGTCGTCGTAGGTGACGAGGCCCATCTCGTCGCCGAGGCGGATGCCGAGCTCGCGGGCGGCGATTACGACCGCCGTGCAGATGACGGCGTCGCCGGCGATGACCGCATCCGGCTTCGCCCGGCCGATATAGTCGGCGATCCCGGGGACGATGTCCTCCAGCAGATGCGACGCCGTGACATACTTGTCGATGAGCAGGCCGCGCTTGGCTGCGGCATCGCTGGCGCCGGCGATTCGCTCGTGCGTCGTCGAGATATGCGGCAGGTTGAGGATAAGGGACAGGCGTTCGTATCCGGCATCGAATAACGCGGCGGTCGCCCGATAGGCGGAATCGTAGTTATCGGTCGTGACCCAGCCTTCGCCGGTCGTATCGTCCGCCGGCATCCGGTCGACCGAGACGACGGGCACAGCGCTCTCCGTCAAGCCTTGGAGTCCGTCCGACGGCGCGACCACGATGCCTTCGATCTGCTCGGACAGCATATCCTGCAGCAGGAGGCGCTCCTGTTCCGCATTTTCCCCGCTGATGCCGAGGGTGACCGTGTAGCCGGCGCTATGGCACACTCGTTCGACGCCCCGATAAAGTCTGGCGAAGTACGCATTCTCAATATCCGGAAGGATGACGCCGATCTTGTAACTCCGTCTGCTGGCCAGGCTCTTGGCCAGCTTGTTCGGCTTGTAGCCGAGATCTTCCGCCGCCTGCAGCACCTTGGCCCTGGCCTTGGACCGGCCGCCTGAATAGCCTCCCAATATGCGTGCCGCGGTCGCTCGAGATACACCGGCTCGCTCCGCTACGCTCTCCAACGTGATCTTGATGAACGTCTCCCTCCCTTCGGGCCGTCTCGTTTTAAGACCGCTCTCAGTTTTGAATTGCCTTGATCATAAGACAGATTTTCGACGATGTCAAAAAGTTTTTTTTCGTGAAAACGATTGCAATGTTAGATTACATGACATGACCACTTTTTAAGAAATGATGCATTGCTTTATTTACCGATGGATGGTATTTTATAACCATAGGTAAGTACCACAGGTAATATAAACTTAAACGTTGAAGGGGAGAACTGTCCATGAAAAAAATCGGCGTATTGACCAGCGGCGGAGATTCCCCCGGCATGAACGCGGCTATACGAGCCATCGTCCGCAAGGGCATCTCGATGAATATTGAAGTATACGGCATCTACCATGGTTACACTGGCCTCATTGAGGGTGAGATCCGGCAGCTCGATCTTGGGAGCGTGGGCGACATCATCCACCGCGGCGGTACGATACTCCGCACCAGCCGCTCAGATGCGTTCAAGACGGAGGAAGGACGCCAGGCCGCGCTGGCCCAGCTTCGCAAATTCGGCATTGAAGGTCTCGTCGTCATTGGAGGCGACGGGTCCAGCCGTGGCGCGCAGAAGCTGTTTGAGCTCGGCATCTCCACCGTGACGATTCCCGGCACGATCGACAACGATATTCCAGGTACCGAGATGACGCTCGGATTCGACACCGCGGTGAACACGGTCATCGAGGCGATCGACAAGATCCGCGACACGGCTGCCTCGCACGACCGTATTTCCGTCATTGAAGTGATGGGCAGACACAGCGGGAATATCGCGGTATGGGCGGGGCTCGCGGGAGGCGCGGAGTCGATCGTCATCCCCGAAGTCGATCTCAATATCGAGGAGATCACGAACAAGCTCGAGGAGACGAACAAGCGGGGCAAAAAGCACAGCACGATCATCGTTGCCGAAGGCGTGTGCAGCGGGGCGAAGGTCGTCGACATGATCAAGGAAAAGACAGGGTTGGATACGCGCGTCACCGTGCTGGGACATATGCAGCGCGGCGGATCGCCGTCCGCGACCGATCGGCTGCTGGGAAGCAGATGGGGAGCCAAGGCCGTGGAACTGCTGGCCTCGGGCGAACCCGTCGGCAAGATGCTGGGACTGCGGGCCAACCGGCTCGTGGCGAACGGGTTCGAATTGCTGCAAAGCGAGAAGCCGGCCGTTGATCTGGAGCTGTACGAGCTGAGCAACAGCATCTCTATCTAAGCAATTGAGAAACGCAGGCCTATCCATTACACTAAGGGGATAGAACTTGCAACCAAGGAGGCGGTAGGCATCAAAGAGCATCCGAAGCTCGTCCCGGGCAGCCCGCTGCCCCTCTATTATCAGTTGAAGCAGCTGATCATGGAGAAGCTGAAGGAGCTGCCGCCGCTGTCGCCGATCCCGTCGGAGCGGGAGCTGTGCGACACGTTCGGCGTGAGCCGGCCTACTGTGCGGCGCGCGCTGGAGGAGCTGGAGAACGACGGAGAACTCGTTCGGTTGCCCGGCAAGGGCACCTTCGTAGCGGAGAAAAAATATGTCGACCACGCGATGCAATGGTCGATCGGCTTTTACGAGGATGCCAGCATGCAGAACAAGGCGCCGACGACCAAGGTGCTGCAGCAGACGATCGTTCCGGCGACGGCTGAGATCGCCAAGCGGCTGGCCATTCCGCAGGATTCCGAAGTGTTCGTCTTGGAGCGCCTGCGGTTCGTGGACGGCGAACCGATCTGCCTCGTCAGCTCTTATCTTCCTTATGCCTTGTGTACCGACCTGCCCAAAGCGAACTTCGCGGAGCAGTCGTTGTATGCCTTCCTCAAGGATTATGGCATCGCCATCCACAGGGCAAAGCGCTCGATCGAGGTCAAGCAGGCGACCGTCACCGAAGCCGCTTACCTCAGCATCGAAAAGGACAGCCCGATCGTTCTGTTCCAGAGCCTGGGCTTCATGAAGGACGGTACGCCGTTCGAATACGTGCGTTCCCGGTATCCGGCGTATAAAGCACGGTTCGAGAACGAGGTGTTCCAGCCCGCGGTGGAGTCCGAGTTGTCCTGAATGCGATCCGCCGGGGAATGCCCGAATTCGCCGGCCAACAAGGTTTCGTACGTGGTGGCCTCGCCGACGGAAGCCAACGCGATTTAGATTTAATCAAGCCGATCGACGCAGAAGAGGGCGGGATGCCGGAATCCCGCCTTCTTTCTTTATGATGCCCGTCACCGGCGACAGCGCTAGTCCCCCGCCGCGAACCCCATTCTTCGTCCTGCACTTTCGGTCATCCATTCCCGGCTCCGTCCCTTGGATAGATCGCTTTTCATGCCCGCAATCAGCCGCTCCCAATCCGTCGCGCCGGTCTGGTGCAGCTCGAGCGCGGCGGAGACGTACAGCTCGGCGAGCTGCGCGAACGTAAATCCCTCCGTCAAGCGCGCAATCCCGGGCAGCGCCGCCTCTTCCGTCAGCCGTCCAGCTCCCTTGTAAGTCAGGTAGGCCAGCCGCAGCGGCTCGCTCGGCAGCTTGACCTCATAGGCGCGGTCGAAGCGTCCGGCCCGGTTCATGAGTGCGGGATCGATTTTCTCCGGATAGTTTGTCGTGCCGATGAGGAAGATGCCTTCTCGCGAGGTGGCGCCGTCGAGCGTGTTCAGGAAGTACGAACGGCACGATTCCGGCATCGAGTCGATGTCCTCGACGACTAGCACCATCGGCGCCAGCTTCACGGCGACGTCGAACACCTGCTGGATCGATTCGCTGCCGGTGAACTCGGTGATCTGCCAGTAGGCGACCGGGGCGTTCACGGTGGCGGAGATCGATTTGACGAGCGTCGTCTTGCCGTTGCCCGGCTTGCCGTACAGCAGGATGCCCCGCTTGTAGGGAACGCCGTAGGTCTGATAGAAGCTGCGGTCGTCCGCGAAAAACGTATCCACGGAGCGGAAAATTTGCTCCTTCAGGGACTCGTCCATAAACACGCCCTCCCGGTCGATTGGACGCTCCGCGGTCTCGCGGCTGCGCTCGAGGCCGTCGCGGGTGTCCGTGAACACGAGCAACTGCCGGTCGGCCAGCTGCCGCTCGCGCATCTCGCTCAGGAACCGGCTGAGCTGTGCATCGCTCTCCGCGAAGATGAGATCCTCGTAACCGAGCCCATATTGCGTGAGCCGAGGCACGCGGGCGAATGCCACGCGGTGCGCCGGGTAGACGAACAGGTTGTTGCGGACGGCCATGCGGATGTCGTGCGCGCCGCCGGCGGACGGCTTGCGCGCAGGGCCGGCGTCGGGCTCGGGGTCCGACGCATATTTGAAGCTTCGCGTCTCCACAAGATCGAACAGGCTGGCCGCATGCTCTACGCCGGGATAGCCGCTGCGGATGTCATCCGCAAGCCCGTCCCAGGCATCGTCGCTGTCTTCTTGATAATAAAGGTTGAACGCGTAGCCGTAGCGCTCGTCAAGCCAATCGGCAATGCGGCGCACGGCCATCGTGTAGTCGAAGTAGGCCTGCATGCCGGCCGGCTCCGCCGCATAGTCGTCCCGCCGGATGAGGAAAGGGCGCAGCGCTTTTGGATTCATTAATGTCATAGATTTTATACTCCTTTAACTGTCGCGAGCGGCCGGCACTTGGCCACGACGGCGGCCAGGCCAGCGCCCGCAACGCTTTCTATAATTTGATCGACGTCCTTGTAAGCCTGCGGCGACTCGTCGATGATCGCCTCCAGCGCGCGATGGTTGACGACGACTTCGTCCGCCTGACCGATGCGCAGCGATGCCGCGAATTCGTCGACGGTGACGAGCTGCTTGGTCGCGTTGCGGGAACGGACTCGGCCGGCGCCGTGGCAGATGGAATGATAGTTGCGCGCCCCGGACGGCAAGCCGACCATCAGGTAGGAGGACGTGCCCATCGACCCGGGGATGAGCGCCGGATGCCCGGTTTCCATGTACGGCTCCGGATTGCCGGGATGGCTCGGCGGGAGGGACCGCGTCGCGCCCTTGCGGTGCACGAACAGCGGCTCGTCGTTATGGCTCTCTTCCAGCGCATAGTTGTGCATGAGATCGTACAGCGTACGCGTCTCGGCCTGCGCGCCCAGCGTTTCGCGCAGCGCATCGCGCACCGCGAAGGCGAGCAGATGGCGGTTTGCGACGGCGAAGTTGAGCGCGGCATACATCAGGTTGACGTACGTAGCGCCCGCCTCGCTGTCAAGCGGCGCGAACGCGAGCTTCGGGTCGGCGGTGCCGAGGCCGAGCTTGCGCATCGTCTTAACGACTTCGGAGCTGCAATGTTGATTGACGGCGCCGCCCCACGAGCGCGAGCCCGAGTGAATCATGACGATGACCTGCCCGTCGCGCAGCCCCCAGCGCTCGCCGATGTCGCGATTGGCCTCGTCCAGCGTGACGGCCTGCAGCTCGACGAAATGATTGCCGCCGCCGAGCGTGCCGAGCTGACGATGGGCCCGGTGCCACAGATGCTCGGGGATTCGGTTCAAGGCGTCTTCGTCGTAACGGAAACGGGCGTGCTCCACATGCGTGAGCGAGGTCGCCCGGCGAGGCGTGTACGCGTCGGGCACGTATTTGCCGGGCAGCCCGTGGAGGCCTTTGATCAGCACATCCTCGAGCCGGATATCGGAGAAGTGTCCGCGTGCGTGATTTTCCGTCGGAATCCGCTTCTCGATCGCCTTCACCAGCTTGCGCCGGAGCTTGACGTCCTGCAGGTCGCCCGCATCCAGATTCGTCAGGTGCACCCGCATGCCGCAGCCGATGTCGCTGCCGACGATGGACGGAGAGACGAAGCCTTCGTCCGCCTGCCAGACGGCCGTCGTGCCGATGCAGGTGCCGACCCCGACGTGGGCGTCCGGCGTATAGCTCATGTAACGGATGTTCGGAATTTGCAAATTGTTGTTCGCCATCTCGAGCGGCTTGGCGCCCATGGCACGGAACAGCGCGTCCCCGGCGAAGACGTGGAGATCGCCCGCGGGCAGATCGATGCGCCGGTAATAAGTTTCGTTCGGTATCATAAGTTCGATTTAACCTCTTATCGTAATTAAATTTTTGGAAAAACAAAAAGACCGCAAGCCGATTCGCTCGCGGTCCCTGGATACGTCAAGACAACACCCTGGATTCATCGCACTTCCCTTGCGGGAACGCGCATTATCCGGGTCTGCCTGCTGGATCGGCCCGTAGAGGCCGGCGGACATCGAGCGGCATATTCAGTTGGGTCCAAGTGTCGTAGCGGCTGGTGAGTTGAATAGCGGTCATGTCGGCCGGCCTCCTTTCTGATGAGATAATGGCTATATTAAGGGGTATAGCCAAACCTTGTCAACCGGATCAATGAAAAAAGTCGATAAAGCCGATAAAAGCAGTTAATCGGCCTTTTGAGTGATAAGTGAAACCTTTCGTCCCGAAAAAATACAATAAATATACACAATCAGTTTGGCGTTGTATATTGAAAATAACAAGAAAAGGAGTGAGTGGTCGAATGGCTAGCGTAACCGGACTGGAAGGCGTCGTCGCGGCGGAGACCGAGATCGGGCATGTCGACGGCGAGCGGGGGCATCTCATCTATAGGGGATATTTAGCAAAGGAACTGGCGATGAGCCGCGGTTTTGAGGAGACGGCGCACCTGCTGTGGTACGGACAGCTGCCGGACGAGCGGCAGTTGTCGGCGTTGAAGGGGCGCTTGGCCGCGGCGCGCGTCCTGCCGGGCGAACTGCGGCGTCTGCTCGATGCGCTGCCGGCGGGATTGCCGATGATGGGCGTGCTTCAGGCAGCGGCCGCCGCGCTGGCGGACGGCTCCGTGCCTGCATGGCCGCCCCGGGCGGATCAGGCGGAGCGGATCACGGCTATGGTGCCCGGCATCATCGCCTATCGGCATCGCACCTTGCACGGGCTTGAGCCCGTCGAGCCGGATGCGGAGTTGGACCATGCGGCCAACTACCTGTACATGCTGACGGGCCGCCGGCCCGAGCCCGATCATGCCCGGGCGCTAACCGCTTATCTCGTTCTCGGCATGGAGCATGGCATGAACGCGTCCACCTTCGCGGGACGCGTCGCGCTGTCGACCCAGGCCGGTCTGTACCCGGCAGTCAGCGCCGCGATCGGCACCATGGGCGGGCCGCTTCACGGCGGCGCGCCGAGCGAGGTGATCGCCATGCTGGAGGCGATTGGCACACAGGATCGCGCTGAGCCCTGGCTTCGCGAGGTGCTGGAGCGAGGCGGCCGGCTCATGGGCTTCGGCCATCGCATCTACAAGACCGTCGACCCGCGCGCCGAGGCGCTGCGCGCGGTGACGCGGGGGCTGACCGGCGACGATCCGGCGTTCGCGCTCGCCCTGCACGTGGAGGAGACCGCGACGCGGCTGCTCGCCGAATACAAGCCGGGGCGGCGGCTGCACACGAACGTCGAGTTTTTCGCCGCCGCCATCATGAAGGCGATCGCGCTGCCGACGGCGCTGTTCACGCCGACGTTCACAGCCGCGCGCGTCGCCGGCTGGACGGCGCACATGCTGGAGCAGGCCGGGCACAACCGCATCTTCCGGCCACAGTCTGCCTACGTGGGCCCGATGCCTGTCGAGATAGCAGGAAAAATCGGTTAACGGTAACGTTAGGGCCCTGTGGGCGCGGGAGATAGCCAAAAAAGTAGGCTATCGGTGGCTTTGGGGCCCTGTGGGGGTGGGAGATAACCGAAAAAATCGGCTATCTGTGGCCCTGGAGCCCAGTGGCGGCAGGAGATAGCCAAAAAAGTCGGCTATCGGTGGCCTTGGAGTCCTGTGACGGCGAGAGATAGCCAATAAAGTTGGTTATCGGAGTCTTCAGGGCCCTGTACCGGCGAGAGATAGCCAAAAAAGTAGGCTATCGGTGGCCTTGGGGCCCTGTGGCGGCGGGAGATAACCGAAAAAATCGGCTATCTGTGGCTTCAAGACCCTGTGGCGACACGGCCGCGCGAGGATTCATTTAGTTGGAAGGTTAGAACTTGGAGCGAGCTAGGCGAACCAGTTAGCGCGTACGAGGATCATGCGAGCGAAGAGTGATACCTCGGAAAGGGGTACTCTGCGGCAGAGTGAAGTTTAAAAGTTATGGCATTCCCGGGGCGCTCGGCGCATGACTCTGAACAAATGAGCGGACATAGACGCACACTCCTTCGCTCGTCCGAATCCTTTCCGCTAAATTAAAAAGACCGCCGCGGGCGGTCTTTTTAATTTATATCGTCGTGCTGCCGTCGTACGAGGCGATGACGCGGTACAGCTCGGGCCGGCGGTCGCGGAAGATGCCCCATTCGATGCGTTGGATTTCCAGCTGGTCGAGATCGAACTCGGCAGTCAGCACGGTCTCCTCCGTGCGGCCTGCTTCCTCGATCATGTTGCCCTGCGGGCCGGCGATGAAGGAGGAACCGTAGAAGTCGATGGACGAATCTTCGTCTTCCTCGCGGCCGATGCGGTTCGAGGCGATGACCGGCATCAGGTTGGAGGCCGCGTGGCCTCTCATGCACATTTGCCAATGGTCCTTGGAGTCGATCGAGCCGTCCTGCGGCTCAGAGCCGATCGCCGTCGGGTAGAACAGCAGCTCGGCGCCCATGAGCGCCATGCAGCGCGCGGCTTCCGGGTACCACTGGTCCCAGCAGACGCCGACGCCGATCTTCGCGTAGCGGGTGTGCCAAACTTTGAAGCCGGTGTCGCCGGGGTTGAAGTAGAACTTCTCCTCGTAGCCGGGACCGTCCGGAATGTGGCTCTTGCGGTAGTGGCCGAGGATCTCGCCGTCCGCGTCGATGACCGCGAGCGAGTTGTAGCGGGCATAGTTTTTCTTCTCGTAAAAGCTGATCGGCAGCACGACCCGAAGCTCCTTCGCTACGGCTTTGAAGTGGTTCACGGCCTTGTTGTGCTCGAGCTCGGTGGCGTATACGTAGTAATCGGACTTCTCCTTCTGGCAGAAATACGGCGTCTCGAACAGCTCCTGCAGCAGGATGATCTGCGCGCCTTGGGCGGCGGCTTCCCGGACGAGCTTGTCGGCCTTGGCGATGTTCTCGTCGATATCGCAGGAGCAGCTCATCTGGGTAGCTGCCACTTTGACTTTTCTCATGCGTTGTTATGCCTCCTTTGGGAATGTGTGCGTTCTATAGGCGCTGAATTAAGTTAGTTGTAAAAATGCAATTAATCGATCGGCTCAGCGAAGGGAAATCGTGAATAAGTGCTATTGTGCAGCTAATCCGCGAAAAAGAGGCTGGTAAGCGGCGATTCCCGGTAATTAGTTGCATTTGGGCACTTATCGCCATCGATAAGCCGGTAACAAGCTCAATTAGTTGTATTTGGGCACTTATCGCGCGGCATGGGGGGAGGGACGGCGCCTCTCAGCCTCGCGCCGGCATCTGCTGGGTCGTGCAGTGGACGTTGCCGCCCTCCTTGATGATCGCCATGCCGTCTACCGTGCGGATGCGGCGATCCGGGAACGTCTCGGCCAGAATGCGCGCGGCCTCGCGGTCGGTCGCCTCCGCGGCGCCGCCGAATACCGGCAGGATGATGCCGTCGTTGACGAAGTAGAAGTTCAGGTAGCTCAGCGTCAGCCGGCTCTCCTCGAACATCGCCTTGGGCGGCTGCGGGAGCTCGACGATCTCGAGCTTCCGTCCTTTGGCGTCGACGGCTTCACGCAGAATGCGCAGGTTCTCCTGCGAGATCTCGTAGTTCTCGTCCGACGGATCGTTGCATGTCTGGATGATGACCTTGCCCGGCGCAGCGAAGCAGGCGACATTGTCGACATGCCCGTCCGTTTCGTCGCCTGCGAGGCCCCGGTTCAGCCAGATGATTTTCTCCACGTTCACGTACTGCTTCAGGATCTCTTCGATCTGGTTCCGGCTCAGCTCGGGATTGCGGTTCACGTTGAGCAGGCACTCCTCGGTCGTCAGCAAGGTGCCTTCGCCGTCAACGTGGATCGAGCCGCCCTCCATAACGACGGGCGCGTCGAACCGGCGTACGCCAACCCGCTCCAGGATCTGCGGGGCGACCTCGTCGTCCAGATCCCATGGCGCATACTTGCCGCCCCAGGCGTTGAACTTCCAGTTCACGCCGGCCAGCTCTCCATTCGGGCCGACGAGAAAGGTGGGGCCGTTGTCCCGCAGCCAGGCATCGCTGTGCGCGATCGGGATGAGCTCGATGTTCGGCTCGTCCAGATGGCGCTTGGCCAGCGCGAGGTCGTCTTCGTTCACCAATACGCTCACGGGCTCGAATTCGGCGATCGCGCGCACGACCTGGGCATAGCCCTCGCAGACGCATTGATGATCGTCGGGATATACCATGGACTCCTGAACGGGCCAGGACATGAATGTGCGTTCGTGCCGCGTCCATTCGGCCGGCATTTTATATTGAAGGGCTTGAGGATACACAAGAATCAGCTCGCTTTGCTAAGGATTGAACGGGTGTTGCTTAAGTCCTCCATCATCATATACGAATCGGGCCGCGATCTCAACGTACAAAGGGGCCCAGGGGCAGGCCGGATCTCCGTCTTCGAACGGGCGGGACTTCGGGCATTTGTTTATGCCTCTAATAAATGAGGTAAATCTTTGAGGTGCCGAATCAATATCGGACAAATCGTGCGGCTGCATAATGGAGGCTCTCGAATGGAGCGCAATCATACGATCATGCAATTTTTCGAATGGCATCTCGAGGCGGACGGCAAGCACTGGAGAAGGCTCGCCAAGCTCGCGCCCAAGCTGAAGGAACGCGGCATCGACGCAGTATGGATTCCGCCGCCGACCAAGGCCGTATCTGCGGAGGATACCGGGTATGCGGTTTACGACGTATACGATCTCGGCGAGTTCGACCAGAAGGGGACCGTCCGCACCAAGTACGGCACGAAGGAAGAACTGCTCGAAGCGATCGCGGCCTGCCGGGAGGCGGGCGTGGGCATCTACGCGGATATCGTCATGAACCACAAGGCGGGCGCGGACGGGACTGAGACGTTTCAGGTCGTCGAGGTCAATGCGGACAATCGGCTGGAGGAGATCTCCGAGCCGTTTGCGATCGAAGGCTGGACGAGATTCGATTTTCCGGGGCGCGGGGACACGTACTCGTCGTTCAAATGGAACTATGAGCACTTCAACGGCACCGACTGCGACGCGCGGGAGGACCGCCAGGGCGTCTACCGGATCGTCGGCGAGGGCAAGCGCTGGAACGAAAACGTGGACGACGCCTTCGGCAACTACGATTATCTGATGTACGCCAACATCGACTACCACCACCCCGACGTGCGCCGCGAGATGATCGAATGGGGCAAATGGCTGGCGGAAACGCTGGGCTGCGCAGGCTATCGGCTGGACGCGATCAAGCATATCGACCGCACTTTCGTCCAGGCGTTTACCGACACGCTCTACGCCGAGCGCGGCGACGATTTTTTTATCGTAGGCGAGTTCTGGAACTCCGAACCCGGCGCCTGTCAGCGATATCTCGATGCCGTCGGCGGGCGCATCAGTCTGTTCGACGTGCGGCTGCATTATAATCTTCACGAAGCTTCGGAAATGGGCGCCGATTACGATCTGACCAAGCTGTTCGAGGGTACGCTCGTGCAGTCGCATCCGATAAACGCGGTCACCTTCGTGGACAATCACGACTCGCAGCCGGGCGAGGCGCTGGAATCGTGGATCGCGGACTGGTTCAAGCAGAGCGCCTATGCCCTCATTTTGCTGCGGGAAGGAGGTTATCCTTGTGTGTTCTACGGCGATTACTTTCACATCGGCGGAGACGAGGAAGAGATCGAAGGCAAGAAGATGGCGATCGACCCGCTGCTCTACAGCCGTCATCACAAGGCGTACGGCGAGCAGGACGACTACTTCGACGATCCCCGGCTGATCGGCTGGATGCGGCGCGGCGTCGCCGAGATCGAGCGCTCGGGCTGCGCGGTCGTCGTAGCGAGCGGCGAGGGCGGCGAAAAGCGAATGTTCGTCGGAGAGCACCGCGCGGGGGAGACATGGGTCGACTTCACGCAGACCCGCGACGACGAGGTCGTCATCGGAGAGGACGGCTTCGGCACGTTCCCTGCGAACGGCGGCAGCGTGTCCGTCTGGGCGCTGCCCGACCCGGTATGACCGGACGCGCGGAATCTCGGCGACGGATTGGCACGTTGCTGCGCCTGATCCGGCGCGAACTGATGGCGGCCGCTCGTCCCCATTGGCGCCGCTGCCGATTCGGCATGAGCGAACCCACGACGGCTCAGCCGGCAGCTTCACGAAAAAAAAGAAACCCGCCCAGGGTTTCTTTTTCGCGAGGCTAACTGCAGAACGGAGTGCATGCATCGGACTAATAGGAGCCGTTGCCGGCGAAGGTACCTTTGTCGAAGTCCATGACATTGGTCGATTCGACGCGTCCCGAAGCGTCCGAGCTGAAGTATTCGACCGTATGCGTGTCCGCAGCGTAGATGTCGAACGGACCCGTGTAGTCGATCCATTCGCCGCCGTTAATCCGGTATTGGGTCCGAAGCGATTCTTTGCCGGTCGTCGATGCCTGCAGGGTAACCTTGAAGCCTTTGACGTACGGGTTGCCTTTTTCGGTGACGGCATTGATCGGATCGAAATGATACTTCGTCTGCACCGAAGCACCCGGATCCGGGTCTGGGTCGGTCCCGCCGCCTGGTTGGCCAGGCATGTACTTGAACAGCACGGACTTGGCGCTGAGGGCCAATGACTCGCTCGGCCGTGAGCCTTCCGAAGAGGTGCTGTAACCTGTCACTCGGATGTCCGACAAGTGCACGATCATATAGGTCCGGCTCGCGCCGGCGCTCCGGGACTGGAAGTACAGATAGCCGTCCCGGATCGTTTTGCCGCTTAAGAGCGCCTCCAGCAGCGGCAGTGAAGACGAATCTAACGCTTTGGAGAGTGTAATATCAGTCTCCGTCGCTTTGCCGGGACTACGGCCCGGCGGAGCATCCGCCGATGCGCCGTATTGGAAGCTGTAGACCTCGATCGCGTCCTTTAATTCCTTGGTCTGGCCGTCGAACCCGCCTTGGATTCCGTCCAGCGTCAGCAGGAGGGGAGGCAGGTCGGCTGACGCCGCGTTTGCGGACGGCAGGGCCGGCGGCAGGAGCAGCGTTGCGGCGACGAAGGCTGCGATAAGGCTCCATTTGATTAATTTGGCGAACAAATCGATCTACTCCTTTGTCGGGCGACGCGGGGCAACCCGGCGCTCTCTTGTTCGGGCGTTGCGAGGAAGAGGCGCGCCCTGCGGGGTTCTGACCCGATCAGCTATCCAGCAGCAGGCTCCGCTGATAGAATCCGTCTTTGGGCGTGAAGGCCCAATGTCCGCCGTCGTCCATCGTTTCTTGAATGCGAAGCACCTCAAGTGCGGGCGCGCTCCAAGGCAGCTTCGATACTTCAGTGTTCGGCGTCTGCATGGCATTGTCCCCTTTGTGTTCGATTATTGACCGGTCTTATTTGTGGACACGTCGTATACAAGCGTTTGAGCGGGCAGAGATTCGCCCTTGGGGCCTGTAGCCGTGTACGTAAACGTCATTTTTTTGGCGGACAGCGAGAAGGATTCGGTCATGCGTTCGGAGCCGCTCGTGCTGTAGGAGTCACTCGTGACGAAGATTTCTTCCAGCTTGATCGTGAGGTACGGCTTCTGACTTTCGCCGCCGTTATAGAATGAGATCGTGCCGTTTTTGATCGCTTTGCCGGACAGCAGGTTCTCCAGAAGCGAGAGTGAGGCGGAATCCTGATATTTTGTAAATTGGAAGTCCGATACTTCAGGCTTCCCGCCTCCGCTTCCGCCACCGGCGCCCTTTTGGCCTCCCGCCGAATTCGATGCGCCGAACGAGAAGGCTAAGATATCGATGGAACCCTTGGGGGCCTTCGCCGCCTGGCTCTCGCCTTTAACATTGTCCAGCGTCAGCAAGATGTAGGAACCCGACGCCGCGGAAGCGGATACAGGCGATACGACGGCAAAGATCAGAAAAGCGAGCAGAAATGGGGCGACGCGGGGCGTAAGACGAGTAAACAAAGGAATCAGCTCCTCAACAATGATACAATCTGTATCGATAGTATCATAGATCTTTGCCATTGACTAGGGGACGCATTCAAAAAGGAGGCTCTATTGACAACCCTGAAGGATATACGTTATTTTGAAGTGGTTAAAGGTTTAACTAAATGGAGGCGATCGTATGGACGAATTGCAAAAATACGTCTTGGAGCAGCCGTCCAAGGTACGGGCGTTCTTCGCACTGGTCGAGACGACGGCCGGCTTGATCGGCGTGTCCGAGAAATACTGGCAATCGCATGGCTTGAACGGGGCCCGCATCCGGATTCTCGTTGAGATCGCCAAGGCGGGCGGATCGCTTCTTCCCTCCGCGCTTGCCGGTCGCATCGGCGTGACGAAGGCCAATATCAGCGTGCTGCTGGTGCCGCTGGCGAACGAAGGCTATGTGCGGATCGCAGACGACCCCGAGGACGGACGCCGACGCCGGGTGACGCTCACCCCTGCCGGCGAGCGATTGCTGCTGGACACGCTGCCCGGCAACCGTGAGGTGCTCGGCGATCTGATGAGCAGACTGAGCGATGCCGAGATCGGTCAATTGCTGGAGCTGCTCGGCAAGCTGGGGGGCTAGGCGCGAAGCGTTAGGCGCTGCACGCTGCTTGCCGGAGCGGGGCCTGTCAACGCGCGGTACGCGTGCGCTGACCGAGCAGTGCGTCCGTTGCATAGCGGCACGCTTGCTTGCGGGTACGGCGCTTGGCACCGCGTGGGACATTCACTAAACGAGCAGTGCATACCATTGCCAAGCGGCACGCTTGTTTGCGGTGGCGCGCCTGGCACCGCGCGGTACGTTCACTTACCGAGCTGGTGTATCTATCTGCAGCCGCGAGGTACGCTTGCTTGCCGACCGGAGCGTCCTCTATGTGGTCGCTTACCTACCGGCCGCGTCTGCAGAGAGTCCCCGCGTTTGCCTTTATTGTTAACCGTTTAACTAAAATAAATCCAACCGAAGGGCGGAATATTCATGAAAATCGTCATGACCGGGGCCACGGGCCATCTGGGGTCGCTGGTGGTCGACGAGTTGCTGCGGAGGGTGCCGGCCGAGCGAATCGCGATTGTGGCCAGGCGACCGGAGGCGGCGGAAGGCTGGCGCCGGCGGGGCGTCGAGATTCGGTACGGCGATTATGATGACCCGGCCTCTCTCATCGAGGCGTTCAAGGGCGCGGACAGGCTGCTGTTCATCTCTTCGCCGCTGCGGGACGAGGAGGCGCGCCTAAGGCAGCACAAGGCAGCAGTCGATGCGGCGGCGGAGGCTGGGGTCGGCTTCATCGCTTATACAGGCATCGCTTATGCGGAGCGCGGGACGCTGCCGATGCACGAGCTGCATCTGGCTACGGAACGGCTCATCCGGGATTCGGGATTGCCTTATACGATTTTGCGAAATGCCTATTATATGGATATCGTCGAGATGCTGGGGTGGCGCGAGGCGCTGGCCGGGGGCGTGCTGCTCAGTCCGCCGGGGGACTGGGTATTCAATACCGCCGCCAGAGAGGATCTTGCCGCGGCTGCGGCGGCGGTGCTCACCGAGGAGGGGCATGAGGGAAGCGTCTATGAACTCACGGCCTCCCGCCCCTGGAACCTCAAGGACCTTGCCCGCGCCTTGTCCGAAAGATCGGGCAGGCCGGTCGTGCACCGAACCGATCCCGCGATGAAGAGCATGGCATATGCGCTCCTGCCGCACTCCGATATGGCCGCGGTTTCTCCGGATCTCGAACGGCTCGTCGGGGCGCCGCTGCGCGGGGTCCGGGATTGGCTGGCAGGCAAAGGTCTCTAGATCGCGGATCGCGCGCGGCACGAATCGCCAGCTCAGGCAAGTCCGCGCACGTACGCTTCGAACGGCTTGACGATGACGGCATGCGCCGACTGACGCCGAAATCCCGTTATGTGGCGCTGTACAGAGCTACTTTGATTGGTTATCGGCGAAATCCCGACCTGTGGCGCTGTACAGAGCTTCTTTGATTGGTTGACGCCGAAATCCCGTTATGTGGCGCTGTACAGAGCTACTTTGATTGGTTGACGGCGAAATCCCGTTATGTGGCGCTGTACAGAGCTTCTTTGATTAGTTGACGGCGAATTCCCGATATGTGGCGCTATATGGAGCTTCTTTGGTTGGTTGACGGCGAAATCCCGTTATGTGGCGCTGTATAGAGCTACTTTGATTGGTTGACGGCGAATTCCCGATATGTGGCGCTATATAGAGCTTCTTTGGTTGGTTGACGGCGAAATCCCGTTATGTGGCGCTGTACAGAGCTACTTTGATTGGTTGACGGCGAATTCCCGATATGTGGCGCTATATAGAGCTTCTTTGTTTGGTTGACGGCGAAATCCCCTTGCGCGAATGCCAGGCTCAGGCCAGCCCGCGCACGTAAGCTTCGGGCGGCTTGCCGATGACGGCCTTGAAGTCCCGGGTAAAGTGAGCTTGGTCGTAGTAGCCGAGCTCCAGCGACAATTCCGCCCAATCCAGCGCTTGATTCTGCCGGATCCGCTCGGCGGCCTCATGCAGCCGGAAGCGCTGAAGGAGCCACTTGGGCGAGACGCCCACGTAGCGGGCGAGCAGCCGCTGCAGCGTCCGCACGCTCATGCCGAACCGGCTCGCCATGTCTTCGACATGGAGCAAGCTTCGGTCGGACGCGGCGGTCTGCACGATTCGCCCGGCGAGCTCGGCCGATTCGTCCCGTTCGGGCCGGAGGCTCAGCAGGAACCGCTCCATGGCGGCAATCCTGTCCTCCGCGGAGGTCACGGTCGACAGCAGGTTCGCCGGCGTCTCGCCAGCCGGTCCGAACAGCTCGGCGAGCGTGATTCTGCGGCCCGTCAGACGAGCGGCGGACTGGCGCCAGAAGGGGTAGAAGCCGCCGGGCTTGAACTTGACGCTGAAGCATTCGCCGCGTCCCTTCAGCGTGCGGGTAAAGGTGCTGCGGGGCACCCCGTATACGCCTGCATAGGAAGAGTCGTCGTCGTTTTCCAGCGAGATGTTGATACTGGGGTACGAGAGCACCGTCTGGCTGTGCGGCGCCTGGCCGCTCAGATCCCAGGCGAGGCTCCAGTAATGTTCGACCCATGCCGCCAGCGCCGGCGAAGGTTCGTAGAGCTTCAAGTCGAACTTGCGCGCGGCTTCGTCCGGCCTAAGGATAGCTTTGTCCAAGGGACGCTCGATCGGCTTCATCGCCACAGACCTCCATTACGGTAAACGTATGTCGCGTTTTTCCAATACAAGCTGTCTTTGCCGGTTTACACTCGATACTAGCAGTCCGCGACGGACTTCGCAATTTATTGCGGCAGAGGAGAGGAATCGCGAATGGAAGATTTGAAGTATACGATCTATATCGGCGGCAAACCGGAGCAGGTGTGGGACGCGTTAGTGTCGCCCGAAGGGACCCGCGCCATCTTCTTCGGCAGCGTGCTGCAATCGACCTTCGAGGTCGGCGCCCCCTACGCGTATGTCGGACCGGGCAACGACGGCGACGAGACGGTTCACGTCTACGGCACCGTGCTGGCGTTCGAGCCGTACCGGTTGATGAGCTATACGGAGCATCCGGGACCGTCTTACCGGGAAAACCACGAGACGCTGGAGACGCGCGTGACCATGACGCTGGAGCCGATGGGCGCAAGCACGAAGGTATCCCTGGTCAACGACCAATGGCCGGAGGGGCATCCTTCGTACGAGAGCACGCAGCAGAGCTGGCCGATCATTCTGAGCAATATCAAGTCTTACGTCGAGACGGGCAAGACGCTGGATCTGGGCTGGTAAAAGAAGCTTCTAGTCCGCTGCGCTTCGCCTGCATGGCCGGGCGGAATCAACCCGCCCCGGTCAAGCTTCGCCGGCCGCTTGAGCCGGCACCTCTTCACCCCCGGGCCTGCGCCAGCGCAGCGCCCATTTTTCCATTTCCTCGAGCGTCGCTTGGAAGTCCATGCCTTTATCCGTCAAGCTGTACTCGACCGTCACGGGCACCGTAGGAAATACCTCCCGGCGAACGATGCCGCTCTGCTCAAGATGGCGGAGCGTGTCCGTTAGCGACTGGGTGCCTACAATGGAGACGTCCCGCTGCAGTTGATTAAACCGCTTAGCGCCTTTTTGCAGCTCCGCGATGACGACGAAGGACCACTTGGCCCCCAGCACCTGCAGCACCTCGCAGATCGGTTTGTCCTGATCTCCAGCCTTCATAAACCATCCCTCCATCTAAATCGCATTTGCGTTCCGCTTCATTTGAACCCCAATTTAAATTGTTGGACTCCATTTTAAACTTTCACTTTAATTAAGTAAGTTAGTCCTTGCGATAGGATTATCCACAAATGAATTGCGTTCTTACTTAAATATAGTACCGCGCTTATACTGTCGCTACAAGGGGCCGCCGGGTCCTTAACGACAAGATAAGAGGTGGTAAACCGATGAATCGTCTTCTTTTGTATATGCTGACGCTGGGTACCTTTTTAACCGGATTCGCCGAACTCGCCGTCGTCGGCATCCTGCCCGTCATCTCGGCGGATGCGGGCATCAGCATCGCCCAGGCCGGACAGCTTGTCACCGCGTTCTCGATCGGCTTCGCCGTGGGTACGCCCGTCATCATCTCCCTGACGCCGCGGGTATCAAGGCGCAAGCTGATCGCTGCGGCGCTGCTCATCTTCGCTGCCGGCAGCCTGCTGTCGTATGCAAGCGAGAGCTATATGGCAATGATCGCGCTTCGCGCGCTGATCGGCGCCGGGGCCGGCGTCTACCTGACGGTCGCGCTCGGCGCGCTGCCCAAGCTCGTGCCGGCCGCGCAGCTCGGCCGTTCGATGAGCACGGTCATGATGGCGTTCAGCGCCGCGTCGGTGCTGGGCGCCCCGGTCGGCATCGCCCTCGCGCAGCGGTGGGCGTGGCAGGGCATGTACCTGCTGCTCGCTGGAGGCGCGGTGCTCGTGCTGCTCGCGCTGCTTCGGATGCTGCCGAATATTGAAGGCGACGCGGCGGTGAGTTTCGGGCGGCAGTTCGCCGTCCTCGGGCGCCCCGCCATCGCGGCGGGACTGCTGATGTCGCTGATGTTCTCCTCGGGCATCGGCCTGCTCAATACGTATTTCGTGCCTTTTCTCCAAGATGTCCTTGGATTGGAGGTAGGCTACACGGGCCTGACGATGCTCCTCTTCGGACTCGCGGGCACCGTCGCGACGCGATTCGGCGGAGGGGCGGCGGACAGACGCGGGCCTGCCGCGGTCATCGTGCGGGGCCTTGCCGCCATGGCGCTCGCCTTGTCGCTGATGCCTGTCGCCGCGCAGGCGTTCGCCTCCCACGCCGGAGGACTTGCCGCGGGATTAGCCGCGGCGGCAATATGGACGCTTGGCTACGCGGTGGCGATCCCGGCGATCCAGACCTATTTCGTCCGCGTCGCGCCCGACTCCGCGAACATCGTGCTCGGACTCAACTCCTCGCTGCTCCATCTGGGCGTCGCGATCGGTTCCGTGACGGGCGGCTTGCTCGCGGATGCCTCCGCTACGGTCCGATATCATCCTTGGGCAGGCCTCGCATTTGCGCTGTTGTCGCTCGCGGCGGGCGCAGTATCGTTCGCAAAAGGCAGGACAGGCGCATCGGCGCGGCGCGAAACTTTGTCGCCCGAATAAGAGCATCGGGCTGCATGCGCGGGCGGGCCTTCTTTATTTACTAAAAGCCTCTTTCCGATCGATATGACACGTGTTATATTGAGCTGGAGGTGAAGAGATTGGGCAGCAAGCAAGTGACCAGCTTCGACGTCGCCAGGCTGGCCGGCGTCTCGCGCAGCGTCGTATCGGCCGTGCTCAACGGCACGCCTGGCATCGGTGTCGGCCCTGAGAAGCGCAAGGCCGTACTGGACGCTATCCGCGAGCTCGGGTATCAAGTAGATGCCCGCGCCCGCGGCATGAAAACGGGGAGAAGCGAGTGCATCGCCGTGCTGGGGGATACGGATCAACCGATGTTCCTCCAGCTGCTGGCAGGCGTCAAGCACGCTTGCGCCGCGCACGGCTATCACGTGCTGCTCGACCACGGCCGCCAGGGCGCCTCCGGACAGGACCGCGGCAGCCTGATCGACTTGTACCGGCAGCGCAAGATCGACGGCGCCGTGACGCTGGACGAGACGAGCTATGCCGATCCCGAATGGGCGGAGACGGTACGAAGCGAGGGTTTTCCCTGCGTATCGGTGGAGGGCTACGCGGAGCGCGGCGGCGACTTCATGACCGTATTGACGGACTACGGCCGCAGCGTGAAGGAAGCACTCTCTTACATGACCCGCGACGGACAAGCGGCACCCGCGTACGTGCAAGTGCGCGGGCCGGGCAAGGAGAGCCTGGCCGAGCGGGAACGGCTGGACGCGTACCGACGGTGGTGCGAAGAGGCGAACGTAGAAGCCAGGGTGCTCGTCTGGGCGATGAGCGAAGGCGCCGGCCGCGAAGACGAGCTGGATTCGCTTGCGGCGGCGGCGATTGCCGACCCCGACTGCAGGGCGCTTCTGTGCAACTGGTCCATAGGCGCGTTCGCGGTGTACCGCGCGGCCTGGGACGCGGGCCTGCGCATCGGCGCGGACGTGTCCGTCATGGCCGCGGATGATACGCATCAGATGAACCGCCGCCTCGTGCCATCGCTCAGCTGCATGGAGATCCCTTATTTTCGGATGGGCGAGCGGGCGGTCGAGCTCCTGATGGACGAGATCGGCGCTCCCGCTATCCGATCGGAAGCGCTGGCGGAGCCGGGGGAACTGCCTCCGCGGCCCGAGAAAGAGCCGACAGCTCCGGGAGAATATCCGGGCCGCATTTACGCGAGGCTGGTGCCCGGGCAAAGCTGCTGAAGGCTGATCGCCGCTCGGATGAGCGAAGAGCGCTCTTAACGAGAGGCGATTCCTGAAGCGGTCTGCTTTCGCTCATTAATAACACGTGTTATAAACTCAATTTGGGAGGCTGCCATTATGTTCTGGACCGTGGAAAAGCTTGAGAAACGCATCGAGGAGCTGCGAGAGCTCCGCTACCGGGACGCCATCGCGCTCGAGGATTGGGCGTTTGCCGTAGACGAGGACCGGACGGTAGGCATTCATCCGCCGGAGGCGTTCGAACCGGAGCGGATCGTCGGAAAAGGCGACCGTTGGTCCGGGCGCGATCTGTATGTGTGGCTTCGTAGACAGGTGACCCTGCCGCCGCAATGGGCGGGCCGGACGATCGTCGGCCTGTTCGACTTCGGCGAGACGGGGCCGGGCCATAACTCCGGCTTCGAGTCTCTGCTCTTCGTGGGCGGACGCCCCTATCAAGGCGTAGATTCGAACCATCGGGAAGTGTTCTTCACGGCGCCTGCTGCCGACATGTCCGATCAAGCGCTCTGGCATCCGCTTGCTGCGGGAGATACGCTCGATCTCTGCTTCCGCCTGTGGTCGGGGCTTGAGGGCGGCGGCGTCCGCCGGGAGCAGCATCACGAGATCCGCAGGGCCGAGCTGGCTTGGCTCGACGGCCCGTCCGACGACCTGTACTACACGGCCAAGGCCGTATTGGATACCGTCAAGCAGCTCGGCGAGGACCGGATCGAGCGCCACGAGCTGCTCAAGGCGCTGGACCGCGCCTTCCTGCTGGTCGACTGGTCCAGGCCCGGATCGGATGCTTTCTACGATTCGGTCGCGGAGGCGGGCGCGAAGCTGGCGCGGGACTTCGAGGCGCTGAAGCAGAAGCACCCCGTCATCGTCCGCTGCATCGGCCACACGCACATCGACGTGGCATGGCTGTGGCGCCTCGTACATACGCGGGAGAAAGCGGCGCGCTCGTTTTCCACCGTGCTGCGCCTGATGGAGCGTTATCCCGAGTACATTTTTCTCCAGACGCAGCCGCAGCTTTACGACTATATCAAGCAGGATTACCCGGAGATCTACGCGCAGATGAAGACGCGGATCGCCGAGAAACGCTGGGAAGCCGGCGGCGCGATGTGGCTCGAGGCCGACTGCAACCTGACAAGCGGAGAGTCGCTGGTTCGGCAGTTGCTGTACGGCACGCGTTTTCTGAAAGAGGAATTCGGCGTCGAATGCCGCTACCTCTGGCTCCCCGACGTGTTCGGCTACAGCTGGGCGCTGCCGCAGATTTTGCGGAAGTCAGGCATCGATACCTTCATGACGACGAAAATCAGCTGGAGCCAGTACAACCGCATGCCGCACGACACGTTCCGGTGGCGGGGCATCGACGGGAGCGAGGTGCTCACCCACTTCGTGACGACGCCGGAGGTGCCGGGCACCGACGTGTGGTGGTATACGTACAACGGCTTTACGGACGCATTCGCGGTCAAGGGCATCTGGGACAAGTACCGGGACAAGGAAATCAACAATGAGCTGCTTCTCTCCTACGGCTACGGGGACGGAGGCGGAGGCGTCAACCGCGACATGCTGGAGATGCGCCGCCGCATGGAGGAGATGCCGGGCATTCCGAGCGCCGTGCCCGGCAGGGCGGACGACTTCTTCGACAGACTGCAGGAGACCGTACGGGACACGGATCGCTACGTGCATACGTGGGACGGGGAGCTGTATCTGGAGTACCATCGCGGCACATACACGAGCCAAGGCTACAACAAGCGCATGAACCGGAAATTGGAGCTGCTGTACCGCGAAGCCGAGTGGCTGCAGGCGCTGGCGAGGGCCGAGACGGGCGCATGGCCGGCTGCGGCGGAAGACGGCGGGCTGCGGGAAGGCTGGCGGATCTTGCTACGCAACCAGTTCCACGATATCATACCCGGCTCTTCCATCCCCGAGGTATACGAGGATTCGCGGGTCGAGTACGCCGAAGCGGAAGCGATCGCGCGCGGCGCCTGGTCGGACGCTGCCGAGGCGCTTGGCGCCGCCACGGGCACGAACGGCGGACCGGAGCCCGCCGCGGGCGATGCGGACCGGCTGCTCTCTGGCGAGCTGGCGGCTCAAGGCGGCCTGCCGGGCGCTAAGACGCATGCCGAGCCTGCGTCCTTCACCGTATGGAACAGTGCCGGCTTCGCCCGCGCCGATGCCGTGCTTATTCCGGCGGAGGCCGCGGAAGGCGACGGTATCTGGACGGACGGCGAAGGCCGTCCGCTGACCGCGCAGCGCGGAACGCGCGGCTGGCTCGTACGGCCTGCGCCGCTGCCGTCGCTCGGCGCGGGCGCTGTGATCTGGCGGCCGTCCGCCGAGGGGGAGGCGGCTGTGGACGTCGGCGGGTTGCAAGCCGCATCGCCGTTCGCGCTCGAAGGCACTCGCTTTACGACGCCGCATTACGAGCTGACTTTCAACGAAGCAGGCCAGATCAGCCGCTTGTTCGACAAGCAAGCGGGGCGCGAAGTGCTGGCCGCCGGGGCCTGCGGCAACGTGTTCCAGTTGTTCGAAGACAAGCCTAAGATGTTCGAGGCGTGGGACATCGACCTGTTCTATCAGGAAAAGCAGCGCGATATCGCGTCGCTCGCGCGCTTCGAGCTCGTCGAATCCGGCCCGCTCGCGGCGACGCTGCGGCTGGAGTGGACGTTCGGCGAATCGCGGATCGCGCAGCGCCTGACGGCGTATGTCGACAGCCGCCGGATCGACTTCGAGACCGCGGTCGACTGGCAGGAGCGCCAGCAACTGCTCAAGGTAGCCTTCCCCGTATCCGTAAGGTCGACTGAGGCGACCTACGACATCCAGTACGGCAACGTCAAGCGGCCGACGCATTGGAATACGAGCTGGGACTACGCCCGCTTCGAGACGGTCGGCCATCAGTGGGTCGACTTGTCGGAGCGCGGCTACGGCGTCAGTCTGCTGAACGATTGCAAATACGGTCACGACATCAAGGACAACGTCATCCGCCTCACGCTGCTTAAGGCCGCGAACGATCCGGATCCCGGCGCGGACCGCGGCCGGCACGTCTTCACTTATTCGCTGCTGCCGCATGCGGGCGACTGGGAAGCGGGCCGCACGCGTCAGGAAGCCTGGCAGCTGAACAATCCGCTCGTATGGAGCGCGGGTCTGTCGCCTGCCGCGGGCAAGTCGCTGCTGCGCGCGGATGCCGAGGCCGTCCACTTCGACGCGGTGAAGGAAGCGGAGGACGGCGGCGCGCTCATCGTCCGCCTGCATGAAGCGACCGGCGCCTCGGTGCGCGTCGCCCTGGAGAGCGACTACGAGATCGCCGCCTGGCAGGAATGCGATCTGATGGAGCGCCCGCTCGGTCCGCAGGCCCCTTGGGCGGACGTGGCGCTCTATCTGGCGCCGTACGAGATCCGCACGCTGCGGCTCGCGCTGCGCTGAGGGTGCCCGGGCAGGCAGCCGTGACTGTGCCGCGACCGCACCCGCAATCGCGACCGCAACCACACGGAGCCGTCGTCGGGACGGCAATCGGATCCGTACCCGTAATCGCGGTCACACCCGCAATCTAATCGCACACGCAATCGCTATCGCAACCATAAAAGACCCGTCGGGATCAGCTCCCCGACGGGTCTTCTGTTGTGTTATGCCCGAAGCGACTTGAGCGCTCCGCTCCATGCCGTCACTTGGCCCAGCATGTTGTTGACGGATGCCTCCTGCTTGGGGCCGGGACGGAATGCGCTGAAGTTCTCGAAGTCGTGGAACAGCGACAGCGAGACCTGCGCCTGCACGTCGGCGAGCTTCAGCTCGCCCGCGATCTGCCGCAGATGCTCGATCGCCCGCACGCCGCCGGCGCTGCCGTAGCCGACGAAGCCGCACGCTTTGTCGTTCCACTCGTGGTAGAGGTAATCGATCGCGTTCTTGAGCGCGCCCGACGTCGAGTGATTGTACTCCGGCGTGACGAACACGTAGCCGTCGTAGCCCTTGATCCGCTCGGACCAGGCGATCGTGTGCGCGTGCTTGTAATTCCCCATAACGGGCGGGATCGGTTCGTCGTATACGGGCAGATCGTAGTCGGCGATGTCGACGAGCTCGTAGGTCGCGTCGTCCCGCTTCGCGGCGATCTCGTAGACCCACTTGGCGACGTCGGCGGCTTTGCGTCCGGGGCGCGTGCTTCCGATGATGATGGCGATCTTGGTCATGTATGATGCCTCCAGTAGGGATATGTAGGACCCGACACGCTCTCTTAGGTGCATCGCTGCCGCTGGCGTCTGCGCGGCGGGCTTGCCTCGGATGTATCGTAGCTTAGAAGCAGCCTTCAATCAAGGGCGGAAAAGCGGCAGGGACTCGCAAGGACAGGCAAGGACTTGCAAGGATCACGAATTAGCGAACACGTACTCCACTTGGTTGCGCTGACGGTGCAGGTTCCAATATTCCTCGGCGATCCGATCCGGGTCGTAGAACGTGCCCTTGGATACGTAACCGCCGATCGTGACGGTGCCGACGTACACATTGTGCGGGGCTAGCTCCTGGGCCAGGGAGTAGACAAGGGAGCGGACGCCGGCCTTGCCGATCGACAGCGACGCGTAGGCGGGGTTCGGGGAGAGTGCAAGACCGCCGCCCGTGACGAGGATGGTCCCTTCTTTGCGTTCTACAAAAGAGGGCACGACCTGCTTCACGCTCGTCAGCGCGCCGACCACGTTGACCTTGAAATCGTCGATCAGACGCTGCTCATCCAGGCTGGAGACAGAGGACGAAGTGATCGCGGCCGCATTGTAGAGCAGCGCGGCGGGCTCGCCGAACGCTTCGCGAATACGCCGGAACGCATCTTCGACCGACGCGGGGTTCGTCGCGTCCGCCTCCGCGGTGAACGCCTCGATTCTTGCGCCAAAGCTTCAAGGGCGCCCTTGCGACGTGCCGTAAGGGCGATTCTGAAGCCCTCCGCCCCGAACCTTCTCGCCACGGCGGCGCTCACGCCCGGCCCTGCTCCGACGATGACCAACAACGGCTTGCTCATGTGATCCACTCCTTCATTTGTTTTCAATATACTATCATTCCTACCGGAATTAAACAATATAAACGAACGGATGACTGCAGCGCAAAAAAAAAAGGCCCAGGCAAATTACGCCTGAGCTTTTCTTCTGGAATCAAACGCCAGGTCTGGCGTATATCTTGCGCTTGTGAAACGAGAGCGACCGGTACTTCCCGGCCAGCCGCTTGATGCGGGCGGGAGAGAGGCTTGCGAAGCTCGTATGCAGGCTTTTGTTCAGTGCGGACTTCATGATGATGCCGCGAGGATTGCGGCTGTGCAGGAAGTTGCCGTAAGTCTCGAACTCGGAAAAGCCGAACTGTTTGGTCCGGTCGATGCTGCCGATGATCGCCTTGTACCAGCGCTTGCCGTGGCGAGCCTCGATTTTTCGCTTGAGCTGGGATACCTTCGATTTGTCGAACAGCATGTAGTGGGTGACGAAGGAGCGGGGGGCGGATGCTTTGCTGCCTAGCAGCTTGCGGTAGGTGCGGAAATAGTCCCCTTGGCTCCAGCTGCGGCAGTAGAAGATCGGCCGGCCGTCCTTGATGAAGCGATGCGGCCGGATCAGAACCGTGTCCGCGTCCGCCACGAGGTAGTGACGGGCGTCGCCGAGCTTGCTGCCGCCCAGCTTCAGCAGCTGCTGGTAGAGCCAGCCGGCCCGGTTCCAGCGCTTCGAACCGTAGCGGATATCCTTTTTGCCGATCGGCAGCACCGACCGCTCGTTGACGAACCGGCAGCCTTTTTTTCGGCACAGCGCCTTGATCCGCTTGCTGTCGGGTGAGACGATCATGAAGCTGCCGATCGGATGCTTCACTTGCTTGCGAATACCGTCGATCACATGCGGAAGCGTGCCCAAATCCTTCTCGATGGCCGGTATCAGCACGTCGATGCGGGGGCCCGCCGATCCTGCACCTTTTTTGGAGATGGAGGCTTGTCGTTTGGAGGAAGCCATCTGTTTTTCGCGTCTCCTTTCCGCTCACGGGAGCCGGCCGTCAAGTCCTCGGCCCATGTGATACAGCGTATGACGCTCCCGGTCATCGGCTTGGGCGGCCGACTGGAAAATCAAGACGCCAGCGTTGATAATAAGATAAGTAAAGGCTGACGGGAGAGGGTGCGCGGCTGTGGGCGACTTGCGGATCAAGACAAGCTTGGGTTGGCTGGAGGGCCGGACGGAAAACGGCGCGAGAACGTGGAAAGGCATTCCCTATGCGAGGCCGCCGGTCGGAGAGCGCAGATTCGCGGCGCCGGCGTCACCGGAACCGTGGGAGGGCGTAAGGGATGCCGGGACGTTCGGCCCTCCGGCCCTGCAGCCGGGCGAACCGGCGGAGAAATACGCGCTCCGCGCGGATACGCCGCCGCCTTCGGAGGACTGTCTCTATTTGAATATATGGGCGCCGCATGCAAAGCAATCGAAGAAGCCGCTGCCCGTTATGGTTTGGATTCACGGCGGTGCGTTCGTCACCGGATCCGGCGGCCATCCGTCTTACGATGCCGCCGGGCTGGCGCGCAGCGGCGACGTCGTCGTCGTGACCGTCAATTATCGGCTCGGCGCTTTTGGCTTCATGCATTTGGCGCCGCTCGGCGAAGGCTTCGTCTCCAATGCGGGCCTGCTCGATCAGGTCGCCGCGCTGTCCTGGATCAAGTCCGAGATCGCGGCCTTCGGCGGCGATCCGGAGGCGATCACCGTATTCGGCGAATCGGCCGGTGCGATGAGCATCGCCGCCTTGCTCGCGATGCCGGCGGCGAAAGGACTGTTCGCGCGCGCCGTCCTCCAGAGCGGCGCGGCGCAGACGCTGCCGGCCGAGCAGGCGGAGGACGTCGTGTCCGGCATCCTGCTGCTGCTCGGCGTCGAGCGATCGGAAGCGAGCAAGCTAAAATCGCTCCCGGCAGCGGACATCCTGCAGGCTGCGGAGGATCTTGGACGGATGCTGGGCGGCGGTCCGGTGATGATTTTCCAGCCGATCGTCGACGGCGAGGCGCTGCCGCTGGCGCCGCTTGAGGCGATCCGGGCGGGCGCGGCCAAGGGCGTGCCGCTGATCGTGGGCACGAATCTGGATGAAGGCGACTACTTTATTCGTTCGGATATGCCGCCGCTGCCGCTCGAAGCCGCGATCCGGGGAGTCGAGCTGATGACGGGAATTCCGGACGCAGATCCGCTAGTAAGGGCCTATCCGCATACGGCGCCGGGGCAGGCGGAGGTCATGACGGACCTCTTTTTCCGGCGGTCCGCGATTCAGCTCGCCGAGGCCCAGAACGATCACGCCCCGGTATGGATGTACCGGTTCGATTGGACCTCGCCGGCTCATCCGGCGCTTGCCAAAGCCGTGCATACGCGAGAAATCGTCTTCGTCTTCGACAACCTGCAGGTGCTGGAGCGGCAGCTTGGCGTGTCGCTCGATTCGGGCGCACGGCGCTTGGCGGCGGAAATGCAGGCTGCCTGGCTGGCTTTTGCGAAGGAGGGGGTGCCGGATGCCGCCGGACTCGCTTGGCCCGATTACAAGGAGCCGGATCGGCAGACGATGATCTTCGGCGCGACGTCCGGGTCTGCGGCCGTGTCCGATCCCGACGCAGGCAAGCGGGCGCGGCTGAGGCTGTAGCGCGGTCGACACTAACGCCGAAGAAGACTGCCGTCCAGGCAGTCTTCTTCGGTTTCCCTTGCTTTAACGGAGGCGCAGGCCTCCGTCGACCTCGAGCACGGTCCCCGTCACGAACGAATTGTCGATCAGGTAGCCGATCGCCTTGGCGATATCGTCCGGCTCGCCGACCCGGCCGACAGGCGTCTGTTCCGCGTATTGCCGGAACGCTTCGGACCGCTGTTCTTCCGGAAGCCAGTTCCACCAAGGTGTGCGGACGACGCCGGGCGATATCGCATTAACGCGGATCGGGGCGAGCTCGAGCGCGAGATTCGGTACCATCGCTTCGATCGCGGCGTTGATCGCCGCCAGCCCCGAGGTTCCGACGGCGACGTTGCGGGCGGAGATGGCCGAGATGAATGTAATGGAGCCGGTCGGGCTTAGCGTAGGAAGACACTTCTGCGCGGCGATGAGCTGCGGCCAGAACTTGGCATCGAATCCGCCGCGCAGATCGTCGAGCGCCAGCTCGCGGAACGTCCCCGCGCCTTTGGCGCCGGATACGGCTATAATTAAATGATCGAAGCCGCCAAGACGCTCGTAAAAGGCTTGCACGTCCGCGGCGGAAGCGGCGTCCAACCGCTCGCCGGACACGCCTGCGCCCAAATGGCGCAGCGCTTCGTCCAGCTTGGCGGCGTCGCGTCCCGTGACGATGACCTCGGCTCCGGCGGCGGCCAGCCGCCCTGCTGCGGCTAGCCCCACGCCCGACGTACCGCCCATAACGACTATTCGGCTTCCGGCGATTTCTTTTACCATGTTTGCTCGGCCCCCTTAGAGGAAATGGATTCATTGACATCGTCATTATATTACGTTACGTTACGTAATGCAATACCTATTTCATTTGCCTGCTAGAAGGAGTGGACTCGATGAAAAACTCGCCAGGCAAGCCTGCGCCAGGCCGGCCTCGAAGCCAGCAAGCGCTGGAAGCCGTGATGGCCGCCGTACAGACGCTCCTTGCTGCGGAAGGATACGCGAATTTATCGATGGAGGGCATCGCAAAAGCCGCCGGAGTGGGTAAGCCGACCTTGTACCGCTGGTGGCCAAACGTGCCTTCGATCGTGATGGAGATGCTCCGCCGGCAGGCGGGAGAAGAGATCGCGGCGCCGGATACCGGATCCGTGCGAACCGACATGCTGATTTTTATGGGACAAACCTGCAAAGTGCTGACGGAGCGGTCCGGCGAAGCGGTGCGTTGCCTGATGGCCGAGGCTCAGCTCCATCCCGACTTCGGGGATCGCTTCAGGGAACAGTTCATCGCTTCGCGCCGGGCGTCGTGCATGGACATCCTTCGGCGCGGCATCGACAGAGGCGAGCTGCCCGCCGACACGGATACGGAGCTGTGGGCGGACCTGTTCTATGGACCGATCTGGTACCGGCTGCTGAACGGTCACGCCGCATTGGACGAGCGGTTCGTGGAGTCTCTCGTCGCGCTGCTCCCGGTTAGGCGTTCAGATGCTGAATGATCAATAGAGACGGGAGATGACGGAATTGAAAAAGAACCGATTAGGCGCTTCGGAGCTGTATGTCGGAGAGATCGGGCTTGGCTGCATGTCGCTGGGCACGGAGGAAAACAAGGCCGTAGCGCTCATTCACGAGGCGCTTGACTTGGGGGTCAATCTGCTGGATACGGCAGACTTGTACGATGCCGGTCGCAATGAAGAGCTGGTAGGCAAAGCGATCCGGGGACGGCGCGATCAGGTCGTGCTGGCCACGAAGGTCGGCAACCGGCGCATCCCGGGACAGGACGGCTGGACATGGGACGCGTCCAAAGCCTATATCCTGACGGCGGTTCAAGAGAGCTTAAGACGTCTCGGTACGGATTATATCGACCTGTATCAGCTTCACGGAGGCACGCTGGACGATCCGATCGACGAGACGATCGAAGCGTTCGAGCAGCTGAAGCGCGAAGGCGTCATCCGGGCTTACGGCATCTCCTCGATCCGGCCGAATGTTATTCGCGAATATGCCGCGCGCAGCTCGATCGCGAGCGTTATGAATCAGTACAGCATCGTCGACCGCCGGGCCGAAGAGACCGTGCTGCCGCTTGCGCTCGACCATGGCATCGGCGTGATCGCACGGGGACCGGTAGCGAGCGGTGTACTGGCGGACGGACGCGAGCCGGCGAAGGGCGTGCTCGATTACGAGCTGGACGAGCTGGCCGCTCTTAGGGGCGAGCTTCTCAAGCTGACGTCGCCCGAGCGCAGCCTCTCCCAGCTCGCGATCCGTTACTCGCTCGGCCATCCGGCGGTCGCAGCCGCCGTTCCCGGCGCGAGCTCGCGCGAGCAGCTGCTTCAGAATGTCGCGGCCGCCGAGGCGCCGCCGCTCACGGACGCCGAGCTCGCGGCGATCCGCAGCGTCAGCAAAGCGAACCGCTACACGCTGCATCGCTGACGCTGCGTTGGCGCGCGACGGACGACCGCGCCTTCTTTTATAACGTAATGCAGATCTTGCCGAAGTGAGCGCCCGCCTTTAAGCGACGAAGCGCGGCCGCCGCCTCCTCGAACGGGAATACGCTGTCGATTGCGGGACGGAGCCCGTGATGAGCGATCGCGCGGTTCATCGATTCGAACATCGCCCGGCTGCCGACATTGATCGCTTGCAGCCGGGCTTTTTTCAAAATGGCGGGCACGATCGCGAAGTCTGCGACCGAGGCCCCGGACAGCAGCCCGATGATGCTGATCCGTCCGCCGACCTTGAGCGCCGAGACGGAGCGGTTAAGCGTCGCCGCGCCGCCGACGTCGACGATATGATCCGCCCCGCGGCCTTGCGTATAGGACAGCACGGCTTGGTCCCAATCCGCAGTCTGATTGTAGTTAATGCCAAGACCGGCACCCAGCGCCAGCGCGCGGCCGAGCTTCTCTTCGCTGCCGGAGGTGACGATCACTCGCGCGCCTTGCAGCTTGGCGAACTGGAGCGCGAACAAAGAGACGCCGCCGGTGCCTTGTACGACGACCGTATCGCCCGCCCGCACTTGCCCTTCTTCGACGACGGCATGCCAGGCAGTGACGGCGGCGCACGGCAATGTCGCGGCTTCCGCGTCGGTCAGATGATCGGGTACGCGGACGAGTCCCGCCTCGGGCAGCACCGCGTACTCAGCCAGCAGGCCGTCCAGCGGACTGCCCAGCGTAGACGTCCAGGCCGCCTGTGTCGGCTCGCCTTCGATCCAGCTCTGCGTGAAGATGCCGCTGACGCGGTCGCCGATCTTGAACCGGGTCGCCCCTTCGCCCAATGCGACGATCTCGCCGACGCCGTCGGACACGGGGATCAGGCCTTCGGCGTGCTCGGGATGGTAGAAGCCCTCGATCACGCCGATATCGCGGGAATTCAAGGACACGGCTTTGAGCCGAACGAGCGCCTGACCCGGCCCCGGCTCGGGAATCGGACGGTCGATCTGCATGAGATGATCGAGACCGAATCCGCCTTGGATGACATATGCTTTCATGGATGCCACTCTCCTTCAATGGGGGAATAGACATACCATAATTGATTTACTAAACTTCAGTAAGAAGGCACTTTGACGTGGTCTACGAACTTCAAGGTGCGTAAAGGAGGCAAGCGGCGGTGAGGGAGCCCGATATCTCGATCGAGGAATGCAGCTACAGGCGGGTGCTGGAGATCGTCTCGAACAAATGGACGGCACTGGTCATCTACGCCCTGGAGGACGGAACGGTCCGTTATGGCACGATCAAGAGCCGGATTGCGGACATTTCGCAGAAAATGCTGACCCAGACGCTGAGGCAGCTGGAGCGGGACGGGCTGGTCGTTCGCAAAGTAACGCCTGTCGTCCCGCCCATCGTGGAGTATGCGCTGACGCCGCTCGGCAAGACGCTGCTTCCCTTTTTGCGGGTGCTGAAGGAATGGTCTGCAGCGCATTATGCGTCCGTAAGCGAGGCACGGGAAGCTTACGATGCTGAGCACAATAACGCTTCGCACGGCTAAGTGATGAATTCGGCGTCCATACGAACGAATGGAAAAATAAGGCCGGAATGCCTCGTCGAGCATTCCGGCCTTTTTGCGGTTTCTGGTTTGTGCCTAGTCGCTGTTTTCTCGCGGTTACTGGGTTATCTCGCAGTTTTCGTTTCGCACGGTTTCTTGTTTCGTATAGTTTCTCGTTTCGCGCAGTTTTCCCGCGCCTTTACGCCGCTTTCCGCTTGTCGCGCGTGCTTGTAACTCCGTCGTTCCTGCACTCGCCGGACAGCGCTCCCTGCAATCCTTCTACGCCTTGTCGAACAGCCGCCGATACTCCGTGGGCGTGACTCCCTCGTGCTCGGCGAACCGCTTGTTGAAGTAACTGGCGCTCGGATAGCCGGCGTCCTCCGCGATGCGTCCGACGGTCTGATCCGGTCGCTCCAACAGCCATTGCTTGGCCATCTGCAGCCGGCAGCGCGTCACGAAGTCCATGGGCGAGATGCCCATCGCCTGCCGGAACAGCTTGCAAAAATAATGGCGGCTCACCCCCGCGCGCTCCGCCCACTCGTCCAGAATAAAGGGCTGGCAGGCTTCGCGCTGCATGAGCGGCAGCAGCTCCACGATTCGGCGGTCGGTCGGAGCCGGCTTGGAGACGTTCATCGGGACGGCCTGCTGCACGAATTCAGAAAAAAGCGCGTACGTGAGCATCGACAGTCTCACGGGGCGCAGCAACTGGTGCGCTTCCGCCTCCTCCAGCAGCTCCATGTGCGCGGCTTCCCAGGCGTCCGTCCGCCTGAGCGACCAGACCGCGGAACGAAGAAAGCCGAGTCTGACCAGATAATCGCGCAGCTCCTGGCCGTAGAAGTGCACCCAGCGTACGTCCCAGGGCTCGTCCGTACTGCTGTAATAGCGTTGCCACTGCAGCGGAAAATAAAGCACGGCGTCGCCGCGCCGCAGCTCGTGAACGCCGGTCTCGGTCTCCGCATAGCCGCGCCCCGCGGCTACGTAATGGATGTTGAAGTTGCCCAGCATCCCGGCCTCCCGCGTCACCGAATGCGTCGGAAAATCGCTGTAGGCGCCGACGGATTCAGGCATGATCAGATAGGGACTGTCGGATAAGGTCAGCAGATGCGCCTGTCGCTGCACGGGATTCCTCCGTATGACAATATCGTTCTAATGTGGGGTCAACAAGCTATCATTTCCATTTTAAACATTCGAAATTATACTGACAATAAATTATTAATCTTGTTAATGGTTAAGGAGGTTCATCGCCAATGGAACGCAAGTTGAGATGGGGTATTCTAGGCTGCGCGGGTATCGCGGTGCGCGCGGTGATCCCAGGGTTGCAGCAGTCGGAGCGCAACGTCGTGACGGCGATCGCGAGCCGCGATCTGGATAAGGCGAAGCAAACCGCGGACTCGCTCGGGATCGAGACCGCTTACGGCAGCTACGAAGCGCTGCTCGCCGACGATACGATCGACGCGGTCTACATCCCGCTGCCGAACCACCTGCACCTGCCGTGGACGATCCGCGCCGCGGAGGCGGGCAAGCACGTGCTGTGCGAAAAGCCAATCGCGCTCGACGCCGCGGAAGCCGCGCGCATGGTCGAGGCGTGCGAGGCGAAGGGCGTGCATTTGGCGGAGGCGTTCATGTACCGCCATCATCCGCGCTACCGGATCATCCGGGAGTTGATCGCGGCGGGCGAGATCGGGGAGGTGCGCGGCATTCACGGCACCTTCACGTTCAATAACGCGGGCCATCTGGAGAACATCCGCTACCGCCGCGATTGGGGCGGCGGCTCCGTCTACGATGTCGGCGTCTATCCGATCAGCGCGGCACGGCTCATCCTCGGCCGCGAGCCCGAGGCTGCGACGGCGCACGCCCTGTTCTCGCCGGAGCATGACGACGTGGACATGATGGCGTCCGGCCTGCTCGAATTTTCGGACGGCGTAGCGCTGACCTTCGATTGCGGCATGTGGGCGTCCTTCCGCAACACGCTCGAAGTGCTGGGTACGAAGGGGAGCATCGAGGTGCCGTCGGCATTCGTCGCCGGACCGGACGGCGGGTACGACTTCTTCGTCAACTCGGGGGGCGAGAGGCGGCAAGTAGAAGTGTCGAGGAGCAACCAGTATGCGCTGCAGGGAGACGACTTTGCCCGCATCGTATTGGACGGCGCCGCGCAGTCGTTCGAGCCTGCCGACGCCGTACGCAACATGAAGGTCGTCGACGCCGTGCTGCGATCCGCGCGGGAGCGCACGCGCATCGCGCTATAACTTTTAGAGGAGGCATTAGACATGGATTATATAACGATCAAAGGCTCGCGTTTGCCCGTATCCCGCCTGGTCAAAGGCACGGACTACTTCTATCATGATTCGTACGAGCTGGCGGCGGCCAATATGGATGCCTTCCTGGCGCTCGGCGGCAATGCCGTCGACAGCGCGCATATCTATTGCGGCGGGCAGAGCGAAGAAGTGCTGGGGCGGTATATGGAGGAGCGGGGCAACCGGGACCGCATCGTGATCCTGACCAAAGGAGCGCACCATGACCACAACGGCCCGCGCGTGAACAAGCAGGCGATCGACCACGACCTGCGCGTCAGCCTGGAGCGGCTGCGGACGGATCACATCGAGCTGTACGCGCTGCACCGGGACGATCCCGACACGCCTGTCGGCGTCATCATCGAGGCGCTCAACGCGCATATCGAATCCGGCACCATCGGGGCGATCGGTGGCTCCAACTGGACGTGGCAGCGGCTGCAGGAGGCCAACGCCTATGCGGAGGCGCACGGGCTCGTCGGATTCACGTTCAGCAGCCCAAATCTCAGTCTGGCAAAGGCCCAGGAGCCGTACTGGAAGGATGCCGTCTCCGCAGACGAAGCGACGATCGCCTGGCACGAGAAGCATCAGCTCGCGCTGCTGTCCTGGTCGTCCCAAGCGAGAGGCTTCTTTACCGGCCGGTTCACGCCCGAGGTCAAGGACGATCCGGACTTGGTTCGCGTGTTCTACAACGACGACAACTGGGAACGTCTTGCGCGCGCCAAGCGGCTCGCCGCCGAGAGGGGCGTCACGGCGATCCAGATCGCGCTGGCGTACGTGTTGAACCAGCCATTTCCGACATGCGCCCTGATCGGCGCGCGCAACGCAGAAGAACTGCGCTCCTGCGACGAAGCGATGAAGCTCGTCCTGACGAGGGAAGAGATGGATTGGCTGGACCTGAAGCGGGAAACCGTCTGACGGTTGGGCACCTGGGCGAAATAGATGAGAGCCGAGTATCCTGGCGGATGCTCGGCTCTCATTTTTTGTTGTATGAATGCCCGTCACGGCGCATATGAATGTGCCACATCGCTATTCTGCCGAAACGCTCGGTCTAGGGCCGAATAAGGATGTGCCGTATCGTTATTTTGCCAAAACGCTCGGTCCGAGGCCGAATAAGGATGTGCCGTATCGTTATTTTGCCAAAACGCTCGGTCCGAGGCCGAATAAGGATGTGCCACATCGTTATTTTGCCGAAACGCTTGGTCCGAGGCCGAATAAGGATGTGCCACATCGCTATTCTGCCGAAACGCTCGGTCTAGGGCCGAATAAGGATGTGCCGCATCACTATTCTGCCGAAACGCTTGGTCTAGGGCCGGATAAGGATGTGTCACATCGCTATTTTGCCAAAACGCTCGGCCTGAGGCCAATTAAGAATGTGCCACATCGCTATTCTGCCGAAGCACTCGATTTAAGCCACTCTCCGGCCACCCTGGTCCCGTATCCGCCTTAAGCCACTCACCGCTCACCCTTGTTCCGTATCCGCCTAAGCCGCCTCAGCCCGCCCTCGTATCGCTTCCGACCCACGCCGTGTTCGAGTTTATAGCAACGCCAGCCCCTCTTAGACGTATGTACTTTTATACACCTGAGGGAGGGATTGGCATATGGAAGTCTTTCAAGGCGGCAAGACGCAACCTACTTACCGGATGCCGCAGCTGCCCAAGCGAACGTGGCGGCTTATCGTCATCGGCATTGCGGCGGTGATCGTCATCTGGATCGGCTCGACGACGTTCTATACGGTCCAGGAGCAAGAACAGGCGGCCATTCTGACATTCGGCAAGTACACGGCGACGCAGGAGAAGTCGGGGCTGCACTTCAAGCTGCCGTCGCCGATCCAGCGGGTCGTGAAGGTACCGGCGAATCTGACGCAGAAGCTGCACATCGGTTATCGCGAGGACAGCGGCGGAAAGGTGACGCCGGTCGAATCCGAGGCGCTTATGATTACCGGCGACGAGAACATCGTCTCCGCCGACGCGGTCATCGAGTGGAAGGTGTCGAACATCCGGGATTACCTGTACAACATCGACGAGCCGGAGCAATTCCTGCGGAACTCGGCCAGCGCGGCGATTCGTTCCGTCATCGGCTCGACCAAGCTCGACTACGCGATCACCGAGGGCAAGACCGTCATCCAGACCGACGTCAAAAAGAAGCTCGAGGAGATCCAGGAGAAGTACGGCACGGGCATTCAAATCATCGACTTGAAGTTCCAGGATATCGAGCCGCCGGAGGGACAGGTACAGACGGCGTTCAAGGAAGTCACCAACGCGCGCGAGGAGAAGAACACGAAGATCAACCAGGCGCAGAAGTACGTGAACGACCGGCTGCCCAAGGCGCGGGGCGAGGCGCAGGCGCTGCTCGAGCAAGCCGAGGCGAAGAAGAAGTCCCGGATTTTGAACGCGCAGGGCGACGTGGCGCAATTTAATGCCGTTTACAATGAATATGTTAAAAATCCGGCAGTTACGTCGGACCGCCTCGTCCTCGAAACGCTGGAGCAAGTGCTCCCGAATGCCAAGGTCATCGTCACGGACGGCAGCGGGGATACGGTGAACTATCTGCCGCTCGACAGCTTCCTCAAGAACGGCGGTGCCAAGTCGGCGACTTCGAGCGGCACGAGCGGGACGACGACGCAGCCTAACGCCCAAGGAGGTGCCGGACAATGACGACTCGCAAATGGATCCTGACCGGGGTCGGCGCGCTGCTGCTCATCATCCTCCTCTCCGGCTCCATGTTCGTCGTCGGCGAGGGACAGTACAAGGTCGTCCTGAAATTCGGCGAGGCGACGCGCATCCATCAGTCCCCCGGCATTCATTTTAAAATTCCGTTCATCGAATCCGTCCGCACGCTGCCCAAGTATCAACGCATCTACGACAGCCAGCCGACGACGATTCTGACGAAGGACAAGAAGCCGATTATCGTCGACAACTATTCGGTATGGCGCATCAGCGACCCGCACCGCTTCCTGCGTTCGCTGCAGACGGTGTCGGCTGCCGAAGGACGCATCGGCGACGCCGTGTACAACGCGGTGCGGCGCAAGCTGTCCGAGATCGAGTACGGCAGCATCATCAGCGAGACGACGTCGCGGGGCGACATCAACGACGAGATTACCCAGATCGTCAAGAACGTCGCGGAGAACCAGGGCTACGGCATCGACATTATCGACGTGCGCATCAAGAAAACGGACCTGCCGGAGGAGAACAAGCAGAGCGTATACAACCGCATGATCTCCGACCGCCAGTCTATCGCGGCGGGTTATCTGTCCGAAGGCGACGAGCAATCGCGCAAGGTCACTTCAAATGCGGACCGCCAGGCGCAGGAGCTGATCGCGCAAGCCGAAGCTGACGCGAAGAAGATCGTGGCCGAGGGCGAGAAGGAAGCGGCGCGCATCTACAATGAGGCGTACGGCAAGGATGAAAAGTTTTACAAGCTGTACCGCACGCTGCAGAGTTATATCACGACGTTCCAGGGCGAGCCGGTCATCATGCTGCCAGCCGACTCGCCGTACACGCGGATTCTGTTGGGCGAGCGGTAGAAGCGCCATGTTGGGTGAGAGTAGTAGCGCCTCGGGTAGAGCCCTCTAACGCAGGGTAAACGTCCGTCGCCAATCTCGCACGAAGAAGTTGATTCGACGCGAACACCGCGCGTGAAGAAGGCCGGGCCCACAGGGCGCCGGCCTTCTTCGTTGAACGTAAGTTTACGAGAGAATCGTGATCGTCGGGGCCGAGATTGTCGGCTGCGTCGTCAACGCCGAGTCGCTGCCGAAGGTGCCGACCTCCAGCAGAACAGGCGTGCCTTCCACGAAATCTCCAGATGCGAGCGCCAGACTCGCGGCGGTCAGGGTAGACAAGCCGCCCTGCTGCAGGATTCCGTTGACGTAGACGTTGTAGTAGCCGTTCGCGCCCGGCGTCGGCAGCGTGGTTACGGGGGCGTCGGCGTCGTCGAGGAAACTCGCGGCGGGTATCGTCGTCACGCCTCCCGCGATCATCGCGGCGGTGATGGCTGCGTAATAGCGGCCAACGGTAGGGCTGACGGTCGTCGTAATGACGCCGCCGGTGGATACGGGCGCGCTGGCTACGGCGACAATGACGGGTTTGATTACGGGCATAGGTATCACCTCCCAAGGCCGAGAGGACTACCGTGAAGGTCTCGGCTTATCTTTAGTACATGCAGTGCGAGGCGTTGCGTTACGGCAGATCGACTGCGTCAGGAGGCACAAATTGCAGGGACTTCGAAATCGCGAAAACGTACCGGTAAAGGCCCAACGCGGATCGGCCGGCGCAGCATACAATAGGCTAACGGCAAAAATCGGCGTAGATCGTGTACTGAAGAGGTGAAGCATGCGACAGAAGCGAGAAAAAGGGGGAGAGCTACCGTGGGCGTGCCCGGCATTCGATGCAAACGCGGCTTGGGGAAGGGCGAAGGAATCGAGCGTAGAAAACGACGGCGCTCCCGAGTAACGAGCGGCTGCAAGACGGACGGGTCGGGCAGGAAGATCGGCGATAGTCGAAAGCGGGAAAAGAAAATAAGCACGGTGCGTGCGCAATACGGCGAACCGGCGAAGCGGGGGAGGCGGAGACGGGCCCGAGAGAGAGGCAGGGGCGGGCGAACGGGCGCTATCGGATGCGGTATCGTTAAAAAGGGCGTACGAGGGTCGCGGGGCGAACAAGGGTCGCAGGACATAAGAGGGTTGAAGGGTATAAGAGGGTTGAAGGGTATAAGAGGGTCGAAGGGTGTAACAGGGCTGCGGGGAAGCCGAGGTGCCGAGGGCGTTCGGGGAGAGCGGGGGCTGCAAGGCATTCCGGGATTGCCCGGGGAGCCGGGGCATCGCGGCATGCAAGGCGAACAGGGGGAGCCGGGCGTACAGGGAAGTCGCGGAGATCCGGGATTGCGCGGCGAGCAGGGACTTGCGGGGCTGACGGGACCGCTGGGTCCGATGGGACCGGCAGGTCCCGCCGGACCTGAAGGGACGACCGGCGCGATCGGTCCGGAAGGTCCGCAAGGACAACAAGGACCAGCAGGTCCAGAGGGTGCGCCAGGTCCGCAAGGTCTGCAAGGTCCAGCAGGTCCGGCAGGTCCAGCAGGTCCGGCAGGCCCAGAAGGTCCTCAGGGACCTCAGGGTCCAGAAGGGCCTCCGCCTACGGGCATTTCCGTTCTTCCGAGCAGCGTGCTGTACTTGTACTTTTTCGAGGAAGATACCAACATTCCAGTTATGATCGGCGCCGACCAGTTTACAGTAAACGGTACGCCGGCGGAAGCCTTCGAAGCGCTCGGGCCGAACGCCTATTCGATACTCTACCTGAACGGCGTCCCGCAGGAGCAGGATAGCTACGTCCTCACGTCCTCGTCGTTGACGATCGATCCCGACGGATCGACGATTCTGGCCGGGACGCCCGCGATGGTGCAGATCGTCAGCTTCAACGTTGAAATTACATGAGGTCAAGGACTTAGCGCCCCCGCCCGATTTTTCCTACCTAAGACTTCCCATGTTGCAACCGAGCGGATCCGCCCCAAACGGCCCGCCCGGTTGTTCCCGGTCGGAATTTACTTCCGATCGATGCCGTCCCACACCTCGTCGGCCAGCTCGAGCAGCACGGGGCAATGGTCGCTGCCGGTGACGTGGCAGTCGATCGAGGCCTCTTGCACGAAGGGGGCGAGACGCGCCGAGACGAGGAAGTAGTCGATGCGCCAGCCGACGTTCCGCGCGCGGACGCCGGGCATGTATGACCACCAGGAGTATACGTCCGTCCGGTCCGGGTACAGGTGGCGGAACGTATCGATGAACCCGGCCGCGAGCAGATCGCTCATCTTTCCGCGCTCCTCGTCCGTGAAGCCGGCGTTGCCCCGGTTCGGCTTTGGATTTTTCAGATCGATCTCCTCATGCGCCACGTTCAGATCGCCGCAGACGATGACCGGCTTGACTGCATCCAGCTCCGTCAGATAGCGGCGGAACCGGTCCTCCCACTCCATACGCATCTCGAGGCGCGACAGATCCCGGCGGGCGTTCGGCGTATACACGTTGACGAGATAGAAACCCTCGAATTCCAGCGTCAGAATCCGGCCTTCTTCCTCTGCGTCCTCCTCCAGCCCGTACCGCACCGACAGCGGTTTCCGCTTCGTGAACACGGCTGTGCCCGAGTACCCCTTCTGCTTCGCGTAGTTCCAATACTGCAAGTACTTTTCTCCGTGGTTCAGACTCAGCTGCCCTTCCTGAAGCTTCGTCTCCTGCACGCAGAACAGATCCGCGTCCAGCTCGTCGAAGTAGTCGTTGAATCCTTTATTCACTGCGGCTCTCAGGCCGTTTACGTTCCACGATGCGAGTTTCATCGATCCAATCTCCTTTAGTCGAGCTTGTCCTGAATCGATTTTACATCCTGCCGCGGACGCGTGTCGATTGGAAGAATCGTGATATTTGTCACATACAGCGATACCTGCGGGGTGTATATAAGAAAAAGCTGGATAAAAAAGGCTGTCGCTGACCGCGGGAGGTTTGTCATGAAATGCGATATCAGACGAGCGGAAGGCGCGTTGATCTTCGTGCCGTCGGGCAGGATCGGCGTAAAGGAAGCGGTCGAGCTTCGCCACAGATTGTTTCCAGAGCTGACGCCGGGCCTGTCCCTTGTTGAGTTTCGAATGGATGAAGTGGTCGACCTCGACAGTTCGGGGCTTGGCTTGCTGCTGGCGGTCAGGAATCTGGCCGCCGACATCGGGGCGCGCTTCGAGCTGAAGGGCGCGGATGCCCGGCTGCAGCCGAAGCTGGCGGTAATCGGCCTAGGCCAATAACGGCGTGAGCCGCCGGGAGCAAGCGGGATGGAGCAGAGCATCAGGGGAGGCATAAGCATGAGCGGGAAGTTGGCATGGACAGGCAGCGAACAGAGCGACGAGACGATGCTGCCGCTCTATGCCCGGATTTACAGGGACTCGCAGGAAGCGATCATGATCACCGATCGGCATGCCCGCATTCTTCAGGTCAATCCGTCGTTTTCCAGAATTACGGGTTACGAGGAGGATGAGGTCGTCGGGCGGTCCCCGAGCATTTTGAAGTCCGATTGCCAGCCGCCGGAATTTTACGCGAGAATGTGGGCTGCGATTCATACGCACGGCAAGTGGAAAGGCGAGATCTGGAACCGTCGCAAAAACGGAGAAGTATACCCGCAGTGGCTCTCGATCTCAGCCGTCAAGGATGAGGATGGGGAGCTGCACAACTACATGGGCATGTTCCTCGACTTGACCGAATTCAAGAGTGCCGCTTCCAAGCTGAGACTGCACGCGCAAGTGTTCAGCCATGCGGGAGAGGGCATCATGATCACCGATACGTCGCTTCGGATTCTGTCCGTCAACCGGGCCTTTACCGCGGTTACCGGTTATACGGAGGAGGAGGCTTGCGGGCATACGCCGGCGCTGTTAAGGTCCGGCAGGCACGGCCGGGATTTTTACGACGGCATGTGGAAGAGCATACGTACCCTCGGCAGATGGCAGGGCGAGATCTGGAACCGGCGGAAGAACGGGGAGATCTATCCGGAGTTTCTCGCGATCACGACGCTGCGAGACGAGCAGGGCGAGGTAACCAATTATATCGGCATGTTCAATGACATCACCGAGCGCAAGCAGTCGGAGGATAGGCTCAAGTATTTGGCCCACTACGATACGTTGACGGGGCTGCCCAACCGCGCGCTGCTTCAGGAGATGCTCCAGGACGTGATGAGCGGGGGCCAGCGGGGCTGCGAGCGTCTGGGCGTGCTGTTCATCGACCTGGACCGGTTCAAGTCGGTCAACGATTCCCTCGGTCACGATGCCGGGGACAAAGTGCTGCGCGAAATGGGAGAACGGCTGAGGCGCGCGGTCCGTGCGGAGGACATCGTATCGAGGCTAGGCGGAGACGAATTTATCGTCGTCCTGCGGCAACTGAATCGGCCGGAGGAAGCGATCGACGCAGCGCGGCGGGTGACAGAGCTGCTGGAGCGGCCATTCTACGCGGACAACGAGTTCTATATGGACGCCAGCATCGGCATCAGCCTGTATCCGGAACACGGCGCAGATCTAGAGTCGCTGATGAGGCATGCCGACCTCGCCATGTATGAAGCGAAGTCGCAGGGAACCGGGCCGCAGCTGTTCAACGAGGGGATCAGCAGCGCATTCTTGCGCAAGCTGCAGCTGGAGCGCGAGCTCCGATTCGCGGCGGAACGCGGAGAGCTGAGGCTCGTCTATCAGCCGCAGATCGGCCTTGCGAGCGGCAAGCTCGAAGGAATGGAGGCGCTGCTCCGCTGGACGCATCCCGAGCTGGGCGCCATCCCGCCGTCCGAATTCATTCCGATCGCGGAGGAGACGGGCCTCGTGCGCGACATCGGCAGATGGGTGCTCGCCGAGGTATGCAGGCAGCTTCGCGGCTGGAGCCGCGGAGCGTTCGCCGTGCCCGCGATCGCGGTGAACCTGTCGGGCAGACAGTTCATGGCTCCCGATCTGGCGGAGACGGTCAGCGGCATCGTCCGCGATACCGGCTGCGATCCCAAACGCATCATACTCGAGATTACCGAGAGCTTCGGCATCTCGGATACCGAGTCGGTGATCGCGGTGCTCCGAGCGTTCAAGTCGGCCGGATTTCGCATCGCGATCGACGATTTTGGCAAGGGCTATTCGGCGCTCGGCTATCTCAAGCAGCTGCCGATCGATATTCTGAAGATCGACAAAAGCTTCGTGAGCGAGCTGGTCACGGATCCGAAAAGCGACGTGCTCGCGCGGGCCATCATCCAGATGGCCCAAGGGATGGACCTTCGCGTCATCGCGGAGGGCGTCGAGACGCAGTCGCAGATGGCGCGTCTGCGGGAGCTGGGGTGCGATATCGCGCAGGGCTATTACATCGACAGGCCGATGCCGCCGGAGGAGTTGGAAGCCGGCTATTTGGCTGCATCGCGGTGAGCGAGCAACCTAGCTTGATATAGACAGCCGACCGGGCCGCGAATGCGATAGCTACACTCGAAGAGGCTCCCCGCAAACGCAAGCAGCACGAGAAGGACACCGAATACGAAGCGCCACTGCATCTCGTACGGGGAGTTAAGTGAAGTCTGGATGAGCATGCCGAAGCTGGTACAGCCCGGCTGCAGGGCGGGAGCCGGGATGCGAGATTCGTTGGAACGTCAAGGGAAGCCCCTTGGCGTTTTTTTATTCTCGTTCGGAGGTCCACTCCATAAATTCGATCCGGTTGCCAAACGGGTCGTTCGCATAGAAGCGGCTGACCCCTTCGTCCGCCCTGGCTTCATCGTCGGTTATCGCGATCTGATGCTGTCGCAGGCGGTCGCGCAGCGCTGTTAGATGCTGCACGTGGAAGGCGGGGTGGGCTTTTGCAGCCGGCACAAATTCTTTTTGCACGCCGATATGGACCTGATGGGCTCCGCATTGAAACCAAACGCCGCCTCGTGCCCTTAGCGGCTCCGGCTTCCGAATCTCCGGCAAGCCCAACACGTCGCCGAAAAAATGCCGGGCTTCCGCTTCACAGCCTTCCGGAGCCGCCAATTGCACATGATCGAGACCGTCGAATCGGTAGGTCATGCTATCACCTCTGTTTCGTTGTGTGAAACCATGTTTCATAATCTATGCGTTTAGGATACCATAATTTAACTGTTCCGACAATCGTCAGACAGGCAAATCCGTACTTATGAATAGGACAGAAGCTATTGTACAGGTGCATTGTGTGCGGAGTGAAAATATGTTATTTTCGGGCCAGAGATCCGGACGAGGTTCATACTTTGTAAAGGGAGGGAACTGCTTATGGAATGGAACTACTACAACACTTTCATCGCCGTAGCTCCCGATTGTCCAACGGATTACGGTACGGTGCCGCCCGTCAAAGCCGCCGGCAAGACGAAGCCGGGCATCGAATACGAGCTTGCCGCCGGCAGCCCCTACGTTTATACGCAGGAGGAAATCCTCTTCGAGACTTTTGTCCGTCACAAGCAGATTTCGCCGGATGAGCGGCGTTTGCGGGAGGCGGAGCTGCGCGCGGCGTTTTTCGGCAAACCCACTGCCTGCATGCGGGCATCGATGCTGCCGAAGAAGTACGGCTGGGGGCTGCATTTTAACGCGGAGGGCAAGCTCGCGCTCGTGCCCAGGGAGTCGCCGGACTATAGTATGTTCGCGGAGGGAAAAGTCGAGGGCGTGACGGTGCTGAAGGCGATGCGCAATAAAAAAGCGTAATCGCGATACGGTACGCGGGCAGCTGCTCGCTCGGGGTGCTGCGCCAACATGCCGCGGATACGCCAAAGAGGGGCTATCCTAGGAAGCCCCTCTTGGAGTGAACTTTTACGCAGACCGCAATTGTTTCTATCCAGAAACAATTGAGAACTTTATGCAGACTGCATGCTGAAATTGTTCCTATCCAGGAACACTTGAGCGATTAATGAGGAGCGCATGCCGAAATAGTTCCTATCCAGAAACTCTTGGGCGCTTTTCGCGGAACGCAATGGGATGGCAATGACGCGCACATCCCCGCCGATCAGGCACTTCGGCGCCGGATTGGACCGGTAATTCTGGATCGGGCTCCCACTCCGGATCGGGCCATTCCGAATCGGGCCGGCTATTCCGCGCTCTCGTCCACCGGCTTGGCGGGTTCCCCTTCAACCGGGCGGGCCGGCTTTTTCGGCTTGGGCGCCTTGGCCGCTTCGGCCTCGAAGTACGCCTTCAACTCGGCTGCCTTGCGCGGGTCCGTCAGGTCGATCTTGCCGGCGAGCACATGCTCCGTCAGCAGCTCCCAGTTCAGCGCGAACTTCTGCGATTGGGCCAGCCGGATGGCGTTCTTGACCGTGCGGCGCTCCTTCGCGTTGCTGAAGGTGTCCTTGTATTGCTTGGCGTCCGTCACCGGATCGAGTGCGCCGAACGTCTTGCGGAAGATCTCGGCCGTCATCCGCGCGTCGTCGAGCGCCCGGTGGGCCGAGCCTTCGGAAGGGATGCCGAGATCGGCGAGCGCCGCTTCGACGCTAACGTCGTTCGTGAGTCCGCGGCTGCGCAGATAGATCTTGAGCAAGTCGTAATAGACGGCGGACATCCAGTAGCCGTCGTCCAGCTTGTGCATCCGCGTGTCCAGCACGATTCGCTTGAAGTCCTCGCCGCCCCAGGTGACGAACCGGCATTCCGCGCTGCGTCCCAGCCATTCGAGGAACGACCGGATGACTCGGACGAAGCCGTCCGCACGGTCGATGTCTTCCTGAGGGATGCCGGTTTTTTTCTTGATGAAGCTGTTGAGCTTGGAAAAGTAAACGGGCTTGATGAGCGCCGAAAATTCGTCTACCGTCTCAAGCTCCCCGTTCAGACGCACAGCCCCGATCTCGATGACCTCCATCGGCAGCTCGCTCGCGAATTTGCGCCCGTTGAATTCGATATCCAGTATGATGTAGTCCACGATCGCGACCTCCGAATGTGCAGATACCTTTATATTATCAAAAATCCGATTCCGAATCCCCTCCGTCCGCTATCGGTTCAGGCGCGCCCATCCCTCGGCCAGATTGCTCTCCGCCCATTTGCGGTGGTCCTCGCCGGAGTGCCTTGAATAGCATTCGATCACGAGAATGAGATCGAGGTAGAGATCGTACAGCTCGATGCGCGCACGTTCCTCGGGCGATTCGTAGCGACTGCCGTAACCTTCCAGGAATCCCGGGGAGCGCGTGAAGTGGCGGAAATAAAATTCCATCAGCGGATCGCCCCATAGCGCCCGCTCCCAATCGATAATCGCAGAGACGCGGCCGTCCAGGACAAACAGATTGCCGTCCCATAAGTCCCAATGGACGAGGCGCGGCTCAGTCACCGAAGCCAGGGCGGGCAGTCGCCGTTCGATAAACGCGTCCAACTCCTCGTAGGAGACGGGCAGCTCGGCACGCAGCCTCCGTCCGTCGGTGAGAATGCCGCGAATCATGGCGCCGAACGCTTCTTGCCACGAATCCGCGCTCGCGCCCGCGCCGGCGTTCAAGTAGCCGAACCGCTCGCCCTTGATCTCGTTGATCGCCCGGTTGTAGCGTCCGAGCTCTCGCTCGATTCCAAAGCGTTCCTCCTCGGACAGCGACGCCTTGACTTGGTTGTAGGGGAGCCCCGCGATTTTCTCCATAACGAACCAGTCTGCTTCAATCAAAGTTCGCGACACATCTTCGGCATACACTTCCGGAACCGGAATGCCTCCCGCGGCGCGGGCCAGCTTGAGTGCCTCGAGCTCGCTCCGCAGGATGCCCTTTTCATAGCCGAGCACCTCCGCCTGGTCGCCGGGCCCGATTTTCAAGACGGCTTGGCGGCCGTCCTCAAGCTCCAGCATATAGGCTGCGTTGAACCAGCCGTCCGTCAACTCCTTTGCTGACGCCAGCGAAGCATCGGCACCGAAGGCCCTGCGGACGACTGCCTCAAGCTGTACGGGGGACAGTCGCGTTTTCGTTTTGCTCTCCATTGGCGTCCTGCCTCCATGTTCGGATTTTTATGCGTCCTGCCTCCATTAAAATCAATATGCGCCCTCTTAGCAAGGAAGTGCTCCCATATAGAGGCGATAGACGGGGAAACGGGCAGTCAAGCGCTCCGCAACCTGTCTGCATGGCTATTTTTGACGACGAACGTCTGCGTTTGGAATAGCAAAGGGCCGAACTCCTATACTATAATGCAAGCCAAAGAATGCCGATTAATGTGGTTAAGAAAGGGGCGCTGCGGATGAACGCGGGGTTTTGGATTCGATTGGGCGCATTGCTGCTGGACGGCATTATCGTCGGTATCCCGGCTTCTATCGTAGGGTCGGTCTTGATGAACGGCAAGTCCGCCGAAGGCTTCGCGAACGGGATCAATCTGCTCTACATGCTGATCGTGCCTGTCTTGTGGGGCGGCTTCACGATCGGCAAGCGAATTTGCGGCATCCGTATCCAGAAGCTGAGCGGCGAGCCCCCGGGCATCGGCACTATGCTGCTGCGCACGTTGGTCGCCGGCTTGCTCTATGGCCTTACCTTCGGCATCGGAACGATCGTCAGCGCATTTATGGTGGGGCTGCGGGAAGATAAACGGGCGATACATGATTTCATAGCGGGAACAGAGGTCGTTCACATTTAAATCATTGCACGAAATTAGAAAAAGAAGAGTTGACAGTGCGCTCTTCTGCATGTTATTTATTTATTAATAAATAATTAAACGCGCTTGGAGATGCAGCCCATGTCACCGAAGGAAGATCAATCTGCCTCGCGCAAGGCCCAGATCCTCGACGCAGCGGCGGAGCTGTTCGCGCAGCAAGGCTACTACAAGACGACGACGGCCATGGTCGCTAAGACGGTCGGCGTGACGCAGCCTTATGTTTTCCACTTCTTCAAGTCGAAGGAGGAGCTGTTCCTCGCCGTGCTGGACCGGGGCTTCGATCGCCTGATGCGCGCCTTTGCCGCGGTGGAGAGTCCGCCTGAGGAGCTGGTGGACCGGATGGGGTCCGCGTTCAAGGAACTGCTGGTCACGCACCGCAATGAGATCCTTCTCGTCATGCAAGCCTATTCCATCCCAGAGCCGGCCATCCGAGAGGAGGTCAAGGCGAAGTTCGCCTTGATCCATGACCGGGTCAGCCACCGGTTCGCGGAGGCGGGCATCCCTAACGTCGCTTGCGAAGCCGGCAACTTCATCGGTACGGGAATGCTAATCGCGCTGTCCGAAATACTGGAGATGCCGAAGCTGCTGCCGTGGTGCGAAGAGGATTAATGGCGGCGCGGTATCGGGAGCGCCGGACCGGCATGCGTTTGACCGAATTCGCGGCCCGATGCGATCCGCCGGTATTCCCGGGTACGCTTTCCGCCAGGCCTTGGCGCTTGGCGGTTCTTTTAGGGCGTTAATTTATTTATCGATAAATAAGGAGTGGATCGTATGTCAACTTTACAAAGGAACCGGATGCTGGCGATCATCTGCCTAGCCTTGTTCATGGTCATGCTGGATACGCTGGTGCTGGGCGTGGCGCTGCCGTCAATTCAGAAGTCGTTTAACGCGGGTCTCGCCGATCTTGAGTGGTTCACCAACGGCTATACGCTGACCTTCGCGGTACTTCTGATTCCTCTCGGCATGCTGGGAGAGCGATTTGGCCGCAAAAGAGTGTTTCTGCTCGGCATCGCCGTATTCACGCTCGGTTCGCTGGCTTCGGCGCTGAGCACCCATGCGCTCGGTCTTACGCTCGCCCGGGCGCTGCAGGGCATCGGCGGCGCAGCCATCGCGCCGATCAGTCTCACGCTGGTCAGCGCCGCGTTCCCGCCCAAGTTCAGAGCGGCTGCGATCGGCATCGTCTCGGGCGTATCGGGCCTCGGGCTCGCGACGGGGCCGCTCGTCGGCGGCTTGATCGTCAACGGTTCCCCGTGGCAGATGATCTTCTGGATCAACGTTCCGATCGGCGTCCTTGCGGTTGCGTTCGGCGGGCTATGGCTTCGTGAATCGAAGGGCGTGGAGAAACGTCTCGATCTGGTCGGATTGCTGCTGATCGCGGCTTCGCTGCTCGGCATCGTGTTCGGTCTCGTCAGAGGCAACGAAGCAGGATGGGACGCGTTCGAGGTATGGGGGCCGCTCGCGGCAGGCCTTGTGCTGCTGCCCGTATTCATCGGCTGGGAATGGCGTCATCCCTCCCCGCTGTTGTCGCTCCGGCTTTTCAAGAGCCGCGATTATTCCGCGCTTATCGCGGTCGGGTTCTGGCTGTACGCGGGCATCTTCGGCGCCATCTTCCTGCTCACGCTGTTCCTGCAGCAGGCGCAAGGCTACTCTGCGCTCGGCGCAGGCGTCCGGGAAATGGCATGGACCGGCGCCACGATGGTCGCAGCCCCGATCGCCGGTCTGATCATCGGTCGGCTGGGCACACGGCGCGTGCTTCTGACCGGTCTGCTGCTCCAAGCGGCGGCGCTGTGCCTGTTCGCGATCCTGATCGCCGTGAACGGGGCCGTGTTCTCCTTCGCCTATATGGCGCCAGCCATGGTGCTGGCCGGCCTCGGCATGGGTCTTAGCCTCACGCCGCTGTCAGAGGGCGTGCTGTCCGCCGTGCACGAATCGTCCTCCGGCGAGGCGAGCGGCGTCTCCAACGCCACGCGGGAGCTGGGCGGCGTGTTCGGCATCGCCATCGGCAGCCTCATCTTCCGCCAGGGCGGGCACATCGCGACGCCGGATCAGTTCGGCAGCCATCTGATGCCGGTGCTCTACGTATACGCCGCGATGCTCGGCATCGCGTTCTTCACGACGTTAATCTTCTACAAGCGGCAGCGGGCGGGCGTGCGCGAATCCGGCAAGGCGTCACCTGCGCCGGTGCCGGCGGGGGCTGCCGCGGAATAAGGCTTAAGGCGGGGAACGCTGCTCCCGCGCACTGCAAACGGGAAGTTCGGAGAACGGTCAATGCCCCATTGACCGTTCTCTTTTTGCGTGGCCGGACCGCTGTAGAACCGGCGCCGCCGGCAGCCGAATCATAAAATCATCAAATGCTGTCAACAGTATGATTGACAAATTCGAGGTATCCTTCTGTTGTCGCGGGGATGGGCGAGGGGTACGATAAATGCATATCGACCGCTTGCGGAATCCCGCAAAAAGAAAGCGGTTCATCCAAGGAGGATACCGAAATGGAGCATGCACAGCGTTCTGCTTCTAGCGGTGGCATACGGGTAGGCGTCCAGAAGTTCGGGCGCTTCCTGAGCGGCATGGTCATGCCGAATATCGGCGCGTTCATCGCCTGGGGCATCATCACCGCCTTGTTCATACCGACCGGTTGGGCGCCGAACTCGGAGCTTGCGAAGCTCGTCGGTCCGATCATCACGTACCTGCTTCCGATTCTGATCGGCTACACCGGCGGCACGATGGTGCACAAGACGCGGGGCGGCGTCATCGGCGCGCTGATGACGATGGGCATCATCGTCGGCACCGACATCCCGATGTTCCTCGGCGCCATGATCTGCGGCCCGCTCGCGGCCTGGGTGCTGAAGCAGTTCGACAAGTCCGTGGAAGGCAAAATCAAAGCGGGCTTCGAAATGCTGGTCAACAATTTCTCGCTCGGCATCATCGGAGCGGCCCTGACCCTGCTCGCATACTCGGGCATCGGCCCGGTCATTGAGCAGCTGACGAGCTGGTTGTCGGGCGGCGTGGAGTTCTTGGTCAATCATAACCTGATCCCGCTCGCGAACGTGCTGATCGAGCCGGCGAAGATTCTGTTCCTGAACAACGCGATCAACCACGGCGTATTAAGCCCGATCGCGCTCGACGAAGCGTCCCGCACGGGCAAGTCGATTCTGTTCATGCTCGAATCGAATCCGGGACCGGGCATCGGCGTCCTGCTCGCCTATATGTTCGTCGGCCGCGGCTCCGCACGGCAGTCGGCTTCGGGCGCGGCGATCATCCACTTCTTCGGCGGTATTCACGAGATCTACTTCCCGTATATTCTCATGAACCCGCGTCTGATCTTGGCCGTCATCGCCGGCGGCGTGACCGGCACGTTCACCTTCTCGCTCTTCGGCGCAGGCCTCGTCGCGCCGCCTTCGCCGGGCAGTATCTTCGCCTACATCGCTATGGCGCCCAAGGGCGGCCTGCTGCCGGTACTCAGCGGCGTGCTCACGGCGGGCATCGTATCGTTCGCCATCTCCGCGCTGCTGCTGAAGACGTCCAAAAAGAACGCGGAGGACGAGGACATCGAGGAAGCGCAAAGCCGCATGAAGGCCATGAAGGCGGCCGGCACGCCGGCAGCCGCGGCCGCTGTAGCAACGGCGGGCTCCGCAGTTCCCGCATCCAGCGTTCAAGGCGCCCGCGGCGCCGCTCCCTCGCGGACGGACATTCCGGACACGGCGCTTGTGGATGCCGGTCTTCAGGAAGCGGCCGCGGCGGTAAAGGATAAGGAGGACGTACGCAAGATCGTCTTCTCCTGCGACGCCGGGATGGGCTCGAGCGCCATGGGCGCCTCGATCCTGCGCAAGAAAATGAAGGCTGCGGGATCGGACGTTACCGTCATCAATACGGCGATCAGCGACATTCCGGACGATGCGGATATCGTCATCACGCATAAGACGCTCACCGACCGCGCCAGACAAAAAGCGCCGAACGCCGAGCATATCTCGATCGACAATTTCCTCAAAAGCCCGGAGTACGACGTGCTGGTGAACAGGCTGACCTGATTCGCAGAACGCTCTGGCCCGGAGACGGTTGCGCGCTTCGCCGCCGCAACCGGCCCGCATATCGATACGGCTGACGCTGGCGATTCTATCGCCGGCGTTCAGCCCATTTTGGATAGACAGGAATGATCCGTCCATGAGCGTATCCAACCGAACCCGGCGCATTCTCGAGCTGCTGCTGCGCAGCGGGCGGGAGATGACGGCAGCCGAGCTTGCGGCGGGGCTGCAGGTCAGCACGCGTACCGTTCACCGCGAGCTCGCCGCCGTCGAGGATCTGCTCGCCGGCCAGACGGTATCGCTGGTCAAGAAGTCGGGCTCCGGCATCGCCCTGCAGGGCGACGAGGCGGCGCTGGCGCGCCTCGGCAGTATCGTATCGACGTCGGAGGAGGCCGAATTTTCCCCGGACGAACGACAGATCTACCTGCTCTGTCTGCTGCTTCGGGAGCGCGAGCCGGTGAAGCAGTTCGCGCTGGCGCACGAACTTAAAGTGACGGTGCAGACGATCGGCAGCGACCTGGAGGAGCTGGCCGAATGGGTGGAGCGCTTCGGCGTCCGCCTGATCCGCCGCCGGGGGTACGGCGTAGAGCTGGAGGGCGGCGAGGCGGAGCTGCGCGAGACGATCCGGCAGCTCATCAAGCTGCGCCTGGACGATGCCGAGCTGATCGCGAGCCGCGGCGAACCGCCGCCGCATCCGCTCGACCGCATGCTGTTCGAGCTGGCGGGCCGCGCGGACATGGCCGACGTCGAGAGCGCGCTGTGGAGCCTCGAGCGCAAGTGGGCGGGCAGCCTGAACGAGCATGTCTATACGGATCTGCTGATCCGGCTCTCGATCGCCCTGCACCGCTTCCGGCAGGGCCGGACGATGGCGGATGCCCCCGTCCCGTATCATCCGCCGCCGCACGCCGGGCCGGCGCCGGCGCGCGCCTCTGCGGAAGCAGCGCAGCTGGCGGCTCAGCTCCTGGAACGGCCCGGCCTGGATATTGGCCCTGCCGAGACCGCATATGCCGCCGAGCTGCTTCAGGATGCGCACGGCAAGGACCTGGCGCTCCTGCCCGGCGACGACCTGGCGCTCGCGGACGCGGTCCGTCGGCTGATCCGGTCGGTGCAAGCGTCGACGGGCGTCGATTACGACGAGGACCGTTCGCTGAGAGACGGCCTGTTCGAGCATTTGAAGCAAGCCGTGCAGCGGCTCGGCGAGGGACAGCGCATCCGCAATCCGCTGCTGGAGCAGATTCGCCGGGATTATGGCGCGCTGTTCGCAGCCGTCCGGGAGGCCGCGAGCGCTGCCTTGCCTCAATTGGAGGTGCCGGACGAGGAGGTCGGATTCCTGGTCATGCACTTCGGCGCCTCCCAGGAGCGGCTGCGACAGCTACAGCGGGACGTGCGGGCGATCCTCGTGTGCACGAGCGGCATCGGCTCCTCCAAGCTGCTGCAGATGCGTATCCGCAAGGAGCTCCCGCAGATCGAGATCGCGGATCGGGTGTCCTGGTACGAAGCGGCACGGCTTGACGCGGATACCTACGACCTGATTATATCCACCATCGACCTTCCGCTCGACTCGAGCCACTATATCAAGGTCAGTCCTTTGCTCACGCAAGGCGAGGCCGACCGGCTGCGGACGTTCGTGCGCGAAGCGCCTTGGGAACGAGGGCCGGGCAAAGCACGTAAGGGAGAATCCGGCTCGCCGCTCCCCGCGGTCGACGCCTTCTCCCGGCTGCAGCGTCTGAAGACCACGCTCGACGAGATCGTATCGCTCGTCGGCGCGTTCCGCACGATCGAGCTGGGAGAAGGCACGGAGGACTTGTTCGCCGTGCTGGACCAAGCTTGCCGGCAGGAGGAGGCGCAGGGCGTGCTCGACGGCGCGGCCGCCGTGCGCGACCGGCTGCTGGGGCGGGAAGAGCAGGGCAGCCAGATGATTCCGGGCACAAGCCTCGCGCTTTTCCATACGCGGGCCCCGGAGATCAAGGCTTCGACGCTCAAGCTGTACCGGCTGCGGCAGCCGATTCAATTGTCGCAGGACGACGGTCCGCCCGTGCCGCTCGACCGTTTCCTGCTCATGCTGGCCCCTCGCGCGCTGGCGCGGGAGCGTCTCGAAGTGCTGAGCGAGATCAGCGCGATGCTGCTGGACGAAGAGACCGTCGCGCTGCTTGAATCAGGCGACGAAGCCGCGATCCGAGGGCGATTGACGGCGCATCTCAGAAGCTTTTTCTTAACTAAAACCGAAAGCGAGTGACCGATATGAGCATCTTATCCGAAAACAAAGTGAAATTGAACGCGTCCGTGAGCGACAGATACGAAGCGATCCGTCTCGCCGGCCAACTGCTGGTGGAAGCGGGCCACGTCGAGCCGGCTTACGTCGACAGCATGATCGAGCGGGAAAACTCCCTGTCCACTTATATGGGCGGCGGCCTCGCTATTCCGCACGGAACGAGCGAATCTAAAGGCACGATCAAGTCGACGGGACTGTCCATCGTGCAGCTGCCGGCCGGCGTAGACTTCGGCGACGGGGAAAAGGCGCATCTGGTCATCGGCATCGCCGCGGTCGGCGACGACCACTTGGACATTCTCACGAACGTCGCGATGATTTGCTCCGACGACGAGAATATGGCGCGCATCCTCGCGGCGAAGACGCCCGCGGAGATGATCGAGATCTTCGAGAGCGGTGTCGAGGAATGAAGGCGCTGCACTTCGGCGCCGGCAATATCGGGCGGGGCTTCATCGGGCTGCTGCTGTCGCGTTCGGGCTACGAGGTGATTTTCTCCGACGTGAATAAGGCGCTGGTCGACGCGCTTCGCGAGAGAGGCGAATATACGGTCACGCTGGCGGACGACCAACAGGAAAAGCTGCACGTGTCCGGCGTGACGGCGATCGACGGTACCGACCTCGAAGCGGTCGCCGCGGCCGTCGCCGAGGCCGATCTGGTCACGACCGCCGTCGGCGTGAACATTCTGAAGCATATCGCTGCGGGGATCGCTCGCGGCATCGAGCGGCGTATCGCTGCGGGGGCGGGACCGGTTCATCTGATCGCCTGCGAAAACGCGATCGGCGGCAGCGCCCAGCTGAAGGAGCACGTGTACGGACATCTGGACGAGGCGACGCGGAGCAAAGCGGACGACCTATGCGCCTTTCCGAACGCGGCGGTCGACCGGATCGTGCCGATTCAGCACAACGAGGATCCGCTCGCCGTCACGGTGGAGCCATTCTACGAATGGGCGGTCGACGAGTCCGCCATGATCCCAGGGTTCAAGCGCGTCGAAGGCGTGCACTACGTAAACGACCTGGCGCCGTATATCGAGCGCAAACTGTTCACCGTCAACACGGGCCACGCCTCGGCCGCGTACCTCGGCAACCTCAAAGGCTATGAGACGATCCAGCAGGCGATGGCCGACGAATCGCTGGTAGCGGAGGTGCGCGCAGTGCTGGACGAGACCGGCGCCGTCGTCGTCCGCAAGCACGGCTTCGAGCCGGAAGCGCATCGCCGCTATATCGAGACGATCCTCGGCCGCTTCCGCAATCCGCACTTGACCGACGAGATCGCGCGCGTCGGCCGCTCGCCGATCCGCAAGCTGTCGCCGAACGACCGCCTCGTCAGCCCGGCTCTCCAAGCGCTGGAGCAGGGCGCCGAACCCGCGGCGCTTGCCAGGGTCATGGCGGCCGCGCTGTTTTTCGACTACCCGGACGATCCGGAGTCGGTCGAGCTGCAGCGAGCGCTGAAGGAAAAGGGCCCGGAACAGACATTGTCAGCCTATACGGCCCTGCCGCAAAATCATCCATTGCTCCGACTTGCCATGCAGCAGTATGCGGCGCTGGTTGAAGCGGTTCGGGACTGACGGAATAAAAGCAGCTGCTTGTGCCAAGCGGGCGCGAACAAATCGAATAATGCCACGTTATCAAGCGTAGACGCCCGGATAATGCGGCATTAACGCAGCGCATCCGCGTCTGAACGGCTTTTTGCATATATAAAGGAGAGATGCATCATGTCCCAACCATTAACCGGCATCGCCGCTTCTCCCGGCATCGCCATCGCCAAGGCGTTCCGATACGCGCATGCGGCCATAGAGGCGCCTCAGCGCGCAGAGGTTGCTGACTGCGCTGCGGAGGCGGAGCGCTTCCGCAGCGCCGTCGCGCGGGCGAAGACTGAGATCGAGGCGATCCGCGAATCGACGGAGCGCAGGCTTGGCGCCGCGAAGGCCGAGATCTTCGAGGCGCATGTGATGCTGCTGGAAGATCCCGATTTGGTGGATGCCGTTCTGGAGCAAATCGAAAATGAGTCGGCGAATGCCGAGTATGCGCTGCACGAAGTGACGGGGATGATCGTCGAGATGCTGCGCGGCATGGACAGCGAGATGCTGCGCGAGCGGGCGGCCGACGTGCTGGACGTCTCCGGCAGGGTCATGAGTCACCTGCTGGGAAGGCCATACGCGGCGTTGTCCGGCATCACGGAGGAGACGGTCGTCGTGGCGCAGGATCTGACGCCGTCCGATACGGCGCAGCTCGATATGGACTACGTGCGCGGCTTCGTCACCGAGATCGGCAGCCGCACGTCGCACTCGGCGATCATGGCGCGCTCGCTGGAGCTGCCGGCGATCGTCGGGGCCGGCAAGGCCGCGGCCGGCATCCCGCATGGAGCCACGATCGTCCTCGATGCGATAGAAGGGCGGATCGTCGTCGACCCGAGCGAGGCGGAGCTGGCCCAATACCGGACGAAGAAGGAAGCTTACGATCGGCGTACAGCTGAGCTGAAGCAGCTCGCGAAGGAGCCGTCCATCTCCGCCGACGGCGTCCATGTCGAGCTCGCGGCCAATATCGGAGGCGTCGAGGACGTCGCGAAGGCGCTGGAAAACGGCGCCGACGGCGTCGGTCTGTTCCGCACCGAATTCCTGTATATGGGGCGCAGCTCGCTGCCTACCGAGGAAGAGCAGTACGAGACGTACCGTCACGTGTTGGACAAAATGAACGGCAAACGCGTCGTCATCCGTACGCTCGACATCGGCGGCGACAAGGAGCTGCCGTATCTGTCGCTTCCGAAAGAGAGCAATCCGTTCCTTGGCCTGCGCGCGGTCCGGTTCTGCCTGAGCCGCGAGGACGTGTTCCGCACGCAGCTGAGGGCGCTGCTTCGCGCGAGCACGGCTGGCAAGCTTAACATCATGTTCCCGATGATCGCGGTTGCGGCTGAGCTGAGGCAGGCCAAGGCGATTCTGGCCGAGGAACGCGCCAAGCTCGAGCGAGAAGGCGTGCCGGTGGCAGGCGACATCGAGGTCGGCATTATGATCGAGATCCCGGCGGCCGCGCTGAACGCGGACTATCTCGCGAAGGAAGTCGACTTTTTCAGCATCGGCACGAACGACCTGATTCAATATACGATGGCGGCCGACCGCATGAACGATTCGGTCTCGTATCTGTACCAGCCTTATCATCCCTCCATCTTGAGGCTCGTTCGCATGGTGATTCAAGCCGCGCGGCGCGAAGGCAAATGGACTGGCATGTGCGGCGAGATGGCGGGGGATCTCACGGCGATCCCGCTGCTGCTCGGCCTCGGACTCGGAGAATTCAGCATGAGCGCGTCGTCCGTCTTGCCCGCCCGCGAGCTGGTCAAACGCCTGTCCAGAGCGGAATGGGAGCGATTCGCCGATGAAGCGCTCCAGCTCGGCACGCAGGAAGAAGTTAAACAATTCGTAGAACAAAGGAGCCATGCCTAATGCTGTCAGAAACCTTTACCGTCATCCATCCGTCCGGCTTCCACGCCCGTCCGACGAAAATCTTCGTCCATGCGGCGACGCAGTACAACTGCAAGGTGAATCTCATTAAAGGCTCCAAGAAAGTAAACGGCAAGAGCTCGCTTGGCTTGCTCTCGCTCGGCCTTGCCAAAGGCGATGAGGTGACGCTGGAGGTCGACGGCGAGCGCGAGGAAGAAGCGCTCCGCGAGCTCGGCGCGCTGCTGTCGAAGATTTACGAGGAATAAGAGCCGTATTCAACTTGCATGCATGCGAAAATCCCCCGCGAGCGCCGGTAAAGGCGGGCGCGGGGGATTTTTTGACATGATAGAACTTATAACTTTTCGGCAGTGGAGGCAGGTGAGGGTAGAAGGATCGGAGGCTCGAAGGCTCGAAGGATCGAAGATTCAGAGGAGATAAGTGCCAAAGTGCAACAAAATGAGTCCAAATCGATCGGTCGGTGGCCGATAAGTGCTAAAGTGCAATTAATTTTTTCCCGGCGGCGCAAAAACAAATTCTGAACGGAGATTAGTTGCACTTTAGCAATTGTGGAGCCAAATACAGATCGTTTAAGGGAAATTAGATGTATTTTAGCAACAATTTCATTCTACCGTCGTGCTCGGCACGAATGGGACAAGCAAAAAACCGTCAGGGCGGTCTTCCCTGACGGTTCTTCTTGTTAGGCATCCAGAACGATGTTGGAGAAGTTGTTGTAATCGTAATTGTTGTCCACCGACGAGCCGACGATGGCGAAAATAACGATTAGCAAGATGATGACGAAGTAAAGCAAGGTGCCGATGATCCCGCACACGAGCCCTGCGACGGCCATCCCCGAGCCTTGTTCGCTCCGCGTGCGAATCTCCTTCAGGGAGATCGAGGAGACGATGATCGCGACGATGCCCAGGAAGAAGCCGATGAAGGGAATGACGATCGATCCGATGCCCAGAATAAGCGCCGCGATCGACTTGCTGTTGGAGCGCGCCGGCGGCGGCAGAGGCGGGCGCCCGTAGTCGTAGCCCGGCGGCTGGTAGGAGGCCGGGGGACGCTGTCCTCCCGGTCCTTGGGGATGGCCCTGTCCCTGATACTGGCCATAGGGAGCGCCCTGCGGAGGCGGCCCATAGTTGCCGCCTCCGCCTTGATAAGGCGCATATCCGCCTGCGTTCGGCGGATATCCTCCCTGCGCCTGGTGCCCGGGATGCCAGCCCTGCGACGGCTGACCATGCGGCGCATGCCCGTCCCGATTGCTGCCATCCGCCGGATGGGGCGCGGGCCTCCAGCCGGACTGGTCGCCCGCGCGATGGCGATCGTCCGCCTGGGGCTCTGGTCTCTGCGCCGGCTCGCCCCCGAACCGTTCGCGATCGTCGGCGGCAGGCGCATCGGCTCCGCGCGTCGGCTCGTGGGCGGTCCGGGTTCCGTCTCCGGCGTCGGGGGTCCCGCCGCTGCCGGCCGAAGAGACGTCAGGCGTAGCGCCCGAGCCGAAGTCCGAAGGCCCGGACCCGCCCCAGTTATTGTTCGAATCGTCGGATGTCATCGTCAGATCTCCTTTTACGGCTTGGCTTCGATTTTAATATTGATAATTCAATCCCGGCTGGCTCGGCGGCTCCGCGTAGGCGGACTGGTTCAAATCTTCGTAGAAGTGGGTGACGCCGGTGAGGAAGTAAGGATATACCCAGAGCAAGCCGATGCCGAACGGGATCGCGCCCAGGATCGCCCAGCCGAGATAAGTCAGGCATAACACGAAGTAGCGCCCTTTGTTGCCAGCCATCATCGCCTTGCTGCGCCGGATCGCTTCGAGACCGCCGATGCCCGGATTGTCGCGCAGGATGAAGATAGCCTGGGAGTAGCGAATCGCGGCGATGATACCCGGAATAATGAATAGCAGCGTCCACAGGAACGTGAAGATGCCTAGTAGCAGGTTCAGTATAAAGGCCTCCGAGAAGCGGTTGAATCCGCTGAACAATCCGCCGATGCTTGGGTTGCGCTCGCGCACAAGGTCGAGAAAGTATCCATACAGTCCCAGTGCCAGCGGACCGGTCAGCAGAAGGGAGGCGACCCAGCCGACGAGCGGAATCCTTTCCACGAATCCAAGCACGACCATGATGACGAAATACACCAGCGCCAGCAGCACCGGCTCCGTCCATTTACCTCTTAGTGTTGCCCTTGCGCGAGCCCGAAGCTCCGAACTGTTCGCCATTCGCGTAATTCCACCTTTGCGTCATGTGTTGTGGGGCGGGACGAAAGCCTGTCCCCAATCCATACTGATTTTACAAGTCATGTCACATTTCGACAATCCTTTTTTGAACGGATGGCCGCCGCAGCCCCTTCCCATCTTATGCGGCGGTTCTTCGTTCCTATGCGTCGGCCGCAGCCGGCGCTACTCCATAATACCTGCTGTGGGCATAAAAAAAACCGCCGTAGGCGGATTTTAGGCAAATTTTAAGTGAGGGGGATCAGTGTCGGCTGATCGAAAAAAACGTAGTATTCCTCGACATCTATAATATTAGAATAGCACGCCGGAAAAGAATAGTCTAGTCTTTTTCTGCCATTTTGTTATGATTTGGAATGCTCTTCCCGGGAAGGGCTATTCTATCGCGGAAAAGAGGGTCAGGATGAATGCAATTTGGGTGCTGGCGCGCAGCGCTTACGAGAGCCGCCTTCAGTACACGGCTTCGCACGCGGTGAGAACCGTAGCGAGCGTCATTTTCGGCATGATCTACATCTCGATCTGGCAGGGCATTGGGGAGCAGCATGCGCTGGAAGGTTACGGCCGGGCCGGCATGGTCGCCTACATGGCATTCAACCAAGTGATCTTGTGGACGACCTTCACCTCGCACGGCTTGGGACTGGAGGACAGGGTCAGGACGGGCCAGATCGCGCTTGACCTCGTGCGGCCGCTGAATCTGTTCGTCTTCGCGGCGGGACGGGAGGCCGGCTCGATCGCTTATAACGCCTTGTTCACGGCCCTTCCGCTGTACGTGCTCTATACCTTTCTCTTCGGACTGCCGGTGCCTTCGGATCCCTTCGTCTGGCTGCGCACGATCGCGGCGCTGGTTATGGCCGCGTATACGGCGATCTGCATCTCGTATTGTATCGGGGTTACGGCGCTTTGGACCGTGGAAAGCCGCTGGTTCAGCCTGCTGAACTACTCGCTGAACTTCGTGCTGTCGGGCTTCCTCATGCCGATCGCCTGGATGCCGCATTGGCTGCAGGCGGTCGCCAGACTGTCGCCCTATCCGGTATTCAACGACATCCCGACGCGGACCTATCTCGGGCATGCGGCCCCGGAGGCACTGCTCGCGCCTCTCGTCTGGTGCGTACTGCTCTCGTTCGCCTGCATCGCGGCGACGTCCGCCGTACGGCGCAAGGTGGAGGTGCAGGGCGGATGAACTGGCTGCGCATCTCCTGGATGCTGTACAAGATCAACGTCCGCGCGAGGATGCAGTACCGTCTTAGTTTTCTGCTGACGACGCTGCTCGCTTCGGTCGTGACCGTCGCCGAATTCCTCGGACTGGCCGTCGTCCTGCACGCCTTTGGCGCCATCCGTGGCTGGAATGTGTGGGAGATCGGATACCTATATGGCGTGTTGATGACCGCCAAATACCTGTACCGGGGCTTTGGCTCCGCGGTGAACAACTTCGAGCCGTACCTCGTGAACGGCCAATTGGATCAGCTGCTTCTGCGGCCGATGCCGCTGCTGCTGTCCGTTCTGACATCGCGGACGCGGATGATCGGAGGCGAACTGCTGCAGAGTTTGACCGTCCTCGGCGTATGCATCGGCAAGCTGCTCGGGGACGGTACCGTCGGATGGACCGCCATCCCGGCTACTTTGCTGATCGTCTGCACAGGCACCGTGATTATGTTCGCGGTAGGGCTCGCCACGGCGGCGATCGGCTTCTGGACGACGCGCACCGAAGACCTGTCCGTGCTCACCGACAACGCATCGACGACGGCCTGCCAGCTTCCGCTCAGTCTTTTTCCGGATTGGCTGCGCACGCTGCTGCTCGCCGTCATCCCGTTCGGATTCATCAACTACGTACCCGCGATGTTCATCGTCAAGGCCGAATGGGGATGGTGGACGATTCCTGCCACGGCGGCGGTCGCAGCGCTTTCTATGGCGGCGGCGCTCGGCCTGTGGCGCGTCGGCGTGCGGAAATACCAGAGTACGGGCACTTGAACGCCGGCGTGAACGCCGGTTTTACGATCAATCTGACAGGAGGAATGAAAGAATGACGATGCTTCAGGCGACCGGACTTACCAAGACGTTCGTGACGACCGTGCCCAAGGAAGGAAAGCTAAAAGCGGTGCGCACGCTGTTTTCCCGCGAAAGGAAAACGGTAACCGCGGTGAAGTCGCTGGACATGCGCGTAAAGGAAGGCGAATTCGTCGGCTTCATCGGTCCGAACGGCGCCGGCAAATCGACGACGATCAAAATGCTGTGCGGCATCCTCCATCCGAGCGCGGGCGAAGTGAAAATCGCCGGTCTCAGCCCGCAGCGGGACAGGCGGCGCGTGGCGAGGCGGATCGGCGTCGTCTTCGGCCAACGCTCCCAGCTGTGGTGGGATCTGCCGCTTAAGGACAGCTTCGACATTCTGGCGGCGATGTTCCGGCTCGGCGCGCAGGAGAAGGAGCGGCAGCTCGCGAAGCTCGAGGAAGTGCTGCAGCTGCGGGACTTCTGGGATACGCCGGTCCGGCGGCTGTCGCTCGGACAGCGGATGCGCGGAGACCTGGCGGCGGCGCTGCTGCACGATCCTGCGCTTCTGGTGCTGGACGAGCCGACGATCGGCATGGACGCGACGGCGAAGCGGCAGATTCGGGATCATCTGAAGCTGCTCAACGCGGAGTTCGGCAAGACGGTGCTGCTCACGACGCACGACATGGACGATATCGAGACGCTGTGCGAACGAGTCATCGTCATCAGCCGCGGCGAGATGCTTTACGACGGCGGCCTGGCGAAGCTGAGGGAGCGAATCGGCCTGCCGACGACCGTGAGGGTCACCTTCGCAGCGGAGACGCGACTTGCGCCGGGCATGCGAATCGGAGGCAGCTTGTCGGCTGCCTCCGAGGTGCGGGTGGTCGATATTCAAGGCCGGGAGGTCGCGGTAGGCTGCAACCGCGCGCAGGTCGGCGTCATGGAAGTGCTGCGCTTGCTGTCCGAATGGGGGGACATCGCGGACGTGCACGTCGAAGAGCCCGATTTCGAAGATATCGTCAGCCGCATTTATTGAGTCCCGTTCTTTGCGCGCACCTATCCTTGGAGCATTGGCTTTAGATCCGAGATCACCTTCGACAGGGCGGACGAGGTGCGCGTGTACATAGCCTTCGCTTCCGCATCTTTGCTTGATACGGCGTATAGCTCGAGGTCCGCCTCCAGCTTTTTCAGATTGGCCAGCAGCAGCGCTTTGCCCTGGGGAGCGGGCACCTGAAGCTTGTCATCGTAAAGGTCAAGGTACAGCTGTTGGTACGCATCCACCTGGCCGAGAAAGACGTTGTCCAGCGTCACGCCGTTTTTCTCCAGCTCGGTCACGAGCCAGCCTGGACTCAAGCCCGCCGTGGCAAGCGGCTCCTTCATCATTTTGCCGTCCATGATAACGACCTGGGGCTCCGTTTCGTGCACTTTGGGCATCCCCATATCGCTTGGCGTGAGCGGCTGCTTGTCTTTTTTGAGCAGCACGCTGAGCTCCCCGCTCGTCTCCATGACTGCGAACTCGACGTCTGCCAGATTAAAAGCGTTTTTCCCCCGCAACTGCTCCATCAGTTCGTCCGTCGACAGGCGCTCCTTCTTCAGATTGTCCTCCATGACTTTGCCCTCTTTGATGACGACCCGGCCCCGGCCTTCCAGCAGATGCCGCAGCCAGATGCTCTTCATGGAGAAATACTCGAGCGTGAAGGGTACGGTGAACCAGACGGCGAGCGCGATGAGCCCGTAAGCGTAGTGCGATTCGATGTCGGTCGAGATGAAGCCCGCGAGCTCCCCGAGCGTGATGCCCAATATATATTCGAAAAAAGTGAGCTGCGAGATCTGCTTTTTGCCGAGCAGCCGGGCCATGATGAACAGCACGATCAGGGCGCCCAGCGAGCGAAATATGATTTGTCCCCACATCGGCATGACGTTAACCCTCTTTCTCCAAAATGGGATCCGGCGCCTCGAGCGCGACCGCATGGGCGATGCCGGGGATCGACTCGCTCTGCTGCAGCGCGAGGGGCGACATTAGCGCGCCGGTCGCAACCACGAGGATGCGGCGGAACTCGCCCTGGCTAAGCTTCCGAAGCAGATGCCCGTACGTCACGACCGCCGAGCATGCGCAGCCGCTGCCGCCCGCCTGCACCATCTGCTTGTCGTAATCGTAGATCATCATCCCGCAGTCGCGGTAACGTGTCTTGTGCATCGGGATGCGGTGCTTGTCGAACAAATCCGTCGCGATCTCGTAGCCGACCTTCGCCAGATCGCCCGTCACGATGAGATCGTAGTGATCCGGTCCGACGCCAAGGTCGCGGAAATGCGAGACGATCGTATCGACGGCGGCCGGCGCCATCGCGGCGCCCATGTTGAAAGGGTCCGTGATGCCCATGTCGACGACGCGTCCGATCGTGGCCGCCGCGATGCGCGGACCGACGCCTTCGCCCGCGACGAGGGCCGCGCCTGCGCCCGTCACCGTGTACTGCGCGTACGGCGGCTTCTGCGAGCCGTATTCGGTCGGATAGCGGAATTGCTTTTCGGCGGTCGAATTGTGGCTGCACGTGCCGGCCAGCGCGTATTTGGCGCCGCCTGTCGAGATCAGGTAGGAAGCGATCGCCAGGCTCTCCATCGAGGTGGAGCAAGCGCCGAACATGCCGAGATAGGGAATCGCCAGCGTCCTAGCCGCGTAGCTGCTGCTCGTGATCTGGTTCATCAAGTCGCCGCCGACGTAGAAGCTGATCTGATCCTGCGTCAGTCCGGCTTTTTGCAAGGCGATCTTGGACGCCTCTTCAAGGAAGGTGCGCTCCGCCTTCTCCCAGCTGTCCTGACCGACGAGCGAATCGTCGTGTACGATATCGAAGTCGTTCTGCAGCGGTCCGCGCCCTTCGAAGGGGCCGACGACCGTGCCCGCGGATAGTATCACGGGCTTGTCGCGGAAAAGCCAGCTCTGATGTCCCTTCAGGATGGTCATAGGGTCAACCTCCATATCCGAAAATGAAGCGAATGAGCGCGATGACGAACGCCGCGACGGTGCCGAACACGATGACCGAGCCCGCAAGCTTGAACATATTCGCTCCGGTGCCCAGCACGAGGCCTTCGCTCCGGTGCTCGATCGCGGCGGAGGACATCGCGTTGGCGAAGCCCGTCACCGGTACGGCGGATCCGGCCCCGGCCCACTGGCCGAGCTTGTCGTAGACGCCCATCGCGGTCAGGACGACCGAGATCGCGATCAATACGGCGACGGTGGGCGCGGCCGCTTCTTTTTGCGTCATGTCGGCGAAGTGCATGAATGCTTCCTGGATGCCTTGGCCCAGCGTGCAGATGAGTCCGCCGACGACAAAGGCGCGAAGGCAATTGACGCCCACGGGCCTCGCAGGCTGCCGCTTGAGCGCCAGCTGACGGTATTCCTGCTGGACCGGCGTCAGTTTTTTGATCTTATTGTTCGCCATGGACGGTCGCCTCCTTCGCCATGCATATGGCGGGCAGTATACATTGAGGATGCCACGCGCGTCCGGTTTTTACCCGCTCGTACAGCGGAGAGAGGGACGGACCAAATGTTTACAGTTGTGAATTCCGTCCGTGAAGGGAAACGTACTTAGGTCCCTCTGCGGGGAACATTATTATAGAAAGAGGCGCTGCCCAATGACCGTAGCATCCCAAGTGAAGACGACCGTCGCTTCCCTCAAGAGCGCGCAAGCGAGCCTCGAGCAGTTCGCGATCAGCACTCAAAATCAACAAGCTAAACAGCTCTTCACCGATGCCGCTGCGCAGACGCAGCAGATCGTCGACCAAGTCACGCAGCGCGTGCAGCAGCTCGAGCAAGAAGAGCCGCAGTACAAAGGCTTCTAAATTAATTAGAAGCGTGCACAAAACGGCGGGAGTTCCGGCGCTGCCGGGGCTCCCTGCTGCCATAGAAGGGAGCTTGGACATGCATCCAAAAAACGTGAAGGCCATCATACGCCGTTCGGCGGCAAAAGCGTCGCTTGGGTTGCTGGCGGGGACGCTGGCGGTTCTGTCCGCGGGATCGGCCGACGCAGCGGGACAAGCGCCTGCGTTCAAAGGCAGGGCTTATTACGAATCGAGAGGCGAAGCGATCTGGGAAGTCCCGATGGCGGGCAAAGAGGGCAAGGTCATCGCGCTTACGTTCGACGACGGCCCCGATCCGGCGGACACGCCTGTCATCCTTGACCTGCTGGGCGAATACCAAGCGCATGCGACTTTTTTTATTACGGGCAGGAAAGCGGAACAGTACCCCGGCATCGTGAGACGCGAAGTGCTCGAGGGCCATGAGGTCGCGAATCATACATATACGCACCGCATGCTGCTGCACTGCACCGAAGCGCAGATCCGCGGCGAGATTGCGATGGCGCAGAAGAGCATCTCGGCGGCGGCCGGGTCGGAGCCGGTGCTGTTCCGTCCGCCGGAAGGCTTTTTTAATTCGCGCGTGCTGACGGTTGGGCGGGAGGAAGGCCTTACCACCGTGCTATGGTCCTGGCATCACCCGACGGACGATTGGGCGCGTCCCGGCGTGAACCATATCGTCAAGGGCATTCTCGGCGACGTGCGCAGCGGCGATATTATCCTGCTGCACGATTACGTGAGCGGGAAGACGCAGACGATCGATGCGCTGCGGACCGTTCTGCCCAAGTTAACGCGTGAGGGATACCGGTTCGTAACGGTCTCGGAACTGCTGCGGTTAAAAAATTCAAAGACGAATTTGGTTAATCGTTGACTTCTTCGTTGAGAACCATTATCATTCATAATAGTAATTGATAATGATAACGATTATCATAGACAAACATACAAGGCGGATACGTTCGCCGGAGGAGTGAAGATATGTCTCGGTTAAGCACGAATCAGCTGACTCTCGCTTATGGCAGCCGACGTATTGTGGAGAATCTGAATTTGTCCGTACCCGATGGCAAGATCACTTCTCTGGTAGGCGCGAACGGATCCGGCAAGTCCACGATCCTCAAGTCGCTCGCGCGCATCCTGAATCCGCAGAGCGGAGGCGTGTTCCTCGACGGCAAGCAGATTCACCGCCAGCCGACCAAGGAAGTAGCCAAGCAGCTCGCCATCCTGCCGCAGAATCCGACTTCGCCGGAGGGGCTGACGGTACGGGAGCTGATCTCGTTCGGACGCTACCCGCACCAGCGGGGCTTCGGCACGCTGTCCGCCGAGGACAACCGAATGATCGACTGGGCGATGCAGGCGACCGGCATGAGCGAATTCCACGACCGCGCCGTCGATCAGCTCTCCGGCGGCCAGCGGCAGCGCGCCTGGATCGCGATGGCGCTGGCGCAGGGCACCGAGGTGCTGCTGCTCGACGAGCCGACGACCTTCCTCGACATGGCGCATCAGATCGAAGTCATGAACCTGCTGGAAAAGCTGAACCGAGAGCAAAAGCGCACGATTATCATGGTTGTTCACGATCTTAACCATGCGGCGCGGTTCTCGCAGCATCTGGTCGCGCTGAAGCGCGGAACGGTGCTGTACGAAGGCAATCCCGAAGAAGTGATGACGCCTGCGATGCTGCGGGACGTGTTCGGCATTGACGCCGACGTCATCCCGGATCCGCGCACCGGCGCGCCGCTCTGCCTGCCGTACGGCCTGGCCGAAGGCCACGCTCAAGCGCCGGCGCCTGCGCAGAGCAAAGCATCCGTAATCGAAGATGGTCGCTTGACCGCGGCCGTCGTTTAGAACAAGATATCCGAACGTCCTCTCTGCGCGGTGCGGCAGGGAGGGCGTTTTTTGTTTTGTTTGTGATTCCGATGCAGCGATTGTAATATGTAGATAGGATTGGAAGTGAAAGCGCTTGACGCTGGTGGGGAGGCGTATCTGTGGTTCAACTGGTTGAGATTCGGGAAAAGATCCGTCGCGTCTTGGATCAGATCGGCGCGATCGTCGTCGGCAAGCCGGATGCGGCGGAGTATGCGCTGATCGCGCTGCTGGCGTCGGGGCACATCATCTTGGAAGACGTGCCGGGCACCGGGAAGACGCTTCTGGCCAAATCGCTCGCAAGGTCGCTCGGCTGCTCGTTCAAGCGCATTCAGTTTACGGCGGATTTGCTGCCTTCGGACGTATCGGGCATCAACTTTTACAATCAGAAGGCAGGCGCCTTCGAGCTTAGGACGGGGCCGGTCTTCACGAACATTCTGCTTGCGGACGAGTTGAACCGCGCGACGCCGCGCACGCAGTCCAGCCTGCTGGAGAGCATGGAGGAGCGCCAGGTGACGATCGACGGCGAGACGTATCCGCTCGTCCGTCCGTTCCTCGTCATCGCGACGCAGAATCCCGTGGAGAGCCACGGGACGTTCCCGCTGCCGGAGGCGCAGCTGGATCGCTTCATGCTGCGCATCCCGATGGGCTATCCGAGCGCGGGCGAAGAGACGGAGATCGTTCGCCGCTTCATGAGCGGCGACCCGCTGGCGGCCGCGGAGCCGGTCCTCGCGCTGGAGGAGGTCGTCCGCCTGCAGGAAGAGCTGAAGGAAGTTCGCTGCCACGACGACGTCCTGCGCTACCTGCTGGCGATCGTATCCGCGACGCGGGATCATGCGGATACCGCCATCGGCGCGAGCCCCCGGGCAAGCCTTCAATTCATGCGGGCGGCACAGGCCAGAGCGCTGCTTCGCGGGCGGGACTTCGTGCTGCCGGAGGACGTCAAGGCGCTCGCGCGGCCCGTGCTGGCGCACCGGCTCGTACTGCACGATCCGCTGGCGGTGGGCGGACGCGCAGAAGAGATCGTGAGAGAGATTCTGGACCATGTCGCCGTGCCTGCCGAGCAGGACGCGGTATACGCTTAACCATGCCGATCATACGGCTGCTCATCGTCGCGTATGTCGTCGCGATGCTGCAAAGGCTCGTCTACAAAAGGCTGGGGCTCCGCCGTATCCGCTATGAGCGGACATTCAGCGTGCCGCGGGCGTTCGCCGGGGACAAGATATGGATGGAGGAGCGGATCTCCAATGCCAAGTGGCTGCCACTGCCCTGGCTGCGGGTCGAGACGCAGCTGTCCGCGGCGCTACGATTCGGCAAGGAGACGTCGGATCTGGCCGTCAGCGTCGGGCAGCAGCTTCAGAATCACGCCAGCCTGTTCACGCTGGGTCCTTATATCAAGATCGTGAGGCGGCACGAGGTGACCTGCCTGCATCGGGGACGCTACCGGGTCCCGACGCTCACCCTGACGCACGGCGACCTGCTGGGCATGACGGTCGGATCCATCCAGGTCGCTTCCGATTGCGCCGTCACGGTGTATCCGAGACTGCTCGGCGCCAAGGAGCTGCCCCGCGCCGCACGCGAATGGATGCAGAGCGCGCTGAGCTCCCCGGAGGCGTTTCGCGAGGATCATTATTATACGGCCGGCGTCAGAGCGTACCGGAGCGGGGACGCCATGAAGCAGGTGAACTGGAGCGCTACCGCCAAAACGGGCGAAATGCTCGTGAACCGCAGGGAAACGATGATCGGCGGGGATGTGACCGTACTGCTCAACGCGGAGCTCGCGGACGCCGCCACGAACAGGCGGCTTGCGACCGAGCAGTTCGAGGACGCGGTCAGCCTCGCCGCTTCCGCGGCCAAGCAGGTGCTCGACGCCGGCGGACGGGCGGGTCTCATCTTCAACGGTCGCGTACAGGGCGAGGAATCGTCGCCGCTTCGGATCGAGCCCGCCGGAGGCAGAAGCCAGCTGTATGCGCTGCTGGAGGCGATGACGGGATTCGAGCCCGTCGTTCGTCTTGAGCTGGGCTACTTGCTCGAGGAGCTGCTGCGCTCGCGTTCCCGCGGCATGAATGTCCTGCTTGTGTCGGCATTTCTCACGCCGAAGCAGGAGCTGGCCGTGCGCAAGCTCAGACAGGCAGGCAATCGGGTGGAGACGTTGCTGCTTTACAAGGAACGGCAGGGCTCGCGTCCTGCGGCGGGAGGGATCGGATGAAGCTCATCCTGCGCAGCCTCGCAGACAGCCTCGCTTTTTATCCGGCGCTGCTGTTGCTCATGGAAAAGACGAATGTCGGCCTGCCGCTGCCGGCCTGGCTCGGGCTCGCCTGGCTTGCCGCTGCGATCGGCAGACTGCTGCCCGCGATCTTGCGGGTTCGCGTGCCGGCGGTGCTCGTTCACCTGGCGCTCATCGCGCTAGCCTGCGCCATTGCCGGCAACTCCGATCCGCATCTGCTGCTGGTCGTCCTGCCGCTAGGCGTCCTGTCGTGGATCGCCAGGCTCGATTGGCCGCGCACGGTCCGCTGCTCGGTCGCCGTCGGCCTGCACGCCTTCATCCTTGCGGCTGCGCCGCTGCTGGACGTGGCGCCCTCCGCCAGGCCGCTGCTGCTCGCCGCAGGCATCGTCTGGCTGGCAGCCGCCTTATACTTCCTGCAGGCCCGATCGCTCGCAGACGCAGGCTTGCAGGCGGGTATCGTCACCCGCGGCCTTGCGCGTTCGGGCAGACGATATCTCGCGCTGTGGGGCTTACTCGTAGCGCTCGTCTTTCTGCCCTTCGCCGGCGTGCCCATATGGCCGGCGGTCGTCCGGTTCATGCGCTGGCTGATCGCGCTTGCGCCGGCCGACAGCCCTGTGCCCGAGCCGACGCCCGAAACCCAAGCGACCGAGCAGCCGCCGATGTTCCCGCCGCAAGATCGGAGCACCAGCCCTATCTGGGTTTGGCTCGAATATGCCTTATACGTCGCGCTCGCGCTGCTGGTGCTGGCTGTGCTGTATGCTGTAATTCACCGTTACCTGCTGCGCGCGGACTGGTGGCGGCAGCTGTCCGGCCGGGTCAAGGCCTGGTACGACAGTCTGCTGCGGAAGCGAGGCGGAGAGGAGGACCTCGGATATACGGACGAGCGAGAGCGTCTGCTGCGGGGCGAAAAGCTGCTGGGCAGATGGTTTTCGCGGCGCGGGGCGAAGCCGAAGCGCGGACTTCGGCGCGACGAGTGGTCGGCTCTGCCCGCTGCGGAACGCGTCCGAAGTCTGTATGCGTCGGTCGTTGCCGATGCGGTGAAGGAAGGGTATGCGCATCTGGAGTCGCGCACGCCTTCCGAGACGATCCGGGCGATCGAAGCATGGCGGGCGGGGAAAGAAGGCTTGCCGTCGTCCAAGGAAGGCCCCGCGGCGATTCGCTGGCTGGTCGGCAAGACCGCACAGCTCGGCGAATTGTACGGAAGAGCGCGCTACGGGGGCAACGTGAAGCCCGAGGAAGCGGATCGGCTAGGGGCGGAATACCCTTGGCGGCAACGATAAAAAGAGCTTCGGCGACAATGCCGAAGCTCTTTTTTTACGTTTCCTGGCGTTTTCTTCGCCGTTCCCGTTTCACGGGCGCGCGTCGCGGGGTACAAGCATAGTAACCTCTCCATTACACTCCCATGCAGAAGCAAAGACCCGCTTTGGGGGCGGGTCTTTGCCGAAGCTACTCTCTCTTGTGCCGAACTTACACGTGGTCGATCGCCACGGACTTGTAAGTGTCGGAGTCCATCACGCGACGTGCGCCGATGTAGCGTTTCGCATAGTACTTTTCGTCCAGATCCGAGATCGTAACGCCCTTCGAAGCCGCATGCGCGAACCGGTTGTCGCCGACATATACGCCGACGTGCGATACGCCGCTGCCGCTTGTGTTGAAGAATACGAGATCTCCCGGGCGCAGGTCTTCGCGCTCGACCTTGTCTCCCATGGCGAACTGGCCTTTGGACGAGTGAGGCAGCTTCACGTCCAGCTTCTTGAATACATACGCCGTGAATCCGGAGCAGTCGAAGCCGCTGGTCGTGGTACCGCCGTAATCGTAGTCGATGCCGATCAGCTTGGATACGGTCGAATCGAGCTTCGAAGCGGCAGACGCGCTCCCCATCTGGAAAGCCAACAAGCAAGTTAAAGCAAGGAGAAACACAGAAACTTTGCGCAAAACGACAAGCTCCTTCCAATTGCCTACGAGGTTAGCTGGAGGGTTCGGTTGAAGGTTCCCTATGACTTCTGCGCTAGGCGAAGTCAATTCACCCGGTAAATACTGGTTCCCCCGTTTCCCAGTGCGCGGGAATTCGGCAGTTTTCGCACCTTAGCTTTACAAATTCGATTTTTAGGCCCCAACTCCTGCTCCTTAAAGATTAGAATTCCTTAATGTCCCAAAATAAAAGGTATAACCTGCAAAAGTCTAAAAACCCAGACGCGGCAAGGGTTGCGGACGACGGACAAGAGAGAGGCCAAGCCTATGAATAAATGAGAAAGATTAAGAGGGAGCAAGTCTTCGACCGGGCTGCGTTCGCAAGAATATGAACGTAGTTTATGCCGCTCTCTCGAAAATATTTATAGTCTGAACAAAAATAGACGAAGAGCGGGTCATCGAATGATGATCCGCGCTTCGCCTATTTTCGATTTTTATGCCTTTAACGAAGCCGTCCCGTAAGCGTTCAAGCCTCCTCGCGGAGCCACAGCCGATGCTGGCAAGCCGCCGTCCACAGGGTAAGCAGGGCGCGTACGAAATGGAAGGCCTGATTCATAACGACGATGAGCAGGCCGGTCCAGAGGAAGGCGGCTGCCGATACAGCTGCGGAACCAACCAGCGAGACAAGAGGCAGGAGGACGGTCACCGCGAGCAGAGGAAGCAGGCGGCGCACCGAGCGCAGCGCGCCTTGCCAGGGACTGTCTCCGGCTGCGGCGCTGAACTGCATGAACAGAAACGGCAGATGAACGGCAAGCATCCAAAGCGCCCAGCCCGCGGCATAAGGAAGCATTTGGCCCAGCCAGGATTCGACGTTCGGCTCGGTCATATAAGCGGCCCGGCCGAACGGGATCAACCAGAAAGCGGGCAGCAGGGCAAGCAGCTTCTCGACGACGTAGAGCAGCGATACTTTTTTCCAGGCCCTGCGGATGCCTTGCAGCACCTGCGTGCCGCCCTGTTCTTCTGCATGACGGAACGAATAGTAAAGGCCGGCGTTCAGAAGGGGCGTAAGCAGCATCCGAAGGAGCAGCATGCCGCACAGCAGGAGCAGCGTACGGTCGGCCAAGTCGGTCTTGAGCAGGCGGAACTGGGCTTCGATCGCATAGAGCTGCTTGGCTGTCGTGCCGAGCGGATGATGGTCGGGATACCGGACGAGCAGCGGGGCGACGACGGAGTCGATGAACCGGTAGAGGAAGAAGCCCCAGAGCAGGCGGTACAGGAAAAGGGCGACGAGGACGTACTTGTGCCGTTTTGTCGTCTCCCAGCCTTGGCGGATCGCGTCGTTCATGCTTATCTCCTCCTTACCAGGCCATGCCGCCGACGATGGCGTCGATCAGCTGGCCCAGCGTCACGTCGAACTTGGTCCGCTGCCGCTTCGGCACTTCGGCCTTCAGATAGTTGTCGAACCGGCTGTGATCGAGCACGATGTCGAGCATCGGGTCAATGGCGACGTAATCGAGCGGCGCGGCCGACTGGAGCCGGATCTGGATGTGGCTTTGGATGCCGTCCCAGGTTTTGCGGACGGTCTTGCCGTCCTTGAAGCGGAACAGCACGGTCGCGGCCTGCGGGCTGCCCTGGGTCCGCGTGAGCAGGACGTTGGACTGATACCCGCCTTCATCGTCGGGCTCCGTCCGGACGGACGCTACCGCAAAGTCAGCAGACTCGCCGCGATAGACGTACGCCTGGAAAAAGTCCTTCCAGTCTTCCTTGGAGACCGCCTCGACGACGCGCTGGAAGGCTTGGCTGTCCGGATGTTTGAAGCGGTATTTCTGAAAATAAGTCCGCATGATCTTCGACATCGTTTTTTCGCCGGTCTTCGCTTCGATCGCCTTCAGTACCAGCTTGCCGCGCATGTACACATTTTCGGCGTATGCGTTCGAGCTGCCATAGTCCCACGAATCCAGCTTGAGCGGCTGCGGGTTCGTCATGTAGAGCGACTCGATGGCGGTGCGGGGCGCGACGCCGTAGATGGCCGCCATCAGCTTTTCTTCGGTGTAGGAGGTGAAGGCTTCGTCCAGCCAGGCCTCCTCGAACTCGTTGGAAGCGACGATGCCGTACCAATATTGATGCGCAATCTCGTGAACGAGCGTGCGTTCGAGCTCGTAGCCGGGATTGTCGTCCTTGGCCGCGGCGCCCGTGACGAGCGTAGGATACTCCATGCCGCCGGCGCCTTCGGCGTCGGATGGCGGGATGACGACGGATAGCGTCGTGTACGGATAGTCGCCGTACCACTCGCCCAGCTTGGCCAATGCGGATTTGGCCGCGTGCATGTAGCGTTCCTCCTGCTTGGCGTGCTGCGGATCGAGATACAGCTTGATTCGGACGCCGGGCACGCCCGCCGAAGAGAACGAATCCTCGGCCGTCACGAACTTGGGCGAGGCGGACCAGGAGAAGTCGTGGACGTCTTCGGCGTAAAACTGATACACCTTGCGGCCGTTTTTCGCGACGGGCTGCTTGTACTGGAAACCTGTGGCGGCAACGACGCGGTCCTCCGGCACGTCGATCTTCACGCTGTAGATGCCGAAGTCCGAATAGAATTCGGAGTTGCCGTGATACTGGTGAAGATCCCAGCCTTCCGCGGCGCGCCCGCGGACGCCGGCCGTCTCGTAGGCGGCGACCTTCGGGAACCACTGGCCCGCCATGACGAAGTCCCCGGCTTGCCCCATGCGGGCAAATACCTGCGGCAGCTTGACCGTGAACTTCATGCGGACGGTGACGCTCTGCCCTGGGGCGACTGCCTTCGGCAAGCGGAAGGCGACCAGCGTCCGGTCCCGCACGTTGCCGTCGTCCGGCTGCACGTAGCGAAGACGGGGCAGCAGCGTCTCGCCGGACTCGGTGGTCAGCTCGGTCAGATCGATGCCGCCGTCCTTGCCTGGCGTCATTTTCACGCCGCGCAGCTCGCCGCCCGATTCATTCAGGAAGGTGCTCCCCGGCGCAAAGGCATTGGGATACAGGTGAAGGTAGAGATCCGTCACCGGCTTTCGTCCGGGATTTTTCCAGGTGAGCGTCTGGGAGGCTTCCAGCTGGTTGTCGTCCAGCAGCTTCACGGCGATGTCGTAATCCACGATCCGGTTGCTGAGCGCCACAGACTGCGGCTGGACCGGGATAGGAGTAGGCTGCGCCTGCGGCAGCGCGGCGGCGCTCCGTTGATCCGCGGGCGCCGTTGCGCCGCCGGGAGCGGGAGACTTGACGGGCGAACCCGCCGAAGCTGCGGCCGATCCGATCGTCCCCGGCGAGGTAGCTGCCAGAGGCTCCTGAGCGGCATAAGCGGGCAGGGTGAACTGGGACTGCCAGGCGGCGTCGAAGCCGAAGCTGGCCGTGCCGAGCAGCACGGCTGCGGCGACCGCGAGCGCGGCTATGCGATAGATGGGGCGTTGGGGCATGACGGTAACCCTCCCGTTGACAAGCGTCTAGCAGATGTATATGTGGGTTGTCCGCGGATTATATCTAGGCTTGGCACAACGTCTGAAGTTTGTCCGCCAGCTTTTCCCCTTCTTAATCCGCTGAGTTATCCCCTCACAATTAGAGGCGATGGGGCGCCGTCCGCTCGTTCAAAGTCCGGCAAGCCTTGATGGAAGTGAGCTTGGGGTTCGTTCGCTGGGCCGCGAACGATTGGCATAACAGGCTCGGCTTCGCTTGCGCGGCCATGGACGGCGCCGGACCCCGTATTTTACAATTTAATGGATCAGACCCGTCGCGCCTGTCGACGGGGCAAGCCTACTAGACGCACATCAGAAGGAGAGGCCAATCATGCTTTGGTGGCAAGGCCATATTTATTCGCAAGTTCTCGGCATGTCCGTAGGCGTGCAGGTGCTGCTCCCGGCGCCGGCTTATCCCCAGGCGCGTCACGCCAGGCCGAAGCGCATGCACCCCGTTCTTTACCTGCTGCACGGTCTAGGCGACGATTCGACGGCGTGGCTCAGGCGGAGCTCGATCGAACGCCTGGCCGAAGCGCGAGGGCTCGCCGTCGTCATGCCCGAGGTTCATCGCAGCTACTATACCGATATGCAGCGCGGCCACGCCTTCTGGACGTATCTCAGCGAGGAACTGCCGGAGCTGATCGCAAGCTGCTTTCCGGTCTCCGAGGCGCGGGAGGATACGTTCGTCGCGGGCCTCTCGATGGGCGGCTACGGCGCGTTTAAATGGGCGCTTCGGCGCCCTCACCGGTTCGCCGCGGCTGCCAGCTTGTCCGGCGCGCTCGATCCGGTCGAAAAGTACGACTCGGGACCTCCGGACTACGCGAACATCTTCGGCGGCCGCGAAGCGCTCAGAGGCAGCGCGAACGACTTGTTCGCGCTGGCGGATCGGCTCGCGTCCAGCGGTATCCCGCTGCCGATGCTGTTCCAATGCTGCGGCACCGAGGACATCAGGCATCTGGAAAGCGGCAAGCGCTTCCGCGATCACTGCGAGGCCCGCGGGCTGCCCGTCCATTATGAAGAGGGACCCGGCGGCCACGACTGGAATTTCTGGGAAGCGTACCTGGCGCGCGTCGTGAACTGGCTGCCCGTCTCTTCGCCGGCTGCGCATGCATGAAGACGCTAATCCGACATTTTGCCGTCAATACGACGATTCAGAAGAAGCTGCTGCTCACTTATATCGTAGTCGTCGTCATCCCGGTGCTGCTCGTCGGCCTGATGCTGACGAATACGCTCCGGGAGAAGGCGCTGGCAGAGGCGGTGAGCGAGTCCACGGGAAACGTCGAAGACGTCCGCAAGCGGACGTCCGAATTGATGCGCGTACCGATCGATCTTTCGAATCAGGCGCTCATCGACCAGAAGCTGCGCAAGATCGTCAATACGCGCTTCGATAGCACGTACGACGTCGTGACGGCCTATTCGGATTTCACGGCTTTCCGCGACTATAAGCGGCTGTACCGCGAGATCAATTCGGTCCGGTTTTATTCGCGCAACGATACGCTGCTGAACAACTGGGAGTTTTTCGCGGAGAGCACGGAGGTGGCCGCTCTTCCCTGGTACGCCGAAGCGCTCGAGGCTCGGGGGCGCATCGTGTGGCGCTACATTCCCGACGCGAGCCGTAGGGGCCAGTACCGGCTTAGCCTGATCCGCAAGATCACGTACCGGGACGAACGGAGCTATGGCGTGCTCATCATGGGCGTCGATCCGGAACGGCTGCGCAGCGTATTTTCCCGGGTGCACGGGGACACGCTGCTCGTGACGGACGACGGCTACGTCGCCGCTTCGAACAACGAAGGGCGGATCGGAAAGTCGCTGCAGGAGCTAGGGCTGCGAATGGAGCCGGCCGCAGACGGACTCCGGCAGTTCGAGACCGTCTATGAGGGCGAGCCTTCGAAGGTGCTCGCCGAGCGCTACGTGCCCGAGGCCAGCACCGGGGGATTGGACATCGTCTCGATCGTGCCGGTCCACGACATCGTCAAAGACGCGAATCGGATCAGCCGGCTCGCGTTCCTTCTCATCTTTCTAAGCCTGTGCGTGGCCGCGCTGCTCATCGTCATGTTCACGCGCCTGCTGGGCAAGCGGATCCGCAAGCTGAACACGGAGATCAAGAAGGTTGCCTCCGGCAACTTCCTGGCCTTCGCGGCGATCGACGGCGAGGACGAGATCGGCCAACTGTCCCGCCATTTTCATATGATGGTCGGCGATCTCAGGCGTTCCCTCGAGGAAGTGACGGCCGCGAACGATCAGCGCAACGCCTTGCTCCTCAAGCAAAAGGAAACGAAGCTTCGGCTGCTGGCCAGCCAGATCAACCCTCATTTTCTGTTCAATACGCTGGAGTCGATCCGCATGAAGGCGCATGTCCGGGGAGACGCGGACATCGCGAGAGCCGTCTTGCAGCTCGGCCAGCTGATGCGCAAAAGTCTGGAGACCGGCGGAGAGCTGCGGCCGCTGGCCGAGGAATTCGATATGCTGCGGCATTATTTGAGCATTCAGCAATTCCGCTACGGCGATCGGCTCAAATACACGCTGGAGGCCGACAGGCGCGCCTTGCGCTGCAAGCTGTACCGGCTGCTGCTGCAGCCGGTCGTCGAGAATGCGGTCATCCATGGACTCGAAGGCCAGGTAGCGGGAGGAACCGTAGCGGTGCTGGCGTTCACTGAAGGCGACCGGCTGGTGCTCAAGGTGATGGACGACGGCGTCGGCATGACCGGGGACAAGCTGCGGCAGGTACGCCGCGAGTTGGAAGCCGCCGAGGAGGAAGGGGAATTCAGGATCGGCCTGCGCAACGTGCATCAACGGATCAGGCTGTCCTACGGCCCCGAGTGGGGGGTCTCGATCGAGAGCGAGCCGGGCGTAGGGACAATCGTGACGTTGGAGCTGCCGGCAGAGGAGGAGGATATGGATGTATCGACTGTTGATCGTGGATGACGAACCGGCGATCCGGGAAGGGTTGAAGACGTTGATCGACTGGCGGCAGCAGGGCTTCGAGCTGTGCGGCGAAGCGGCCAACGGCCGCCAGGGCGCGGACATGTGCCTCGCGCTCCGGCCGGACGCGGTGCTGGCCGATATTCGCATGCCCGGCCGCAGCGGCATCGATATGCTGACCGAGGTGCGGGAGGCGGGTCTCGCATGCCGCTTCTTGCTGCTGACGGGCTACTCGGATTTTCAATACGCGCAGCAGGCGATCGAGCTGGGCGTGTCTGGCTATCTGCTCAAGCCGATCGATCCGGAGGAGCTGGCGGATCGGATGGCCAAGCTTCGCGCCGAGCTGGACAAGGAGCGGCGGATGCTGGCCCGGGCGGAAGAAGGAGAGGCGCAGGAGCGAGAATCGCTGCTGCTTCGGCTGGCTACCGATCGCGCGTCCGCATCGGATCCTGGGATGGTCCGCAGGGGAGCCGAATTGCTCGGGCTGCCGTGGCGCCGAAGCCGCCTGCTGCTCGTCGCGGTCGATCACCGGAAGGCGGACGCCGGGGCGGGGATGGCGCTCAAGGAGCTGATTCGGGGGGCGATCGCGGGACGCGACGGATTGTATGCGCTTCCCCTTGAAGCGTTCGTGCTGATCGTGATGGGAGACGGCGCGACAGCCGCCTCGGTCAAGCCGCTCATCCGAAACGCCGGCGAGCGGTTCGAGGCGCAGTGGGGGCACGGAATCGCCGTCTATGCGGGCCAGCCGTTAGCATCGCTCACGGACTGGGCGGCCTCCTGCGAGCGGCTGCTGCGGCTAGCCCGCAATCCGTTCGTCAGCCGTTCCGGGTCAGGCTTCTGGATTGAAGCCGGGGAGCCTGAGTCAGGCACGCCCGAGTCCGGCCAGGCCGACGGGGCGGCCGGAAGGCCAGAAGCGGGCGAGGGCGAGCGGGGGCGCGAAGAGCCGCGGCGGCAAGGGTTCGACGCGGAGTCGCTGGCGCAGCGGTTGGCGATGGTCGTCGGCGCGGGCCGGGCAGATGCGCTCCGGGTCGAAGCCGAAGAGGCCGTCGTCGCGATCGCGGGCGAGAGCGAGGCTGAGCTGGCGATCAAGATGCGGGTCGCCATGGTCGACATGGCGCTTCGCAAGCGGCTGACGGAAGCCTATGGCGAATTGGTCGACGCGCCCGGCGCCCCGGGCCTCGATTCGGCGGAGTGGGGGCGCTACGAGACGCTGGACGCGCTCCGCGAAGCGTTCGCCGCCCGCCTCCAGCGATGGGCGGAGGTACTGAAGCGCAGCCGACCCGACGCGGCGCTGCAGGGCATGCTCGAATTTATCCGCGCGAACTGCGACCAGGAGCTGAAGCTCGAGCTGCTGGCCGAGCTGTATCACTACAACAGCGGTTATCTCGGCAAGCTTTTCCGCCAGCAGACGGGCGAATACTTCAACACTTACCTCGACCGCGTTCGAATGGACAAGGCAAAAGCGCTGCTGGCGCAGGGCCACAAGGTGGGCAAGGTCGCCGAGATGGTCGGCTACGCGAACGTCGAATACTTTAACGGCAAGTTCCGCAAGTATGTCGGCATGCCGCCCTCCCAGTTCAAGAAGGAGGTTAACGCCGACTGACAGCTGAAACCCAATCCAAAACCCAATTCAAAACCAAACCGTCTACCGACGCGAGCTTGCCCGACGGCAGGCTCTTTCTTTTTGCCGCCGCATCTCGAATTGTAACGGGGTAAGACCGCCAATCTGTCCGGTGTGCGGCGAGCCGACCTGCTGATAACCTGAGATCAGCGTTATGAAAGCGCATTACAGAAAGGAGCGCAAGGGGTGCAGAGAGCCAGGAAAAACAGGGTTTCTCTTCGGCTTTTAAAGGAGCAGAAGTGGCTGTTGTTGATGTCCGTGCCGTTCGTCCTGTGGATTTTCGTGTTCAACTACGTCCCCGTCTGGGGCTGGACGATGGCCTTCCAGAACTTCAGGCCGGGGCGCGCTTTCGCCGACCAGGAATGGGTGGGCCTGTCCCACTTCGCGGAGCTGTTCGCGGACGAGCGCTTCTACATGGTGCTGCGCAACACGCTCGGCATGAGCCTGCTCAGCCTGCTCGTCGGCTACACGGTGCCGATCGCGTTCGCCCTGCTCCTGAACGAGATGCGGGGGAAGGTCTTCAAGCGCTCGATCCAGACGATCGCTTACCTGCCTCACTTCGTTTCCTGGGTCATCGTGGCGGGTCTCGTCACCAAGATGCTGTCCGTCGAAGGCATCGTCAACGAGCTGCTGATGCTGCTCCATCTGACCGACGAACCGATTCAGTTCATGGCCAAGGAGCATTGGTTCTGGGGCGTCGTGACGATGTCAGACATGTGGAAGGAGACGGGCTGGAACTCGATCATCTTCCTGGCGGCGATCGTCGGCATCGATCCCGAGCTGCACGAGGCGGCGACGATGGACGGCGCCGGACGGTTCAGGCGAATGTGGCATATCACGCTGCCGGGGATCCGGCCCACGATCATGGTCATGCTGATCCTGTCCATCGGCTGGCTGACGAGCATCGGCTTCGAAAAGCAGTACCTGTTGGGCAATCCGATCGTCAGTGACTATTCGGAGGTGCTGGATTTGTACGTCCTTAACTACGGAATCAAGGTGGGCAGATACTCGTACGGAACGGCGATCGGCATTTTCAACTCCGTCGTCAGCATCGTGCTGCTGCTCATTTCCAACGGCATCTTCAAGCGAATGACCAAGGAAAGCGTGATTTAAAAAGATAGCCGCGCCCTCCCGCGCAGCGTCGCGCGGAGCGGCCGGAGAAAGGAGGACTTCATGCGACTTGACGCAGTCAAGTCCGGAGGAAAGACGCCGGACCGGATATTCATGACATTTCTATACGCGTTGATGACGATCGTCGGCATCGTGACCTTGTATCCGTTCGTCAACATCCTGGCCATCTCGCTCAACGAATCGGCGGATACGGTGCGCGGCGGCATTTATGTGTGGCCCAGAGCGTTCACGACGGACAATTACCGCACGATCTTCCAGTATTCGAACCTGCTCACGGCGTTCGGCAACTCGGTGTTTCGCACGCTGCTCGGCACGCTCGCCGGTTTGTTCAGCGCCTCGCTGATCGCCTACAGCCTGAGCCGCAAGGATTTTATCGCGCGCAGGTTCGTCTCGCTGGCGCTGGCGTTCACGCTCTACTTTTCCGGCGGCCTCGTCCCCGTCTACATGCTGATTCGGGATCTGAACCTGCTGAACTCCTTCTGGGTCTACATTTTGCCCGGCCTGGTCAGCGCCTGGAACGTCTTTATCCTTCGCTCGTACATCGACGGTCTCCCGTACGTGCTGCAGGAGTCCGCCAAGCTGGACGGCGCGAACGACCTGCAGATTTTCGCCAAAGTCATTCTGCCGCTGTGCAAGCCCGTGCTTGCCACCATCGCGCTGTTTCTGGCGGTCGGGCAGTGGAACGCCTGGTTCGACACCTTTCTGTACAACGGCGGCCGAACCTCGCTGACCACGCTTCAGTACGAGCTGATGAAGATCCTTCAAAATACGTCGGCCTCAGGCGGCAATTCGGCGGCGGGCCACGGCGGACAGGAGCTCGCGAACCGGGTATCGCCCGAATCGATCCGCATGTCCATCACGATCGTAGCGACGGTGCCGATCCTGGTCGTCTATCCGTTCCTGCAAAACTATTTCGTCAAAGGGCTTACGCTCGGCGCCGTGAAAAGCTGAGCAAATACAGGTATCGACAGGCCCGGCCTGTGTGTCGATATAAATGACAAGAGCAAAGGGAGAGGTTAACAGATGAAGGTCAGAAGGTGGAAAAAGCCGGCGCGGATGGGATTGGCGCTCGCAGTCGCGCTGGCCGCGACTGGCTGCAGCTCCGGCGGCGAGAAGCCGGCAGCTTCGGGAGGCGCATCGGGCGGCACCGCTTCGGCGGACGACAAGCAGCCGGTCACGTTGACGATGTATATGCCCCAAGCGAATCCGAACTACGAGAACATGGAAAGTCCCGTCGGCAAAAAAATCACGGAGAAGACCGGCGTCAAACTGCAAATGGAGTTCGTGGTCGGCGACGAGAAGCAGAAGGTGTCGCTCATGGCGGCGAGCGGCGAATATCCGGATCTGATCTTCGGCCACGGCAACGAGAATATCCTCGTCGACGCGGGCGCCTACCTGGACTTGACGGATCTGATCGAGCAGTATGGCCCCAATCTGAAGAAGCTGTACGGGCCTTATCTCAAGCGGCTCCGCTGGAGCAAAGACGATCCCTCCATCTACTTCGTCGGATCGTACGGGGTGAACGAGCAGCGCTGGACGCCCGAGACGGGCTTCGAGCTGCAGCATGCCGTCGTGCAGGAGCTCGGCTATCCGAAGATGAAGACGCTGCAGGATTTTGAGAACGCCATCAAAACCTACAAAGACAAGCATCCGACAATCGACGGCCAGCCTACCATAGGCCTGTCCATCCTAGCAGACGATTGGCGGTACAAGATCTCCATCACCAATCCGGCGCTGTTCGCCTCGGGCGGTCCGGACGACGGCGAGTGGTACGTGGACCCCAAGACGCAGAAGGCGGTCTTCCACTACACGCGTCCTGAGGAGAAAGAATATTTCAAGTGGCTTAACCATATGAACGACATCGGCTTGCTGGACAAGGAAAGCTTCGTGCAGAAATACGATCAGTATGCGGAAAAGATCGCTTCGGGCCGGGTGCTCGCGCTGGCGGACGCCAAGTGGGAGTACGGCGATTCGGAGAAGGCGCTGCGGCAGGATAAACCGGAGCGGATGTACGGCATGTACCCGATCACGCTCAACGAGAACATCAAGTACGCCGATTTCCAGAGCGCCGGCTATTCGGCGGGATGGGGCGTTGGCATCAGCAAGACGGCCAAGGACCCTATCCGCGCGATTAAATTCCTCGACTGGCTCGCGTCCGACGAAGCGCAAGTGCTGAACAACTGGGGCATCGAAGGCGTGAACTACCAGATCGTGGACGGCAAGCGCGTCATCCCGCCCGAGGAGATGGACAAGCGGAAGAACGATCCCGACTACTTCAAGAAAACCGGCATCGGCGTATACGGCTTCCCGTTCCCGCAGTACGGCATCGGCGTGAAGGATCCGACCGGCCAGACGTATACCCCGGATTCGATCGACACGATCATCGACAACTATACCGACGTCGAGAAGGAAGTACTGGCAGGCTACGGGGCCAAGATGTGGAAGGACCTGTATCCCGCGGAGAGCGAATTCCCGATCAAGCCTTGGGGCAAGGCATGGCAGATCAACATTCCGCAGAACTCGGATGCGGCCGTCATCGCGCAGAAGTGCGAGGATATCGTGAAAAAGAAGGTACCCGAGATGATCCTCGCGAAGCCGGAGCGCTTCGAGGAGGTATGGACGGAGTTCATCGCCGATCTGGAGAAGGCCGGCGTGCACAAGATGGAAGAAGAGTTCAGCGCACTGCTTCAGGAGCGCATCAAGCTCTGGAACGAATAAGACGATCCGCCGCGAAGCGCGATGCGCCCAACGGCGGATTTTTCTGCGCGCCGGCAAGCTTGGCGGCCCTGTCCGACGTGGACAAGCAGGTCTAAAAGGTTGGCCCTCTTCATATAATGGGTAAACACTCTTATACGAGGAGGGATGGACATGCCATGGACCAAACCGGTACTCAGCCTGCTTGCGGCGGGGACGCTGGCCGCATCGACGGCCGCCGCCGCTGCCGCCGAACCACGATACACAGCCCCGCCCCTCGCATCGGCCGTCTCCGATGGCGGCACGCTGCCGATCGCAAAGAGCGAGAAAGTGTATTCAGGGACCGCGGTTACGAAAGAGGGGGACGCGGTCGCTGCACATATTGTTATCTACGCCGATTTAGACGGAAGCGGCCAGCCTATCCGCTGGATCGTCTCGCAGGACGGCGCCGCGCGCTTCGCCATGATGCAGGGCGCGGAGATCGCGTTCGCCAAAACGCCCGACGTGAAGCTGAGCGACTTGAACGGGGACGGAGTGCCCGAGCTGCTGATCTACCGCAAGGGCGCCGGCGAAGGCAAGGGGGCGCTGGGCTTGGGTGTTTATGAGATCGCCAATCGCTATTTTCCGCTGTTCGACGTCACGGATCCGTCCTTTACGGACCCCGAGCTTGAGCGCCGCTACGAGCTGGATCGCGATTCGTCGGGAGGCGTGCGCTTCAAGGATCCGGTCAGCGGCTTGACCGCTGTACTGGCCGCCGGCGATGCGGAAGCGGCGCGCGTAGAGCCCGTCTCGAGTTATGAATTCGGCGACCGAGACGGGGACGGCGTGAAGGAGGTTACGGCCGTACAGCGCATCGCGGCTTCGTCTGCCGCCGGCGCTCCGGCGCTCGCGCTGCTTAAGACGCGATACGAGCTGGCCTACGGGGCTTACTCGCCGGTCGCGCAGATACTGGAGGACGCGGCGGGCCGCGTGGTCGCCAAGAAAGCCTTGCCTCAGTACTGATGAGCGAGATTGCTAAGATTGATGATATTGGCGAGATTAATGAGCGGGCGCTTCTTCTGTCGGGAAGGGGCGCTTTGTCTTGCGGCCGGGCGTGCCGGCAGCCGTGCCAATGTGCCCGTTGCCGTGCTGGGGCTTACTGCGCGCCGGGCGCGGCGGATGCATTTTCGGACGCTTTTCGCTACAATGAAAGGAGTACCCGTACGGATGGAGGATGGCAAGTGGATACGAACGCAAACGATCAGCAGCCCAAGCCGGAAAAGAAGAAGCTGGCGCTGAATGTAGTAAGCAATAAGGAGCACAAAGGCTTCGGCGCGGGCAGTATCGACTTAAGCCAGGTATCGCCCGTCATCATCGACGGCGGCGAGGCATATATCGACGTAGGCGCGATGCACGCGAAGAGCAAGGTGGAAAAAGGGATCAAGTTCTCGACGGACAAAGAAAACGTTCCGAACGGCCGGCAGGTGTGGATCGTCTGGATCGCGGTCGACCGCGACGAACGGGGCAGCTTTTACGGAGGCGCCACGGCCTGCGAGATGCTGGTCGACACGGAAGCCCGACGCGGCTGGAAGGTGCTCGCCGAGCACGTGAACCGCATGGACCGCGCGCTCAAGCGCAAGTTCTTGCTCGAAGAGCTAGGGGAGCAGGACAAGGCTGCGCTGCGCAACCTGCTGCAATCGCACAACGCCGAATGGTGGGACCGCTCGCCGCAAACGCTGAAGGACCAATTGGCTTAACGCATTAGTGCCAAGCAACGAAAAACTGCCGAAGACGACGGGAGCTTCCCGCGCGGTCTTCGGCAGTTTTTTGTAGATGGCTGCTCGCCCAAATAACGCTGCGCCAGCGTCTTATTCGCCGGAAATGCAGGCGCGTGGCACGAATAAGAATGTGCCGGCGTCTTATTCGCCGGAAATGCGGGCGTGCGGCACGAATAAGAATGTGCCAGCGTCTTATTCGCCGGAAATGCGGGCGCGTGGCTCAAATAAGAATGTGCCAGCGTCTTATTCGGCGGAAAAACGGACTCGCGCGTCAGCTAAGAATGTGCCAGCGTCTTATTTGCCGGAAACAAGTCGCGCACAGACCTTCCCTGCTTCGTCAGCTCTTCCACCAGCCGCGCAGCCGGCTCCATAGCGAACGCGGGCCGCCGTCGGTCTTGGCGCCGCCGTCTCCTTCCTCGCCGCAGGTGCCGGTCGGCTCGGTGCCGGCCAGAAACGCCGCGTGCACGCGAGCCGGGCACGCAGCGGAAGCGAGCAGGCCGGAGGCCGGATCGATGTCCACGGCGACGACGCCCTCCGGCATGACGAAGGGATGGGGCTCGACGTCGGCCAGCGCGGCTTCGGTGTACGTCGCGAAGATTGGCGCCGCGCGGTGAGCTTCGCTCGAGGTGATCGCTCTGCCCTTGTCGTAGCCGACCCAGACCGAAGTGACGAGATCTGGCGTGTACCCGACGAACCAAGCGTCGGAGCTTGTCGTGCCGGACTTACCGGCGGTCGGCCGGTGCAGCAGGTGCGCGACGCGGCGGGCCGTGCCGCCAGGCTCGAACACGCTGCCCAGCAAGTCGGTCAGCACATAGGCCAGCGCAGGCGAGAGGACCTGTTCCTGCTTGGGGCGCGCCTCGTACAGCGTGCGTCCCGCATTGTCGGCGATGCGGAGAATGGCCGTTGGCTCCCGTTTGACCCCGCCGGCCGCAAATACGGCATACGCCGATGCCATCTCGTACGGGCTCACAGGGAACGTGCCTAGCGCGAGGGAGGGCACGGCGTTCATTTTAGACGTAATGCCGAGCTTGCGCGCCATCTCGATGACCGTGTCGGGACCGGTCTTCATCAGCGTCTGTACCGCGAAGATGTTGTCCGAAGCCCCGATAGCCTGCCGCAGGCCGATATCGGCGCCGAAGTAGCGGTCGTTATAGTTGCTCGGGCGATATACCTTGCGGTAATCGTCATAATAAAAGACGGTCGGCTCGCTGCGAAAGCTCGTCGCCGCGGTGACCGCCCGGCTGTCGAGCGCGGCAGCGTACACGACGGCCTTGAACGAAGAGCCAGGCTGGCGGGTTGCGGCGAATACCCGGTTGTACGGATTTTCGACATAATGACGGCCGCCGACCATCGCCTTGATATAGCCGGTCGACGGATCGATAGAGACGAGCGCGGCCTGAAGCTGGCTGTTCTTAGGCATTTGCTTGTCCACGGCCGCTTCCGCCTCGCGCTGCATCCGGCTGTCGAGCGTCGTATAGATCTGGAGCCCGCCCTCATTCAGCAGCCGCTCTTCGATGCCGAGCTTGGCAGCCGCCAGCTTCCGCACGTAATCCGCGAAGTAAGGCGCGCTCTGCCCCCGGTTGTCCGGCATCGGCTTGATGACGATCGTCTCCTCGAGCGCCCGCTTCTGCTGCGCCGCATCGATCGCGCCGCTCTCCACCATCGATTGCAGGACGATCCGTTGGCGCTGAAGCGCCTGCGGCAGTCTTGAATAAGGGGAGTAATACCGCGGCCCCTTTGGGATGCCCGCCAGCAGCGCGCTCTCTGCGAGGCTCAACGACGCGGCGGACTTGCCGAAGTACAGCTGCGCGGCAGCTTCCGCTCCATAGGCGCCGTTGCCGTAATAAATCTGGTTAAGGTACATCTCCAGTATCTTATCCTTGCTGTACTTGCGCTCCAGCATCGCGGCATACCAGGCCTCCTTGGCCTTACGCGTCCAGGTGCGCTCGTGGCTCAAGTAGAGGTTGCGGGCGAGCTGTTGCGTCAGCGTGCTCGCGCCTTGCTCGCGTGACAGATGGCGCGCATCCACCCACGCCGCCCTCGCCAGTCCGCGCAGATCAACGCCCGCATGCTCGTAGAAGCGGCGGTCTTCGACGGCAAGCGTGGCCTTCGAGAGCCAAGGCGAGATGTCTCGCAGCGGGACCGTGCGCCGGTTGACGCCGCCTTGAAGCGAGGACAGCACGCGGCCGTCCTTGTCGAGAATTCGGGTCGATTGGGGCAGCTCGGCCATCGGCAGGCTGCCGAACCGCAGTGCCAGCTCGGCCGCGGCGACGACGCCTGCGAGCAGCAGACAGGCGATGCCGAGCGCCATCCGCCACCCGAACCGGCGCCGTCTGCCGCCGTCCGCCCGTTCGGGGCGGGCCGGCGCTTCGGCGCGCACGGGAGAGCCGCCCGCTTCCCGGCCGGCTGCTCTTCTTTCCGAGTGCATGTCCAATCCGACCCCTCCTCTGCCTGAATGCGAATGTCTGCCTATCACGCCGCGACCACGCATTTTTCATGATCTGACACAGCTCGGCATTTGGCGTGACATTCCGCGTACACTCACCCCTTATTATGGAAAAGGCGGCTTCCGCTTATTCCCGCTTCGACCAAATCCGCATTGCTTTTTGCTCACGATCCCCTATAATACAACTTGTTTAGTCGAATCCGACAGGAAAGAAGGGATCCCATGTCCTCCATGGAATTGTGGTACACCGAAAAACAGACCGAAAACTTCGGCATTACCGCGAAGGTAAAGCAAACATACGTGCATGAACAAACGGATTTTCAAGAGTTGGCGATGATCGAAACGGAAGAATGGGGCAACATGCTGGTACTGGACGGCATGGTCATGACAACTGTCAAGGACGAGTTCGTTTACCATGAGATGGTCGCGCATCCGGCGCTGTTCACCCATCCGAATCCGGAGCAAGTGCTGGTCGTCGGCGGCGGCGACGGCGGCGTCATCCGCGAGGTCCTGAAGCATCCGAAGGTGAAAAAGGCGGTCCTCGTCGACATCGACGGCAAGGTCATCGAGTATTCCAAGCAATATCTGCCCTCGATCGCAGGCAAGCTCGAAGACCCGCGGGTCGACGTGCAGGTGAACGACGGCTTCAAACATATTCTCGATCATAAAAACACATACGACGTCATTTTGGCGGATACGACCGAGCCGGTCGGTCCTGCGGCGCATTTGTTCACGCGCGGTTTCTACCAGGGGATCTACGAATCGCTGAAGGACGAGGGCCTGTTCGTCGCGCAGACGGACAACCCTTGGTTCAAGGCGGAGCTGATCCAGAGCGTCAACCGCGACGTCAAAGAAGTGTTCCCGATCGTGCGCGTGTTCACGGCGAACATCCCGACGTACCCGAGCGGCCTGTGGACCTTCACGATGGGCAGCAAAAAGCATGATCCGCTCCAGGTCGACACCTCCAAGCTGCCGGAGCTCGACACGAAGTATTACACGCCTCGCCTGCACCACGCGGCCTTCGCGCTGCCGAAGTTCGTCGAGGATCTCACGAAGTAATCACGAAAGCGATGTTATATTTTTACTTGAAGAGGCCTGTTTCCGATCCGGAAACGGGCTTTTTCTTTTTTTATAAATAAAATGCGTCATAATAAATGACATTTCAACGAAAGGCAATAACGAATTCTAGGATAAATAAGGTAAAATTCGTCGATTTATGATACAATTTCTCACATTATACATAGATAAAAGGGGTGGGGCGTCATGTTCGATTGGCTTGGACTCAAAAAGGGTCTCCCATTATGGTGGTCATGCAAGCTCAACAGGCGGTTGAAGCGGGACATCGAGGATATCTTCGAGGGCATCGCCGAGACGCGGGTGCAGCTGCTGAAAGATTGGACGGCCGATTATTGGCGTCATCTCGAGAGGCTGCTCGAACAGCTGCGGTCGGCGAGCGGCGGCAAGCCGCTGTTTGACCAAGGGACGTCCGCGGAGACGCTGGACAAACTGGTCAGTTCGACGTACACGCGAGCGACTGACTTTACCGAAATCTTCCTTCTGAACGCGAAGGGCGAGGTGCATTATTCGACGCATTTGCCATATATGGGGCGGACGTATGGTAGCGACGCAGGCTTCGCCGCCGGCATTGCGTACGCGCAAGGCGTCGGAGCGGGAGCGCAGCCTTGCTTGTACGGGCCTTACCCCGATCCGACAACGCAGGAGATCGGCGCGCGGTCGTCCGCATTTCACGACAAGATGACCCTGCTGTTCATTCTGCCGATCGCGGCTAACGGACCATGGCAAGGGGCGCTGTGCGGGCGCGTGCCGAACGACGTAATCGGGGACCTGATCCAGCGCGAATCGGGACATGTGTATCCGGACTCCGGCGACAACTATTTGTTCATGGCGAAGCCAGTACTGAACAAGCACGTCGCGCCCGGTACCGCGCTGTCCCGCAGCCGGTTCGAGGACCGCACCTTCACCCATGGTGAAAATCTGAAGGACGGCGTCGCCACGGAGTGGGGCGCCGTATCCGTCAAGGAACATACGGAGCTCGAACTCGTGTTCACCGACCCGGCTACCGGACAGCTTCATCCCGGCGTCGCGAATACGATCCGCAACGGCAGCAACCTGTTCGTCGAATTTCCGGGGTATTCGGATTACAGGCATATCCCTGTCATCGGCAAAGGCGTGACCTTCGAGCTCCCGCACTGCCCGGACCGTTGGGGCATGATGTGCGAAGGGGATCTGGAGGAGGTATACCGGATTCGCGGCGTGTCTACGCGCCTCGTTAAGCCGCTGTGGGTAGGCGTAGTCGCGTTCTCCGCGGTATCGGCGGCGCTAGTCGGGTATCTCGCCTCCGAAGCGTCTCCCGCGTGGACGGCGATCTGCGAGCTGGCGCTCTCGCTGGCCGCCGGCTTGGGAGGCATCGCACTGACCTATCGGAGGAGCGATCGCCGCATCTCCGAGCCGCTGCGCAGCCTGAGCAGGTTCATCCGGATCAATGCCGAAGGCAAGGGCGACCTGACGCAGCGAATTCGCACCGTCGACTATGACAACGACGAGATCCGCGATTTGGCCAAGTGGATCAACAACATGATCGACTCGCTCGAAGGCATCATGCTGCAAGTGCGGTTAGCGGCTTCCGATGTCTCGAGCAGCCAGCGGCTGATGTATGAGTCCGCGGCGTCGACGGCCGGCTCGACCGAACGGGTCAGCGAACGGATTCACGACATGATTCGCAGCCTTCGCCGCCAGCTGAAGGACATCGACGTCGCCAAGGACGTGGCGGGCGAGATGCGCGAGACGCTGGCCCTGCTTGAGCGGAAGGCCAGCGAGCAAATTGAGGTCGCGCAGGGCGAGGTTGATCGGATCGGCGGTAAAATGACGCAGATCTCGGACCGCGTCGCGCAGACGAACGGCACGATACGCGTATTCATGGATACGGCGAACGAGATCCGCGGCGTGCTGGGCGTCATCGAGGAGATCTCGGCGCAGACAAACCTGCTGGCGCTGAACGCCTCCATCGAGGCTGCGCGGGTCGGGGAGCACGGCCGCGGATTCGCCGTCGTTGCCGGCGAGATCCGCAAGCTGGCGGACTCGACGCGCCGATCCACCGAAGAAGTCCACGGCATCGTGGCAAAAATTTATGAGCACGCTCAACTTGCCTATACTTCGATGGAAGAGGGCACGCGCGTGATCGAGGAGGGCACCGAGCTCGTCGCCGTCGCGTCCGACACGCTCGGGTCGGCGAAGTCGGAGGATGCCATGAAGACGCAGGTCGTAGACGAAGTCGTCGCCTTGATGGAGAAGATTGCAAACGTCAGCAAGGAGAACCGAGCGATATCGACCGAGGTCGAAGCCAAGGTGCAAGAACTGCTCGGAGAGATCGAAGGCGTGCGGCATACGTCACACAGCGTCGAGGGCATCACCGGGTTCTTGCAGCAGCTGGTGGGGCAGTTCCGGCTGACGGAGTCGCGGCTGCGATAAAGAAAGCCCGGGACGAGGGTTGTCGTGTGACGACCTCGTCCCAGGCTTATTGCTGCTGGCGATCGCGGCTGCGCGGGCTGCATAGGCGGCCGCGGGCCTCGGCGCCGTATTCGATCGGCGATTCAGCTAGATGCGTCTAAGCGCAATGCGAGACAATCGGCCGCTGAAGCGCTACATGCGCTCCGGCGCAGCGATGCCGAGCAGCTTGAGGCCGCGTCCGAGCAGCTTCCCGGCGGCCGCCGACAGGCGCAGACGCGCGAGCGTGCCGGCCTCGTCGTCGGGCTGGATGACTTTGCCGTCGTGATAGAAGCGGTTGAAGTCTCGCGAGAGCTCGAGCAGATACCGGGCGACCGCGGACGGCTCGTTGTCCCGGACGGCATCGCGGAGGGCGTCCTCCCATTGGGCGAGCCTCTTCGCGCAAGCCCAGGCCGCGTCGGTGTATGCAATGCTCGCCGCAGACGCAGCGGCATCGCTTTGAGCGGCCTTGGATTCGCCCGCCTCGCCCAATGCGCCGTCGGAGGCCGGTGCGCCGACCGCATCCGGCTTCGCCGCATCGCCATCCCGCGCGGCTGCCTCTGGCTCGCCGAGTGCGCATTCGGATGCGCTGCCTAGCGCCGGCACCGGCGCAGCACCGCCCCCGGAGCCTGCCGCCGCTTCGCGGCGGGCAAGCTCGCCCCTGCGCAGCAGACTTGCGATCCGCGCATGCGTGTACTGCACGTACGGTCCCGTCTCGCCCTCGAAGCTGACGACGTCCTCCAGCTTGAAGTCGACGGATAGCTGCCGGCGGTTTTTGAGGTCTCCGAATACGACCGCGCCCACGCCGACCGCCTCGGCGATCCGCTCGCGATCCGGCAGGTCGGGGCTCTTGGCCGCTATGATCTCGCGGGCTTTGGCTACGGCCTCATCCAGCACCCCGTCCAGGAAGACGACCTGGCCCCTGCGGGTGGACATCTTCTTGCCCTCCATCGTCATCAGGCCGAACGGCACATGCTCGCAGCCTCCCATCCACCGCTCTCCCATTTTCCCGAGTACGCCGAATACTTGCCTGAAATGAAGCTGCTGCTCCGCGCCCACGACATACAGCAGCTTACCCGCGCCCATCGCATGCTTGCGGTACATGGCCGTCGCTATGTCGCGGACCGGATAGATCGTGGCGCCGTCCTTCTTGAGGATCAGGCACGGAGGCAGGCCTTCTTCGTCCAGCCGGACGACCAGCGCGCCCTCGCTCTCCTCGAGCAAGTCCAGCGACCGCAAACGCGCCAAAACGGGCTCAAGCTTGTCGTTATAAAAGCTCTCGCCGAGCACTTCGTCGAATTCGACGCCGAGCCTCCCGTAGATGCGATTGAAGTCCTTCATGCTCTCCGAGACGAAAAAACGCCACAGCGCCGTCGTCTCCTCGTCATCCTGTTCGAGGCGGAGGAAAGCTTCGCGAGCTTCGTCCTTCAGCGCGGGAGCCGACTCTGCTTCCTCATGAAACCGGACGTACAGCTTCAGACTCTCCCCGATCGGGTCGGCTTCGAGCGTCTGTCGGTTACCCCATAGACGATAGGCGACGATGAGCTTGCCGAACTGCGTGCCCCAGTCGCCGAGGTGGTTGACGGTCGTCACTTTGTAGCCGGCTTCCCGGTAGATGGCGGCCAGCGCATTCCCGATCATCGTGGAGCGCAGATGTCCGACGCCGAGCGGCTTGGCGATATTGGGCGAAGACAGGTCGATGACGACGTGCTTGCCCCTGCCTTCGTCGAAGCTGCCGTAGCCATTCTCGCGGGCCGCGTCTACGATATGCGCGATCCAGACGGCGGGGTCGAAGAACAGGTTGACGTAGCCGCCGGCCGCCTCGGCGCGGACGTCGGAGCCAGCCGCGTTCAATGCGGCCGCCAGTTCCTCTGCGATGGCCGCGGGCGGGCGCCGAAGCGTCTTGGACAGGACGAAGCAGGGAAAAGCGACGTCTCCGAGCCCCGGCTCGGGCGGCGTCTCAAGGCGCCGGCGCAGCTCCTCCTTTTCTAACGGTACGTGGGGTTGCAGCAGCGCTGCGGCTTGTTCCAACAGCATGTCGTTGTCCTCCTCGGCTTAAATTCGAACGCAAAAAACCTCCGTCTCATCAAGAGACGGAGGTCGGTCCGCGGTACCACTCTTATAGCGTCCGGACGGCAGGGGCAAGCCTGCGGCGGACGCCGCTCGAAAAGATAACGGCCGTCAGGCCGGATCGCCCTACGCCGAATCGCATGGCTTAACGCCGCGCCGGTGTCGGGAGACCGACTCCCGGGTCCGCTTCCCGCGATCCCGCCGTGCCGGCTTCCACCCTCCCGGCTCTCTGCTACGGCTGTGCGATCGGGTACTGTCCCGTTCATCGTCGTTCGATATTGGCCCATATCATAGCACGCCGAACGCCGGGGAGCAAGAGGCGGACGCCGCTCCCTCGTTGAATTCGACAGACGTTGTGTATATAGTAATAACAGACAAGCGGACAGACGGGAGCGGATCGAAATGCCGGAGTACAGGCGCGTGACGGTCGTGTTCCGGAGCCGGCAGGACGGCGAGCCCGGCGCATGGACGGAGGAACGGCTGGCCGGGCAATGGTACCGGATGGCGACGGGCTGGGTGCTGCGGTGCCAGGACGCGATGACGGTCTCCATTCTGAAGGGCGACGTGCGCGTCGTCCGGCAGGGAGAGATCGGCGTCGAGCAGACGTTTCGATTGGGCGCTGCCGCGCAGGGCGCGGTGCATCTGCCGCAAGGCTCGATGGCCGTGGAGGCGTTCACGCACGAGCTGACGGCGGATTTGACGGATTCCGGGGGCAAGCTGTCCTGGAGCTACGATATGCGCAACGAAGATCAGGAGATGGGCCGGTTCGAGATCGGGCTGGAAATACGGGAGGAATAGTGCGATGAACGTGTTGGAGCAGACTTATGAGGTGCTGAAAGAAGCGATCGCGGAAGCCGCGGTGAAGGCGGGGATCGTGGAGCGGGAGCAGGTGCCGAGCATCGTCATCGAAGTGCCGCGCGACAAGGCGCACGGCGACTTGGCGACGAATGCGGCCATGCAGCTGACGCGCATCGCGAAGAAAAATCCGCGGGAGATCGCGACGGCGATCATCGAGCATATGGATAAAGCGAAGGCGAACGTCACGTCCGCGGAGATCGCGGGACCGGGCTTTATCAATTTCCGCATGGACAAGCGTTACCTGCTGCCGGTCATCGCGTCCGTACTGGAGCAGGGCGGCGGCTACGGCCGGACGAACGCGGGCGGCGGCCGCAAGGTGCAGGTCGAGTTCGTCAGCGCGAACCCGACCGGCAGCCTGCACCTGGGCCATGCGCGCGGCGCGGCGGTCGGCGATGCGCTGTGCAACGTGCTTGCGTTTGCCGGCTACGACGTCTCGCGCGAATACTATATCAACGATGCGGGCAACCAGGTGAACAACCTGGCCCGCTCCATCGAAGCGCGCTACCGTCAGGCGCTCGGCGAGGATGCGGCGATGCCGGAGGACGGCTACTACGGCGAGGATATCATTGGCTTCGCCAAGGAACTGGCCGAGCGCGAGGGCGCACGCCTGCTGGAGAAGACGGAGGAAGAGCGCTTCGACTACTTCCGCAGCTATGGCCTGGAGCGCGAGCTGGACAAGATCAAGCGCGACCTCGGCCGGTTCGGCGTGAGCTTCGACAGCTGGTACAGCGAGACCTCTTTGTACAAGACCGGCAAGGTCGAAGGCGCGCTTGAGGCGCTGCGCGCGCAGGGCCATGTCTACGAGGAGGAAGGCGCGGTCTGGCTGAACACGACGGCGTTCGGCGATGACAAGAACCGCGTCCTCGTTAAGAACGACGGCAGCTACACGTACCTGACGCCCGATATCGCTTACCACATGGACAAGTTCGCCCGCGGGTTCGACGAGCTCATCAACATCTGGGGCGCCGATCACCACGGCTACATTCCGCGCGTCAAGGCAGCGATGGCCGCGCTCGGCCACGATCCGCAGCAGTTGACGGTGCTGATCGCGCAGATGGTCAGCCTGTTCCAAAACGGCGAGAAGGTCAAGATGTCCAAGCGCACGGGCAAGGCGATCACGATCGAGGATCTGATGGACGAAGTCGGCGTCGACGCGATCCGCTACTTCTTTACGATGCGGAGCATGGATACGCATCTGGACTTCGACATGGATCTTGCCGTCTCGACTTCGAACGAGAACCCGGTGTTCTACGTGCAGTATGCGCACGCGCGCATTTGCAGCATCTTCCGCCAGGCGGAGGAGCAGGGCATAACCGTGCTGCCGGTGGCAGACGCGAATCTGGCGCTGCTCGCGACCGAGCACGAGTACGACCTGCTGCGCAAGATGGGCGAGTTCCCGGCCGTCGTCGCCGATTCGGCCAAGGACTACGCGCCGCACCACATCGTGCGCTACGTATACGAGCTGGCTGCGCTGTTCCACAGCTATTACCGCGCGGAGCGCGTCATCACCGAAGATGCGGCGCAGAGCCAGGCGCGCCTGCAACTGCTCGCGGCGCTGCGCCATACGCTGGCGAACGGCCTGCGCCTGATCGGCGTGTCGGCGCCGGAGCAGATGTAACGACGTGCAGCCGAGCGTTTTGGGCAAATAGCGGTGTTGCACATCGCTATTGGGAGCGCAGCCGCGGGATTCGGGCAAATAGCGGTGTTGCACATCGCTATTGGGAGCGCAGCCGCGGGATTTGGGCAAATAGCGGTGTTGCACATCGCTATTGGGCGCCCAGCCACAGGAGCCGGGGGAATAGCGGTGTTGCACATCGCTATTGGACGCCCAGCCGCGGGATTTGGGCAAATAACGATGTCGCACATCGCTATTTGGCGCTCAGCCGCGGGATTCGTGCAAATAGCGGTGTCTCGCATCGCTATTGGGCGAGCAGCTGCGGGATTCGGGTAGTGTCAAGAAGTCTGTGTAGTAAAATTATCCATCGGGATATATCCATGGTATGAAGTTGTTCTGCATAGGCGTATCGCTCAAACAAAGGCGCGAGAGGCTTTAATCCTTGCTTCCGTATCGTTCCTTGTACATCTTTTCGAAAACAGCCTTTGTCTCGGGAGAACTAAAGCCACGGATCGCTCTGCCGAACCATTGCTCGTTATAATCGGTGGCTTGCAGATAGATAATCTTCTCGGCCGC